>WNGN01002437.1_pt1 | contig 12451 bp, 11 predicted proteins | sample 5400561 | NCBI WGS metagenome assembly WNGN01 (sample SAMN13153379, study PRJNA577476) | soil metagenome | isolation source: 115 cm soil or saprolite under Garry oak tree replicate 2 | place: USA:California | collected 2016-06-15
GAGAACTGAGCCGAGTCCGCGACGATCGCCACTCCCCAGATCACGAGCAGCGGGACGAGCAGCGCGAGCGGGCGCCCGAAGAGCATGCCGACCACAAGGGCGCAGCACCCCGACAGCATCATCGCCGCGCTGGTTACGAGCGTTCGACCCCAGCGATCGGCGCAGGCACCTCCGAGCCAGCATCCCACGGCGCCGCTGGCGACGACGACGAACGTGACGAGCGCGGGTGCCGCGCTGGACGCGGCTTCAGCCCCCGCGCGCACGCGCTCACTTTGCGCGACGAACACCGCCATCCAAGTCCACATCGCATACAACTCCCACATGTGACCGAGATAGCCGCAGTTCGCGAGCGCCACCGCGCGGTCCTTGAGTATGCGCGGCGCGGCCGCCCAATCGAACCCCGACGAGGCCGCCACGTAGGGACCGTCGTGCGGCACTCGCAGCACCAGCAACCCGCCCGCCGCGGCCGAAGCGGCCGCGACCTCGAGCACGACCCGCCAATGTTCCGCGGGCACGAGCGCGCGCACCAAATGGGGCGTGGCCGATCCGATCGTGAGCGCACCCACCACGATTCCGATCGCCCAGCCGCGCGCCTCGCGGAACCACCCGGCCGCGATCTTCATCCCAGGAGGGTACACGCCCGCGAGCGCCGCGCCCGTAGCGAACCGGAGCGGAATCCCGACGCCGGGACCCGGCGCCACCGCAACTCCCAGCGTCGCGAGGCCTGCGAGCGCCGCCGCCCACGCCACCAACCGGCGCGCCGACCACACGTCGGCAAGTGTCAGCGCCGCGCTCGTCACGGCGCCGACCACGAAGCCGAGCTGGACGGAGATCGTGAGCCACGCGGCGCTGGTTCCCGCCAGCCGCCACACCCGCACCAGAGTGGGGGCAACCGCCGACGCGCTGAACCAAGGCGCCATCGCCAAGAGCTCCGCGGCCGCGAGCAGCGCGAGGACCCGCCGCGGGCTCACAGTCCCGTGGGATGATCGAGAAACGTCCAGGGCAAGTGGAACTTCGCGCTGAGGTGTTCGGCGAGCGCCTTGACGCCCACGGTTTCCGTGGCGTAGTGCCCCGCGAAAATTACGTTCACGCCGAGCTCCTCGGCGTCAAAGAAGGTGTGATGCGGACCCTCTCCCGTGATGTAGGTGTCGAGCCCGGCTGCAGCGGCCAGCGGAATCAACGAGCCCCCCGCCCCGGTGACAATGCCCACACGCCGCACCTGCTCGGGCCCGAACGCCAACAGGCGCGGGACAACCCCGAGCAGCGCGCCGACACGCTCAGCGAGCGCGGCGCGACCCACGGCGAGCTCCCCCCACACCCCGATCGGTTTGCCGTATTCCTCGCCAAACTCGCCGCGCGGCGCCACGGCGAGCGCTCGCGCGAGCACGGCGTTGTTTCCCACCTCGGGGTGGCGATCGAGCGGCAGATGCGCGCTGTAGAGCGCGATCTCATGTCGGATCAGCCGGGCGACGCGCCGGTACTGGGCACCGACGAGGGGCTGAAGGCCGCCCCAGAACAACCCGTGGTGCACGAGCAGGAAGTTCGCACCCGCCGCCGCCGCCAACCCGATGGTCGCGTCACACAAGTCGACTGCAGCGGCGAGGCGGGTCACCGCGCCAGAGCGCTCCACCTGGAGACCGTTCAGGGCGTGCGGCGCATCCGGCACCGAGCGGACGCCCAGATAGCCGTCCAGATAGGAGACCAGCTCGGCCAGCTGCATGGCGCGACCTTATGAACAGTGCTGGGACATCATAGAGTCACTAAGGAGACACCAGACAGCGCCCACGGCCAGATTCCCACATGGACGAGTTCACTAACACCAAGATCCACTTGCAGTTAGAGAATCCACATGACTGAAGCCGCGCCATGTGGATAATCAGAACGGATTAGTACGACCGGGCTGTGGCCGTGGCGCCGGTGTCGCCCGCGGCCGCCGGCTCGGCTGGCGCCGCCTCGCCCATGCGGATGACGCCGTTGATCTCCCCGCCCTCGTGTACCAAGAGGCGCTTGCTCGTGATGTCGCCATGCACCACGCTCGAGGCCTGAATCTCCACGCGCTCCCCGGCGACCACCGTACCGCGCACTTCCCCGCCGATGATCGCTTCGCGGGTGACGACGTCGCCCTCCACCTCGCCGCCTTTCGCGACCAGCACCTGGCGGCCTGCGCGCACCGTGCCGACCACCGTGCCCTCGATCTTCACGACTCCCTCAGCCGTGATATCCCCTACGACCCGCATCCCCGCACCGATGATTGACAACGCGCCTTCCGATTCCGGCCCGCCGTGTCCCTTCTCGGTGAAGATGGCCATTTCAGTTCTCCTGTTTCACCATCGTGAGCGGGTCGAGGGTCCTGCCCTCGCGCCGGATTTCGAAGTGCAGGTGGGGGGCGGTGGAGCGCCCCGAGTTGCCCGAGAGGGCGATCACCTGCCCCGCTTGCACCGAATCCCCATCGTGCACGAGCAAGCGTGAGGCGTGTCCATACATCGTCTCATACCCGTCAGGATGACGCAAGAGGACGAACAAGCCGTAATCGGGGTCGGTGCCGGCGGTCTCGACCGTTCCGCCACCAGCCGCCCGCACCGCCGAGCCCGTGGGCACCGCGATGTCGATCCCGGGGTGCGACTCGGCCGGGTCCCCGGGGCGCACCTGGCCGCGGGTGACGAACCCCGGGACGTCGAGCGGCCAATGGTCGGGGCGCGAAGGCCCCACACCGTAGCGCGACGTCGTGGCTGGCTGTCTCGCCCGGACGGCCACGGCGCGCATCAGGTCGGGACTGGGCGTCGTCACCCGACCGGCCGGCGGTGAGCGCACCCCCAGCAGCTGGCGGAGCTCCTGATAGTTCGCCTCGGCGCGGTTGAGCGCGGCCGCGAGCTGTTGCACGCGGCCGTTCTCCTGCCGCAGACGCGCGACTTCGCGTTCCAGACCTGGGACGCGTGCCGCCGCGTGGGTGAGCGGCTCGGCGAATGCGAAGAACAAGACGACGAGCAGCGCGATCGCGACCGCGCCCCACCTCCCCGCTTCGAACGCCCATTGCGGCACGCGATATTGACGCGAGTCCAGATCGCCGTCGACATGGACGACGATCGTGACGCCCCGCGACTTCATCCGTCGAACGGTGCCCCGAGCATGATCTCCAGCAAGCGCGCGAGGTCGTCGTTCGAGTAGAAGGCCACATGGATCTGGCCCTTGCCCTTCGCGCGCAGGGTGACCCGGACGTCGCTCCCGAGCCGACGCCGCAGCGCGTCCTCGACGCGCCGCACCTCGGGCGCCTGCCCCACCCCGCGCTTGAGGCGGGGCCGCCGCACCGGCGCCCGGCCGCCCCGCACACGATCCTCGATGTCGCGCACCGAGAGCCCTTGAGCGACGGCTTCGCGAGCCAGCGTGGTGGCGTGGCGGGGATCGTCGAGCGCGAGCAGCGCGCGGGCGTGTCCCACCGACAGGCGGCCATCGTGCAGCATGGTGAGCACGGCGGCGGGGAGCTTGAGGAGGCGCAGCGCGTTTGCGACCGTGGAGCGGTCGCGCCCCACGGCGTCGGCGACGTCCTGCTGCGCCAGATTGAATTCCGCGATCAGACGCTCGTACCCCCGGGCCTCGTCCACGGGCGACAGGTCGTCCCGTTGCAGATTCTCGATAAGGGCGAGCGTCAGCACCGTGCGGTCGTCCACCTCGCGCTTGACCGCGGGAATTCGCTCCCAGCCGAGCGCCTGGCAGGCGCGCAGCCGCCGCTCGCCCGCGATCAACTCGTAACCGCCGTCGCCGCCGGGGATCGGGCGCACGACGACGGGCTGGAGTAGACCAGCCTGGCGGATCGACGCCTTGAGCTCCTCGAGGGCCGTGGGATCGACGTCCTGGCGCGGCTGGAACGGGTTGGGCCGGATCTCGCCGATGGCCAACTCGACGAGACTGCCCTCGCGCTCGGCCTCGTCGCGCGTCGGGCCGAGCAGCGCTTCGAGACCCCGGCCGAGGCGACGGCGTCCTGTGGTGACTTCGGTCATGCGGGCACCTCCGGCAGCGGTTCCGCCGCGGGCAGGGCAGGGGAGTCAGCGTGTTCGACGCGGCGAATCAGCTCTTGCGCGACGGCGAGGTAGCTGCGCGCGCCGACGGACTGCACGTCATACAAGAGAATCGGTTTGCCGAAGCTCGGGGCCTCTGCCAGCCGCACGTTCCGCGGAATGGTGATGCTGAACATCTGCGGTCCGAAATACTCCTTGGCTTCCTCGGCTACCTGCTTGCAGAGATTGAGACGGGCGTCGTACATCGTCAGGAGCACGCCGTCGATGGCGAGCGCCGGGTTGAAGTTGCGCTGTACGAGCTTGACGGTGTTGAGCAGCTGCGAGAGTCCCTCCAGGGCGTAGTACTCGCACTGGATCGGGATGATCACGCTGTCGGCCGCCGTCAGCATGTTGAGGGTGACGAGGCCGAGCGACGGCGGGCAGTCGATGATGACATACTGATAGTCGTCACGCAGCTCCCGCAGCGCGCGCCGCATGGCGGTCTCGCGCGCGGACCGATTCACCAGCTCGAGCTCGGCGCCGACCAGGTCCTGCGTCGCGGGGATGAGATCGAGAAAGGGAAAGTGCACGTGCGGGAAGCGGACGTCCGCGAGGGAGCGCCCGTCCAGCAGCGCGTCATAGAGCGAGGAGCGAATGCGGTCGCGCTCGATCCCGACGCCGCTGGTCGAGTTGGCCTGCGGATCGGCATCCACGAGAAGGGTCTTGCGCTCGGCGGTCGCGAGCGAGGCGGCGAGGTTCACGGCGGTGGTGGTTTTCCCCACACCGCCCTTCTGATTGGCGATCGCGATGACGCGGGACATTTTATAAGTCGTTGTGCTACGATATGTTATATCGGTGGTGCGCTAACGCGGTTCAGAATATAGTGGTAGGAGGGTGTGGCGTAAAGGGGCGAAGTTTCACGTGAAACACGCCGCCCCGGGGAGTAACTGATTTAATCTGCCGATGTTACGCAACCTGACGACGCCAGCGGAGTGTCTCGACGACCAGGTTGTGGAGATCACTGGGCGATACCCCGGGCACCCGCGCCGCCTGGGCGAGGGACGTGGGGCGGACGCGTTCGAGTTTCTGACGTGCTTCGGTCGCGAGCGAGCGCAGCTCGGGGTAGGGAAGATCCGACGGGAGCGCGAACGACGCGAGCTCCGCCAAGCGAGCCGCCGCCTCTCGCTCGCGCTCGAGATATCCGGCGTACTTGATCTCGATTTCGACCGCGGCGACGACATCATCGGGCGCGTCCACGCGGACACCGGTGGCCTCGAGCAGCTCACGCAGTCCCACACCTGGTCGCCGCGCCACGGCCGCCACTCGCTCAGGCTCCGCCAGCGTCACTCCCTGCGGCACCAACAGCGGCGCCACCTGGCCCGGCGCGATCGTCGTGGTCCGCGCTGCCTCGAGCAGGCGCTCCTCCTCCCGCAGCCGCCGCTCAGCGGTCCGGAGTTCCGCCGCCGTGAGCAGGCCGAGCCGCTCAGCCAGCGGCACGAGCCGCCGCAGCGCGTTGTCTTGCCGTAGCAGCAACCGGAACTCGGAGCGCGACGTGAAAAGCCGATAGGGCTCGTCCACGCCTCGAGTGACGAGGTCGTCGACCAGCACGCCGACATACCCGTCATCGCGTCCGAGCACGATGGGCTCATGCTGTCGCAGCCGCCGGACGGCATTGATCCCAGCGACGACGCCCTGGGCGGCCGCCTCCTCATAGCCGGTTGTGCCGTTGATCTGGCCCGCGAAGAACAAGTGTTCGATCGCCTTGGTCTCGAGCCACGGTGTGAGCTGAGTGGGCGGGTAGTAGTCGTACTCGATCGCGTAGCCCGGCCGCGTCATCCGGGCGTCCTCGAGCCCCGGCACGGCGTGTAAGAACTCGAGCTGTACGGCGACGGGAAGCGAGGTTGAGAGGCCGTTCACGTACAGCTCGTGCGTATCCAGTCCCTCCGGCTCAAGGAACACCTGATGCCGCCGTGCGTCCGGGAACTTGACGATCTTGTCCTCGACCGAGGGGCAGTAGCGCGGGCCACGCGCACTGATCGCGCCGCCGTACATCGCCGATTCGTGGAGATGGCGCTCGATGATCTCCTTCACCGCCGGTCCCGCCCAGGTGATCCAGCAGGGGAGTTGGCGGGGGCGTTCCCCGCGTTCGTAAAACGAGAACCGGTAGTCAGCCGCGTCGCCGTCCTGGCGCTCCACCTTGGACCAGTCAACCGTTCGGCCGTCGACCCGCGGGGGGGTACCGGTCTTGAAACGCGACACTGTAAGTCCAAGTGACTCAATGTGTTGCGCGACGGCGACGGCGGGCTGATCTCCCGCGCGGCCGGCCGGGATCTGCGTGTCCGTTCCCAAGTGGATGCGCCCGCGCAAGAACGTCCCCGCAGTGATCACGACGGCGCGGCAGCTAAACCGCCGCCCGTCCGCGAGCTCGACGCCTCGGACCGCGGTGCCGTCGCAGTCGAGCCGCGACACCATCCCCTGCGTGAGCTCAAGCAGGGGAAATCCCTCGAGCAGCTCCCGCACCGCGCGCCGATATAGCACGCGGTCGCACTGCGCCCGCGGGGCCCACACCGCAGGTCCCTTGGAGCGGTTGAGCATGCGGAACTGGATCGTGGCGCGATCGGTAGCGCGCCCCATGATCCCGCCGAGCGCGTCGACCTCGCGCACGACCGTCCCCTTCGCGATTCCGCCGATGGCGGGGTTGCAGCTCATCTGCCCGATAGTGTCGAGGTTCGACGTCACGAGCAAAGTGCGGGCGCCGAGGCGGGAAGCCATGGCGGAGGCTTCGGAGCCGGAGTGGCCGGCGCCGACCACGATGACATCATAGTCAACAGACATGTAGAGAAGCTAAGTGAGCAGGCGATGCAAAGGCTAGACGGACAGACGCACGGTGGGCAACAGTTAAGAGGATTTGGCAGTTTTCGCGGGGCTGCCGCTGATCTTTCGGATGAGCCCGAATAGCGTCTTACTCGTCTCGGTCGCGAGCGCTTCGAGCCGACCGAAATCCGCGGGCTCGAGATACCCGATGTCCCGCGCGATGGACAGCGCGGTCTCCACCTCCGCAAGCGAGCCCCACGCGGTATCCAGAAAGCGCCGGTAGTCCTTCGTCCCCTTGCGGGTGCAGCCTTCAGCAATGTTCAGGGGAATGCTGTATGCCGCGCGGCGCAACTGATCGGAGAGGGCCGCCTGCTCGCACTCGGGAAAGCGTTGGGCGGCCTTGGCGCACTCGACCGCCAAACGTTGCGCGTGCTGCCAAGCCTTGAGGGTGTGATGTAGGGGCATGACGAGCAACGATACCGCCGGGCACCGTGGAGTGTGGAATCATTTCCCCGCCCGCAGGCGCGAACCTACGCACTGTCGACTATTCACTGCTGCGCGTCTATGCGTCTAGTCGCTACACGTCCTCATGCGGCTTTTACCCATCTTACTAACTCCCTGAGGCTCGGCCGCTTTCCCGTCATCAAAATCCCCACCCTGTATATGCGCGCTGCCACCCACGTCACGCCCACAATCCCGGCGATGAGCAGCACCAGCGACCCCGCGAGCTCGACCGGCGGGAGATCGCCGGCCGCCCACCGTACCGGCATCGCGATGGGCGAGGAAAACGGCACGACCGACAACACCACTGCCAGCGTCGAGCTGGGATCGTTGAGCTCCGCGAACATGGACAGAAACGACGCCACCAGCACGAGGACGAGTGGTTGCTGCGCCTGCTGCGCCTCCTGCTCGCTCGACGACATCGCGCCCACCGCGGCGAACATCGCGGAGTAGAGCAAAAAGCCGCCGAGGAAATACGCGAGAAAGACCGCCGCAGTGGCGGTCGACACATGCGGCATCTGGAACAATCCCCCATCGGTCTCGAGGCCGCCCATGCGCCCCGCCAGCGCCGCTCGTTGACTGAACAGCACTCTGCCTGCCACGGCCCAGATGGCGAGCTGCAGCAGTGACACCGCGCCCACGCCCACGACCTTACCGCAGAGCAACGCGAACGGGCGAATCGAGGATACCAGCACTTCCACGATCCGCGTCGTCTTCTCTTCGAGCACCGAGCTCTTCACGTTGACCCCGTACATGAGGATCACCATGTAGAGAATGATCCCCATGAAATACGCGAGCGAGAACGACTGCGCCGAGCTCTCGCCTGTGGTCGCAGACCCCGAGATCTTCTGAGTCGCAAGCGTGATGGGCTGCTCCGCCCGCGCCATGACCGCCGGATCGATGCCGGCCCGCTCCAGCCGCGCCGTCGTGACGACGCTCCCGAGGACGCGCCGCAGCTCCCCGATATCGCGGAGCGAGGAGACGTTGGTCGCCCGATATTCGGCCGCACCGGTCCTGACGACGTCCCCGGCGAGCACCAGGACGCCGTCGAGGCGCTTGGCACCCACCTCCCGCATCAGCGAATCGATCACGCCCGGGGACGCAGTGACGCGGCTCGCCTGGAACGTCGTGCCGGCCCGCAACGCCTCCGTGACCCGCTGGCCGAATGTCGAGCCGGTGCCGTCGACCACGACGATCCGCTTCGGTCCGCCCGACGAAGCGAACGCCGCGGGGAGGAGGATCACCGCCGCCAGAAAGAGCGGCACCAGGATTGCCGACACCCAGAACCACTTGCTCCGCACGCGCTCGACGAACTCGCGGCGGATGACCGCCAGGACCTTAGGCACGCGTGATCAGCTCCTCCCGCACAACGGGGCGCGCCGCGTCGCGGCCCACGAGGTCCATGAAGATCTTGTGCAGGGACGGCTCCATGACCTGAAACCGGGAGAGCCGCGCTCCGGAAGCCACAAGCAGCCGCAACAGCTCCTGCGGGTCTGCCCCGGGCGTGAGCTCGAGCTCGGCATACTGCCCGTAGTCGTCCACTTGCTTCACCAGCCGCCGCTCCGCAAACAGGCGCGCCGCGTCCCCAGCCTCGCCGTCGAACCCAATGGTGAGATGCTGTCCGCTCGAAGTTCGCTTGATGTCGCTAAGCGAGCCGCCCACGAGTTTTCGTCCGCGCGCGATGATGCACAGCTGGTCGCACAGCTTCTCGGCTTGCTCCATGATGTGCGTGGAGAAGAGCACGGTCACGCCACCTTGGCGCAGCTCGAGCACGACGTCCTTGAGCACCTGGGTGTTCACCGGATCGAGCCCCGCGAACGGCTCGTCGAGGACGACCAGCGCCGGCTCGTGCAGCAGCGTCGAAATGAACTGGACCTTCTGCTGCATGCCCTTCGAGAGCTCGTCGATGCGGCGCAGACGCCAGGGCCCTAGCCCCAGGCGCTCGAGCCACGCGAGCGCCCGCGCCCGCGCGACACGGCGCTCGATGCCCTTCATCTCGGCGAGGAAGACCAGCACGTCCACGACCCGCATCTTGCGGTACAGCCCGCGTTCTTCGGGGAGATACCCCACCCGCGCCGAGTGATCGCGCGCGCGGCCGGTCTCACTGAACAGCCGCACGGAGCCCGCATCCGGCCTGATGATGTCCAGGATCATGCGGATCGTGGTGGTCTTACCGGCGCCGTTCGGCCCGAGGAGCCCGTAGATCACGCCCGGGGGAATGGCGAGCGACAGGCCGTCCACCGCCGTGTGGCCCGAGAAGCGCTTGGTCACGCCGTCGAGCACGAGGATCGGGGTGGTCATCGGGGGCGGACGGGAGAAGGGAAGGGGGGAGCTTGCCGCAGCACGACCCTCAGGACTTCACGGCGTCTTTCAGGGCGTTCCAGGGAAGCATGGCGCACTTCACGCGCACCGGGAACTTGGCCACGCCGGCAAGCGCCCGCAGGTCGCCCAGCGTCCGGTCTCGCGCCGCGGCCTCGTCGCCGTGCATCATCGCGCTCATCCGGTCGGCGAGCGCCAAGGCGTCGGCCAGGCGCCGCTGTTTCACCACCTGGGTCATCATGGACGCCGCGGCCTGACTGATCGAGCAACCGCGACCGATGAAGCGCACGTCCTTGATGACATCGCCCTCGAGGCGCAGTTGGAGATCGATCTCGTCACCGCACAGCGGGTTGTTCAGCGCGACCGAGTGCGTCGCCCCCTCGAGCGTCCCCTTGTTACGGGGCCGCCGGTAATGATCGAGGATCAGCTCCTGATAGAGCGCGCTGAGCTGGGGCTCAGGCCGGGACGTATCCAAACAGGGCTCCGGCCTTGGCCAGCGCCGTGGTGAGCGCCGTGACGTCGTCCCGGTCGTTGTACACGTAGAAGGAGGCCCGCGCGGTGGCGGCGACATTGAGGCGACGCATCAGCGGCTGGGTGCAGTGATGGCCCGCGCGGATACAGACGCCGTCCTGGTCGAGAATGGTGGCGATGTCGTGCGGGTGAATGTCACCGTACGTGAACGACACGACGCCGGCGCGGTGGTCCCTGGGGCCGTACACGGTGACTCCCTCGATCCGCGACAGCTGCTCGATCGCGGCGCCGGCCAACGCCACTTCGTGTTCGGCGATCCGGTCGAGCCCGATGCCTTCGAGATAGTCGATGGCCGCCGCGAGTCCGACTGCGCCCTCGACGTTCGGAGTCCCGGCTTCGAACTTGTGCGGCAGCTGGTTGTAGGTCGAGTGATCGTCCCACACGCGGGAGATCATCTCACCGCCTCCGTGGTAAGGCGGCATCGCGTCGAGCAGCGCGGGCTTCGCCACGAGCGCCCCCGACCCCATGGGCCCGAGCATCTTGTGCCCCGAGAGGGCGTAAAAGTCACAATCGAGCGCCTGCACGTCGACCCGTAGGTGCGGCGTGGACTGCGCGCCGTCCACCAGCACGACCGCCCCCGCCGCGTGCGCGAGCCGTGCGAGCTGCGCCGCGGGATTGATCGTCCCCAGCGCGTTCGACACGTACGGGAACGCCACGAGCTTGGGGCGCCGCTCGAGCGCCCGGCCGAAATCCGACAGATCGAGCCGCCCGTCCTCCGTTATCTCCACCATCCGAATCGTGGCGCCCTTCTCCTGACACAGAATCTGCCAGGGCACCAGGTTCGAGTGGTGATCCATGGCGGTCACGACCACGGTATCGCCCGCGCGCACGTTGGCGCGGCCGTAGGAGCCCGCGACGAGATTGATGGCCTCGGTCGTGCCGCGCGTGAACACCACGCCCTCGGGTGCCCAGGCGTTGACGAAGCGCGCCACGCGGCTCCGCGCGGCCTCGTAGGCCTCCGTGGCGCGGATCGCGAGATCGTACGCTCCGCGGTGAACGTTCGCGTTCGTGGTGCGGTAGTAGTTCGCGAGGGCGTCGAGCACGGCCTGTGGCTTCTGCGTCGTGGCCGCGTTGTCCAGGTACACGATCCGGTGCTTGTTCTCCTGCTGCCTCAGCAGCGGGAAGTCGGTGCGGATTCGGGCGGCGTCGAGCATCACGTCGCCCCCCTCCGCCCGCCGCGCGTGCGGTCGGCGAGGCGACCCCGGATCACACGGTCGAGCTCGTCCCGCACCGCCGCGTGCTCCATCCGGCCGAGGATCTCTGCGGCGAATCCGTAGGTGAGCATCCCCGCCGCCGTCTCGGCCGCGAGACCGCGGCTCCGCAGGTAGTACAGCGCCGTCTCGTCGAGCGGACCAACGGTCGAGCCGTGCGTACACTTCACATCGTCGGCGTAGATCTCGAGCTGCGGTTGGCTGTCGGCCCGCGCGTCCGCGGACAGCAACAGGTTGTTGTTGGTCTGCTTCGAGTCGGTGCGCTGCGCCCCGGGGCGGACGATGATGCGGCCGTTGAAGACGCCGTGCGCCTGCTCTCCCAGGAGGCCGTTGAAGTATTCGTGGCTCGCGCAGTGCGGCTGGGCGTGGTCAATCACGGTGTGGTGGTCCGCGTGCTGGCGCCCGCGCAGCAGGTAGAGCCCGTTGAGGATCAGCTCGCCGCCGGTGCCGGCCAGCTCCGTGCGGACGTCGTGCCGGGCGAGCGCCGCGCCGAGTGCGACCGGGTGAAGCCGGAGCACCGTGTCCCGATCCTGGGTCGCGTGCGTGGTGGCGACCTGATAGGCTTCCCGGCTCTCGCGCTGGATGCGATAGTGCTCGAGCCGCGCACCCTGGGCGAGCGCAATCTCGGTAACCGCGTTGGTCCAGTACACGCCGCCCTGGGGCGCCACGTAGCTCTCCAGCACGGTGGCGCGGGCGCCGCGCGCCACGATCACGAGGCTGCGCGGATGCGACACCAGCGCCTCGCTCTCCCCATCCGTCGCGGCCGCGAAGACGACCTCGATCGGCCGCTCCAGCTCGACCCCGGCCGGCACGTAGACGAAGGCCCCGTCGGAGAGGAACGCCGTGTTGAGGGCCGCGAACGGGCTCGTCTGATAGTCGGCGTGACGCGCCAGATGCCGCTGCGCCAGCTCGGCGTCGCTCGCGAGCGCTGCGCGCAGGCTCCCCGCACGCACGCCCCGAGGGAGCTCGGCCGCGGCGGAGAGCGCGGGAGCGAACGTGCCGTTCACAAAGACCAGGCGGATCGCCCCCGGCCCGGCTATCCAGTACGGCGCCAGCGCGCTCGCGGTCACGCCCGGCGCGTCG
>WNGN01002438.1_pt1 | contig 12450 bp, 26 predicted proteins | sample 5400561 | NCBI WGS metagenome assembly WNGN01 (sample SAMN13153379, study PRJNA577476) | soil metagenome | isolation source: 115 cm soil or saprolite under Garry oak tree replicate 2 | place: USA:California | collected 2016-06-15
TGGAAGACCCGACGAACACGTACTTAATTTTCCACATATTGACAAGCAGCCAAAAGAACTCTTCGAACTTGACTTGTACAACTGCTGTATTTTGATAGACCAAGCTGAATTATTCATGGATGCTTTTGACGCTCCAAAATATGATGCAAGAGACTTGTCAAACTTTGGCTATCAAGTTACAAAGCGGAACATAGATTTTCACTTTGATACAGTGCGCCATATGAACATTCTCAACAGGGTCAGAGATAACTCGCACTTCTTCATTACGACAAAAAGGATTCCTCCAAACCCTCAGCTTCCATTGCTTGCTATACTTGTCAGCGTGAGGGGCAGGAATAATCCAACGAGGATTGTTAGGTTTGTCATGAGAGAGCCATGGAAATACTTTCCAATCTACAATCATGACGTCATGATAATGCCTCCAAGATTGGTAGAGAAATTGTTGAGCCAAGCAGGACCTCAATTTGTGCCTTTGCCGCCCGGTGTTCGCGGGCCAGACGGTGGGGAGCGAATCGGAAGAAAAGAAGTAGTGATAATGCAGAACCCGAGGTGGAAGGATTAATGGCGTTCTTTCCCATATCTATCTTCTTTGAAGCACTGTTCCTGCTGATGTCTCTTTGGCTCTTGGAACGCGGTTTGCTTTCGCGTTTTGCAGCATTAGTATTACTAATACTTGAGGTTCCATTGATTTCGATACGTCAAGTATATGTGGTTGAGAGTTCTGGTGTTATTACTCAACCAGCTATATTCCTTCCATTGCTTGTCTCGCAGATTCTTGGCTCATTCTTTACTATAATGGCATATATTGCCGTCGCTTCCATATTCAAATTCATGGGCAGAGACCCGCTCGGCAGAAAGCCTATAGCGAAGCCATAACCATGTCAATGCTTACTAATACAAGGGCAATACCGCTAATGTGCCTTGCAGTGTTGGTCATAATGCCAATGTTTTCTGCTATGGGTGGTGGTGGAGGTGTTTCATTAATTAATCAAAAATTATCTGGCTCTGATACCTGTACTATTTTGGCAAATGGTGTAGCATGCCTCAAGGATGAACTTTACAGTCCATTTGTATTTACGTCAGCTCCAACATTCTTTGCAGTAGCTACAGGATGCATTGGCGGCAATTGTGGGACAGCATCATCAATAACTGTTACGTCGCAGGTAAACATATTCGATTCTGGTAACACACTTACTGGAGATACATGGAATGCTATGCCTGCTGCTCAAACAGAATTGTTTGGTAATATAAATGGCGAACACTGGCGAAGTGTAGACTGGACTGGCGTAACACAAGTAGGATTTGCAGTTAATTGTCTTACAGGTTCTACTTCGGCTACAGCAATACTACAGCTTCAGTATTCTGATGATACAGGTGCAACTTGGAATAACATTGCACCATCAATAAACATTCAAGCTACTAACTGTCCTAATGGAGGAGTCTTAAATGGTTCACCTACAGCCTATGTAAACATTCCTACTGGGCTGACTTTACCTGCCACTGAAATTCTTAGAGTTGTTGGTCAGAATGGCGGTGGAGCTTTAGATAACCCACAGTTCACTGAAATCTATGTATTACAGAAAAGTGTGACAAATGTCGTTGTGAGCGTCGTGGCACAAGTAGCTCAAAATGGCATTGTATGTGGTACAACAAAATGTCGTGTCACAATGATTATCAGTGTTGCTCAGACTGTTGCTGTAACAGCGAATTTCAAATGGCAGGCTGAACTCCAATGATAGTTGAGGAGGTGATATTATGAAAAAAACTAGATTAGCGCTTCTATCAATGATAGCCATTTTGACAATAGTTCCTGTTGTAGGAAAACAGATTACCGACGTTATTCAAACTATACCACCAATAACTGTTAGTACAAGATATGCAATTGCTGGTTGCACTTTGATGGACGTATCTCCTGGCGACGTAGTAGCAGGAGCAAGCGGAGTGAATACAGCAATGTGCGACAATGGATTCCCAGCCATACTTCTTGCAGGTCCGCTGCTTAGTCAATCAGTATCAAATACTACTAATGAAACGCCTACTTTCATCTTGGCAACAGGGTGGATAGCAATAGGACTATCATACCAAGGAACAAACTGTAGTCCAGCTACTAAAGCAATATCACCATTATCGCATCAACTACTTAAAGAAAACATTACGTCAGGAATTCCAGTCATTTTCACAAACCAAAATTCCAATACAACTCTTATAGCAGGACCATACAATTACTGTTTGTTCTATTCTAATCCACCGGTTCTGGGAATACTGACATTCACAGTAAGCTGGTCACCATAGAACAGAGATTTGCACAAACGCTAAAATCCTAATTTTTTGTTAGATAAGCCTCTGTCGTGCATGCCGAACACGACTTCATCGGCAAGAATTATATGAGCCTCAGCTACGAAGAATATTGCTTTTTTGTAGCTTCATCGGCAACTAACCGGCGACAACCCGATTAGTGCGGAGACGGTTCCGGGAACAACGAGATGAGCCGTAGGATTTTGCTCGACAAAATCTCGTAAGCTGTGCATCTCCAAGCAGAACCGTTCCTCGATTGAGTTCCTTCCTTTTAGCGCGGGTGGTATTGCATTTAGTTCGGGTTGTTTTTCTCGGGTCGCACGGAACACACTTACCAGCAAGCCACTGCTGGTTGACCAACGCATTTGCAATGTACCCTCTCCATTACAGAGTGGCCCCGAGGCAAATGGTTCACCGGCTTTCACTGGTTTCATCGAAAAGATTCTCTCAACCGAGCACGGAACCCAAAATTGCATGATAATACTATAGGCCCCCTATCTTATATTTAAAGCCATCTGTCGTTTGGTAATTACTCATTTTGCTCCAAACCACCTTGCTCCACAAGCATAACAGACCCAACTTCTTCTTCTACCATACCATTCAAGATGTCCTCGCGTTGGTCTGCATCCATTGATTGAATGAGAGAGGACAATCTCGCTTAGCTTTGCAAGTCGAACTTCATTCTTATGTCGAAGAAGTATTCCTTCTTTGTCTGAGAAGAAGACGCATCCGCTTATCTTCTCATAAATCATTACATATCTGTCTGGGAACTTTGGCTTTGGCTGCCATGGAAATACTGCAAATGGATTCTCTTCTAATATTCTTAGACTCATGGATTTGTCCTTGGACTAGGAACTTCTTCTGTCGTTATCTCGAATTCCCAAGCTCCGTCCTCGTCTTCCGCTTTTGGACCTAATGGAATTACTTTAAACCATTTCTTCAATAATGAATTGAAGAAATAATACTTACCAGTCTTTCTATCTCTATAAATGCTCATTATAACAACTTCTGTTGGTCGTCTTTTGCTTTGATTCTTATGAACTTGCCTTTCTTTGAAGGCAAATGTATTAGACAGTACGTCTTTAGTCTATTTCGTCCAGTTCCTTGCCATACTGCATCTTCTTCGCAGCCTTCTTTATGACATCTCAAGTCATACCACATTATATACTGTTCTATATTTGCATCCTTTGGTTTTACATTCCCAAGTTTCTATGCGATCATTAGAGGGAAGTGTGCGAGACATGAAACGCTGGCCATGAATGGGACAATATGGCTTGTCAATCAGCAATAGGTATTTTTTCTTCTTGCCCATGTTATTCTATGTCTCCGCCTTTAACCATTTGAAGACAGTATTTGCACTTTGCTGTCTTGATCCATTGGGTTCCATCTTTTACAAGATTTACTTGGCTATCTGGAATTTGGTTAGTCTTTTTGCATTTTGGACAAATGAATAAGTGCATTATCGATACTTGGCCTCCGCTATTGCCTTTATAATCTTTATGGTTTCTTCATAGCAATTGTCTTTGCAATTTGGATTAGTGATTTTGTGTATTGTGATTAGCCAGATTATTGCTTCTGCAATATCCAGATGAGTATTTGTCTTTGTCATTCTAACCACTTATTTACCCATTTCGTGTAAGGACCCAATGGGTATTGGTCTGTTCTTCTTGTTGCATAAGCAACTATTGCTCTTGACATATCGTCAACTCCAAGATTCATTGTACCAAGTATTGCTCCAGGATTCATTGTGTTGTATGCGGCATAGTCAGCAATCTGGCATCTTACATGACAGAAGTCCCACAGTTCGTCGAAGGTTGAGAACTGTGGAAGTCTTGGACCATCTGACTCTGAATTCTCTTGCTGCAATACTGAAGCTCTTTGAGATTTCTCCAAATCATCTTCATATAGATGAAGGGAGAATATTGTATGATGATACTTGCCCACATTCACCTTGAACAGGTTTGCAAGCATTGACTGTAATAATTGGAATTCGAGCGTGTCATAGAGAAATCCGCGATACAAGTCTTGCGACCTTGTGACTACATTCATGTTAAGTGCATTATTCCTAATCCTCAGTCCTATGACTATGTTGCATGGAAAGTCTTTGCTGCCGAATGATGCAACATGTTGCATTCTAAGTATTGGAATTATAGCTTGCCTTGTGAGGTTGTCTGATTTCAGTTTCTGTATAACGAATGGCAGGCTTTCGTATATTGACGGCCCATATGAACCATCAAACCGGTTTGTGTCTTTGTTGACAAAGTCATTCATCTTCTTAATATATTCTATGAGCAGCTTGTCGTTTCTACCGTCCATAAAATACATTAACTCTACGAGATGGAATACAGGATTTAGGCGTCTTAGCTTGTTTGTGAAAGTGTAAGTTGGCTTTATGTAGTCGACTTCTACATTTTCTACTTCTATTGTTCCTATGTCTCTTGGCGCAGCAGGTTTGCCTTCATTCACTACAAGTCTTACAAGTTTGCGCCAAGCATCGCTTAGTTCAAGGACTTCCATTAACTTGTAACTCCATAAATCCAGTTCATATTAGAATCTTTGGCAAGTGATTCTACTTCTCTCCAACCTGGAAATTTCTTGTCTGAAGGAGCAGGCTTGTCTGAATGACGTTTGCGAACATGCCTACCAGCATTCGTGCCTTGGTATGGACAATAGGGGCAACCGCGCACATGCGCGGTTGGATGCGCTGTCATTGAGTCTTACCTCTTATTCTCTCGATTCTTAGAGGTCGACGGAATTGCAGCAGAAGCCATAGTGTCATTATAATTGGTAGTACTGTAAACCATAATGGCCATACGCTCCATATAACTATAGAAGTGTATACTATTGCTAACCATAATAGTATAGCTATGGTTCTGTCAGTATCTAAGAATTCCGTTATTTTTTTCATGACATCGCCTCCCTATCCTCGTCATAGAGGATTCTGACAATCTTGCAATATACCGCAAGTTCTTTTAGTATCTCCTGGAAATCGTGAGGATTCATTTCTGGTGAGTTGACTATTGCGAACAATCGTGCTATCTTCTCTGTGAGTCTTGCGTATGCTCCTTCCCATGGGCGCATTTTTGGAACGACAAGCCTCCAGTTGCCAAGTGGGTCTTCTCCAATATTGTATTTTCCACTCTTTGTGTTATGCTCTGCTACTTCTTCATCTGCGAGCTTTTTGAATAATGGATGACCCATTAATTCTCGCTTCCATTTTTCCATTGTAAAAGACATGTATCTATTTGTTGTCTTCTACGCATTCCCATATACTTATATATTGACATCATGATTTCTGCCGCTTTTGCTCCTTGAACATTCACATCATACCTTGGGAGTTTGCCAGGATAGCCTTTATTCTTGTAAGGTCCGTACGGACCGAGCACTTTACTGACCTTCATTATGTCTGCAGCTTTTATTGCAGTATCTTTGTCAGTTGTACCAACTCTAATCCATATATAGCGATACTCTTTTCCATGTCTTTTTTGTTTAGTTATTAAGAATGAACCATCAGCTTCAAGGTATCCGGCAAGCCAGAATAGTTCTTCAGGGTGTCCCAAGATGCATTTTCTCTCCTTTTTGATTCACACATATGCAACAATCGCAGTTCCACATAAAGCATCTACCGCATGTTGTACAACTACACTCAGGACATGTACAAATTTTAGCTAATGGGTCTTCTTGTGTCATTGTTCTATCTTGTACCTTCCTTTTGGTTCGACTTTCTTTTTCAGCCATTCGCCATAATAGAAGGCGTATAATCCAAAAGCTATTATAAGTATAGCCAATGGGAAAAGCCAGAAAAACCCAAATAATGTAAATAGGAATAGTATTATTCCTATTGTTGCAATGATTCTTCCTATGACGCTCAGTAATCTTGATAGCATATACTGCCTAAAGCTCATTATTAGCCGAACTCCTGATGGTCTTCTGCGCTTATCTCCATTTCAAGGATGAGCTTACAGCATTCGCAGTCGCTCTTGCGGTCTGGATGAAGCGATTTATGATACTTCTCAAGTCTTCGTGACCAGTCAAGAACTCTTTCATAACTCATTTGAATATTATCTCCCGAGCTCTTATAAGAGAGAACATCTTCTTATCTTTGACCCAATCGCAAGTTCGCAAGTGTTCCAGCAACTCTTGCCTTTCCATTCTCATATGGTTGAGAATGATTTCTATCGGCATTTGGTCTAAGTTCAGTAATTGGTCCAGTTTTAAGAGTGCTTCTCTGTCAGAGGAGTATTCTGAAATATTCAAAGTCTGAACAAATCTCCTCTTGACCAATAGAAGACATGCTTTCGCTTTTCTCTTGCATATGCAATTTCTTTGATTGTTGATTCTCCAACGTAACTCAGCACATCTACGACGAATATTGCTCTTGAAAGGTCTATTTTATCAAAGTGAATATTGTCAAGACTAAGTTTTACTGACGCCCAATCCATTTTGCTTGAATCATGCATTAGTGAATGTAGACCCCATACATTTGGTCCAAGTACAATCCAGCCTCTCATAGTTAATTCTGCAGCGCAGACTTTGAACCATTCTTCAAATCGTATTGCGCCACAGAGAGTTATTATTCTTCGTTTCATTACCAAGACCCTGGATTTTTGTCGCTCCATTTGTTGAAAGCCATGTTCATCATTTTTTCCATTCTTTTAAATTCTCCAAGATATCTTGGTTCAAGATGAGGAGTATCTCTCATGACAAATGATGGATGCCATGTTGGATATAACATAGCATTATGAGGTACCATATCAGACCACTTGTATCGACCTTTGCTTGTGTCAAGTGGGTCTACTCGTATTTGTGGTATTTCTCCATCATCTCCAAGAGTCTTATCATGCCCATGAACTTTGAAGAACTGTTCTGTTTCAGGTATGAAGACTTTTGTCGCTGACATTCCAAGTGTTACTATGAGGAATGGCTGCACATATATGATTTCAGCCATCAACCATTTGAGGCAGTTGCTTCTTTCAAGAGGGGTCGGTGTTCTATTATCTTTTGGACAGCACTTAACAGAGTTAGTTGTATAAACACTTTTCAACTGGAGATTCAGTCCTTCTTTGAGCATTTTCTGGAAATAGTCACCACTTCTATCTCCGGTAAATGGAATTCCAGTTACTCCACAGCCCCATTTTCCTGGTGCTTCTCCTATGAACATTATTGGAGAGTTTATGTTTCCATATCCGAACGTCGGTTTGCCGTAAGCGTATAAGGTACGAGACTCGCACATTTCTGGGCATTTCTCGCAAATCTCCACGCCCTTTGTCTTTATCTCATCAAGAATGAATTGCCTCTCAACTTTTGGCCGATTATAGTAGTTGAAGAGTTCGAATGACATGTAGACCACTACTTCCACCCAACCTTAATACTAACCCATGTAGAACAAGAATCACACTGTATATTAATTGACTCTTGTCTATTCAGTTTTTCCAAATCTAATGGAGAAATCACAATGTCATGAACATGAAGAACATAAGTTTTATCGTCAAGTATGATTTTCGCCATTCTAATATTCTCCAACTGGATTTTCTTTTTTGGCATATACTGTCCAGCCATTGTGGAGAGATTTTATTCCAGCAAGAAGGAATGCAATAGTACCTGGAATATATAGGATTCCTGTTACTTCATTATAGGATAATGCAACAAGAGACAATACAGTAAAGACAGTCAGGTCTGCAATGCCTAAATAGAACCATGCTCTCCATGCTTCTATGCGATAATATTTTGTCATTGTTTTGGTAAGAACTCCTTATCTATCTTGTATTCTGGAACGAATGTTCCATCTTGCCCGATTCCTTTTGATAATGGTCTTTCTTGATAACTCTGTTCTACCTTGCCTGTTCTTGTAAACATTACTTGTAAGAATCGCATATTAGGCACAAGCGTGATTCTTGATTTTGACAAGTTAGTAACACCTGCACCTATGATGCCTCTATAACCAGTATCGACAAGGTGAGAATATTGTATAAGTAGAGGTAATCGTGATAATGTTGTGCGACGAGTAAGCAAGCCAATATAGTTTGCTTTTATTCCGAGAATTTCATTTGACATGACTGTACACGTTTCGTGTGGTTCGAGATGAGCTGGAAGTCTTCCTTCATATGAAGAAGGAATATCCGTTGTTGGGTCGAAAGAAGATGAGTGTCCTGCGAACTTGGATAATCCTGCAAAGAATCGCACAAGGGAATTTAGCGTGAAATCATATGAATTTGGACCAAGATTAGCTCTATTGAATTGAGTGATCTCTATGTCGCCAGCTTGAATTGCTGCGAGTATTTCTGTATCAGAAAGTATCATTAGAATCTGCCTAATATGTAGCCGAGAGCGAGTCCTGAGAGGAATATCCAGAATTCTTTGCGGTCCATAATCTCTCTAACTATGCGGTTAGCGCTTTGAGCTTTGCTTAGTGGAATGTTAATAGATGAATCATTGTTTGGTATAGCTGATTGGCTCTGGGTCTCCTCCATTTTCTTTTCTTTTTGAGGTTCTTCTTGTTTTTTTCGTCTGAAATCTCCTCTTGTTCTTCCAGACGGAGTCGGTTTATCTTCTTCTACTTGAGTCATTTGAACTACCTTAGAATTGCTTCAGCTAATTCGCTAAGAAGGAATAAAGCTTCACGCTTATTGCCTTTTCCACATACCATTATGAGCTGATGAATTCCTTGGTCTGGGTGAGGTTGTTTTTCACATATTGCTGCAATAAGAACTACTCTGACTGGTTCTTTCATAAGAGATGAGACTGCTTTTATAACGTCCTCGTTCGTGAACCTTTGAATCTTTGTCCAGTTACATATTTTTGAATTGTCTATTCTTTCCACATTCCTGCTCCTCCGAATGTTGCTCCACAATGCGGACATTTGACTTCCTCGACCAATGTCCCATAATCATCATAGTGAGGCATGTAAGGATTCATTTTTCCACCGCAGCTCGGGCAAGTTGTAATTGGAGAAGGACCTCCATGTCGACTCATAATTTCTCTAAGCTCTACATTGCGTCTGGGTACAGAACTAAAAATCCAACAATTGCCATAAACATCCATACGACTGCTGCCGCGAATAATTTTTCCGAAATAGAAATATCTGCTTGTGTAACTGACGTTAGAAACAATACTGTAACAGGAGCTACTCCACAAATAAATACTAAGATTCGTAGACGAAGCTTCATCGTTTTACCCAATCCTTTTGGAAGTAGTATCTACAACAACCACAAAGGCAATGTTCGTAGCATTGCTTTGCAAGAGCGCAAGCGCAATCTTGGCATATGCATGTTGTTGTTGCATCCTGATAGGGCGATTCTATACTATTCAAAGCTCAACTGCTGCGCTTTTAAGCGCTTCCATATTCTTTGCTATCTTCTCCATCTCGTCGATTGCCTTTATGAAACCTCTAAGATTGTGATTGTTAGGAACGTCTCCTGGAAAGTTTGCATGAATCCATGCTCTCAGTTCTCCAATTGTAACTACATAATCTGGAACATTTACCCAGCCTTGTCGGACAAGTTGCAGCTTTCGAAGAATTGGAACGCTCATGCTACTGCAGTTGCTCCATCTTTAGTGAATATCTTCGGGCTTCTAAGAACTCTAGCAAACACATTGAACAGCTTCTTCATATCTTCCGGTTTGCCTTGGATATGAATGCTTCCACCATGACTTGGTAGTCCTGGCACAATTTGTACGAGCTCGAGTCGAAGAATTTCTTTGCCTCCTCTATATTTATAGAGGTTCGCTCTAACATGAACTTCCTTCGGGTCATAGACGAGAGTTGTCTCTACCATTTCATATTATCTCTTCATGTTTGCAGTAGGAACAACGTAGAACTACACTTGCACCGAAGTTAGTTGTTGTGACACAGACTGTGTGCAATGATAAAGCTTTAGACCCATAATCTGGGTCTTTCGGACATATGATTTTAAATTCTTTAGACGATTGGAATTGCCAGGCTTCTGGCTTACTCGACGTGCGAACCATAAAATTTGACCTTAAATGAAGGGCCCCTATCAGGGTATATAAACCTATCTGTCGCTTAGATAAGGAAAAAAAGACTGGTCAATGACCAGTCGTTTCGACAGTTATGCTGACCTTCACCACCTTGCCGTCCTCGACCTTTATGTCTTTGAAGCGAGCAATATTCAAATACATTGTCTCATTGCTGTCTTCTTGCGTGCCTTTGAACTTGATTACTCGTTTCATGATTTCAGCGCTGAATGACGCTTCAAAAGTGATTGTTTCACCCAATCAAATCACCTCGATAAAAGTCTGTTAAAGACGACCAGCATTATCAGCGAGGACCGGTCTCCATCCGGACATTACGTTAAGCTCGATAGCGTCCTCGCCTTGCAAGACTACTAACGCTACTCCTTCAGCTTTATGCTTCAGGCTAATCCTCGTTTCTGATTGCTGGTCGTCCTTGTGAGAAAAAATTAGTCTGGGAGTTTCCAACCGGATGTTTCATCCCAGACTAAGCTTGGTCCGTGTCGTTCTGAGTACTGTCGCTTTCTGCCGGCTGGTTCTTTTTGCCCTTCTTCGCTTTTTTTGGCTTTCCAACCCAGCGAGTAGAGCCGCACTTTGTGCAGCGCATGCTCTTTCCCGATGGAGTTAATTTGTAGTTGTGCTTCTGGCCGAGTTGTATGCAAGACTTACCTTTCTGGTAAGTGTGTCCTTTCTTGGACGATTTAGAACCCTTTTTCGAACCGGTAGTTGGCGCTTCCTCAGATTGAGTTTCGTTGTCCGAAGACATTTTTTTCCTCATACCTATAGGGCCCTACGTCATATATAAACCTATCTGCCGCACGACCACCTTAGTCAAATAAAATGACTTAGTATACAATTTTGACTAATAGACCTCGAAGAACTGTTTCCACTTCCTCCGTTCTTCAGGAGTAGCTTTAGCCTTCGCTATCTTTACTTTCTCAGTGTAACGATTCTTCTTATCTCTCATCAAATGATGAGTGGCGCATAATGCTATATAGCAATCCGGGTGATGCAGAATATCTAGCGCTCGAGAATTAAGTCCTCTTCCTCGTCCATAAGGAGTTAGTGGAGTAGGCTTTATATGTGCAAACTCTATGCGTCCTCCACAACCTCCACGACCTCTATCCGCACACCAAACAATTGAGCGAAGTTGCCGAAAGAACTTCTTTCCCCACGAACTTCCTCGACTCAATCTTTCATCACTGGAACGAGCTCGTGCATTTTCTGATGGATTAGTTCGACCATCACTCGTGGTTCTAATCGTTGGTCTTTTTCAACATTCACTATAAATGTGTGAAGTTGGTAGAACGACATTGCTGCTCTGACGACCTCCTCAAATGAGCGTTCATTCTTCAGCAATTGCTGGAAGAAATCACCGAGTTCTAAATCTTCCATCGGTTAATCTTCTCCGCTCCATAACTCGCCTTCTTGCGTGTTTGTGTATACATTCGTATCTTCACCTTCACCACAGTAGCACGTACCACAATGACGACGACCACAAAGAGCGCAAGGAATAAGACCCGCATACATAGGGTCTCTTCCACAAATTTCACATTTAGTCAAAAAAAAATCACTTAGTTCTTATCGAGCATCAGAAAGATTTGTATCTTGCGAAGAATTCGTTTGGTTCGTCGAAGTGAAGTCAATTCGACTTCACTTCTTTCGTTTTGCTCGGTTTGATTGTTCTTGAACTTCCGCAACGAGTGCATTTGAAATATGTTCCGCGCTTTATGTATTTGTGTTCCTTGTTGAACTTACGACAATTCTTCTCTTTGTCGTATGCATGAAACTTTATAGTTCTCTCACGATGAACTTTCGTAATTGTCGAAACAACATTACGAATTGGTAATGTCGGTTCATTAATTACTGAACTGACATAAGTTATTTCAGATTTCGTTTCTGTCATTTTTTCTCACAATATAGATATAGTCTAAACAAGTATATAAACATATCTCATAAATTTGTATCTAAAGATATCTGGAGATACTTCTGAGGTTACTTTAGATATCTGTAGATATCCAATTTTGTATCCAAAGATACTTTTAGATATCTGTAGATACCAAAAGTTTATATATGACATGATTTATATCTTTAGATATCTCTGGATATCTGGTATATAAAGCTTACTGATATCTTCGGATATCCAAATGTCACTTCAGATTCCGTCAGATATCTGCCGGATTC
>WNGN01002439.1_pt1 | contig 12447 bp, 5 predicted proteins | sample 5400561 | NCBI WGS metagenome assembly WNGN01 (sample SAMN13153379, study PRJNA577476) | soil metagenome | isolation source: 115 cm soil or saprolite under Garry oak tree replicate 2 | place: USA:California | collected 2016-06-15
TAACTACTTCTGGTGGCTGGAGCCTGAGCACCTGATACGGCATGCACAGGTGAACAAGGTGACGATTGAAGGACAGTCCTATTGCCTGGAACAACCAGAGGAGCGAAATATCCTCGCACAAACTATTGATGCCCGTGCACGTCATGCCACATCGATTGCAGAACGTGAAGCATTTCTTGCGACTGTTCGCGAAGTGTTGGCAGTGCCTCCATCTCTTACTGCGGAGGAGGAAGTGCACCCATTGACGTGGACTGAGGTACGCAAGATGGAGGAGAGTGGGTGGGTCTCATTTGGTGCCCACAGCATGCGTCATCACATTCTGGCATACTTAACAAATTCAAAAGAGGTGCAATACGAGGTAGAAGAGTGTCGTACGGTGTTGGAGCGGCAATTGGGGCACCTAGTGCGCACTTTTGCTTATCCGGTTGGGAAGCCTGAGGATATTGGTGAAATGACGCTACGAGCTGTGCGAGAGGCGGGGTATGACTGGGCGGTAACAACGATTTATGGCATCAATACTCCACAAAGCAATCCTTACCTGCTCTGGCGCGTTGCGAGTGAAGTGAGCCGGCATTGGCTGGTGATGGCAGCAGAGACGTCTGGCATATGGAAGTTTTTCTCTTATCTGTGGAAGAATCCCATGATTAGTTGGATGGAGAGGGACTAGCTTTCCCAACTGGTGGGTACAGGTTAAGTGTGAACATCGAGGAGTAACTCATGCGTAAGCGCATATTGAAGTTTATTGCAACGTGTCTTTACTATAGCGGACTGATCAAACTCGCGCGTTGGTGGATACGCCGATCAGGACGACACCTTGTTATTCTCAACTACCACCAGGCGACCGGAGGAGACTTGCGTCGTCACCTGCTCTACCTGCGCCGCCACTACCGTATACTTCATCTTGAGGCGGCACTGGAAGAACTCTACATGCCGTCTAAGGATGGGCGGCAAGCGTGTAATCGACGTACACCCCTGGTGATCACATTTGACGATGGATATCATGATAACTATACACACGCTTTTGCTCTTGCGTGCGAGTTACAGGTTCCTATCACCATCTTTCTCATTCCTGGATACATTGAGAGCGGTGATTACTTCTGGTGGTTGGCAGGCAGACGTTTCGTAAACGATGCCCAGGTGACAGAGGCGACGATAGAGGGACACACCTATGGTCTGAACCAGCCAAAGGAGCGAAAAGCACTGACACAAGTAATCGATGATCACCTGCGCCATGCTGTTTCAGTGGCAGAGCGTGAAGCATTTCTGGTATCTTTTCACCGGCAATTGGCAGTCTCTACATCGGTAGCTCCTGAAGAGAAAGCTGCTCTACCACTCACGTGGACAGAGGTGCGAGAGATGGAGGAGAGTGGTTACGTCTCATTTGGGGCGCATACCATGCATCATCCGATCCTGGCCTGTCTAACCGATCTTGCTGAGGTGCAAAATGAAGTTAGAGACTGTCGTGTAGTGCTGGAGCAGCAACTAGGACATCCAGTGCGTGCTTTTGCCTATCCTGTTGGGCAATTGCAGCATATTGGAGACAATGTAGTCCATGCCGTGCAGCAAGCGGGGTATGACTGGGCACTCACTACCCTCTATGGAATCAATATTCCACAAACTGACCCACGTCTACTCCGGCGCATCGAGGTAGATGTAAGTCAACACCTGCTGGTGCTGGCGGCCCAAACGGCTGGCCTGTGGGGGGTTTTTTCCCGCCTGCGATGGATTCCCATCATTCGGAAACATTTTACAAATGCCTTGTCGAAGTAAATACCAGGTTCACTAAGCACCAGTCTACCGACAAATTTCCCGGAGGGAATGCTAAGCAAGCGAGCAAAAGACGAAACTGCTCAGGCAGCACATGGAATCTTTCCTGTTGGCAGTTGCCCAATTCCTATTGTTCCTAGACAATAACTGCCATCACTTAGCTTTCCTCTGTTTGCTAACGCCAATGGCGAATAATAATTGCCTGAATCAAGAATTTGTACGTAAACATTATAGCTACCATTAGCGACCGTGTCGGGGAGGGTGAATGTAACAGCACTTGTTTTTGTATCATTCCCAGGTGAGGCTATGGAGAATGGTTTTGTTAAGTCGAGTTGTGAAATCCCTTGCCAAACAATATTCCCCGATGCGTTTCTTAGCTGTATCATTACATGCCAGGGAATATAGACAGGTGCAGTATTAACATTCGTCCATCGACTAATAACCGTAAAGTGCGTGCCGACAGTCAGTTGAGTTGAAATAGTGAGCGCATTTAATTCAAATCGTATCTACTCAGGTGGAGGTCGCCCAATCTGCAAGAATAAGGCCATGCATGTTGTTCGTTCAAGCTGTACACCCAACTAACCTAAAAATCGAAAATCCAGCGCTTCTTACACACTATGCGCAGGCATATATTCGCAAAAAAACCACAGAGGGAACAATGAAACCTCCTTTTACTTGTGAGGTTGTCGTTGTTTTAGGGGGGAATATCGTCAAAAGCGGAGATCGTTATATCACCACATCATACGAAAAAGGGACAAAAAAGAGTTTTGGGGCACAAGGCAGAGTTATTACATCAGCATTCTTGTACCACCTCGGTGTTTCAGACTGTCTCATCCTTTCTACAGGGAAAACTGATCCCGAAGACAAAGGCGCACCCTCAGAAGCCTCGGTGATGAAAGCAGAATTGATGGCGTTTGGTGTCCCTGAAACATGCATTCACTTGGAAGAGCAATCGCGGACAACCGAGGAAAATGCACGAGAGTTAGTGAAGCTGTTTACCACCGAGACATTTAAGGAGAAAAGAACCATTGGTGTGATCACGAGTTCATGGCATATCAGAAGAACCGACGCCTTTCTCAAAAGAGAAGGATTTCACGCAGAAGGCAGAAAGATCAAATTTATCTCAAGTGATACGATGATAAGTAGGTATCTTCCCGAATTTAGAGATGACATTCACAGGCTCTACCACAGACAAGAGATGAAGGACAGAATACACGATGAGCGTAATGGGTACAATGCGTTAAAAAATGGAACATATAGATCACGTAAATTAGGTGAGATAGTAGCTACTCAGCAACCTTTTCGAGCAAAAAGAAGCCGCGTTGTCCGACGAGCGTCGTAGGGAACCATCTCAGGAAGTTCGTGAACGCTACAGGCAAGGATGGAGTTTTGCCTCCATTGCCCGCAGGCTTGGCATGCATAAAAAGACCGTGGCCAAACGTGAAAAACCTTTACCCCGGCTTAGTACCTTCTTGCTAGAAAACTGTGCATGCCTGTTGAAACACCGCAAGCGACTATGCTAAACTTAGCTCAGAATTTTCTTGAATAGATGGCAGAGCCTACTACTTCTAGAATCTATAAGGAGGATGCACTTAGATATGCAACACGTAAGAAAGCAAACAAGGAAAGAAAAAACGAATGATCTTTCTTCTTTTTTCCAATCGAGAACGATGGTTTCTTTCCTCTCCTTACTGCTTGTCCTCCTTGCCCTTCCTGTTGCGACTTTTCTTGTTAGGCAAGGACTAGAACACAGGCTAGATGCAGCAGGATATGATTCAGGACGGGTGGAGGCAGAAAGCGCAAGTCCCTCAGGATCAGTGACAACAGGCTATGATGCCAATGCCTCAGGGACCAGTACGACTGCCAACTACATCCAGTTTACTGCGCCAACTGGAATGGGCGGTACTACAGGAAATTTGAGTACGCTTCTTCCTGATACCACCAGCGGTATTCACCTCGGGTTACCCTTTGACCATCACACGAACCCTTCTACCTACACCGGCCGTGTAGACTACATTTGGGGAGCCAGCTACCCGCAGCAACCACCCGCAGGGGTGTTCCATACGTTCTATCTGCCTTATGACCGTGATGAAGATACACGGTTGTACAAAGAAGCGCATGATATTACCTGGTGGCAGGCAAACCACCCTGACTGGGTTGAGTACAAATGTGATAAAACAACTGTTGCTTATGAATTTGGTGAAACAACCACTGTCCCATTAGATATCACCAACCCCAACGAGGTCGCCTACATGGAGCACACCTATGTTGATGCGGGACTGCAAGGGACACTGCTTGACCACCCAGGAGAAAAGTATGATGGAATTGCTTTTGATAATCCTGCTTTCCAAAACGCAGGAGACGGGACAGGGCAGCGGTGTGGTCACTGGGATGCATCTCATACTGTCTGGACACAACAGTTTAATGGGACAAGCAATGACCCAGCGTACCGCCAAGCAATCATTACCTGGACTAAGAACATGCAATCCTACATGCATAGCCACTACCCTAATAACCCGATGTCTGAGAACTTTTCCTTTGATTTTTCTTTCCCTACTGACTCAAACACACTTTTAAGCTACATCGATATCGATAACGATGAACAGGGTTTTACCAACGGCAATAACGCTTCGGCATCAAACCCTAAATCCTGGTACTATACTGACTCCCAGTGGGTGCAGAAAATGCAAGCATTACAGACTTTTATGAGCAATGGACCAAAAGGGTGGTACCCCAATAATCAGGAACCAGTTTCCTTTGCCAATCTTACCAATGACCAAGTGCAGTGGGCACTGGCAAACTATTTGCTTATTAAAAACAACACCAGCTACCTGAGTATCAGCGGATATCAGGAGTACGGGTATTTGCTAATCCGTCCCGAGTACGCTGCGCCCATTGGTTCTCCCACGAATGCCTACTATGCCTTGCAGAATGTGTACATGCGGGACTTTACAGGGGGATTAGTCATAGTGAACCCTTCCTCAAGCACCCAATACACTGTGTCTCTTCCTTCCGGCAAATACAAGGATTTGTACGGTAATACGATTGGCACTTCCTACACTTTGCCAGTCCATTCCGGCGTGGTGCTGCAGCTCGCCACATCGACCTTTGTTGCCCAGGCGGGGAGCACCAGTACAGAGATCGCCAAAACTCCTACTGATATTTCTCCAAAGCTCGCCCTCATCGAAGCCGTCCAGACAGTCAACAAAGCCTCAACACAAAGACAAGCAGTCCTTGCAGCAACCAACCCTATTACCGGCACCTCTTTGTCCTCTCCTGCTGGCATTGGCGTTGTGAGCTCCCAGTCGCAAGTCTGGGTGGCAAACCGTGGCAACAGCACGATTTCCGTCTTTGACTACAATGGGACGCTTCTGAAGACCCTCTCCGGCAACGGCCTCTCAGCGCCCTATGAGCCCACAGTGGTCGGCAACCAGGTGTGGGTACCTAACTCAGGCAACAGCACCATTTCCGTATTTAACCCTGATGGGACAGCTGCCGGTGTCGGTCCGTATTCCGGCAATAGTCTGTCAACGCCAAAGGGGATGATGGTAGTCGGCACGCAAGTCTGGGTGGAAAATGACGGCAACAGCACCATCTCCCGCTTCAACGTCAACGGCACCTCTGCAGGAACAGCCCTCACAGGCATTGCAAACCCCAGAGGCGGGGTGGTGGTGAGTGTCAATGGCACCCAGCGAGCGTGGATCCCAAGCCACGCAGGTAGCATCTACCGCCTTGATACCAATGGGAATCAGGTCGCAGCAACCATTACCGGTAATTCTCTTGCTAATGTCGAGTCCCTGGGACTGGTCGGATCACAAATTTGGGCACCAGATGCCGGCGGTTCAGTCTCCACCTTTAATCCAGACGGGTCAGCGGCCACCGGAAGTCCGGTCACCGATGGTGCCTTTAGCGATATCCATGGGGTTGCCCAAATTGGGTCACAAGTATGGATCCCTGATACTGGCTCAAATGCGATCTCTATTGTTGCTGCTCCTGCAGGTGGTCCAACACCTACCGCAGGAGTGACACCAACTCCGACGTCACCAGCAGGAGGAGTAACGGTTACCCCTTCTCCAACTGGTGCCTGTGCCCATACACTTCCTTCGGGTACCGGGGTGGCAACAACAAGTATCACGATTCCATCAACAGGGAGCTATGCGTTGTGGACTCGTATGATGGTGCCATCTTCTACTGCTAATTCTTACTATTTACAGGTTGATAGCGGGTGTCCGTATCTTGTTTCAGATACCACAGGGACAAATTCCTGGAATTGGGTTAGCAGTGCGCCAATCACGCTTGCCTTGGCTACCGGATCACATACGATTACCATGGTTGGCAACCAGGCAGGAGTGAAAGTCGATGAGCTGATCTTTTCTCAATCCTGCACCCCAACAGGAACAGGGGATGCTTGTTTTTCAACATCGACTCCAACACCTACGCCTCAACAGCAAACAGCCTCCACCTATCCATCAGGTATTAAACATGTGTTTGTGGTTGTCATGGAGAATACGGATTGGAGTCAAATTAAAGGAAATACCAACTCTGCTCCGTACATAAATGGACTTCTTAGTCGGTCCGATGCATCATACGCATCAAACTATCATAACGTTACCCCATCTGAAGTAGCAAATGGGTACCTCCATCCATCAGAACCCAATTATATTTGGCTTGAAGGAGGAACAAATAGTTTTACCGATCATACCTATACGAACGATAACGATGCAACAAGTGGGAATTATACCACCTCAACGAATCATCTCACAACGCTGCTGCAGAACAAAGGGTTATCCTGGAAAGCATACGAAGAGAGTATGCCCTCTGGCTGTCCCATTACCTCGTCAGGTAACTACGCAGCTAAACATAATCCCTTAGTTTTCTTTACTGATGTGTCTGGCAATCCTCCTTCAGCAACAAATACCAACTGCTCTTCGCATGTCGTTCCGTTTACCCAGCTTGCAACTGATTTGCAAAACAACACTGTTCCTTCTTACTCCTTTATCACGCCAAATCTCTGTGATGATATGCACAGCAATTCCTGTAGCGGGTCAAATGATCCAATTCACCAAGGAGATACGTGGCTTTCTACCAATCTGCCAACCCTCCTGAATTCTGCTGCCTACAAAAATGGTGGCGCGGTATTTCTTACCTGGGATGAAGACTCAGGCTCAACCACCAACAACCCGATTGGCATGATTGTTCTGTCTCCTCTGGCCAAAGGGAACGGGTACACCAACACCACCCTCTATTCTCACTCCTCCTTTGTCAAAACAGCGGAAACCATCTTTGGTCTTTCACCTCTTCTTGCCCATGCCTCTTCTGCCACTGATCTTTCTGATCTCTTTGTTACATCTGGTGGTTTAACATCAACTCCCACTCCTTCACCAAGACCGACACCGACGAATACGCCTCCACCTGCTTTTCTGGCGCAGGATACCTTTCAAAGACCAAACCAGACCTACTGGAGAACTGCATCAAATGGAATGATCTGGGGAGGTGATGCAAATAGTTCAAGCAGTTTTTCAATCAACAATAACGCTGGTTTGATAAAACCCTCTTCTGCCGCAGATTTACATGCAGTGTTAGGATCATCTGTTGCTAATGCTGAAGTGCTCATGAGCGGATCCATGACAGCTTTAGGAGGAAGAGTTAATAGCTTAGGAGTGGTCCTGCGATGGAGCAACAAGTCTAATTATTATCGTGCTGTTATTACCGGAAGGTATCTGGTCATTCAAAGAGTTGTGAACGGATCAACAACCAAACTAAAGAGCACATCCTTTCCTGCATCTCCCAATACGTCCTACATCATTCGTTTTAATGCAAACGGCACGACCCTATCAGTAAAAGCATGGCAAACAGGCACAATAGAACCTGCAAATTGGATGGTAACCGCTACAGATAGTACATTCTCTTCAGGTCAATGTGGCATAAGGACATATCAACAGGGTGGGTCTAGCGCAACAATTACGTCATTTCAGGCAAAACAGCTATAGGAGTCATTACGAATTCACTGCCGTACAGTATGAGTTGAATGGAGTGTCAACGGTTGGGCTTTTTGAAACGAGGAAAACCCATAAGATCAGCTTGATGGAAATCAACCTGAAGTATTAGCTCTTTTCCAGACTCTTATATAATTACCCTTGGTTCGCTAATGTTATGTGAACCCAGGTGACAAGCCAGTTCGTATCGAAGAGATAACTGCAAACTCTGCAATGGCGTTTCGCTCTTCGGGCGGATTCACCTTGAAATTGGCCGAACCGTGGGTAATCAATTTCGTAATAGCTGGGGAACGAAGTTGAAGCATCTGGTGCACCAGGCGGAACTCCACCCACTGCTAAATTCGCAATCAAATACATTGGTTTTTTTACAATATGTGTAGTATCAGTGTATCTTAACCGCTCAATACCATCTACATACCAAACCGATATCCTGATTCCTTCAATGCCTGTATAATGTTTCTTTGATCGGTAGCATTGTAGCTATTAAAATCTTGCAAGTTACCATCACCATCACCAATCAGTGATGCATGATATTTTTTAACGTCTTGTACAGCGAGTGCAAAATTTGCGCCATTGCAATACTCAAAATATAACGGAGCTATTTGCCATTGATCGTGTTCAGCAGCATATCCGTCAAGATTCTGGCGTGCGCCGCCTATACTGGATGTGCCCAGGCAATCAATACGGATTCCTGTACGTTTGAGCCGCTGTGCATTTATAGCATAATTGAGCGCTACTTGATCATCATGTTATATTTGTGTCAGTATGATTGTATTGGAGAAGGGCGGCTATAGTAATGAGGCGAATTTTACTCTGCAAGAAGCACAGGCGAGGCCGAAACTCTATCTGAAGCGCGGCAAGCTTACTTCAAAAGGCCTGGTGGATACGGATTCAACTAGACTCATGTTGAATCCGCAGTGGAACCGTCCTGGCGGGCAACATCCTCGGGGAGGCACGATTTTGTGCCACTGCCAGAACGCTTTCACTCTCACCCCACCGACACTTTTGGAGAAGTAACCACTTGTTTCCCGTTTACTTGTATTTGCAGACTCATCAGCAAACGTAGTCAGCGCCTACATCAAGGTCTTTACTCAAGTATTGGCTGAGCGTCACTGCCTGTTTATTGCTAAATACCAGTCCGCTCCATTTATTCTTCATCGCTGCACAAGAGGGGAGCGTTATCTGCAGATGCAGCTTCCACCGCGCACCCGCCTGTCGCTGGAGCAAATACTGGTAATGCCAACCCTTTGCATCCTTCGCGGCAGCGCCAGGAACCATCCAGACAAGTGTAATTGTATTGGTCTGGCCATAAGTGACAGTGAAAAAGCCTGCCCATACCTCGCGCCCAAAGTCCGTACTCGTGTCGCGTGGCTGCCATCCATTCTGCGCCTGCAACACACTGCCAGGTGGTACATAGACACGCACGTAGTCGCGGTATATATCTGAGCCGTAGACGGGACCTTTACTTACCCATGCATAGCGGATGGTGGTGTGATGAATGGCATTGCCCTTTTCATCAATGGCAACCTGGTCATTCAACGTATTGGTAATAAGCCTGTTTGCTTTACTTGGCGAGATGTTCGCATCCACGACAAAGAGGCTGTCACCTCCTTGCGATTGAATTGACGAGTCGAGGTGAGAGCTTTGGAGAAGCTTCTCTGCACTGCTGGGATTGAGATAGACCTGCACATCCTTCGAGCGCAGTGAATTGATTATCAGTTGCAAGAGCCTGGGGAGGGCGGAAGATGAAACCTGGCGGACGCGATCCAGAAAATGCTTTGCCAATAGAGCTGTGAAGTGCTTACGCACCGTCGAAAGCCCATCAGGCGAAAGAGACTCTCCGTGACCAGTAGTCCCCGGCCCGACCTGGTAATAGTGTATACGATCAACCAGGTTCTGTGCTGTCACGGTCTCGTGATACTCAGGAACTTTGATCGGCCCGGTAATTCCAAGGGCCCGCTCAATGAGCACCGGCGTAATAGCGATCACCCCCTGGACAGGAATGTTGCCTCCCTCGCGCGCATAGTTTTGTTCGGCATAGCGGGCCGCAGTTGGAAAGTCTGCATCCAGATTGGAATCGCGAAGGCTCCAGCTCGGGGCTAAGTTAAACCAGGTATATGCCGATGGAAAAAGAATACGATGACCAGTAGCATCATAAGCTTTATCGAGCAAGTAAGTGTCCGTGATATGAGCAGCCGTTAACCGCCCCCCTGAAAAAGTAGCGATACCATAGTTTCCAATAAAGCCACCACCAGGCCTCAGTTCAGTCGAATCGAGTATTTCAAGGAGATAATTTGCCGACGGGCCAATGCCGAGCAGCAAAGGGGCAACAGGGAGAAGGCCCTCTATGGTCTCAAGCCATGCCTGGAGTTGTGGTATATCTCTTTGGAAGGTGGCGAGGTACCCGCCGAGGCGTGGGTCAAGCTGCAAATCCGATGGCTGTAAATGATTGACCTGGTTAACGATCAGAGTGAGGATCGCCTTGATCCGTTGAAAATCCGTCTCTATAACCGTGAAATCTGCCATCGTGATGCCCTGTGCCTGGGCATTTAATGGATTATGCAACCTTGAAATGATTAAACTCAAGACGTCGCAACCAGTTATCCCAGTTTGAGATGCCTCAATAGCTATGGGCAACACGTGTAATGCGGCGCTCAGACGAGCCCCATAGACAGGGATAGACGTGCTTATCCCCGGCAACGATTTTAAATCGTTATCCACCTGAACAAAGGCAGCCGATGAGGCGGCAAACTCATGCCGTGCCCGGCTCACAGTCTGAGCATCAAAGGGGGTTTTGGGCAGCGTTTTCAAAAGCGTCTCGGCCGTTCGCAGGTGTTGCATTCCCACTTGTGCTAAGGACAAGTCTCGAAGGTAGTTCCCACTGTACGTTTGATACGTTTGATATCCAACAACCGAAAGTCCTGCACCTACCACACACGCGAGTGTAAGGGTGAGAATGATAATATAAAACTTCTTTGACTTTCGCTTTCTGCTACTGACCATTTGTTTATCTTTCATATTAATCCAAAGCGGGTAAAAACTGCCCCAAGCCGCCTGGTGAAGTTATGCGCTCCCATGGTTCTCATTCAGAAAGTGACCAGAATCATAGTTTATCCATTACAACAATTTGAGTGGAGAGTCCTGTGAAGATTGTACGTAAGTTTGGGTCATTAGCAACCAGAGGTTCTGATGACAACAGCCAAGCGATTGAAAAGCCGGATGAGGTGATAAGCCTCACGTCCGGTTTTGAACCCGAGTGGCGGAGGCGACACCGTCGCTCAGGTTAACCTGCCAGCGTTCATCATCACTGCGCTCGCCACACCTGCACTGTCTTATCCACGCTCCCCGAGGCGATGAGGGTGCCATCTGGCGACCATGCCACCGTCCATACGGGCTCGGAATACCCGAGGTAGATTAAGACATGCCCGCCATTGGCTGCATCCCACACCTGCGCGGTTGTATCGCCTCTTCCAGTATCGATATTCCCGCTTCCAGAAACGATGCGCTTGCCATCCGGTGACCAGGCCACCCCCCACACAGCGTCAGCATGCCTGCGGTAGGTGTAGACATGCCCGCCATTGGCTGCATCCCACACCTGCACCGTGTCATCATCGCTCCCCGAGGCGATGCGCTTGCCATCCGGTGACCAGGCCACCGCATTGACATGATCAGCGTGTCCGTGATAGGTGTAGACATGTCCGCCATTGGCTGCATCCCACACCTGCGCCGTCCTATCCGCGCTCCCCGAGGCGATGCGCTTGCCATCCGGTGACCAGGCCACTGCATTGACACGACCAGCGTGCCCGCGATAGGTATAGACATGTCCGCCATTGGCTGCATCCCACACCTGCACCGTGCCATCATTGCTTCCCGAAGCGATGCGCTTGCCATCCGGTGACCATGCTACCCCCATCACACCAGCGGAATGGCCGCGATAAGTATAAAGAGCTGTTCTGAGAGAGGAAGAAGTGGAGGTCCGGAGTACGGAGGGAGGGTTGGTAGGAGAGCCAGTGGAGGTCTGGGACGCTGGGGACAGGTTAGTTGGCAAGCCACACGAAGTGATGAACGATGTGATACTCCCCCCTGCGAGAGTGAGTCCTGCTAGCTTCCGTAAAATGGCACGCCGAGACATCCTCTGCTCGCCAATCAGCAGGCCAAGTGGCCCAGCGTCCCGTGAAAAGGAATGTTGATGAGCCATTAAGAAAGGCTCCTTTCTGTCTGAGTACGATGGTTTCCTTTCTAGTGCTCTATTCATTAAACGCGATGGGTATTACAACAAGAGGAGAGTTGCACGAACTGGCTTCATAAGACCAGCCCTTAATCTCACCACATTTTAAGGAACGTCGCACTAGTCCATATTTATTGATAAACTACTGTTTGTAATAGGCGTTGGCAGCCACCCGTGCCGGTTTGAGAATAATCATGCAGGTTCGAGGGCAATCAGAATCGTTATATTGTCATTTGCGCCGCCATTAAGCGTGCCGTGAATCGTGCCGGTGGCACCAGTTGAAGCGAAGATCTCCTGCGACATCTCCGAGGTGGTCGACGAACTACTGCCGGTACTCCACTGCTCAGTAAACCCTGAGGGGACATTCACGGTCGTTGCGGCAGGGATGCCCACCGCGTAGACTAACATGTCATTGGCCGTGATGGTGGTCACCCCCGTATTATCCACATTGCTGGT
>WNGN01004827.1_pt1 | contig 12447 bp, 10 predicted proteins | sample 5400561 | NCBI WGS metagenome assembly WNGN01 (sample SAMN13153379, study PRJNA577476) | soil metagenome | isolation source: 115 cm soil or saprolite under Garry oak tree replicate 2 | place: USA:California | collected 2016-06-15
GAGGTCAGCGTGTACACTACGTCCAGCGAGTAGTTACCGGGCGTGTCCAGGATGTAATTCCACAGCGTCCGGTACGAGAGCGTCGACGTGGTCCCGGTGGTGCCGCTCCCCGATGTGGCCAGGGTCGCAGCCGACGTGGTCAGCGCCGTAAACGGCGCGCCACCCGAGGTGCTCCACTCAAGATCGCCCGCCGGCTTGTTCGCCCGGGCACCGGCGCCGCTCGCCGTCCACGTCGCGGCCCCCGCCTTGACGTTCAGGGTCCAGCCGCGGTTCGCCTTCACCGTGGCACTCAGCGCCGAGAGGTCGTCCTGGTAGCCCTGATTGAACGCGACGGTGTCCGGCGTCGTGAGGCCCGTCGTCGTCGAACTGAGCGTCAGCTTCAGCAGGGTCCCCACGGTCACAGAAGCCGTGTTGGTAACCGAGCAGGGATTGCCGGTGCACGCCTGTGCGGAGGCTTGCTGGCTCAGCCCAAGTAGGGCCGCCCCTGCCAGCACGAGGGCTATTGGTCTAAACGTCATGGGTGCCGAGCTCCTAATTAGCGGTTGAACTAGCGCGAGCACACTGTTGCGCCCGCTCGACACCCCGTAGGGCAAGGCCCGTGCCGACCCGTTCGATTCCTATCCGCCGTCAAATTCCTTTACGAAATGGGGGCGAATGGCATCCGAAAATACTATCCACATGTTCTCAACACAAATGTGGTGCCGGTGTCTAGTATTTCTACAGTCTTGGCAAGGCGCATATGCGCTTACATCAAGCCATTAAATGAGTTAGGCGCATTGGTTATGACGGCGCATAGCCTCGGCGATCAGCTCGGGATCCGTGTGGGGAGCGTCAAGAAAGGGTTGGTCGACAGTGACCCAGCGCTCGTCGGACGTGATCCCGCTCACGGGAGACGTGTAGTGCAAGAGCCTGCACTCATGGCAGCCTGCAAGACAGCGTGCAACTCGTTACGGAATTTGGAGTTTCTGCCGCAGCGGGATGGGCATGAGCGGGACCGCGTGCTTGATCGGCACCGAGAGCGCGAACCCTGGTGCCTGCGGCAGGCCCGCGCGGTGGATTGCGATCACTTCGCCGCTCGCATTGAAAAGCGGGCTGCCGGATGACCCTCCGATGGTCATGCCGTCGAATTGAATGACATCTTCCGTCGCTCGCGAGATGATGCCGGCGGTCATGGACGTCCGCACCACGGATGACCGGAGGCGCGCGAACCCCGAGCCTGCGGGGTAGCCGATCAGCGCGGCCGGCTCGCCCTGGCGCGCCTTCGTCCCACTCCAATCGATCGCTGTGAGGTACGGTCCCTGGTAGCCGCGCAGCTTGATGACGGCGATGTCGCGGTCCTGAGAAGTGGCGATTAGGTCAGCATAGCGAGCCTGGGACTGATCGGCCATGATCACCCAAACGGTGTCGGCCCGCGGATGCTGCGAGTCGGCCACCACGTGCCAGTTGGTGAGCATGTAGCCGTCCGGTGTGATCACGAAGCCCGTGCCGTTGTAGTAGTCGCGCCCGAAGCTGGCGGTGATCAGGCCCACGGCCGCCTGATTCTGTTGCGCGATGGTCGCGAAGTCGCTGGCACGGATGGCGCGCATCTTCGCGTCGAGGCTTCGGGTCTGCTGCTCCGCGGCGGTCACGGCGCGCCTCAGGCTCTCGACGGTCGCCTGCGAGGGGGCGCGCCGCTCGGCCGCGGCCAGCTCGTCGCGCAGCCGCTGCACGTCGTTCTGGGCCGCCACGCGCCGCGCCTCGCCCGCGGCGAGCTGGGCCGTGAGGGCCTGCTGCGCACGGTCGAGGGCCGCACGCAGCTCTGCCGTACGGGCCTGCGCCGCCCCGAGCTGCGCCCGCAGACTCTCGACCTGCGCGGCGGGGGCGGCGGCGGCGCGCGCCGCCGCGAGCTCCTGGCGCAGCCGCTCCGTCTCGGCCCGAGCCGAGTCTTCGGCCGTACGCCGCTCCTGCTCCGTCTGCTCCACCTGCGAGGAAAGCAGCCAGTACACCCCGTACAACGCTCCGCCAAGCAGCAGAACCAACACCATCGCGACACCAGAAAGCCAGCGGAGCTTGTGGCGGGAGTCCTTGCCGACTTCCGCGGCCACGGCCCGAAGGAAGGCGGTCGAGCCACGCTTCCCCCGGCGCCGCTCGTCCCTGGCCTGCGCGAGGGCCTGGCGGATCAAGCCTCGCACCGTCCGCTGGCCGGGTGCCACCGGCGGGCGCGCCACGGGCATCTGGGGCGAGGTCCCGAGTCCCTCGACGATCAAGACGGGCCCACCGCGTCCCAGCGCGATGCGGTCGCCCAGTCGGATCGGCAGGGGTTCCGTGACGCGCTCGTCGTTCACGAACGTACCGTTCTTCGAACCCGCGTCGTGCACGACCAGCGCTCCGGAAGACCCGACGGTCAGCTCGGCGTGGACGCGGGACACGACGTCTGGCGCCTCGGCGAGCCGCACCTCGCATTCGCGGCCCCGTCCCAGTCGAATCCGCACGCCGCGCGCCTCGTGGCGCCGGCCGCTGCCGGCGTCGAGCAGCGTGACGCCGTAGGCGCGGGCTTCGACCGCTGTGCGGCGTTCGGGACCCGGCTCGGGAATCCCGGGGTGCTCTGGAACCGTGGGACCGAGCACCTCGGCCACCGCCACCACGGACAGGCGCGGGCCGGCTTCACCCAAGGTGATGAGATCCCCCGCCCGGAGGACGGCGGGGGCGGGGGCGGTGAGGCGACGTCCGTTCAGGAAGGTGCCGTTCCGGCTCCCGAGATCCGCCAGCCGCCACTCGGCACCAGCGTAACGGAGCTCGGCGTGCACCCCGGACACGACCCCGGCGCTCTCGCCACCCAGCACGACGGTACAGTCAGGGCTGCGACCCAGCCGCGCCACGTCGTCGCGGATCTCCGTGGCTTGGCGCGTGGCGAGGTGAATCAGCTTGAGGTAGGGCACGGGGCGCAGCCCCAGGGTCGACGCGGCGTCAGGCCGTCGGCGGCTTGGCTTTGCTGCGGCGGTCGGGGATCACGCGGCGCGGCGAGCCGGAGCGCCGCGCGGCGCGACGGCGCTCGGCGGGCGCGCGTCGCTCGGCCCCGGACCGGCGCTCGACCGGGGCGGGGTTGTCGGCCTCGCGGCGCTCTGTGCCCGCGCGGCGATCCGTCCCCGACCGGCGGTCCGGTGATTCACGACGGTCGTCGCGCGCGCGGCGGTCGGGCAGCGGTTCGTAGCCGATGGCTCCCCCAAGTGACTGGTCGGGCGCCTAAGCTACGGACCGGCGGGGGAGGCGGCTAGTGTCCCTCGCCGCGGAGGCGGACGTCGACGGCGGCGATCACCGGTTCGGCGCGTCCCTTGCGTACCCAACCCTTGTGCTTCCCGCGGTCCCGCACTTCGGTGAGACCGCGGATCGTGACCCGCTGCCCCTCCGGGTTCACGAAGACTCGAACGACTTCGTCGTCCCCCCGCCGGGCCCAGATGATGCGGCTGGGGCCCGCTTCCTCCACCCGATAGACGACATAGCCGTCGCGCACCAGAACTTCGCGTGTGACGAACACGACGCGCTCCATCGGCACGACATAGACGTACTGCGGGGGCTCGGCGTATACGATCTCCGCCCTGGTGTAGACACCCGGCCCGCAGGCGGCCAGGGCCAACGCGAGCATGGGAACCAGCCGTTTCATCGCTCCTCCTGATCAGACGCCCCTATGAAGACTCGGGAGGGCGCGGATTCGTTCCAGCGACGTGACCCCGCTCACACTCCGCGCGGTGCTAGCTTTAGGCCGCGCCATGGACAACCTCGCTCACACGCTGGTCGGCGCGGCGCTCGGCCGCGCCGTCGCCGACCGCAGGCTGCCGGCCGCCGGCTGGATCGGCGCCGTCGCCGGCAATGCCCCCGACTGGAGCGAGCTGCTGGTGAGCCCCGGGGCCTGGGCACCGCGCTCCAACCCCGCGTACCTCGTGTACCACCGCGGGATCACGCACTCGTTCCTCGGCGCGGCGATCGAGATCGCCGCGCTCACGGTCATGGCGGGGCTCATCTTGCGCTGGTGGACCCGGGGCGACGCGGGCCCCGGGCCGCCGTGGCGCTGGCTCGCGGGCTGCGTCGCGGCCAGCGTCGCGAGCCACCTCTATCTCGACTGGCAGGGCTCCTATGGCCTGCGCCCGTTCCTGCCGTGGAGTGGGCGCTGGTACTACGGCGACTGGGTCGCCATCGTCGATCCGTTCTTCTGGGTGGTCCCCCTCGTCGCGCTGGCGTGGGGCGCGCGGCGCCATTGGACGCCCGCGCTCGTCTATCTCCTCGCGCTCGGCGGCGTCACCACGCTGGTGCTGTGGACGGGGCGCGCCATCACCGCGTTGTGGGTGCAGCTCGCCGTGGTCTCCGTGAGCGTGGCGGCGGTGGGCGGGTGGACGCGGCATTGGTTCGGCGTCGCCGGGCGGCGGCGGGCGGCGGTGTATAGCCTGCTCGTGCTGGCGGCGTACTCAACGGCCAGCGGCCTGATCAGTGTGATCGTGAAATCCCGGGCCCGCGACGCGGCCGTGCGGCGCTTCGGTCCCGGTGCGAGCTGGGCGGCGCTCACTGAAATAGGCCGCCCCTTCCACTGGGAGATTCTGAGTGCTTCGGACGACAGCGTTGCGGGGCCGGGCTGGGCGGTGCCGCGCCACCTCGGCGATCCGGCCGTGCGCCAGGCGCTCGCCACGCCCCGCGGCCGCGCGATCGCGCAGTTCGCGCGCTTTCTCGCGGCGGACGTCGACTCGAGCGACGGGGGCCTCCGCGTGTGGCTGCGCGACGCGCGCTACGATCCCACGCGGCGCAGCGGTGGCTGGGCCGCCGTCGAGATCACGGTCCGTCCGGATCCGGGAAGTCGGAGACAGTGATCTTCGAGGTGCGGCGGTCGATCCCGCGGCGCCGCGGGATCGGGCTGCGCCGCTCTGGCCCCCGGCGCTCAGGGAGGCGGCGGCGCTCGACCTCGACCGCGCCCGGCGCGCCGCGCCGCTCGACGATCCGCCGGTCGAGCCCCGAGCGGCGCGCCCCTCGCACCCGGCGCTCGACCAGATGGCGCTGCTCGGGGTGGTGTGCCGTCATGCCGCAATCTGCAGGGCCCGTCGCGCCCCTGCCAGGGCGCCCCGGTTAGATTGAGCGGCGCGATGACTCAGGCCACGCCGGCGGTCGACCTGCTCGACGGCCTCGTCCACGCGCTCGAGCCCACATTCCGACTGGACCGGCTCGTGGCGCTGTCGCCCGAGCGGGCGCTGTACCGCGCATGGGACCGGCTGCTCAAGCGCGCGGTGGCCCTGCGCGTGCATCTCGTGCCCGACTCCCCAGGCCGCGCCTGGTTCCTACGCGAGGCGGAGACGCTGGCGGCGCTCGATCACCCGGCCATCCGCCACGTGTACGCCGGCGGGCTGGTGGGGAGCTTCGCCTACCGCACGGCGAACTGGATCGAGGGCGAGGGCCTCGCGGAGGCGTTGCGGCGCGGCCCGCGGCCGATCCCCACCGCGCACGCGCTGGTGCGCGACCTGCTGGGCGCGCTCGAGCACGCGCATGCCCGCGGCGTCATCCTGCGCCGCATCGTCCCCTTGACGTTGATGGTCGAGCTCTCGGGCCGCGCGGTGGTCACCGACCTGCGCTACGCCAACTGGTGCCTTCCCGACGTGCCGCCGGCGGAGCGTGGCGCGGGCGGCGCGTTCGTGGCACCGGAGATCCGCGCCGGCGGACCGGGCGAGCCCGCGAGCGACGTGTACGGCGTGGCGGCGCTGGTCTACTACGTGCTGACGGGCCAGGAGCCGGACCCCGAGGCGGCGCAGATCGTCCCGCCGCGGCGGCTGCGGCCGGCCATCCCGGCCGCGCTTGAGCGGGTCCTGCTGCGCGCGCTCCGCGCGCAGCCGAGCGACCGCTATTACACGGCCACCGAGATGCTCGAGGACTTCGTGAGCGACGCCGGCGAGTTCCAGGAGCCGGCGGCCACGCCGCAGGTGGCGGAGGCGGGTTTCGAACGCCGGCTGCGGCGCGCCCTCGGGGACGACTACGAGCTGCTGGACGAGATCGGCGCGGGGGGGTTCGGGCGCGTGTACCGCGCGCGTGATCTCGGGCTCGAGCGCGAGGTCGCCATCAAGGTCCTGCACCCGTCGCTGACCGCCGATCCGGCGGTGACCGAGCGCTTCCAGCGCGAGGCGCAGCTGGCGGCCCGGCTGCGCCATCCCAGCATCGTGAGCATCTACGACATCATGGGCCGGGCGGGGCTCCAATGGTACACGATGGAGCTGGTGCCGGGCGCCAACCTGGCGCAGCTCGTGCAGCGCCAGGGACCGCTCGCGGTGGAGCAGAGCGTCCGCCTGCTCCACCAGGGGCTGTCGGCGCTGGAGCACGCGCATGCCCACGGGCTCGTGCACCGAGACCTGAAGCCCGAGAACATGCTGATCGAGCCCGACGGGCGCCTGCGCATTACGGACTTCGGGTTGGCGCTCGCGCTCCGCGGCGAGGGCCGGTTCGGCGGCGCCACGTCCCGCAGCGGCACGCCGCAGTTCGCGGCGCCCGAGCAACTGCTGGGCGAGCGGGTGGACCAGCGGACGGACCTCTACTCCCTGGCCGCCGTGGCCTATTTCGCCTTGCTGGGCCGCGCGCCGTTCGAGGGCCACACGCCGGAGAGCATCCTGGCGCGCCAGACGACCGACGATGTCCCGCCGTTGCACGCGGCGCGCAGCGACGTGCCGCGGGACCTCGAAGGCGTGCTCCGCCGGGCGCTCGCGAGTGATCCGGCGGCGCGCTACGAGAGCGCGACGGCCTTTCGGGAAGCGCTGCGCCGGTCGCGCGGCTTCCTGCCCCGCCTGTGGGCGTTGCTGCGGGGGGAATGACGCGATCGCTATTTGACAAGTCTGCATTAGCGATACAGAATCCCGGGAACCAAGCCCGAGGATGCAACGATGCGCACCCCGATCGGTCTCTGGACGGTGCTCACGGCTGCGGCGGCGTGCGGCACGTCCGGGCCCACCGGTGGCGGCGGCAATCCACCGCCCCCGACGCAGAGCGTCTCGATGGGAGAGTTCTCGTTCTCCCCGAAGGACGTGACGATCAAGTCCGGCACGACGGTCGTGTGGACCAACAACGGCACGATCGAGCACACTGCGACCAGCGACTCGCCCGGATGGGACAGCGGCCCCCTCGCCCCTCCCCACCCTATCAACACCTGCGATTATCCGCCGTGCGGGACGAGTCCCGGCGGCACCTACGGCTTCGCGTTCACGACGCCGGGCACCTACCCGTACCACTGCAGCTTCCACGGCCAGACGAACGGCATGACCGGAACGATCACGGTGACCCAATGACCTAGCGCCAGCGGAAGATGCGGAGCGCGACCCCGAAGCTCACGAGCCCCCACCCGGCCACGATCGCGAGCGGCAGGCCGAGCCGCGCGAGCGACGCGCCGTCGATCATCACTGCCCGCAGCGCGTCGTTCAGGGCCGTGAGGGGCAAGGCCTTCACGAACGGCTGCATCGCGTCGGGGAAGCGGGCGTATGAGAAGAAGGTGCCCGAGAGGATCCACATCGGCAGCATCACCAGGTTCATCAACCCGGAGACGGCTTCGATGGTGCGCGCGCGGCTCGCGACGAGCATGCCGAGGCCGGCGAAGGACAACGCCCCCAGGACCGTGATGAACGCCAGCGACGCGAACGAGCCCCGCACGCCCACGCGGAACATCAACCACCCGAACCCGACGAGCGCCGCAATCTCGAGGAACAGGAACACGAGCCGCGAGAGGACGAACGCCGCGAGGTAGTGGCTCTTGCGCATCGGCGTCGCCATGAAACGTTTGAGCAGCTTTTTCGTGCGCGCCTGCACCACCGAGAAGCCGACCCCCCACAGCCCGCTCCCCATGAGGTTCATGCCGAGGAGCCCGGGAATCAGGAAGTCGATATAGCGCGACCCCGGCTCGGTGACGCGCTCATCGCGCACGACGGCCGGGTCGGCGCGGCCGTGGGCGCGCTGCACAGCCGCGTCCACCTCGAGGCGGGCCAGCCGGCTCTCGGTGCGGCTCGAGTCGTAGCGATAGACGATGGGATCGCCCGCGCTGACGGCGAGCGCGACGCGGCCCGTGCGGAGCTGGAGCCGCGCCTCGCCGGAATCGAGCACCGTGGCTGCGAGTCCAGGCGCGTGCCCGAGCGCCGCCGCGAGGGCGCTGTCCCCCACGCCGCGCACCACCGCGACCCGCAGCTCGCCCGGCCCCCGGCTCCGGAACGCGATGCCGAGCGCGAACGCGAGGACGATGGGGAACCCGAACACCCAGAAAATCGCCTCAGGCTCGCGGTAGAACTCGCGCATTCGCGCGAGCGTGAGCTGGACGAGCGGGTGATCACGCATCGCGGAGCTGCCTCCCGGTGAGCGCGACGAAGACGTCCTCGAGCGTGGCGTGGTGGGTCGCGAGCAGCGACAGCGCGGCTCCGCGCCGCTCGAGCAGCCCGAGCAGCGCCGGCACCGCGCGGTGCACCTCCGCGACGGTGAGACTGATGCGATCAGGCCCGGGGCGCACGGCCCGCACCCCCGGCAGCGCGCCGAGCTCCTCCGCCGACGGTACGCGCCCCCCCGCGCCCCCCGTCCCCCCCGCCCCGTCCGCGAGCGCGAACTCCACGACGTGCTCCGCGCCAAGCGAGGCGATCAGCATGCGAGGGGTGCCGAGCGCGATCACTTTGCCATGGTCCATGATCGCCACCCGGTCGCACAAGCGCTCCGCCTCTTCCATGTAGTGCGTCGTGAGCAGCACGGTGCCGCCCGCCGCGCGAAACCGGCCGATCACGTCCCACAGCTGGCGCCGGGACTGCGGGTCGAGTCCCGTCGTGGGCTCGTCGAGGAAGAGCAGCTCCGGGCGGGACACGAGCGCGCACGCCACGGCGAGCCGCTGCTTTTGGCCCCCGGAGAGCTTTCCCACCCAGGCGCGCCGCTTCTCCTCGAGCTCCACCAGCGCCAGCACGTCGTCCACCGGGTGGGAGGCGCGGTAGAACGAGCGGAACAGCCGGATCGTCTCTTCCACCGTCAGCTTGTCGGCGAGCTGGGTCTCCTGGAGCTGGATCCCCAGGCGCTCGCGCAGCGCCCGCGCTTCGGCGCCGTCGGTCCAGCGCCGGCCCAGAACCTCGACCTCCCCGGCGTCCGGGACGGTGAGGCCCTCGAGGACTTCAATGGTCGTCGTCTTCCCGGCGCCGTTCGGCCCGAGCAGGCCGAAGCACTCTCCGGTCTCGCGTGCTTGAGCGCCGTGTCGAGCTGCATCCCGAGGTTGTTCACACCATCCGTCAGGCCGCGGATCTTCATGTTCATCCCGCCGCCACGCGCCGCCATGACCGACATCGTCCCCGCCACGTCACCGATCGTTCCGATGTTCGCTGTGAGCGCCCGCTGCCGCAGCTGTTGGGTTTCCTTCGCGATCCGGTCGCTCAACTGCTGGATCGTGCGCGTCTGCCCCGCGCGGTTCGCCTCCAGTTCGGCCACGAGGTGCTTCACAATGGCGACCGTGCGCTGGAACTCCTGGATCTCCGCGATCCGGCGCACCTGCTCGGCCGTGAGTTGCTGTTGCGCCATGAGGGTCCTCAGGGTTTCTCGTCGAGCGCCTCGGCGAGCACGCGCCCGTCCACCGGTTCGGCGGGCGTGAGTCCGAGGAGCCGGGCGAGGGTCGGGGCGATATCCACCGTGCTGACCCGCCCATGATACACGCCGCGCTTCACGCCCCGCCCCCGCAGGATCAGTGGGACCCGGGCGTCCAGCTCCGACGGCTGCCCGTGCATCGCGATCGCCGGCAGGTTCTCGTAGGTCCAGATGGAGTAGGGCTTCAGTGTCACGACGAGCTCCACTCCCGCGCCGGGCGGAACCTGATGCACCCAGCGGCGCACCACGGCATCGGTCGTGTCGCGGCGCGCGAGGTCGGCGGGCCGGTCGACCCGGGCGACCCCCGGCACGGCGCGCAGCCGCGCCGCCAGGTCCGCGATCACGCTGTCCACGTCCACCCCCTGCGCCGCGAGCGTCGCGCGGTCGGGGAGCAGCAGCATGCCCGTGTCGAACTGCAGCCAGTCGGCGCCGCCGGCGCGCTGGTCGAGGGCGGCGTTGACGTTCCGGATGATGCTGTCGGGGATCACGCGCACCGCGCCGCGGTGCCCCAGCGCCCGCGAGCGCTCGGGGAACGGCGTCACGCCGTGGTCCGCGGTCAGGACGACGAGGACATTCTCCGTGCCGTAGCGCACGAACAACTGCTGCAGGAACCAGCCGAGGTAGCGGTCGAGCCGCACCACCTGGTCGTGGATCTCGCGCGAGTCCGGGCCGTAGGCGTGGCCCACGGCGTCGGTCGTCGAGAGGCTGACCGCCAGCAGGTCGGTCGCGCCGCGGCCGCCGAGCTGTAAAGCCCGGACTCCCTCGAGCGCGAACGCCAGCGTGAGCGAGTCCATCGTGGGGATGCCGGCGAGGGCGACCGCAGCCAGTCCGCTGTCGGCCGGCAGCCGGTGCGGAAAGGTGAGGTCCTGCCCGCCGTTCTCGTAGGGCACGCTATCCGGCTCGGGATAGTCACGCTCGGGGAGCAGCAGGGTCCAGAGTCTCCCGGCCGCCCGGAAGGGAATGCGCCGGGCGTTGAACTCCCGCACCCACCCCGGCAGCGAGTCGGCATAATAGCGGCTCGTCGTGAACAGGCCGGCCTGGTACCAGTAGACCTGCTGTCTGGCGCGCCCGATCGGGAGGATCGCCCCGCGGTCCTTGCGCGACACGGACAGCGCTCGCGCACCAGGCTCCGCGGCCTTGAGCCAATCGAAGAGCGTAGTGCCGCGGAAGCGCGCCGGGGACGCCCCGGGCCCCGCGACGCCCAACAGCGGGGCCGTCGAGTCCTGGACGCCCACACTGTTGCGAACGATGCCCGTGTGGGCCGGCCAGCGGCCCGAGAGGATCGTGGCGTGCCCCGGCGCCGTCTCGGTCACGGCATGGTCCTGGTAGGCGTCGGTGAAGTCGGCGCCCTGCTTCACGAGCGACGCCAGCCCGCTGATCAACTGTGTGCGGTACCGATCGAAATAGTCGGGTCGCAGCTGGTCGACGGTGATGACGACGACGAGCCGGGGTCGGGGCGCCGACGTGGGCGCCACCCCCACGGCGGCCAGCACCAGGAGCAGTGGTCGAATCATGGAGAAAAGCTAACAGCCGGCACGGGTTCCCTCACAGGGACGAGAGCGGCGAGCACCAGCGCGCCAGCGATGATCGCCGCGCAGGTCAAGAACGGCACGCTCGGGCCGACGTGCTGATAGGCGAAGCCGGCCCAGATCGGGCCGATGATGCTCGCGACCCCGCGCAGCGCCTGTTGCACGCCCATCATCAGGCCGAATTCGTGCGCATCAGATCGGTGGCTCACGAGCGCCGATGTGGCGGGGAACAACAGTGCCGTGCCGAGCGGCAGCAGCACCTGGTACATGAGGAACACCGGCACCGACCCGGCGAGCGGCAGGAGCAGGTAACCGGCACCGTACAAGGCGGCGCCGAGGCGCATCGTGCGCACCTCGCCCAGCCGGTCGTTGACCCAGCCGACTACGAACGCCCGCATCAGCACGCCTACGCCGCCGAAGATCAGGAAGAAGTAGCCGATATTCCGCTCCGTGATCCCGAAGCGCTGCGACAGATACAGCGCGAACACGGGCGGCGTGGCGTTGTAGGCCAGCATGGCGACGGCGTAGATCCAGATGATGTGCGCGGCCGGGCGTCCGGGGTGCCGGATCACTTCCCACATCGCGCGGCGGACCGGGCGCGGCTCGGGAGCCGGCACGTGGCGGCCGCTCTCGGTGGTCCGGTGCCCGGTCAGGACGCGCGATTCGGGGAGCCATCTCCAGGCGAACACGACGTTGAGCACGCACAAGCCCGCGGCGAGGAGCCCCGGCGCCGACTCGCCCCAGCGCGCCGCGAACGAGCCGAGCGCGGGACCGACGATGACGCCGAAGCTCGTGGCGGCCGACAACCAGCCGAGCGCCTTGGCGCGCTCGTGGGGAGCCATCGAGTCGGCGACGTAAGCCTGGGCGACGCCCGTGGTCCCGCCGCCGAGCCCCTGCACGAAGCGAGACACGAACAGGAGCCAGAGCGAGCCTGCGAAGCCGAAGATCACGTAGGCGACGGCCGACGCCGCCAGGCCCACGAGCAGCGCCGGGCGCCGGCCGTAGCGGTCGGAGACCCGTCCCCACACGGGCGACGACGCGAGCTGGGCGACCGGGAACGAGGCGCTCAGGAAACCGATCGTGGACGGATCCGCGTGGAGCCGCAGGGCGTAGAGCGGCAGCAGCGGGACGACCATCATCAACCCGATCATGTCCACGAATGCCACGGCCATCAGCACCGACAACCGCTTCATCGTCTCGCTCCCAGCCCGAGGACCACGGCACTCACGACCATCACGATGACGCCGAACGCGGCTGCGATGCCCAGCTCCGAGACGCGGAGACTGGACATGATCTCGATCGAGATCGGCCGATTGTCATAGGTGTAGAG
>WNGN01002442.1_pt1 | contig 12445 bp, 10 predicted proteins | sample 5400561 | NCBI WGS metagenome assembly WNGN01 (sample SAMN13153379, study PRJNA577476) | soil metagenome | isolation source: 115 cm soil or saprolite under Garry oak tree replicate 2 | place: USA:California | collected 2016-06-15
ACGTTCGGCCGCAGCATCGAATGGAGCTATTCCAAGCATCCGCCGCTGATGGGATGGGTCGCGCGCGCATGGACGTCGGTGTTCCCGCTCACCAACTGGTCGTTTCAGTTGATGGCGCTTGCCAACGCCGCGATCGCGTAGTGGGCGGTCGATCTGATCTCGCGCCGTTTCGTGGCCGGCGACAAGCGAATGATCGTGCTGCTCAGGTTGATGCTGCTGCCGGTCTACCAGTTTCACGCCCAGCGCTTCAATGCCAATGCGGTGCTGCTGACGGTCTGGCCGATCGCCACCTATTGCTTCCTGCGCTCGTTCGAAACCCGCGAGATCCGGTGGGCCATCGCCGCGGGCGCCGCGGGTGCGCTGGCGATGCTCGGCAAATACTATTCGGTGTTTCTGATTGCGAGCTTCGCCTTCGCCGCGATCTGTCATCCGCAACGCCGCGTCTATTGGACCTCATGGGCGCCCTGGGTTTCCTTGGCCGCGGGATTGTCGGCACTGGTGCCGCACCTGCATTGGCTGCTGATATCAGGCGCGCCGCCGTTCGCGTATGCGCTGGCGCGGCATGCCGGCAAGGCCTTTGCGCCTTCGGTGATCGAGTCGGCTCTCTTTGTCCTCGGCCTCGCACTGGTGCTGGCGTTACCGGCGGCGACATGGGCGCTGATGGCGAAGGACCGCCTCAAGCAAGTCCCGCCGGATTTTTGGGCGATGAATTCCGGCCTGTTGCTGCTGTTTCTGGTCGGCGTCGGCACCATCGTGTTTCCGGTGCTCACCTCGATCGCGTTCGGAACCGACATGCCGCCGATCTGGGGACTGCAGGGACTTTTCCTGTTCGTGATCCTGCTGGTATGCGGCGCCAGCTATCCGATTCCACGGTTTTATTCGGTCAATCTGGCTGTGCTGGTGATTGGCATCGCGGTGTTCGCCGTCGTCGTGGTGGCGCCCGTTCACGCTTTTTATCGCAACACCCATCCGTTGCATGAGGGGCGCAATTTCTATTCGCTGGCCGCAAAGGAGTTGACCCGGCGATGGCACGAGCAGTCCGTTGCGCCGCTTGCCGCTGCCGGCGGCGACGAGGGCCTCGCCTTCGGCACGGCGTTCTACAGCCCCGATCATCCCTTCTATGAAGAGCGTCTGGTGCTGCCGCACAGCGAGGCGTTGCCGCCTCACGCCGCTTTCAGGCAAGGCTGGGCGGCGCTGTGCTACGACGAGGACGCGTCCTGTATCGCCTCGATGGAAAGGATCGCGGCGCGCGCTCCGCGAGTTGCCAGATCCGCCTTCGTGCTGCAGTCGACTCTGCTCGGTCAGCCCGGCGCCACGCAAGGCTTCACCGCGCTGATGGTGCCGCCTTACGACGACGACAAGATCGCGCCGCCGCCGTTGCCGCCGGTCCCCCGTATCGCGCAGGTTGATTCCGAAATCGCGCCCGTTCTGGTTCGGCAGGACGAGCCGACCTGCTGCGCGCCGCGCGCCGACAGCGCCGATGGCGAATCCGAATTCGCTCTGCGTCCAGCCCTTTCCGCCGAGGAGCAGGACATCAAGCGCCCCCGGCGCGCGGCTCCTCCACCGGCGGCGGCACCCCCTGCGAACTGGCCGGACCGGGCGGCAACATCCGCCTCGCGCGACGGCTTTGCGCGCTGGCCGATACCGGTGCCAAGATGCACACCCCACGGCAGCAACGTGGGCTGTTCGCCGGCGCAGCGCGCGAATGCATTGGCCGCGAGCCGCGGCTACGGTGCGAGACCGGCATATTTCTGCGACGACAGCGGCATGCCCGCTTCGCCCGGCAGCGCGCGGATGGCTGAACCCGCGTCGGTCCGCTTGAAACGCAATTTATGCGGGATGGCCGCCGGTTTCGACGCCCAGGCGCGCGCTTCGCAGGAGAAATTCAACGCGTTCCTCCGCACCGCGCGCGAAAGCAACGACCGCCGGATGCAGCCCGGACGTAAGGACAGCAAGGACAACACGACGGTTTCGCCGCGCCGGCGGATTTAGCGGCGCAGGTAGCGGCGGCTGATCGCGGCGGAACGGGCAGGGCGCTTCTTTCTTCACCTCGCCCCGCTCTTGCGGGGAGAGGTCGACGCGCATAGCGCGTCGGGTGAGGGGCTTCTTTCCCCTTGGATATTTTACAAAATGTGCGGGTCGTATGATCTCGATGGCGACGGCGCTTCGAGAGCAGGCCGGCGCGCGACACAAGTCGGCTGGTCGTCCAGCTTCGAGCGTCCGGGCAGGATCACGGGCTGCACCGCGGGAGGCGAGCCATGCCGAAACCGGAGATCATCGGTTCTGTGCGCTCGACGTATACGCGCGTCGTGTGCATGGTCTGCGAGGAGAAGGCGATCGAGTACGTGCTGACGGAGAAGCCGTTGCGCGCGCCCGAGATCCTGGCCATCCATCCCTTCGGCAAAATGCCGGTGCTGCGCCACGGCGATGTCGAACTGTTCGAATCGAAGGCCATCGCCACCTATCTCGATCGCAGCTTCCCGGGCCCGCACGTCTTCCCGTCCGATCCCTATCTCGCCGCGCTCACCGAGCAATGGGTCTCGCTCGTCAACACGCTGATCGACCGCACCCTGATCCGGACCTATCTCTATGCGTATATCGCCCCGCGGGCCGCCGATGCCGGACCTGACCGGGAGGCGATCGACGCCGTCATGCCGGCGCTGCGCGAGCAGATCGGGGTTTTAGACAAGGCGGTCGCTGGGACCGGCTATCTCGTCGGCGACGAGTTCACCTTCGCCGACATCAACCTGCTGCCGATCCTCTATCGATTAGGGCAAGCCCCGGAAGGCGCGGAGGCGCTCGCCGCGGCGACCCATCTCGCCCGCTACTACGAGCGGCACGCAGCACGGCCGAGTTTTGCGCGCACCATCCCGCCCGCCGGCCCACCAGGCCGAGCCAAGCCGGGTTAGCGCGTTTTCAAACGAAGTGGAGACTGGGTCTTCGGCTGCGACGATCAAATCCGCGCTTCGCGTCCATGCCAGACGCGCGTGACGAGAATGTCTGCTGTCTCAGAAATAATAGCATAGCGAACGATATAGCCGGACGCGCCGAAGCGGATCACGATCTGGCGGACGTCAGCATCTTCGGTCTGCATGCCCAACGCCGGAAATTTCTGCAATCGCTCGATCGCGGTCCATATCAACACCAGTGCGCGCCGTGCGGCACCGGGATTAGTCTGATCGAGAAAGGCTCGCAGTCGCTCGACATCCTCCACGGCGTCGGGCGAAAGAAGGATCATCCGACCTTGCGCGGTTGCGGACGAGGCAGTTCGTCCGCGGACCCCCAGCTTGCGACCCATGCCTTGACATCATCAAGCGGAACAGCGAGCCGGGTCCGAGCGAATTCGTCGTAGCGGCGGCGGTCCTCGGCGATGTCGGGCGCGGCGAGGTCGACAACCGAATCGAGCAGCGCGACGGCTTCAGCCAATACGGCGGCAACGTCCTGGCCGCGTTCCGCCGCGATCTCGCGAAGGCGGGTATCTGTATCGGCATCGATCTCAAGCGTGCGGCGAACCATGTTCATGGGTGAAGTTTATCATCTGGCGGCCGTCTGTCGAGTCGCCGACGGATCGCGTCATGCCCCGCGAAAGCGGGGCATCCAGTACGCCGCGGCTTTGCGATTGATCGCAACCGCCAGTGAATACGTCATCATCCGCTTTCGCGGATGATGACGTATGTGAATGCAGGACGGCCTCCGGCCCGCGCTCACTCCGCCGCAGGCGAATGCACGATCGTCGGCGGCGGCTTGTGGTCGACTCCATGCCCCGCCGTCGGATGCTCGTGGTCGTGCTCGCCTTCGCCGCTGGAGACCAGCAGTTTCTTGCCGAAGCGCCAGAACAATGCGCCGACGTCGTCCATCATCATGAACATCGCCGGCACGAACACCAGCGACAGCACGGTGGAGAATACGAGGCCGCCGATCACGGCCAGCGCCATCGGCGAGCGGAATTCGCCGCCGGCGCCGAACGCGAGCGCGGATGGCATCATGCCGGCCGCCATCGCGATGGTGGTCATCACGATCGGGCGCGCGCGCTTGATGCCGGCGTCGATGATCGCAAAATCGCGCTTGTTGCCGTCGCGAATCGATTCCACCGCGAATTCCACCAGCATGATGGCGTTCTTGGTAACGATGCCCATCAGCATCAGGATGCCGATCCACACCGGCGTCGTCAGCTGCTTGCCGGTCAAGAGCAGCGCCACGATGGCGCCGCCGATCGAGAGCGGCAGTGAGAACAGAATGGTGATCGGCTGCAGGAAGGTGCCGAACAGCAGCACCAGCACCGCATAGACCATCATCAGGCCCGCCGTGATCGCGGTGGCAAAACCTTCCGACAGTTCGTTGAGGCTCTCGGCGTCGCCAGACGGGCTCACCTTGACGCCCTTCGGCAGGCTCTTCATCACCGGCAGCTCGTAGATCTTCTTGGTGGCGTCACCGAGCGCGGAGGCGCCGACGAGGTCGGCCGCGACCGTGGCCTGACGTTCCCGGTCGTAGCGGTTGATGCTGGTCGGGCCCTGGTCGAGCTTGATGTCGGCGACAACCGACAGCGGCACGCCGCCGCGTTCGCCGCGCTGGCCCAGCGGCACCCGCAACTGCTCCAGCAATTGCAGATTGCCGCGCGCGCCGTCCTCGAGCTGAACCCGGATCGGCACCTGCCGGTCGCCGGCGTCGAACTTTGCAAGCGCCGGGCCGACGTCGCCGATGGTGGCCACGCGAATGGTCTGCGACAGGCTTTCGGTGGACACACCAAGCCTTGCGGCCAGATCGGCGCGCGGCTGGATCCGAAGCTCGGGCCGGTCGAGCGAGGTTTCCGAGATCACATTGGCGATCAATGGAATCCGCTTCATCTGGGTCGCGAGCTCGCTGGCGACGTTGCCGACGATATTGCTGTCGACGCCGGTGACCACCAGCGAGATCGCGCGCAGGCCGTTTTCGTCGAGGAACCAGTAGCGGATGTCGGGCACGCTTTCGAGTTCGTTGCTGATCTCGAGTTCGAGCTGGCGCTGGGTGATGGTGCGTTCGGTCTTCGGCGTGTAATTGATGATCAGCGCGGCGCGGCGCACCTCGAACGTCCCTGGCGGCACCCGGCCGCCATCGACGAACACGCTCTTGACCTCCGGCCGCTTGCGCAAGCGCGCGACGATTTCTTCAGTGGTTTTTTCGGTGAAGGCGAGCTGCGTGCCGGGCGGCAGCTCCATCGCCAGCAGCGAACGCGCGGTGTCCTGCGCCGGCAGGAAGCCCTGCGGCAGCAGCGTGATGCTCCAGATCGAGAGCGCGAAGATGCCAAAGCCGATCAGCACGGTGACGAAGTAGTGCTTCACCGACCAGGTCACGAGTTTGGTGTAGCCGCGCAGCACGCGCCCCGGCGGCGGGTCGTCATGCGGATGATCCTTCAGGAAGTAGGCGGCCAGCACCGGGGTGACGAAGCGCGCCGCCAGCAGCGAGAAGAACACCTGCACCGATACCGTGATGCCGAACTGCTTGAAGAACTGACCGGCAATGCCCGACATGAAGCTTGCCGGCGCGAAGATCGCGATGATCGTCAGGCTGATCGCGATCACGGCGAGGCCGATTTCGTCGGCGGCCTCCAGTGCTGCGCGATAGGGCGACTTGCCCATCCGCATGTGACGCACGATGTTCTCGATCTCGACGATGGCGTCGTCGACCAGGATACCGGTCGACAGCGTGATGGCGAGGAAGCTGACGAGATTCAGCGAGAATCCCAGAATGTCCATCGCCCAGAACGCCGGGAAGATCGACAGCGGCAGCGAGATCGCGGCGATGATGGTGGCGCGGATGTCGCGCAGGAACAGGAGCACGATGATGACGGCGAGAATGGCGCCTTCGAACAAGGTCGAGATCGCCGCTTCATAATTGCCCTTGGTGAATTCCACCGAGGTGTCGATCAGTTTCAGGTCGACATCGGGATAGGCGACCTTCAGCGCGTCGATGCGCTTCTGCACCGCCGCCGCGACCACCACGTCGCTGGCGCCCTTGGAGCGCTTGATGCCGAGCGCCACCACCGGCTCGCCGTTGAAGCGTGCAAAGGTGCGGCGGTCGGCGATGGTGTCGGTGACGGTGCCGAGATCGTCCAGCCGCACTTCGCCGCCGCCGAACAGCGGGATCATGGTGCCGGCGAGATCGTTGAGCGTCTTGGCGCCGGCCAGGGTGCGGATCGCCTGATCGTTCTTGCCGATTTCGGCGCGGCCGCCGGCAAGATCGACATTGGTGCCGCGCAGGCTCTGGCTGACATTGACCGCGGTCAGCCCCGCGGCCTGGAGCCGGTCGGGATCGAGCGAGACCAGAATCTCGCGCTCGACACCGCCGATACGCTCGACCTGGGCGACGTTGCGCACGCCCTGCAGCGCGCGTTTGACGACGTCGTCGACGAAGTAGGACAGTTGCTCCGGCGTCTTGCCGGGCGAGATCGCGGCGTAAGTGACGATCGGCAGGCCGATCACGTCGACGCGCTGGATCAGCGGTTCGTTGACGTTTTGCGGCAGGTTACTGCGCACCCGTGTGACGGCGTCCTTGACGTCGTTCAGCGCGCGGTCGGTGTTGGTCTCAAGCGCGAACTGGATCGTGGTCAGCGACAGCCCGTCGGTGATCGACGATGAAATGTGCCGCACGCCCTCGACGCCGGACACGCCGTCTTCGATGGTTTTGGTAACCTGCGATTCCAGCTCCGCGGGCGCCGCGCCGAATTGCGAGACCGCCACCGAGATCACCGGGATGTCGGCTGAGGGCAGCCGCGTCACCGCGAGCTTGGTAAAGCTGACCCAGCCGAGCACCAGCAGGATGATCGAAAAGACGATGGAGGGAAGCGGGTTTCGGATCGACCATGCCGAGATATTCAGAGCCATCAGCGTACCCGCGTTCGATCGAGGTCCTCGGCGAACATGGTCTTGATCTGGTCGCCGTCATGCAGCGAGGAACCAGCGTCGGCCACGACGATTTCGCCCTCGTCGAGGCCTTCAAGAATTTCCGTCGAGGTGTCGGACACCAGTCCCACCCGCACCTTCCGGGTCTCCACCGTGTTCCCTTTGACCACCTGAACGGTCAGATGGTCAATGGCGGTACGCGGAACCGCGACGCCGCAACTGCGCTTGGCGTCGATGCTGGCGCGGGCGAACATGCCGACCTTGAGCGACGGATTGTTGCTGAGCGTTATCCGGACACGGCCGAGTTGGGTGGTGCGATCGATTTGCGGCGAAACCAGCCGCACGCGTCCGATCAGGTCGGTCGCATCGTCGCGGCTGATCCGCACCGTCGCCCCCGGATTGAGTTTCATCATCTGGACCGCGGGTACCTCGGCATCGAGCTCGATCTCGTTGTTGACCGAAATTCGAAACATCGGCCCGGCCTGCGGCGAGGCCGGCGCGCCGACGATGGTCCTGACCTCGGTGATCAGCCCGGCCGCCGGGGCGCGCAGCGAGGTCGGTGCGGCTCGCGCGCCGCTGGCGGGGGCTCCCGGCTGCTGGGGAGGCGGTGTCAGCCGGGCCAGTTCCTGATTGTCGGCGACCATTTCGCCTTCGCGAACCAGCAGATCGGAAACCTTGGAACCTTCCTGATCGACCCCGACCACCGCTTCCCGGCGCGGCACGATAAATCCGGTGACCCGCACCAGATCGGAGAAACAGGCATTGGTGGATTTCGCAACGATGACGAGGGCGTTGCTTTGGGTTTCCTTCTCCTCCGGATGGGGGCGGTGCTCAAACCAGTAATATCCGGCGCCCAGGGCCGCCACCACGACCACGGCCAACACAGGCTTGAGAAATGCGGAGATCGTCATCGCCGGGTCAATCCAGAGCTATTGGTGTGAGAGTATAACCGGAAACCCGGCCAATAAAGACGAGTCCAAGATTGTCATTGCTTCGCTACGCTCGCAATGACGTAAATTAAACGGTCCGAGGTCCCGGCAATGACGGCGCGCTCCCTCTCCCGTGGGGAGAGGGTTGGGGTGAGGGGGTTCGGTCTATCGTTAGGTCATAACCCCTCACCCGGATCGCACCGTTGATGCTTCGCATCACCGGTCCGCTCCGACCTCTCCCAATGGGAGAGGTGGCGCCCAAACGAGCTGCGTCCCGCTGGTTGCGGGACGCGTGGCGTTACAAAATCTCACTCAGCGTCACTACGTCATTTACTTCGCCGCGGTGTTCTTGTTCGCCATGTTGACGACCTGCACGCGGCGGTTCATTTCCGCCAGCGGGTTGGCCGGGTCCTTGAGCTTGCTCTTGCCGTAGCCGACGGTCACGAGGTCAGCGGCCGCAATGCTGTATTTACCGGTGAGATAGCGCTTGATCGAATCCGCGCGCCGTTCGGACAGGTCCTGGTTGTAGGCCTCGCCGCCGGCGGCGTCGGTATGACCAGCGACGACGAAGGTCGAGCCCTTCAGGTCCGGATTGGTCAGCGCCTTTCCGAGCGCCTGGACCGAAGGCAGGGATTTTGTGCTGATATCGGCTGAATTATAATCGAAGGTGATTTCCAGATCGATATTCGGCTTGTCCTTGGCGATCGCGGAGATTTCTTCGCGCTCGCTCGCCGAGAGCGAACGCGTGGCCCGGCCGCGGATGTTCTGAAGCAAACGCCCCTCGGCCGCGGCCGCCGGATCGGCCTGCGGAGCTATCGACAGGCCGCGGGTCAGCGGCGCCTTCTTGGCAGGCGCAAGCGCCCGGACGATTTGATCCTCGGTGACATCATCGGCGGCGACGGCTTTTCCCATCCCAAACGAAAGTGCGGCGCCAATCGCCAGCATCGAAAGCGCTGCGGTGAGACATTTTCTTCCAGACATCCTCGACATTGTCAGTCCTCCTGCGCCCACGCGCGGTTCCCATCGGTTTGCACATCAACCGCCGGATCGATCGGTCGGCGCCGGCTGCTTTCCCCTATGTCGCTGGCGCGCGCCGCGCGGTTCGAGGAAACGCCGGGTCTTTCAACCTAAATTTTCGTCAGCGGACCCCGTAATCGGCGAATTCCTTGACAATATTCGGATCCATCGCCTTGGCGTTGGCGATATCAAGTTCGCCCTCCGAAATCGCGCCATTGCGCTTCTTGGCGAGCCCGCGGCCGTACAGCGACGAGGTCAATCTCGGATTGATCCTGAGTGCGGCGTCAAAATCGGCGATCGCGTTCTTGGTCTGCCCGCTCTTCAGATTGACCAGCCCGCGGCTGTCGAGGGCATCGACGAAATTCGGGCGCAGCCGAAGCGCCTCGTTGCAGTCCTTCAATGCCGCCTGCAGGTCGCCGATCACGGTGCGGGTCCAGCAACGGTTGTTGAAGGCTTCGACGTCCTTGGGGTTCAGCCGCAGCGAGGCATCGAAGTCCTTGAGGGCAAGATTGTACGCCCCCTTGCTGGCATAGACCTGGCCGCGCCGGTAGAGCGCGCCGGCATCGTCGGGATTGTCGGCGAGCTTGTTGGTCAGGCTTTTGACGGTCGGATCATCGGCAAGCGCCAGCGCCGTGGTTCCGTCGATTTTTTCCGTCGGCTTGTCGGCTGCAGGCTTGTCGGCTGCAGGCTTGTCGGTTGCAGGCTTGTCGAGCACCGGCTTGTCGATCACCGGTTTCTCGGGTGGTGGAATCTTGAGTTCGACCTGTTTTGGCGGCGGCGGCAGCACCGGGTCGACGCGCGGCAACGGCGGCGGTTCGGGCGCGGGTCTCGGGAGCGCCGCCACCGAGCCGGGTGGCTTGGCGCCGGAACCAGAGCCCGGGATAAACGAAAAGTCCTCGGCCAACGAGGACGAAATCCACGGCACCTGCTCGCTGCGCGACGCGCGGGTGACGCCGACGCGGGTCCGGTTCAGCGTCTCCTCGGCCATCAGGTCGGGAACGCGAATTTCCTTGAGCAGTTCCTGCACGAACAGGCTGTGATCGCCGCCATTGTCCGAGATGACGGAAGACAGCGCCGCCGAATACATCACCAGCGTTCCGTTCGGCGCGATCACGGGCGCAAGGCCGGCGGAAAAGCTGCGAAACCGGCGCTCGAATGGATTGCGCCTGGAGGCATCGATCAGCGCGATCTTGACGCCGGCGCCGCGGCCATTGATTTCGCCCAGCACCGACTCCAGGCTGAAGCCATCGCGGCGAACATCCGGTTCCGTCCAGATCTGGGCGTCGACCGGTATCATATAGCTCTGGCGGCCGGACTGGACGCCGAATCCGCTGAAGAAAATCAACGCGACGGAGCCGGGCTTGATGCGCGCGTAGAGCTTGTCGAAAGCCCGGCGCATCGCTTCGCCGGTCAGGTTCTCCCCGACCTCGACGCTGAATCCGTCGCGCTTGAGTTCGTCGGCGACCTCGCGGGCGTCGTTGATGGGCTCCTTGAGCGGCGCTTCGGCGTCGGGATATTTGGCGTTGCCGATCACAAGCGCAAACCGGTCGGCGCGGTTGTCCGCCGCCATCGACGGCACCAGCGGCGCGACCGTCACCATCATGATCGCAAGCAAAGCGACGTGGATTTTCATAAGACGCAGTCCGCCCAACCAACTAGGCGCCGATACCAGCTTGCGCCTCGGTGACCTTACTCTACGCAAACTCCATTATCAAACCGGGCCCACGAACCGTCAACCGCTTGCGAAGCCGCCGTTAATTACGACAATTAACCGCGCCTGGCCGCGTTCGCCATTGCGAATCGACGGGTCGCGCGAAGGCGTGCCCGGTGACAGGCTCCGAAGCAATTCAGTGACGCGGAACAAGAATGGATTGCTTCGGAGCTTCACTCCACGCCATGACACTAACAGCGGTCCTCGCCACTCAATGTGACCCATCTCACATTGGGATTCATTCTCCCGTCACCAAGCTGACATGCGTTTCGCAGGTTTGACCTTTGCGGATGACGGTGGCTTGGTGGGACCATCGGCCGATCGCGCAACCAACAACAAGAAATGAAACCGATGGGAAACATCTACGAAATTTACGCGCTCCGGTATGCGACGATGTCGCCGCGCACGCCCCACCTCAATTACCTGCTGCCCGATCCCCACGAGACCACGGCGCAAGATCTCGATTACTTTGTCTGGCTGATCAGAGGGCACGGCCGCGATATCCTGGTCGATACCGGTTTCAACGCCGAGGAAGCGAGCTTGCGAAGCCGCAAGCTGACGCTCAATCCGGTCGATGCGCTGGCGCGCTTTGGCGTCAACGCCGACGACATCAGGGACGTGGTTGTCACCCATCTGCATTACGATCACGCCGGCAATCTCGACCGCTTTCCCAATGCGCGGTTTCATCTGCAGGATCGCGAGATGAGCTACGCCACCGGGCGCTGCATGTGCCACGGGACCTTGCGGCATCCGTTTTCGGTGGAGCATGTCACGCTGATGGTCCGCCATGTCTTCAGCGACCGCGTCAGCTTTCACGCCGGCGACGGCGAGGTCGCGCTGGGCGTGACATTGCATCGCGTCGGCGGCCATTCGGACGGACTGCAGGTGGTGCGGGTCGAGACCGCGCGCGGCCCGGTGGTGCTGGCGTCGGACGCGTCGCATTACTACGGCAACATGCATCGCCGCAGTCCGTTTCCGATCCTGTATAATCTCGGCGACATGTTCGAGGGATGGGATATCGCGCAGCGTCTGGCCGGCCATCCCGACCGCGTCATTCCCGGCCACGATCCGATCGTGACCGAGATCTATCCGCGCGCCAGCGACAAGGTCGATGCCTATGCGCTGCACCTTGAGCCATCGCGCTCGTTCGCGAAATAGCCGAAGCGGCGCGAATGGATGCGGGCGATGGAGCCTTGACCCAACCGGAGTCAGCCATGATCAGTCGCTTTCCTGGCCTCACGCCAACCCGCAGCCGCGCCGTCGTTCACGACGAACTTGTGCTCACCGTGGCGGTCGCGCCCGATCCGGTCACCTCCTCGATGTACGAGCAGAGCACAGAGGCGCTCGCCCGGATCGATGAGAGCCTCGCGCTGTGCGGCTCGGATAAAAGCAAGATCCTCTCGGCCATCGTCTACATTGCCGACATGAAGCGGAAGGGCGAGATGAACCGCGCCTGGGACGAATGGGTCGACACCAAGAATCCACCGATGCGGGCCTGCATCGGCGTCGATCTCGAACCGCCGCATATCGTGGAGATCGTGGTGACAGCAGCGAAGTGAGCGGTCGCCGGCGGTTTCGTCATTCCGGGGCGCGACGAAGTCGCGAGCCCGGAATCCATAACCACGATCGGGAGTATGGATTCCGGGCCTGCGCCAAGCGGCGCATCCCGGAATGACGAGGTTTCAATACGCCTCGATCTTGCTCGCCTCTTGGCTGGTCTGCACGAGACTGAGACTTTTCTCGATCTTGCCGAGCATCAGCGCAAAATCCCTGCGCTCTCGCGCCGAGAGACACGACAGGATGACCTGCTCCTTGCGCAGCAGGCGCGGGATCAGCTTCTCGTATAGCGCCTTGCCTTTCCGGGTCATGCGCAGGACGAATTCGCGGCGGTCGTCTTCATTTTCGACGCG
>WNGN01005533.1_pt1 | contig 12445 bp, 11 predicted proteins | sample 5400561 | NCBI WGS metagenome assembly WNGN01 (sample SAMN13153379, study PRJNA577476) | soil metagenome | isolation source: 115 cm soil or saprolite under Garry oak tree replicate 2 | place: USA:California | collected 2016-06-15
GTTTTCTTCACCTTCATAAAAGTACAACGAATAAAAAAAAATACTGAGTCGCACAATGAAAAAATAGTCGACGTTACAGCTGTCGCTACAATTCTGCCCAAGGTAGGGCAAAAACGACTTTACAGGAAAAAAGTTCATATGCCCAAATCCACTACTTTCCTTCGGTTCACATATTTAAGGAATGTTGTCGTATCAAAGAGGGGGTGTTTATGAACGATCTTGTCTTTCGCAACGTGCGCTTTTTGTCTGGCACCATTCATGCTGGCTTTCCGTCTCCGGCGAGCGACTATGAAGAGAGAAATCTTGATATCAATGATCTGGTTGTGCCTCACCCAACGAGCAGTTATTTTATGCGGGTAAGCGGCAACTCCATGACCGGAGCCTGTATTTATAACGATGATATTATTGTGATTGACCGCGCAGTCACAGCAACACACAACCGAATTGTAGTCGCGAGAATTGGCGAGGAATTTACCCTCAAACGGCTGCAGATTATACAAAACAGGAAAATATTTCTGAAACCGGAAAACCCGAATTATACAGCCATTGAAGTCACTTCGCGAGACGATTTTGAAATTTGGGGTGTTGTGACCTGGGTTCTTCATAGGCAGGTGAGGATAATGTAAAAGGATATAAAAACTTGACGAGAACAGCACCACTGGCAGGAATGGATAGTGAGGTCATTCCATTTGTCAATGTGGGGTTACCGACGATCGTATCTTTATGAGCGCTATCAAACTGCCACATAATGCCGGAGGCACGGCTCAGCAATGCAGAAAGATTGACATGGATAGTATACGGAGATTTGCTACTCTGATTTGATACAAGCAGGTAGACATTTTTTTGTGCATCGGTCGTTGTGATAGACAGAAGGTCCTTATTACCTGTGATGCTCTGGTAAGTTGGGCGGCATCCTTGGAGCGCCCGAATACCCAGGCGCATAGCGTAGTAATCTACCCGCCGGCCGCCCTTGTAATTAATTAGCCCGGTCGCATTCGTACTAAAATCGTATAAAGAGAAGATGTTACTTCCAAATACATAGTCATTTCCAGGAGAAGAACCGTATATCAAGTCGTTGATGAGGCTGATACCAAATGATTCCGAATCATATTGATACTTGTAGCTTCCCCACTCAGTAACCCAAAGAGGCTCTTTCGCATAGGCTGTTTGGTTCATCCAAGCATGGACTTCTTCTACTCCGAAACGAAAGTCTCCGTATACATGGATGTCCATGCTATCGAAATACTGAGGAATATTATGAAGCATGTCCTTGGGCCAGGTACTATTCGATGTAGCCGGAGCATACACATGATAGCTACGACCGGGCAAGTAGGTATGAAAGACATAACTTATAGCATCATCGGTGTACTGCGCGAACATATCATACTGCCCCTCAGTTGCTTCCGGTATCCACCCTTGCCCGGGAGTATCTGGTTCATTGTGAATTTCAAAATCGGTCACATTGTAATGATTACGCACGTCAAGCCAGTATATGGTGGCAAAGACGTGTTCCCACCATTCATTCCAATCGGTAGTGGTTCGTGGAGGATCGGGCGACCAGGAGGGATTGTGTTGATCATCCCTATTGCGTAGAGTCAGTACGATGCGAATATGTGCAGCATTTAATTCGCTGAAGAGTGTACGGGCATTTCCTTGCCAACGTGGAGTAGGCTCCCAAGAGTAGTCACTGCCGCCTGTCGGATTGGTCATAACGGTATCCCATTGCTTCCAATTGATCGCATTGGGGTTTGCTTTAATCTGCGAAATCGTCGGATAACCGTACACGCTGCTATCATCTTGAGCTTCCCAGCGCGACATGCCGCCATAGATATGATAGGTGTTGATGCCCAGATCCTCTAAATCGGCGATATCAAAGCGACTGCTCCCCTCTGTCGCGCCAATAAAGCAGGTGCTCTTGCCCCATTGTTGACCACTCACGGTAATCGTGTTGGGCATAGCGGATGTTGTGACCGAGGGCAAAGGTGATGATACCGCACTTATACCGCTCCGCGTCGATCTAGTAGCTGCTTTACTCAGTACAAAGCTTGCCCACTCCTTTTGAATGAAAGGAAAGGCATCCAAGATGATCACGGCTAGTATAACGCTGAGCAGTAGTAGCAAGCGAGATGAAGATTTCATTTATTCTCTCTCAGTGGCGTTGCTCCTATTTGGATATGATAGCTTGATAAATATGGCCGAAGCACATATAGCCTGTCCATGCAATGAGTGTCAAAAACATGAGGAGCACGCACAAGGGTTTTATGCGTAACACGATGTACTGCGCTAACGATATTCCTTCTTTTACAATATCGGTTAAATCTTTCAGGAGTGAAACGATGTATGCGGCCAAAAATATCAAGGCCCCTTGTAAAGCGAACAGGAGATTACCCTGGGCTGCGCTTTGTCCAAAAACTACGAGGTAAAACCAGCAAGCGATAAGTGCTATACTCATCAAGAGAAAGTAGGGTGTATGCGCGGCCAGCGAAAATGGTCTCTTTGCGCCATGCTGTAGCCCCTTCACCGTAATCATGTAAGGTTTCTTCACCTTGAGTATCACCTGGACTAATGCGCTCAATACGATAGGCCAGCGTGCGACATGCAAGGTGATGCCACGCCAACTGAGATTGACATCTTTAGGCAAATGCCAGATATGACTCCATACCCAGATCATAAAGGCGATGACGGTCAGCAGCGAAAAATGCAGAAGAAACTGCCCGTAATTTACATGTGCGATGGAAGAATTTGTAAAAAGCGCAATGATTGGGAGCATGAATAGCAGGAGCATGCTTGTCGACCAGAGAGTATACCATGTCTGTACAAATAGGAATTGCAGCGCTTGTCGGGGAGTATAGCGTTTGATAATCCTGGGGGTGTAGGTAAAGAGTACTTGAATCATCGAGAATGCCCAGGCGAATTGTTGGCCGATGTAGGTTTCAAAATTTTCTGGACCATCACCAACCGCGATCACTTCCGGTAGAAAGACGCCTTGGTAGCCTTGTGCGGCCAGAAAGACCGTATCGAGATGGTCTTCAGCACGTGTGGGTTGAAATCCACCAATCTCTTTAATCGCTTTCATATCATAGGTACAATGGCTGCCAATAATGAAAGGCGTACGGCAGAAACCGAAGAAGCCCATTTGCAACGGCCCTTGCAAGACAAATTCTTGTTCTGCTGAACCTCTGGCTGTCCAGTTCTCTAGATTGCCGTACACACTAGGGGCCTGCACCCATTTTACTTTCGGATCGAGGAAGAAACCCAGTACTTTATTCAGGTACGATGGGACAGGGAGATGATCAATATCTAATTGCGTGAAATGGCTATAGAAGCTTCCAAAGGCATCGATCCAGCTATTTACGTTCCCCGCTTTCGTCTTGTCTTTAAAGGGTGGAGTTTCCTGGTTCCAGAGAGCAACACGCCTTTTGCCCCAATGAGCGCTATCGTGCCGGGAAAAATAGAGCACCCCCAGTGATTGTGCTAAGGCCTGGATTTCAGGCGAGTGCTCTTTATCTACCAGTATCCAGCTATCGTGAGGGTAACGAATATTTCTCATCGCCATCATTTGTCGTTTCACAAATTCTAGACTCTCCGAGCCAGGAACTGTCAAACTGATGACGGCGACTCTACTCACAACACCAGCAGATTCTACGTTCTCAACATGAACTGCTCTTGGTTTGCGCATCTGACCTAAGTAAAAAGTATAGAACGAAGGAAGAATGGTTGCATTGTAAAGCAGCGCGGCAGACATAAGGACATAGAGCAGGAGATTCCCAACATGTCCGGCTTCGAACCACCAATGCCAGAAATAGATGTTTGCTGCAACCCACATAAACGCAAAGACGAGATATTGTATTTTCTGCTTTTGACTCATAACTGAGAGTTGTTCAACCTGGTATGAGCTGCTTTTTCCAATTATAGGCAGAGGGATTGTCGGAAGGTCAAGTATTGGCGTTACCGGAATTCGCGGCAGCGGTGTTGCAGGAGCAGATAGCGCCAGAGCCAATTGACGCTGCTCGAATTGCGACCGATGGACTTCTGGCAGCAGTGTTGTCGGGAGGTCAAATATGGGCATCACCGGAATTTGGGATGGCGGTGTAATAGGCGTTCCGAATTTAGGTGTTGCCGGGATCTGAAGCAATCGTATTCTCGGCGCAAATGAACGTAAAGTCAATGGAGGCTGTTGAGTGTCAGATGATTTTTGATACGGTATTGGCGCCGAAATTTCTTGCCTGGGTCTCGATGGGATATCGTTTACCGATTTCTGGCGCATCAAGTGAGTTAAATTAACTGATGGAATAATAGTTTCAAAAGATTCTTGCTGAATTTCCTGTGATGGCTCTTGAGAATGCTGTATGGTTGAGTGAATGACTTCGTTAGACAATGTATGTTCTGCTCTTTCTAAGAGGCTAAGAAAAAAATACGGCTATCGGCCGTTTGTTCGACTATTAAGCGTGAATTAGGTGACATAATACTATTAACTTACAATGTAGGAGAAATTAGCTGAAGTATCGATTGAGTTTTGGTTATAAAATCAAAGGGAGGTTAAGAATTTACACTTCCCAAATGAAGAAGATCATTCTTCTGCGTCTTACGCACTTATTAAAAGCAACTCCATGACCGGAGCGTGTATTTATCACGACGATATTATTGTGATTGACCGCGCAGTCACAGCAACACACAACCGAATTGTAGTCGCGAGAATTGGCGAGGAATTTACCCTCAAACGGCTACAGATTATTCAGAACAGGAAAATATTTCTGAAACCGGAAAACCCGAATTATACAGCCATTGAAGTCACTTCGCGCGACGATTTTGAAATTTGGGGTGTTGTGACCGATGCCATTGCGAAAATTGTGTAATGATGAGTGGTTGTTTATGATCATGTTCATGGGGCTCATCCTCACAGTGATGTTGGTGGCGAATGGTCAAACTGAGCGTGATTCTGAGTTTCTTACCTCAGAGATCAAGCTTGATTTTTGCATTCGCCACCAACATCACATGAAGTGAGCCTGCTTGCTTATTTTGAAGCAGAGCCCCACTGAGCAAAAACAGGAGGGGATCCTGCCGTCCTTAACCTACTCGTCAAACTGTCCTAAAGCCAGCATATTGCCTTCGCTATCCGTAAACCAAGCCCCCTTGCTCTGCCCAAGCGTGGCCACACTGTTGATGGTCTTCACTTCCGACGTGTCGTACTCTTTAAAGACCACTCCCCGGGCTTTGAGGTCAGCCACTGTGGCCTCGATATCGGGAGTGTTCCATGTCATCTGGGTATGGGTTCCGCTGGCAGTGCCTCCGGAAGGAAAGACCAGAAACCTGGTCCCTTCACCACAATGGTAGAAGAGGCCATCTGGTCCTTCGCTTTCCGGGGTCAGTCCCAGCTTGTCTGCGTAGAAGCGCTTGGCGCGTTCCAGATCCGTTGCTGGCAGCGCGGTGTGGATGGGATACTCTGATAACATAAGTTGTACCTCCGTTGCATGGTGTTAGTGCCGGCCGACTGTTCTTGCCTCTTGCCTTTGCACATCATACCATGATGATCAAAAACAAGTGGTAACAAAAGGTCGTGGTGAGCAAAGATTACAGGCATAGAGCGTCTCGTTGGCGTTCTTGGTTCAAGTCTCAAAAAGGAGGACACTATGCCTGTTCACCGTCACAAGAAGGATACCACACCAACCCCTTCTGGCTCAACGCAAGAGCAAGTAGCCGCACCGCTGCCTAACCAGCAGACGTTCCAACAGTACCTGCGTGAACTAGCCCGCAGGGCCATTCGCGTCGTGTTGGAGGGCGTCATGCGCGAGGAGCTTGATGCGCTCATCGGCGTGGGCTGGGGAGAAAGCAGTCCCAAGCGTAAAGGCTATCGCAACGGTTCCTATACCCGCGATTTGGTCACTGCTTCAGGTCGCATCGAGGAGATCAACGTGCCTCGAGACCGTGAAGGGCAGTTCCACACGCAGGTCTTTGACCGCTACCGTCGCTATGAACCGCACATCGCCGAAGGATTGACGCAGATGTTTGTGGCTGGGACGAGCACTCATAAGGTAGGTGAAGTGGCTCAAACGCTCATGGGAGTGGCAGGAAGTCGCCAGCACGATCAGTCGCCTCAACCAAAGCCTGACCCAGCAATATGATTCCTGGCGGCAGCGTCCGCTTCAGGAACACTGGCGTATCCTGTACGCAGGACGCTGGTGCATTTCAGTGTTCGTCATGGCGACAAGGCTGATTCCACCATCATCTTAACGGCCTTAGGCGTCGACCTGGCGGGCAACAAAGAGGTGTTGGCACTGCGAGCCTGCACCGAGGAGGACAAAGATGGATGGGCGTGTCTGTTGCAAGACCTGCGTTCACGAGGCGCAACGCACATCGATCTCATCGTGACCGATGGGCATGATGGACTGCTCGCCGCTGTCTCTGACCTGTTTGCGGCCACCCCTCGCCAACGCTGTCTGGTGCATAAACAGCGCAATGTGCTCAATGCCATCCCCAGACGCGAGCGTGGCGAGGTACAGGCCGAACTCGTTGGCATCTGGGAGCAAGCGACCAAGCAGGAAGCACTGACCCAACTGGCCGCCTTTAAAGGCAAGTACACTATGCGCTATCCCGAAGCGGTGCGCAGCCTGGCGGAGGATGAAGAACACCTGTTGACCTTTTACGAGTTCCCCGCCACGATGCACCGGCATATTCAGACCACCAATGCCATTGAGAGCCTGTTCAGCAACGTACGGCAGCGCACCGATCAGATCGATGTGTTCACCACCGAGACCAGTTGTCTCACCATCGTTTGGGCCACGATCCAGGATATCCGCTTGCACAAAATCGCGCTAGCGTGAGGCGTGCGGACTGATCGCAAGCAAACAACCAGCCGCTATGGGTGGTTCAGGATGAGATGTTTTTGTGCTCAAACAGCACCGCACAGACGCTCTTTGGTACCGCCCCATCCACTGGTGAAAAATCGTAACGCCTTCCGTAACGTTTTGGTAACGGTGGTGTGCTATACTAGCAGGGAGACAGGCTCAACGACACCATCGACTCAGTACATGCAACGATTTCGCTCAAGTCTGAGCGAAGCGAAGGAGGAGCAGAGCAGTGACTGTGCATAAGTGTCCTCGCGACGAGGCCCTTCATGCCCCCTCGCCCACGCTGCCAGCACGAGGACGATGGAGCTGGCTACGAGTCGCCCAGGGGGCATGGATCGTGCTTGCCCTCGTGCTGCTGATCATCTTCGTGGCCAACCTTCCCGCCTTCTTTCAGTACGCGAGAACCGTTTGCACCCTACCCGACGCTGGGAACTGTCCAACCGAGCAACTCACCCCAGCCTATGTCCAGGTTCTTGACCAGCTGCATCTCTCAGTCGCGACGGCTGAGGGCTTCTTAGCCGTCCTCTGTGTTATGGTGTCCGTGTTGTACTGGTTGGTCGGTCTCCTGATTTTCTGGCGCAAATCACAGGAATGGATAGGTCTGCTCGTCTCGCTGCTGCTTATAATGTTTGGAGCAACCGGTTTTCTCGGATTCAATCTGCCCGCGCAGACGCCCCCGTTTCCCCAACTCCTGGCCCAGGTCATCACGTATGGGCTGATGTGGCCTGCCATGTTAGTCTTTTTCTTTACCTTTCCCACTGGGCGCTTCACCCCGCGCTGGACATGGGCCGCGTTCGTCCCCTTTTTCGTGGTGACGATGCTCTCCTCACTCCCTGTCACCGCGCCCCTCGTACCCGGTGTCGCGGTAATTCTGACATCTCTCCTGCCGATAGGAGTACAGACCTACCGCTATGTGCGGGTCTATGACGCCGTGCAGCAGCAGCAGACCAAGTGGTTCGTCTTTGGCCTGAGCGTCGTCTTCTTGCTCGTCATCATCCAGGGGCTATTCCAGGCGCTAGCACCGGGCTCGAGTGCAGCGCATGCGGGGTATCAACTCTTCAATGGGCCATTTTGGCTGTTGCTCTGGACGATTCTGCTGCTGAGCGTGAGCATCCCGATTCTGCGTTACCGGCTGTGGGACATCGATGTCATCATTAACCGCACCCTGGTCTATGGCTCCTTGACCGTCCTGCTGGTGGCACTCTATGTCGGCCTCATCCTCGCCTTGCAAGCTCTGGTGCGTGCCGTGACCGGCAGCTTCTCCCAACAACCTCTTGCCATCGTCGCCTCCACGCTGGTGATCGCGGCGCTCTTCCAGCCGTTGCGACGACGCCTTCAGAACATCATTGACCGCCGCTTCTATCGTCGCAAATATGATGCGGCTAAGGTCGTGGCAGCCTTTAGTGCCACGTTGCGCACCGAGGTAGACGTGGATACTTTGCGCGAGCATCTCACCGCCGTCGTCCAGGAAACGATGCAGCCGTCCCATGTCTCCCTGTGGGTGCGCCCGCTCCCCCGGACGGCAACTCTTTCACTCCAGGCCAGCAAGCCTTCCCCTGAAGAAGCTGGAGTACGTGAGCAGATTACGGGACAGAACGTGTGAGTACGTTCACCGTTTCATGTAGCTGTACCCGCTCTTTTCCTGAGTTCATGGTCTGTTCTGGAGGCGGTTTGTGCGAGCTTGGAGTGCATCTGGACGGTCTCTGAGCATAGCTACACACGTTGCCCGCGTTTCGCATTCCTATCTCCTTGCTTCCTATGCACCTTTACACAATATTCGTTAGTTGCCCGCGTTTCGCATTCCTATCTCCTTGCTTCCTATGCACCTTTACACAATATTCGTTAAGGTATCGTTGTGACCTGGGTTCTTCATAGGCAGGTGAGGATAATGTAAAAGGATATAGGATTAGTTTTTGTGAGGGTTGGGAGTATTTGTGCTTGTTTCCAAAATATCAATCCCGCTCTCATGGTTTTTGAGATTGGTTAATGCGATCCTTCAGCCTGGAAGCGATAACCAACTTTGGCTTCGTTATAAATAAAACGGCATTGGGCAGGGGCTTCAATTTTTTTGCGTAAGCGATTGATATACACATGAATATTCTTTCGCTCGGAGTTGTCATCATCGTCCCAGACTTTGGATAAGATGAAATCATAGGTGACGATCTTGCCATTATTGGCTATAAGGGTTTTTAATAACTCAAACTCAGTATATGTCAACTCAATTTCTTGTCCATTCACTCTGACGCGCCGTTGCACAAAATTTACTTCTAATGGCCCTGCTGTATATGTTCGTCTTTCAGTGCCCGAGCGCATGCGGTCTGCATGGAGAAATTGTACATTGATGCGAGCAAGCAACTCATCAGTGTAGTATGGTTTGGAGACATAGTCGTCAGCGCACAGTTTGAGCGCACGCACTTTGTCACTTTCATCAGATTTTACTGAAAGAATAATGATAGGCAATGTTGGGTAGTCCGCTCGAAACTCTTTACAAATATGGAGACCGCTTATATCCGGAAGCCCAAGATCAAGTAACACAAGATCAACTCGATGTTGGGCAATTACCTCTAACGCTTCTCGTCCTCTACGCGCGATATATACCTCATACCCATTGCTTTCCAGACTTTGCTTCAGTTGATGCACCGCTGTATCTCGATCCTCAACCACGAGAATCTTTTTCATGCATTATCCTTTCTCTAGATGCAGTGGCAGAGTGAATTGCACCCTCGCTCCTCCGCCATCTTGATTTTCCGCCCAGATACGCCCTCCATGGGCTTCTATAAATCCCTTGCATACAGCCAGTCCGAGACCTGATCCCCCGTTTGGAGATGTTACTCCACATCCGTTGATTCCTTGTTTACCTCTATAGAAGCTCTCAAATATATGATTCAACTCCAATGGCGGTATACCAGGTCCATGATCATTGACACTAATACATAGTTCTGCTTTATTTGCCCTTACCCTGATTTCGATTGGTGACTCCTTTGGAGTATAGCGAATAGCGTTTTCAATAAGATTTACTAATACCTGTCCAATTAGGATTGGGTCTAATTCAACGGGAGGTAAATCTTCAGGAATATCTTTTTTTATATCACGTCCCTGGATGAGCGAGCGCATATGTCCTAAATCCAGGGTATATAGGATAATTTCTTCGATAGGATATAACTCCTTTTCGAGTTTTAACGCTCCCTGTTCGATACGTGATAGATCCAGCATTCTCATGACGATACGTTCTAACCAGTTGGCTTCGCTCACGATATCTTCAAGCGTTTGATGATATACCGCTTCACTATAGCTGTGTAAACCCTGGCTATATAAACTGGTTGCTGCCCCCTTTATCAAAGTGAGAGGAGAATGGAAATCATGGGAAACGGAAGAAATGATAGCAGTATGTAACTCTTCAGTCCGCTTCTGAAGCTCCCTATTCAACGCTTCCTGTTGCATTAATGCACGATCAATCAAGGCCTGTTCAATCAAAAACACGGCATGATCTATCAACTTGGGAAAAAGTTCTGATTGTGTTGCAGGAGATTGGGATGACAAATCCAGGCATTTCTTAATAACTGTAAGTTCAGGATGATCAATATCTTCTATCAGGATGTGCAGTACGCCAAGTACCTTTTCTCCTGATTCTCCAAGTACACGTCGTCCTGAAATGAGGGGAACCAGAAAGTTGCGATGATAGATTTCGCGGTCACTCGTCGTGTTATTGCCTACGACCCTGCGTAAATAACTCCCTTTTTGGTGTGAGATGAGTGGTACATCTGATATTACCACAGATTCAGCATGTTGCATCACCCACATCACACTTGCTTCTTCGTTAGATGAGAGATCTCCAGCGCTTGAGTTTTTCCTAACAAGCATGTCCAGGAAACGTTGATTATCTAAATTTGGTAGAAGAAACGAACAGCTTAATACTCCACACGTGCAGAAGGTATCCTCGATAGTGTGCGCAATAAGATCCAACTGTGATCTCAAATCATTTTGATCTCTTGTTGCCTGCATTACTTCATAAAAGATGCTCATTTGACGATCCCTACGATTGACTTCCTCTTTTTGTTTGCGTAGTTGTTCTTCGTAAAGAATGCTCTCTTCTGCCTTTTGTCTTTTTACCTTCTCCATGCGATTTCGCAGGTGGGAGTAAGAGTAACTTAACGTGATAGCGAACAACAGAAAAATGAGCAGTTCCCAACCATCCTCAACATGAGATACCGTAATTGAAAGAACAGGTGGCACAATCAAAAAATCCAGAGTTGCACATCCGATAAAAGCAGCTAAAATAGCGGTTCTAAAGCCGCGCTTGTATACGAGATAGAGGACAATAAACAGGTAAACAAGTAGAATAGTGGCAAGGCGAAGATGAAGAGGAAGAGCAAGGATGAGGCAGGTTAAAAGAAGTCCCACAACGAACGCTAATATAATATCAATGAGGTAGTGTTTCCACCATTCCTCAGTACCGATCTTTTGCATTAATATGGATCGCATTCGGAACATTTTTTATTCTCCTGTTCTTCTGTGACATGAGGAGATAAAGTGACATAGTATGAGCATAAATGATACAATCTGTACTGTCAATAGAAACCCATGCACATTTTCAATCATATGCTGATGAGTTTCTCAATTACATTTTCATTCTCTAAATGATGGTATATTGTACGTAACTGTTTACGAGCCAGGCTGATATAGGTGCCGACGCTTGCTTCCTTGATACCGACTGCCCTTGCAGTCTCCGATGATGAAAATCCATGAAGGGAATATAACAGCAAGCATAGTCGTAATTTTGGTGGAAGCCTGGTCAATGCTATTTTTATAAGCTCTGTCCTTTCAGCTCCGTCTTCAGGTCCAGGTATATCCGGCAGCACATCTTTTGCCGTAAGATCTTCCCATGATAAAGCGATAACCCTTTTCTTTCTCCAATAGTCATTCAACACATTTTTGGCAATTTTATACAGCCAGAGTCTAATCTGTGCGTCTCTGACTAGTTGGGGAGTATCTAAGGGTGCTGACATCTGGATCGTCCTTTCACAATGAGAAAATTCTTTTTTGCTTACGACGTTCATGGTAGCCCGAGTGTTTTATTGCTTGTCTCCTGTACAAATATCTTAGTCAAGAAATATCTTTTGGCTCTAAAAAAAATCAGAAAATTTCTCAATATTCTCTTAATTCTTGGGATTATGGTGAGAAGAGAGGGGCGCTAATGTTTATTGATTGATGCTACAATAGAGCAAAGGAGCATCAATATGAGCATAAATCAAACAACAGATGTGGCTATTATCGGTGGAGGCGTTATCGGCTGCTCTATTGCGTACCAACTGAGCAAGGCTGGAGTGCAGGTCAGTGTAATTGAACGCGAGGAGATCGCAGCCGAGGCTTCAAGCGCTGCTGCGGGGTTACTTGCTCCGGCTGAGGTACTCACGGGACCAAAGGCAGTGGCCGATCTGTTTTTAGCGAGCTGGTCAATGACTGCTGAGATCAGCGCAGAGATTGAGGCTGCGAGTGGCGTGCAGGTCGAATATTTTCAAACAGGGGCCTTGCATGTGCTAACGAATGCAGATGACCAATCTTCGTTGCGAAGGTATGCTGAGATCTGGCGAGCGCAG
>WNGN01004932.1_pt1 | contig 12442 bp, 11 predicted proteins | sample 5400561 | NCBI WGS metagenome assembly WNGN01 (sample SAMN13153379, study PRJNA577476) | soil metagenome | isolation source: 115 cm soil or saprolite under Garry oak tree replicate 2 | place: USA:California | collected 2016-06-15
CGCGCGCTCCGCCGTTAACCAGTTCTCGAACTCCGACGCCCCCTTGATGCCAAAGCCTTCGAGGAAGTCCCCCTGGATGAGCGCCGCCGCGCGGCGGTGATCCCCGGCGGCGACGAACCCCTCCAGCTGATCTACGTCGAGCTGGACCGCGCCCGGGTTGAGGCGCACTTGCGCGGCGTCGGAGTCGAGGCCGCCTTCTCCCACGTAGGGGCGGAGCGTCCCCACCGCCTCGTTGAGGGAATGCCGGGCCTTGTCGTCCGGCTTGTCGCCCCACAGCAGGCCGATGAGGTGGTCGCGGGTTCGCGCGCGCTTCGGCGAGCGGGCGAGGTAGACGACCAGCGCGATATTCTTGCGCCACATCAGCTCAGTCGGTGCGCCCGCGCCATCCACTTCCACGCTCACCGGGCCGAGCGTGCGGCACACGATCATGGTGCCCCGCAGTGCAGCTGCTTCACCCGCTGAGCCGCGCTGTCGGCGCGGGCGCGGAACGGCGTGTCGCCACCCGCCCACGCTCCAGCCACGGCCGCATACGCTCGGCACGCGCCGGTTCCCCCCGCCTGCTCCAACAGGACGGCCTGATGCCAGCGCGCCAGCGTGCCGAACGCCCAGTCCATGTCCCCCACCTGAGGGGGGCCCCCCGGCCGGTCCCACACGTCGTTGTTCTCGTACCAGTCCAGCTCGGCCACCGCGCCGGCGACGTCGTGACGACGCTCGTGCCAGCCGGCCCGGAGCAGATGGAGCACCGAACGAAAGAAGGGGTCGGCGTCCACCGGATCGCCCAGGCTGTCCGCCGGCAGCGTCGTGAGGGGGTCCGTGGCGGCGAGTGCAAGGTCCACGTGGCCCGCCCGGGCCAGGGCGTCGGCTGCGAGCACGCCAGCCAGCGGCCGGCGCCCCGATTCCCCGGTCACCATCCGCACATACGGGGCCGAGTCTGCGTGCGCGCCACAGTGTCGGGCGAGTAGCAGCAGCATCCACGCGGCGCGGCGCCGCGTCGCGTCGGTGCTCGCCCGGGACCTCGCATGCTCCGCCAGCGCGCGGCTCAGCTCGGCCCAGCGCGCGTCGCCCTCGGCGCAGTCCGCGTCCACGAGCAGGAGCGCGCCGTCGAGCTCCGGCGCGAACACGTTCAGCTCCGGCCCGCCGCCGCGCAGCTCGCGGGCCGCAGCGCGCGCCGAGTCTGCGAGCCCCAGGGCGACGTACGCCGAGACCTGCGCGATGAGGCCGGACCTCGCGAGCTCGGGCTGGTCGCGCAACGCCGCGAACCGTCGGCCGAACTCGATCGCGCCCCAGGGCGCGTCGAACGTCATCAGATAGCGAGGTCCCGCAGCCAGGTCCGGATAGGACCCCGCTCCGGGCAGCGTCTGGTCCAGGGCGTGACGACAGGCCGCACTGCCGTCAAACCGGCATGCGAGCCCGACCCGGAAGAGCGCCCGGAGCTGCTCCGAGAACGGGTCACGCGGGGATCCAGACCGTTGGAGACTGTCGTACGCTGCCTTGCCGGCCGCCTCCTGGCCGTCGGCGGCGAGCACCCAGACGAGGTGTTCCCAGGCCGGCATGAAATCGGGCCGCAGGTGCACGACCCGCTGGAACGCCTCGATCGCCTCGCGACGCGGATGTCCGACCAGCGGGCCGCGGTGGTACAACTCGTCCGCCAGCATGAACTCGGCCGCGAGAAAATCGCGTCGCTGGCGCGTCAGGGAGATGAGCGTGTTGAGCCGCTCGACGAGCGGTCGACGGGAGGCGCGAATGAGCTTCCGGTAGTGGGGCGGGAACGAATCGATGTGAGCGAGGTAGCGGGCTGCGCGCACCTCGTCGAACTTGCGGCCGAGCCACCGGTCCACGTCGGCGTGGCGCCAGGCGCACAACCAACAGGTGGAGTCGATCCGCTCGGCCTCCTCGTAGGCGCGATCGGCGTCCCCCCAGCGGCCCTGCGCGAGCACCCGTTCCGCCGTGAGCCACGCCGCCAGCCCCCCGGGCGTCTTGGGGAGCGCCGCCTTGGGGAGTACGGGATCGAGTGGGTTCTCGGCGTCCCAGATCTCGCGCACCAGGCCGTATGCGAGCGTGTCGGCCAGGAGATCGAGGTGACCCGTGTCGCTGCGCGCGGCGATCACGGCCGGATCCGCCTGCTCCTGTCCCAGTTGCATGCCGACCGCGACACGCAGTGAGTCGCCACCGGCGCAGATCGTCCCCTTGACGACGACCGTCGAGCGCCGGCGCAGCCACGGCGGCGCGGTGGGCCCCTCGGCGGAAAAATCCATGTACCCCTGCAGTTTGTGAACGAGCACCCGGGCGACGCGTTCCCCGCGGCTCGCGTCGCTGGCGCAAGCGACCTCCAGGGGTGTGACGACCACGTGAAGCGAGGCCGGCGCGCGAAATGGCCAGCCCTCCCGGTACCGCTGGCCCAACCCCGCGCCGACCACCAACCCTCCGATGGTCAAGGCGATGGTCCGTTGAACGTACTTCCACAGATCCGCCTGCCAGAATTTGTGCCGAAAGATCGCGGCGTCGGGCCAACGCTTTTCCGGCTTCCACGCGAGCCCGCGCCGCAGCACGCGCGCCTCGCGCCACGGGACCCCGCGCCACTTGCGACGCCCCAGCCCTTGGGCCTCGAGCCAGTGTCGGGCGGTGTAGGCCTCGTAGATCACCAAGGCGGCGGCGTACAGGTCGCTCGCCGGACTCGCCTCCGCGCCGGCGAGTTGCTCTGGCGCCATGTAACCGCGCGTCCCGGGTCTGATCCCCGGCTCGGTGAGCGACTCTCTGGATGGGTCAGGCGGCTGCCCGGGCAGCGGCACGCGCTTCGCAATGCCAAAGTCCACGAGCACCGCGCTCTTGCCGTCCCAGAACACGTTGGCGGGCTTGACGTCGCGATGCACGACGCCGTGGGTGTGCGCCTCATCCAGCGCGTCCAGCAGATCGCGTCCAAGCTTGCGCACTTCGGGCGGCGGGAGCCGCCCATGGCGCAGCCGATCGGCGACGGTCTCTCCCTCGAGGTACTTCATCGTGTAATACGGAAGGCCGTCCGCTTCGTCGGCGGCGTGCACGGTGACGATGTGGGAATGCGACAGCTCGGCGAGCGTGCACGCCTCCTGCCGGAAGCGCTCCACGGCACGGGCGGTGTGCAGCTCCGGCCGGATCACCTTCACCGCCTCCAGGCGGTTGAGCGCCGTGTGCCGCGCGAGGACCACGATCCCCATGCCGCCGCTCCCCAACTCGCGGAGCACGTCATAGCCCTTCGGTGCCAGCGCCGCACGCACCCGCTCGAAGAAGGCGGACATGATCGAGGAAGCCCCCGACCGGAGAACATCCGAAGCGGGGGCCGGAAAGTCAAACGGCCCCGGGATTTCCCGGAGCCGTTGCGCGGTGCGACGCCGTCGCGCGCTTACTTCACGGTGATCGTAACCTTCATGCCGAGCGCGACGTGCGGAAGGCAGTAGCCCTTGTACGTGCCGGCCGGGGCGCCCGCGAACGACACGTCGTACTTCTCGTTCGGCTGTTGCAGGAACGGGCTGGCGAGATCCATCATCTGGTTCGGCATCCCCTTCTTCAACACGTCCGCGGCGCCTTTCGGAATCGAGTCGGCGTAAAACGCGATGTCGTGCGCGCGGCAGGCTCGGCGGCCGGCGCAGCGGGGGTCGCCGCGGCCGGCGCCGGAGTCGCGGCCTGGGCCTGAGATGCGTCAGCCTTCTTCTCGCCGCCGCACGCGACGGCACCGAACGCGACGAGGGTGGTGAGCAGGGTCAACCGCATTGCTGATCTCCTCCGAGACTATGGCTGGATAACCTTGTGAACGCGTTCACAATATACCCCCACGTTTGAAAAACGGGAGACCTGCGAACCCCGCCCGCCGTTGCGCTTTTGCACGCGCCCGGTAACACTGATCCCATGCCGGACGCCGAACTGCCGCAGATGCCCGCGGCCGACCTCGCGCAGCGGCTCGACGGCGGCGAGCACGTGCAGGTGCTCGACATCCGCAGCCCGGAGCGCGTGGTGCAGGGACGAGTCGCTTTCGGCGCGACGCTCGACTTCCGCGCGCTCGCCGCGTCCGAGATGTACCGCTTGCCGAGCCTCGCGCCGCTCGGTCTCGAACGGACGGCGCCCGTCGCGGTGATCTGCGGCCACGGCAACTCGAGCCAGCGTGCGACCCGCTTCCTGCGCGAGCGCGGCTTCGAGGCGTACTCGGTGACGGGCGGCATGGCCGCGTGGGAGACCGTCTATCTGGTCCGCCGCCTCGCCCCCACCGCCGCGCTGCACCACGTGCTGCAGCTCGACCGCGTCGGCAAGGGCGCGCTGTCCTACGTGCTGGTGAGCGACGGCGACGCCGTGGTGGTCGATCCCGGGCGCCATCTCGACCGTTACGACGCGCTGCTCGCGGAGCTCGACGCGACACCCGCCGCCGTGATCGACACGCACATCCACGCCGATTACCTGAGCGGCGCCCGCGCCGCCGCGGTCCGCTGGCAGGTGCCCTACTTCCTGCATCCGGACGACGCCCGCTCGCCGTACGACGACGCGCCGGGGCGCCTCGCCTACCAGCCCATGACCGACGGCGACACGATAGCGTTCGGACGAGCGGCGCTGCGGGTCGCGCACGTCCCGGGGCACACCCTCGGCAGCGTGGCGCTCCTCGCCGACGACACGCTCGCGCTCACCGGCGACTTTCTGTTCGTCCGGTCGGTGGGCCGGCCCGACCTGGGCGGGCGGCGCGACGCGTGGGCGCGCCTGCTGTGGCGCAGTCTCGAGCGCGCCCGGCACGAGTGGCCCGGCGACCTGGTGGTGCTGCCGGCACACTACGCTGGCGAATGGGAGCGTCGGGCCGATCGCAGCGTCGCCGCGCGCTTCGACGTCATCGCGGCGACCAACGAAGCGGCAGCCCTGCAGGAGGAGCGCGCGTTCCTTGCGTGGGTGGCCGACCACACCGCGACCCCTCCTGAGAGTTACCGCAGCATCAAACTCGCCAATCTCGGTCTGGCTGAGATCTCGGAGGCGGAGGCGGAGGTCCTGGAGTTCGGGCCGAATCAATGCGCGGTCGGATAGTCATCAGTCATTCGACCGGCGCCTGCAGCGCGACGTAGATCCAGTCCGTGCCGCCGAGTGTTTGCATCCCGTACGACACGCCCGGCGGGATGTGCACCAGGTCGTTCGCCCCGACCTCGATGCGGTCGCCATCGAGCAGCATGACGCCGCGGCCCGAGAGCGTGAAGATGAGGATGCCCGCCTCGTCGTCGACCGAGATCGGCACGGCCGCGCCGGGCTCCATGACCGTGTGCTCGAAGCTCAGACCCGCGAGCATGCCGGGGAGGTTGAGAACGGTGTGGCGACGAAGCTCGTCCGCTGACGTCGGCAGCCGGGTGAGGCGGCGGTAAATGTAGCGCGGCACGATTCCCATCCAGTAGGGCGCGGACCTCACGGCCGGTGGCGCTGCGGCGCACCCAAGATGGACACGTGCGCGCCTTCGCCGCAACCCCTTCCGGCATCGTCGTATGCCCGGCATGTGCAACTTCCCCCCCAAGAAGCGTCTCTCCTGGCGTCCCTCACAGGAATGCGTGCTATGCGGTCGTTCGAGCGTCGCCTGGCGGTACCGCTCGCCTTGCTCATCATGCCCCTCGCGCGCGCGGCGTCGCAGGGGTGGATCGAGCCGATCCGTCCCCTGCCCCGGGGAGCGATCGAGAAGGTACGGAGCGCGGTCCAGGTCGCGGTGACGGGGCGCGTGGCCCGCGTGACGGTCGAGGAATGGTTCAGGAACGGCGGAATGCTCCTCGACGAGGCGAGCTACCTCTATCCGCTGCCCGGCGAGGCCGTGTTCAGCGACTTCTCGCTCTGGCAAGGTGACCGCGAGCTGAAAGGCGAGCCCATGGATGCCGCGCAGGCGCGGGCGATCTACGAAGACATCGTCCGCCGCAAGCGCGACCCGGCACTGATCGAGCTCGCCGGCCACGGGCTGCTCCGCGCGCGCGTGTTTCCGATCGCTCCGGGCGAGACCCGCAAGATCACGCTGCGCTACACGCAGCTGCTCGACCGCGTAGGCGACGCCTGGCGCTTCCGCTACGCTGCGGGGGCGGGGGGAGGAGCGGCCGTTGCTCAATCACACGGCTTCCGGCTCCAGGTCGACAGCGCCGCGCGCTTCGGCGATCCCTACTCGCCCACACACCGACTCACCCTCAACCGCAGCGGCGACCATCTCGAGCTGACGCTCCCCGACACGGCGGCGGGCGGCGATCTCGAGGTGTTCCTGCCGCTGGCTCGCGGCCTCCTGGGGATGTCGCTCGTGGGCGACCAGCCGGCCGGCGAGGACGGCTACTTCATGCTGCTGCTCGCGCCCGGCCGGACGGCGCAGACCGTGACGCTGCATCGCGACGTCGTCGCCGTGCTCGACGTGTCGGGATCGATGTCCGGGGAGAAGCTCGACCAGGCCAAGGCGGCGCTGGTGCAGCTGCTCGGGACGTTGCGCGCGGAGGACCGGTTCCGGCTGATCACCTTCAGCAGCGATGTGCGGCGGTACGCGCCCGCGTGGACAGAGGGGTCGACCGAGCACATCCGCGACGCGCAACAGTGGGTCCGGACGATCTCGGCCGGGGGCGGCACGAACATCGCCGGGGCGCTGGCGGAGGCGTTCGCGACGTCTCCCGCCGAAGGCGCGCTCGGCGTCGTGGTCTTCTTGACCGACGGGATGCCGACGGTGGGTGAGACCGATCCCGAGCGCATCGCCGACCAGGCAGACCGCGGCCGTGGCGCGTTCCGGGTCATTGCGTTCGGTATCGGGTATGACGTCAACACGTACGTGCTCGAGCGGCTCACAGAGCGCGCCCGCGGCGTCGCCGAGTACATCCGGCCCGGCGGTGACATCGAGCAGGCCGTGAGCGCCCTGGCGGCGAAGATCTCGTCACCCGTGCTCACCGACCTGGCGCTCCGCGCCGACGGCGTCGAGCTGTACGATTTGCAGCCGCAAGGACTCCCCGACCTGTTCGCCGACGACGAGCTCGTGGTGTTCGGGCGGTACCGCGGCGCCGGAGGTGGAGAGCGGTCCGTGACGATCACGGGACGGAGAGGCGGCCATGAGGAGCGGTTTACGACGGACGCCTCCTTCGGCGGTGACGCCGGCGCCCGCGGGTACATCCAGCAGCTCTGGGCCGCCCGCAAGGCGGGCGCGCTGTCGCGCGACATCCGGCTGCACGGGCCGAATCCCGAGATCCTGAGCGAGCTGAAGCGGCTGGCGCTGCGCTACGGGATCCTCACCGACTACACCTCGTACCTGGTGCAGGAGCCGCCGACGGTGGCGTTCGGACAGATGCCCGTCCCCCTCGGCGCGGTGACCGTCACGGCGGCGCCCCGCGACCAGACGGGCGACCGGGCGGTGCGGCGCGCGGAGCGCGATTCGAAGCTCATGCGGTCGGAGGTCGTGGTCGAGGCCGACTCCAGCGTCGCCGCGCCGGCTGCTCGCACCGGCGCCACCCAGCGCGTCGGCGCTCGCCTGTTCGTGCTGCGCGACAGCGTATGGACAGACACGCGCCACGGCGACTCGCTGCGCGTCGTGCGGGTGGCGCCATTCAGCGACGCCTACTTCGCCCTGCTGCGCGCGCTCCCCGAGCTCGTCAAACCGGCGGCGTTGGCGCCGACAGTGCTGGTGGCCGGACGGCGCGTCAGCATCAAGATTGAATCCGGCGGTAAGACGGCGTGGGCGGACGGCGACTTGGAGCGGCTGGTGCGGGAGTTTCGGGGATGAACCGAAGGCGGAACGCGGAACGCGAAACGCGGAACAACACGACGAACTCCGCGGAGGCAGGCCTTGCTGTTCCGCGTTCCGACTTCCGCGTTCCGCGTTGACGTCCGTGCCCGACGATCTGGCGGACGTGTACCGGACCACCTACCGCGCGCTCGTGCGGTTCCTGTACCGCAAGGTGTGGGACGTCGAGCGCGCGGAGGACCTGGCGCAGGAGGCGTTCGCCCGAGCACTGGTACACAAGCCGGAGAACGCCCGGGGGTGGCTCTTCGTCGTGGCGGCGAACATGGCGCGAGACGATGCTCGACGCTGGGCGCGCGAGCGGCGTCACCTGACGCTGCTCGGGGCCGAGCCGCAGGACAGCACGCCGGGGGTGGACGAAGCGCTGCACGCGGCGAGCGAGCGGTCGCAAGTCCGCGCCGCGCTCGAGCAGCTGACGCCGCGCGATCGCGAGGTCCTGCTGCTGTGGGATTCGGGGCTCTCTTACGAGGACATCGCCGCCCAGACCGGGCTGGCGCGCGGCGCGGTCGGTACGACGCTCGCCCGCGCGCGCCGGCGGCTCGTGGACGCGTACGAGGCGGGAAAGAAGGGTGAACATGTCGCACGTGGATGACGGCACGCTGCACGCCTACTTGGACGGCGAGCTGCCACCGGATGAGGCCCGGGGCGTCGACGCGCATCTCGCACAGTGCCCGGACTGCCGTACTCGCCTGGAAGAGGAGCGCGCGCTGATCGGACGGGCCGACGAGCTGCTCGGCCGAGCCGCGCCACCTGACCGAGCGCTGCCGCCGTTCCGTCCCGGCGACGTGAAGCCGCCGGCACGTCTGTGGTGGCAGGTGCGGCTACCGCTCGCCTGGGCCGCGACCGTCGTGCTCGCGCTCGGCGCGGGGCTGTACCTCGGCTCGGGAACCCTGAGACGCGAGCCGCCGGCCGAGAAGCGCACCGGCGACCTCGCCGCCTCCGAGACCATCGCGCTGTCGAAACGCCCGGCGTCGGTGCCGGCGCGGCCCCCGGCCGCGCTCCGGGTACGCGATAACGCCGCGGTCGCCGCGCGGGAGCGGGACCGGGCACTGGCGCCCGCCGCCGCGCCGGCGCCTCCCACGGGCCTCCTCGAAGCTCGAAGCTACGCCCTGACCGGTCCGCCCCTTACCGTCGATAGCGCCCGCGTGCTGCTCGGTGCGGATCCGCGCGTCGTTCCCGACCTGCCGATCCGGAGCATCCACCGGGCGCGCATGATCGGCTATGCCGCCGTGGTGGTCGTCGAGCAGCCGCTCGATTCGAGCACGGCGATCGCGGTGATCAACGGACGGCCGAGCCAGCTCATGCTGGCAGAGGTGGTCGTCGCCGGAGCGGCACAGCCCGACTCCCTTGCTCCAGCGGCCCGCAAGGCCAAGCCGGCGGCGGCGCCGGCACGCGCCGCTGCCACGGACCGCACGGACGCGGGGCTCTTCCTGGACGTCCGGGGCCCCGTGCCCGCCGATTCACTGCTTGCGCTGCGGCGCCGGCTCCAGCCGCTCCGGCCCTAGCGCCGCTGGCCGCTACTGCACGGTGACCGTGCCGGCCATGCCGGTCGGAGGGTTCCCGTCGGCGCCGTGGTACTGGCAGAAGTAGTGGAAGGTGCCTGCGACTGCGAAGGTGTGGCTGTAGGTCCCGGCCGGGACGACATTACCGCTATTGAACGTTTCTGTCGAACTCGATGAGCTCGTGACCGTGTGCGTGAGCGTGCTTCCGTTCTCCCAGGATACGGCAGTACCGGTCGAGATCGTGAGGTTCGTGGGGCTGAACGATTGTCCAACCATACAGACCTTCGTGGCCGTCGGTGTGCAGCCCCCGCCTCCTCCGCCACCGCCGTACGATGACGTTGCATTGTTGCAGGACAGCAGCAACACCGCCCCGAGTAGACCTGCGAACCGTCGCATGAGACCCCCTGACGCTGAATAAGCGTGTCGTGACAAGTACCCTCACAACGTCAAAAGCGCCTCGACCGGGTGCCGAGGCGCGTGCGGGAAGTGTCAGGAAACGGTGAAGGATTTAGTGGTGCTCGCGCTCCAGCGTGTCCGCGGCGAGACGGGGCGACACCATCGGGTAGCGGGCGGCGAACCAACCGAGGGACAGGAGGAACAACCCGCCGAATAGCGCCGTGACCCCGAGCTCCGGGAGGCCGAGCGCGGGCCCGGCTCCCCCGTTGATGGACGGCACGATCTCGAGGTAGCGCTCGAGCCAGATCCCGGTCAGGCTCACGAGGGCGAAGAGCAGGAACGTAGGCGGGTGCTGCTTGGGCTTCACGCCGAGCAGGCCGACGAAGGGAATCACGAATACCATCAGGAATACCGCGACGCCGATCGGCTTCCACGGACCGATCAGCCGATAGAAGATGAAGTACGTCTCTTCCGGCAGGTTGCCGTACCAGATGACGAGGTATTGCGCCCACATCAGGTAGGCCCAGAACACCGTGAACCCGAAGGACAGCTTGCCGAGGTCGTGAAGCTGCTTCGACGAAATCAGGGATGCCAGCCCCATCCGCCGCCGCACGGCGATCGCGATGACGGCGAGCGCCATGAGCGCGGCGAGGAAGCTGCCCATGAAGTAGAACGCCCCGAACAGGTTGCTCACCCACTTGTGGGCGAGCGACATCATCAGGTCGAACGCGAGCAGGCTGTACCCGAACGCGTACCCCACGATGAGGATCGCCGCCTCGCGCGCGATCTTGTCACGCCCCGCGAGCCGCTCGGCCGGCCGGCCGTCAGCGAGCTCCTCCAGGTCGGGCGCCATGTCGTGTCGCACGAAGCGCCACGACAGCCAAGCGAGGGCGACGTAAATCAGCCCATTCCGCACGAAGAAGAACTTCGTCGTGAGCCACACGCCGATGTCGGGCCGGGGCTCGTGCAGCCAGCTGAAGATCGAGAAGCGGCCGAGGAACAGCCCGACGTAGAGCGCGAGCGACACGATCAGGAACGCCGCCGCCGCCTCGGCGAAGCGGATCAAGAGCCCCGACCAATGGCCCTTTGCGAGCTTCTGCGTGGCCGCGAACACCACCAGCCCCTGCGCGAGCCCGGTCCAGAACATGAAGTTGACGTGCCATGCCTGCCACGCGCGGGCCTGCCGGCCGGCGGTGAGGATCGAAAGGAACGCCACGGCGCCGAGCAGGGTCAGCAGCGCACCCCACGTCACGAACGCCCGCGCCGGGAACCGCCGCGCCTTCTGAACCAGCTCGGACCGCGAGCCCCCCCCGCCCCCGGCCCCCCCCCCGCCCCCCGCTGCCGCCACCGCCGTCGCGCTCATCGTTTCCCCTGGCTCCGCGCCTGCGCCTGCAGGGTACGCACGTAGTTCACCAGGTCCCAGCGGTCGTCACCCCGCACCTTGTCCCCGTAGACCGGCATCAGGCCACGTCCCATCATCTGCCCGTTCACGACGACGGCGTAGACATAGCCGTCGGAGCGGCGCGCGATCGTGTCGTTCACGAGCGAGCGGACGCCGAAGTAGGGCCCGCCCGCTGCGGAGGAGATCGGCCCGTCGCCGCGACCCGACTCGCCGTGGCACACGAGGCAGTACGTCTCGTACAGGAAGCGGCCGCGATTGATGGACTCCGACGTCCGAGTTCGCGCGTTCACGAGGCGGTCCGCGGTGGTCAGGGAAGGCATCACTTCGCCGCCGCTCACGGGCACCGTACCGGGCACGGGCGGCATCGGTCGGGCGTACGGCTTGATGCTGCGCTGGTGGCGCATGGTGGAGAACCAGCCGATGCGGTGCACGACATCGTCCGGATTGCACGCGAGGGCGGCGAGGGCGGCGAGGGCGGCAAAGACGGCACGCGGCCTACGCACGCCGCACCTCCTCGGCGCCGGCCCCACGCAGCAGGCCCTCGACCTGACCCTGCCGCGCCAGCTCCGACGGGACGAAGATGCCGAACTTGTCGTTCGTGAAGCGCGGGTCGTACGCCACGGTCCCGAGGCGGCGCGCGGCGAACAGCGCGTTGAACGCGATGCCGAGGATGGTGGAGAGCGCCCCGAACAGGACCGTCATCTCGAACATGATCACGACGTAAGGCGGGATCGACCCCACGGGCTTGCCGCCGAGCACCAACGGCCAATCGTACGACATGTAGAGCGTGATCCAGGCGCCGATCGCGCAGCCGGCGATGCCGCCGATCAGGGTGAACATCCGCACCGGGCTCACGGGCTGGTCCAGGGCGTCCTCGAGCTCGTGGCGCGGGATTGGGGAGTAGACGGTGAAGTCGGTGTGGCCGCCTTTGCGCAGCTGGCCGATCGCGTCCACCGTGGCGTCGAGATGGCCGAACACCGCCAGCACGCCCGGGGTTGGCGGCGGGTGAAAGATCGCGGTCAGCGGGTTCACGAGCTTCATACCGCTACCGCCTTCCCGCGGCGCGGTGCCGGCAGGACCTCCTTCACCTCCGAGATCGAGACGGCGGGGAAGTTCTTCACGAACAAGAGGAACCACATGAAGAACCACCCGAAGCTGCCCGCCATGATGCCCCAGTCGGCCCAGGTCGGATTGTAGACCGCGTTTGCGAAGCGCTCGAACGGCTCGCCCGCGAGCGAGACGACGATGATGACGTAGCGCTCGAACCACATGCCGACGTTCACGAAGATCGAGATCACGAACAACGCCAGGATGTTCGTGCGGATCTGCTGGAACCACAGCAGCTGCGGCAGGAACGCGTTGCAGATGAACATCGTCCACGAGGCCCACCAGAACGGCCCGAACGCG
>WNGN01018485.1_pt1 | contig 12442 bp, 7 predicted proteins | sample 5400561 | NCBI WGS metagenome assembly WNGN01 (sample SAMN13153379, study PRJNA577476) | soil metagenome | isolation source: 115 cm soil or saprolite under Garry oak tree replicate 2 | place: USA:California | collected 2016-06-15
AGTTTCACATTAATGATTTGGCAGGCGCCGACTCTGATCGCATTCTCGGCATCCGCAGTAGTCTTGATTGATTCATCAAGACAGACCGGCGTTTTGATCTGTTTCTGCAACTCTGCGTGATCGAACATATCGTCGTAAGCCAAAGGTTGCTCGATCATCATCAGGTTAAAGTCGTCAAGCGCTTTGAAGAGCGAAATGTCAGCCAGCGAATACGCGGAATTGGCGTCACCCATTAATTGAATCGATGGAAAACGTTCACGTACGCGTCTGACAATGTCCGCATCCCAGCCAGGCTTGATCTTGATCTTGATTCGCTGGTAGCCGTCGGCCAATTCCTTTTCAATTTTGTCGAGCAGGACCTCCAGCGATTCCTGGATGCCAATCGATACGCCACAGGGAATTTCAGTTTGAACTCCGCCAAGATGTTTCCACAGGGGGACACCTGCACGTTTTGCTTCCAAATCCCAACAAGCAGTTTCAATCGCTGCTTTCGCCATGCGATGGCCGCGAACGGGCTTCAGTACATCGGATACGCCGGCCGCATTCTTTATTTCCCGGCCGACAACCATTGGCGCCAGAAACTCGCGCAAGGTGAACCAGGCAGTTTCGGTCCACTCGTCCGAATAAAAAGGTCCTTCACCGGCCGTGCATTCGCCCCAGCCTTCCGCCCCTTCGAGATCAAGCACCCGCGCAAGCACAATACGGCGCTCGGTGGTGCGGCCAAAACTGGTTTCGAAAAAATGGATCAGCGGCAGGCGGATCTCGCGCAATTCAATCGAGTGAATCAACATTGATGAGAGAGCTTTCTCCGAGCAGCGATTATGCCTGTGCCCACTACTGTTTGTCAGCCTGGTAACGCGTCTTCCATGCAAGCATCTTGCTGGTCATTGTAAGTGGCCATCGCCCATGGGGCTACGCGATGCAAAATTCTTATCAAGCCGCTTGACCTACCTGCCGAATGCTGTTAAAAGCATTCATTCGCTTTCGGGTTACCTATCTCATTAGCAGCACGCGTTTTACCAATCGTTGCAGTTTTCATTACAGAAGAGGTCGCAGTTATCCGAATGGTCGCCCAACTGTGCGCTGACAGCTGGAGCTTGAGCCCTGGCCACGCGGTCTGAGTCGCACGTTTCCAACTGAAACAATGCTTCGCAGGATTCGAAAAGCTTAACCAGAAGAAATGAGAGGAATGTTCATGTCTCAGAATGTAACCCCCCGTACATCAAGCAAGCGAGTAACGGATAAGAGTCTTAGCCAGTGTATCCACTCGTTAATCTCAGGTCATCAAGTGTTTGCCCTGATAGCCATTGGCGCTCTTCTGGGGTCATTTGTGGTGGTCAAATTCGTTCGGAAGGTGTCTGCAGATACTACTACCCCGATCAGCATCGCGGCTTTCGGCACACCGGTGACGCAGAACTTCGACACCCTGGTCTCGTCGGGGGCTGGCACTTTGGCCGCCAATACTCCGGCGGGTTGGGGTTTCTCCGAATCAGGTACCAACGCCAACACGACTTATACCGCCGGAACGGGCTCCAGTAATACCGGCGACACATACAGCTTTGGCTTGACGGCTTCGAGCGATCGCGCGCTGGGACAACTGCGGAGCGGTTCGTTGATCTCGATCCTTGGGGGCACCTTCCAGAACAATACTGGCGGAACGATTACTTCGCTCAACATCGCTTACACAGGCGAGCAGTGGCGACTCGGGGCCACCGGTCGCACCATCGCTGAGCGGATGGATTTTCAATACAGCACCAACGCGACCAGCCTAACCACCGGCACTTGGACAGATGTTGACGCGCTTGACTTCATTCCACCTGTTACCACGGGGACGGTTGGGGCTCTTGATGGCAACGTCAACCACGTCCTGCTCAACTCGAACATAACCGGCCTGAACATTACGGCGGGAGCGACATTTTGGATTCGATGGACTGACGTAGACGCCACCAGCTCGGATGACGGGCTGGGTATAGATGATTTTTCCATAACCGCAAATGGCATCACCCCAACCAATCCTTCCGGAACTGGTACGGCCAATCCTAACTCGGTGTTTCCCGGTGATTCCACACTTCTGACTGTTAACGTCACTCCGGGAAACAACCCAACCAGCACCGGGCTGGCAGTAGTTGCTGATCTTTCATCAATCGGTGGATCGTCGACTCAGTCTTTCTCGGGCAGCGGCAATACATTTACCTACACCGCTACGGTCGCGAGCGGAACGACGCCAGGATTAAAGAGCCTCCCTTTCACCGTTACCGATGCACAGTCACGTTCAGGCAGCGGCTCAATCAGTCTTACGGTTCAGGCTCCTCCGCCTCCAAATGACGTCGTCATCAGTCAGGTGTATGGCGGAGGTGGCAACACTGGTGCAACCCTGAAGAATGATTACATCGAACTTATTAACCACAGCGCTTCGCCAGTTAACTTGAATGGTTGGTCAGTACAAGCGTTTGTCAGTACAACCAGCACCTGGCAGGTCACTCTGCTGCCGAACTTCACGCTCCAACCTGGTCAGTATTTTCTGATTCAGGAATCACAGGGAGCGGGCGGCACGGATAACTTGCCGATGCCAGACGCGATTGGAACTATTCCGGTAAGCTCGACCTCGACTAAAGTTGCTCTGGTAAACAACACCAACACCATAACGGCGGCCTGTCCCAACGCGGGCGCGGCAGGAATAGTTGACTTAGTAGGCTATGGCGCGACGGACTGTTTCGAAGGTTCAGGAACAGCGCCGACCCTGGACAACACGACCGCAGATCTGAGGCGCAACGAAGGCTGTTTTGACACCGACGACAACGCTAACGATTTCGTTACCGGCGGGCCTAACCCACGAAACAGTTCTTCGCCGACCCACGATTGCACTCCGCTCTCAGCCTACGGGAAGGCCAATCCCAGCAGTGTGCTACAGGGAGGTTCGACCACTCTTACAGTTTATGTTGCCGCGGCTCAAAATCCGACCAGCACCGGCGTAACAGTCACTGCCGATTTGTCTTCAATAGGCGGTTCGCCGACTCAGTCGTTCAGTGGCTCGGGCAATGTCTTCACTTTCAATGCGACGGTGCCAGCAAATAATTCGACCGGCATGAAGTCGTTGCCGGTAATGGTCGCGGACGCTCAGAGCCGGAGCGTTAATACCAATATCTTGCTGAGCGTGCTGCCGATCATCGCTGACCATATAACCATTAGTCAGCTCTATGGCGGTGGTGGGAACTCAGGCGCGACGTACACCAATGATTACGTTGAACTGTACAATCCGACGGCCGATAGCATCACCATTACCGGTTGGTCCTTGCAGTATGCTTCAGCGGCAGGGACCTCATGGACCAACAAGCAACCGCTAGGCGGAGTCATCGGACCGGGCGAGTATTATCTGGTTAGCCTCGCGTCAGGTGGCGCGAACGGCGCGCCGCTTCCCGTCACGCCCAACATCTCGGGCGACATCAATATGTCGGCCACGACCGGAAAGATCGCGCTGGTCAACAACTCTAATAATCTATCTGGCGGTTGTCCTTTGGGGACCGATCCGGACATCGTGGACTTTGTCGGGTACGGGACAGGCGCAACTTGTCACGAGGGCAATGCTAACACTCCTGCGCCGAGCAACAGCACGGCGATCTTCAGGAAAAACAACGGCTCACTGGATTCCGATCAAAATGGGACCGACTTTCAAACCGGGGCGCCAAATCCGCGCCGCACGGCCCCAATTGTCGAATTAGGCCCGTGGATTTCCGGCACAGATCCCAGCACCAATGACGTAGATGTTCCGCACGACGCTACCGTCACGGTTAACTTTAGTGAGCCGGTTGATGTCGATCCCGGTTGGTACAACATCACCTGCGCCAGCACCGGTGCGCATAATAGTCCTAACACTACCGAAGCACACACCAACGATTTCAAGACCTATGCAATTACTCCTAACGTGAACTTCCAGTTTAGCGAGCAATGCACGGTCACGATCTTCAAGACGGCGGTTCATGATCAGGATACAGACGACAGTGGTGCGGACACAGACACGCTGTTTGCTGACTCAACGTGGTCATTTACGGTGGTCGCTCCAGGCCAGGCTGCGCCCTATCCGCCCAGCGTACACTTAACGATGGGCAATCCATCAAATGCCACTCCATTTGTGAGCGACTTCAACAACTTCCTGATGGAGAAGCCCACGTACTCTCTTTCTTACAATCGCGATAAGGGAACACCCAATTGGGTGAGTTGGCACCTTACTTCTGAATGGTATGGCACGCTGGCGCGCGTTGATACCTTCCGGCCAGATCCGGCCGTTGATCCATCCTGGTATCGCGTCCAGGCGTTCGACTATTCCGGCTCAGGCTTCGACCGTGGTCACATGACACCTAACGCCGATCGGGACAATCAGAATCGGGTGCCAATCAATCAGGAAACCTACCTGATGTCCAACATGGTCCCGCAATCGCCCGACAACAATCAGGGACCCTGGGCTGCCTTCGAGGCTTACCTGCGCACTCAGAGCGACGCCGGCAATGAGATCTACATCATCTCTGGCCCGAATGGGGTCGGCGGAACCGGCAGCAATGGTTCATTCAACACTATTGCCAACGGTCACGTTACGGTTCCGTCTTCCAACTGGAAAGTTGCACTCGTTTTACCACAGGCCACCGGCGACGACGTGGCACGGGTGACTTGCTCATCGAGAACGATCGCCGTTCTGATGCCGAATATGCAGGGAATCAGGAGCAACCCGTGGCAGACCTATCTGACGACCGTTGATGTGATCGAACAGCTCACCGGCTACGACTTCTACTCGAACCTGCCGCCGGCAGTTCAAGCCTGCGTTGAAGCAGGAACGAACGGAATGGGAAGCGTGAGCGCGGCTACGTGTTCGGGTGGAGGCTGCACGGCAACTGTCGGCTATACACCTGGATCTGATTACAACGGACCAGATAGTTTCACTTTCCGGGCCAGCGACGGCGCCATAAATTCAAATACCTCGTCGGTCAACATCGGCATCACCGAAGTGAACGATGCAGTGGCGGCTAACACTGACGCGTTGAATGCGACTGAGGACCAGACCCTCAATTTCGCCGCCGCGGATTTAACCACAAACGATAGCGCCGGGCCGGCGAACGAGAGCCTGCAGACTCTTACCGTGACCAGTGTAACGACAACAGCTGACACTCACGGTTCAGTTACGCTGCTAAATGCAACCGTTTCGTATTCGCCCGACGCGAATTACAACGGCCCGGCGAGCTTTGAATATCAGGTTTGCGATAACGGAACAACCAACGGCTCGGCTGATTCGAAGTGCGCGACCGGCACCGTTAACGTCACGGTTGCTGAGGTCAATGACGATGTAACGGCAGCCGATGACAGCAAGAGTACTAACGAGGATACCTCGCTGAACTTCCCGGCGAGTGATTTGACGGGCAACGACAGCGCCGGGCCAGCCAATGAGAGTGGCCAGACATTAACGGTAACCAGCGTTACGCCCACCGTCGGAACTCACGGAACGGTTTCACTAAACAGCGGCCAGATTAACTACTCGCCCGCTTCAAACTACAACGGGCCGGCGTCCTTTAGTTATCAGGTGTGCGATAACGGCACGACTAATGGTGTGGCTGATGCGAAGTGCGCGGCCGGCACCGTGAATATCACGGTCAACCCGGTCAACGATCCGCCGGCCGCGGTAAACGACAGCTACAGTACAAATGAAGACACAGTGCTTAACGGATCGAGTGTGCTGGCCAACGACAGTGACGTAGAGAACGATTCGCTCACTGCCGAACTGGTTTCGGGGCCATCTCATGGGACGCTGACGCTGAACGCGGATGGCACCTTCAGTTACGCGCCCGCGGTCAATTACAATGGCGGCGACAACTTCACTTACAAAGCAAAAGACACCAGCAACGCGAGCTCTAACGTGGCAACGGTTGCGCTGACCATCAATCCGGTCAATGATGCTCCGGTGGCCAACAACGACGGCTACACTACTAACTCAAACACCACACTGAACGTGTCCACGCCTGGCGTCCTGTCAAACGATACGGATATCGATGGCCCATCGCTGAGCAGCGTCTTAGTCACCGGAAGTGGGCCAAACCACGGCACGCTAACTTTGAACGCGGACGGCTCTTTCAGCTATTCACCGGCCCTCGACTATACGGGCCCGGACAGCTTTAGCTATCGCGCTTTCGACGGTTCGGACTATTCCAACGCAGCCACCGTAAATATTGCGGTCAACGACACCGTGGCGCCGGTAATTACGTCCTCGGTGGCGATCAGCCTGCTGACGATCACAAATAGCGACCTCGTTAACGTGGGATTGAACGCCAGTGCCACGGACAATAGCGGCGGCGCGGTAACAATCCAGGTGGCGGTGTTTGGTGACGAAGACGACCAAACACCAACCTTCAACAAAACCGTTCACTCGCCCGACGCGAAGGACATCGGGCCCAATAATACCTTGCGGCTTCGCGGTGAGCGCGTCGAAGCCAACGATGGACGGGTGTATCTGATCATCGTTACCGCCACTGATCCTTCAGGGAATACGGGTCGCAGTTACCACACGGTGGTAGTACCAAAGAACAGCAAGCAAGCCAGTATCGACTCAGTAAATGCGCAGGCTGCGGCGGCTGTGTCCTACGCGCAGACCCACGGCGGGGCACCGCCTCCAGATTACTTCGTTATTGGTGATGGACCTATCATTGGTCCGAAGCAGTAACAGCATTTCAGCTTTGGGCGGGTGGTGGGACTCTTTTTAGTTCCCGCCCCGTTTATTGGGAATGCAATTGACGGAGGGAACTATTCAGTTGAGGTGCTTGCCCGCTCATTCATTGCCGCATGCAACGTATGCCAGGAAAGCGTCGCGCACTTCACGCGCACCGGAAACTCACGCACGCCGGCGAAGATCTTCAAACGGCCGAGGTTGTTCGGATCCGCTTCGGCATCAAGCTCTCCCGTAACCATCCGATGAAATTCATTGAATAATTGCTCGGCTTCGGCTTTGGTCTTTCCCTTCACGGCCTGAGTCATCATGCTCGCGGACGCTTTTGAGATCGCGCACCCCGAACCCTCGAAAGCCACGTCTTTGACCTGATCGCCTTCCACGTCGAGATAGACGTTGAGTTGATCACCGCAAAGCGGGTTGTAGCCTTCGGCCCTGCGGTTCGCCGTCTCGAGCTTATGAAAGTTCCGCGGCTTCTTGTTGTGATCGAGGATGACCTGTTGATAGAGCTCGCTTAGTTCCGACATCAGCCAAACACCTCGATTACTTTTTCAATTGCCTGCGCCAGTTGGTCGACTTCTTCCTTCGTATTGTAAAACGCGAACGAGGCCCGCGCGGTCGCCGGAATATTGAAGCGCTTCATCACGGGTTGCGCGCAATGATGCCCGGCGCGGACGGCGATGCCCTGCTGATCGAGAATCGTGCCGATGTCGTGAGGATGAACTGAGTCGATGACGAATGAGAGCACGCTCAACTTTTCCCGCGCGGTGCCGATGATGCGCACGCCTTCAATCGCGGAAAGACGCTCAGTCGCGTAACGCAGCAGCTCATGTTCGTAAGCCGCGGCTTTCTCTCGGCCGATGATGTTTAAGTAGTCGATCGCCGCGCCTAAACCAATTTGCGAGGCAATCGCCGGAGTCCCCGCTTCGAACTTATTCGGCAGATCGGCATAAATGGTTTTCTCGAAGGTGACGCTCTTGATCATGTCGCCGCCACCCTGAAACGGGTTCATTCTCTCGAGCAGCGAAGCTTTGCCGTACACCACACCGCTGCCCGTCGGCGCAAACATCTTATGGCCCGAAAACGCGTAGAAGTCGCAATCAAGATCCTGAACGTCGATTGGCATATGCGGGGCTGATTGAGCGCCATCAATCAAGACCGGCACGCCATACTTGTGCGCACTGTCAATCATGCCTTTAATGGGATTGACTGTGCCGAGAGCGTTGGAAACATGGGTAATGGCGACCAATTTTGTCTTTTCATTAAGCAGGGCGTCGTATTCATCCAAAAGCAATTCGCCGGCGTCGTTCATCGGAATCACGCGCAGCCGCGCGCCCTTCTCTTCACATAGCATCTGCCATGGAACAATGTTGGCATGGTGCTCCATTGCGGAGATGATGATTTCGTCCCCGACGCCGATGAATTTGCGGCCATAGCCGTGCATGACGAGATTGATTCCTTCGGTCGCGCCGCGCACGAAGATGCACTCTTTCGCTTCGCGGGCGCTGATGAACCGTTTTACTTTTTCCCGCGCGCCCTCGTACGCAGTGGTAGCTTTCATGCTGAGATAATGCACGCCGCGATGAATGTTCGAATGTTCCTGCTGAAGATATTGGCTGCCGCGTTCGATGACCATTACCGGAACTTGCGATGATGCCGCATTGTCGAGGTAGACCAGCGGCCGGCCATTAACAGTCTGGCTGAGGACAGGGAAATCCTTACGAATGCGTTCGACGTCCCAAACGTCTGCGGGCTTCGGTTTGATGGGAACGAGTTGTTCGACGATGGTTGCCATGCGTAAATCTGCGCCCTGACCTCGCTTCACTCAATTGCCAGCTGTGAATGCAGCCGGTGCAATACCGATTCATCCAGCTGGCGCTTGAGTGAATCAATTTTTATCTTCTCGATTACCTCTTCAGCAAAACCATAAGTCAAAATGTTTCGCGCGAGGGTCGGGTTGATGCCGCGGCTTTCAAGATAAAAGACTTCGTCCTCATCCAGCCGGCCGATTGCCGCGCCGTGCGCGCACTTAACATCATCGGCAAAGATTTCCAGCTGCGGCTTCGTGTCGACGCGCGCTTCGTTCGAAAGCAGCAGGTTCTTGTTTGTTTGGCGCGCGTCCGTTTGCTGCGCGCCATGCCGGACGAAAACTTTGCCGTTGAAGACCGCGCGCGAATTGCCATCAAGAATTCCTTTGTAAAGCTGATGACTGGTGCAACGCGGTTGTCGATGATCGATTACTGAATGAGTATCGGTGTGCTGGCGGCCATCAACCATGTACAAACCATCAACGCTGCACTCGGCCCCTTCTGCGTCCATCGCGACATCTATGTCGTGGCGCGAAAGCGCCGCGCCGAGATTTATCGCCGTCGTGTCATAGTTCGCGTTCTTACCTGGTTGCGCCCTGGTGAAGGCGATATGAAAAGCCGCGGTACTCTCACGTTGAATTCTGAAATGCTGAAGTCGCGCGCTGTCCTCGACCACGATTTCCATCACCGCATCATTCAGGCTTCGCTTCCCTGCTCCGCGACGATCAGTAAACGCGGAAAAGAAGCCAACGGCGTGCCCGCGCCCGTCCCACCTGAAACAAAAAGCAGCAAAATTGGTGTCTCGATTTTTGTCCCCGCAGGAATCCGCAAGCAGGTGGCTCTGGAAAAGAGCGCGGTATTCAAAGCAATGAAGCCGTTATGATTAGGGTCGACAGCAAGAAGCCTGCGGAGGGCCTGTTCATTATCGTTTCGGCGGCCCTCTATCAGATCAATTGGCGGCCCCGGCAGGCCTGCAAATGAAGATAACTCGTGGTTAAGCATTCCGTTTACGAACACGAGGCAGCTTTGTTTTGCTTCACCGAAAACATACTTGCTGACCTCGTTCCGGGTGAGCACCGTTTCGAAATTCGCCCGTGCCGGCGCGAATGAAGTCTTCGCGATCGCCGCTACGTTCGTGTATTTCCAGTCTTCGTCATCGACCGTCGGAAACCCAAGGTTTTCGAAGCGCTCGAAGGCTTGCTCGCGCAGTGAACGCAGCCATGATGGCTCGCCTGTTTGCTTTTCTAAATGCCTGCGAAACGCAGACGCGTAAGTGGTTTCCTCTGTTGCCAATTGCATCATCATGCTTAACTCGTTGCCCGCGCTGCGTCTTTGCCGCTGCCGTTCTTTAACCAGTCGTAGCCTTTCTCTTCCAATTCCAGGGCCAGCTCTTTACCGCCTTCCTTGACAATTCGACCCCCAAATAAAACGTGGACGTAATCCGGGATGATGTAGTTGAGCAGGCGCTGATAATGCGTTACCAGAATTACGGTCTTATCCGGATCATGAAGTTTGTTGACGCCTTCGGCGACGATTCTCAAAGCGTCGATGTCGAGTCCAGAATCTGTCTCGTCTAAAACAGCCAGTTTCGGATCGAGCACCGCCATCTGTAGAATCTCGTTGCGTTTCTTCTCGCCACCGGAAAAGCCTTCGTTCACGGATCGAGTCATAAAGCTAGCATCCATCTCAACGATCGCGGCTTTCTCTTTCAGCAAATCCTTGAACTCGAGTGGATCGAGTTCTTCAGCGCCGAGATGTTTTTGTTTTTCGTTATACGCCAGCCGCAGGAACTGTGCATTTGAGACGCCGGGAATTTCGATCGGATATTGAAACGCCATGAAGACGCCTTCCCGAGCACGCTCGTCCGGCGACATTTCCAGCAGGTTCTTGCCGTCGAAGACCACTTCACCACTGGTTACTTCATAAGACGGATGACCGGCGAGCACTTTAGCAAGTGTCGATTTGCCCGAACCGTTCGGACCCATGATGGCGTGCACTTCGCCCTGCTTAACTCCCAGGTTAATGCCTTTCAGAATTTCGTTGCCGTCAATTGCGGCGTGCAAATTGCGAATCTCTAACATTCAATTTGGCTCCAAAAATAAGTGATGGTCTTTGGAATTTGGTCTTTGGTCTTCGGCTTCCATAGATAGCGCGAAACCAAAGACGAACCAAAGTCCAAAGACCCAAGACCAAAAAGCGAGTCAGCTTTATCCAACTGCGCCTTCCAACTTCAATCCGAGCAGGCGCGTTGCTTCGACCGCAAACTCCATTGGCAACTGCAGAAACACGTCCTTGCAAAAACCATTAATAATCAGACTGACGGCATCTTCCTGGGAAATGCCGCGCTGCATCAGGTAGAACAATTGCTCTTCGCTGATCCGCGAGGTCGAAGCTTCATGCTCGACCTGTGAGCTGTCGTTCATCACCTCGATGTACGGGAATGTATTAGCGCCCGCATCCGAGCCGATCAACATGGAATCGCATTGCGTGTAGTTCCGAGCGTTTGCCGCTTTCGGCATGATCTTTACCAGCCCCCGATAGCTGTTGTTGGCGTGACCGGCCGAAATGCCTTTCGAAATAATTGTTGAGCGGGTGTTCTTGCCGAGATGGATCATCTTGGTTCCCGTGTCCGCCTGCTGCGCATGATTTGTCAAAGCGACTGAATAGAACTCGCCGATTGAGTTGTCGCCCTGCAGGATGCATGACGGATACTTCCAGGTGATTGCCGATCCGGTTTCCACCTGCGTCCATGAAATCTTTGAATTGCGTCCGGCACATTTGCCGCGTTTCGTGACAAAGTTATAAATCCCGCCCCTGCCCTCTTCGTCGCCGGCGTACCAGTTTTGTACTGTGGAGTACTTGATTTCGGCGTCGTCCAGCGCCACCAACTCGACCACGGCCGCGTGCAATTGATTGCGATCGAACTTGGGGGCGGTGCAACCTTCAAGATAGGAGACGTAAGCACCTTCTTCGGCGACGATCAGGGTGCGCTCAAACTGTCCGGACTCGGAATTATTGATCCGAAAGTAAGTCGAAAGCTCCATCGGACAGCGCACGCCTTTGGGAATGAAGCAGAAGCTGCCGTCCGAGAAAACCGCGCTGTTCAGCGCCGCATAGAAATTGTCATTCGTCGGCACGACCGAACCAAGGTACTTGCGTACGATCTCAGGATGCTCGCGCACGGCTTCACTAAAGGAGCAAAAAATTACTCCGTGCTTCTTCAGCTTCTCTTTATAAGTAGTGGCGACCGAGACCGAATCGAACACGGCATCGACCGCTACCCCGGCAAGCTGTTTCTGCTCAGACAAAGGAATGCCGAGTTTCTCAAATGTGCGCAGCAACTCAGGATCGACTTCATCCAGACTCGCCTTAACCGCTTTCTGTTTCGGCGCGCTGTAGTAAATCATGTCCTGGTAATCAACTTCCGGAAAAGTAATGTTGGGCCAGCGACGCGGCTCTTTCATCGTCAACCAATGTCGATACGCCTTTAAGCGAAACTCCAGCATCCATTCAGGTTCGTTCTTCTTGCCCGAAATCAAACGGATCGTGTCTTCGCTCAGGCCGCGCGGAATCGTCTCTGACTCGATATCCGTCACCCAGCCGTATTTGTATTCCCGGTTTGTAAGTATCTCAGTAGTGCTCATTGTTTCCTTTAGGTTACGAGTCAGCTCGCCGTCCGCATTGGCCGAAGCTGACTTTGCAACTTCTGAATCTGATGCAACGTCGCGTCAACCTTCGCCTCACTTCCAATCAACTGCGCCAGAGTGATCTCGGACAGCGCGCTCTGCACGATTTCATGGAGGCCGACGATTACCGGACGGATGCCGCAATCGCTCGTGTGAATGCAAACATCAAGCACGCCGGCATGCGTCTTACAAAATCGATCGACGGTCTCTTCATCAAGAATCCGGATCACTTCATTCAATCTGAT
>WNGN01005128.1_pt1 | contig 12424 bp, 13 predicted proteins | sample 5400561 | NCBI WGS metagenome assembly WNGN01 (sample SAMN13153379, study PRJNA577476) | soil metagenome | isolation source: 115 cm soil or saprolite under Garry oak tree replicate 2 | place: USA:California | collected 2016-06-15
CGCCACCGTGGCACCCGGGCCGACCACGGCCCGGGTGACCACCGCCCCGGCGCCGACCCGGCTCCCCGCGTCGAGCAGGACCGGGCCGGCGACCACGGCACCGGGCTCGAGCACGGCGCCCTCGGCCACCAGCACCGCGCCCCGGCCCGGGCCGGCGGGGGCGAGCAGGCGGCCGGGCGGCAGCGCGAAGGGCCAGCAGCCGGCGAGCAGCCCGGCCGACACGGCGAGGAACCGGCCGAGGGTCCCGGCGTCTCCCCAGGGGTGGCCGAGCGGCGCCCCCGCGACCTCGCCGCGGCGCATGAGCGGCTCGAGCAGCGACCCGACCAGGGTGGAGGGGCCCGCGGGGACCGCGTCCAGCGCGGCCGCCCGCACCGCGTACACCCCGGCCGACGCCCAGTGGCCGGCCGGGCCGGGCGCCACCCGGCCGGACTCGAGCCGGAACGGCAGCGGGTCGCCCCCCGCCGGCACCAGGCCGATGGCCGCCTGTGCCCCCGACCGGTCGAGCAGGGCCACGAGCGCGGCGAGGTCCGCCGGGTGGACGACGACGTCGGCGCAGGTGACGAGCACGGTTGCCGCGTCCAGGAGCCCGAGCCGGCGGGCGTTGCCGAGCCCGCCGCCGGTGCCGAGGAGCTCCGGCTCGCGGACGACCACGCAGTCCGGCCTCCCGGCGAGATGGGCGGCGAGCAGGTCGGCGCCGTGGCAGGCGTTGACCACGACCTTCCGGGCACCGGCCGCGCGGAGCGCCTCGGATGCCAGGTCCACGAGCGGCCGGCCGGCCGGCGCAAGCAGCGGCTTGGGGATGCGCCTGGCCGGCGCGAGGCGGCTGCCGGTGGTCAGCGGCGCCAGGCGGCTGCCTGCCCCGGCGGCCAGGCAGAAGCCGACGACGACGCCGGCCGGACGCTCGCCGGGCACTCCAGCTACCGCCTGCCGGCGGCCGGGACGACCATGAACCAGTCCTCGGGGACCTGGTAGCGCTGGCCGTCGGGCGTCTCCTCGACGAGCACCTCCGGCGGGAGGGCGGCCAGCCCGAGCAGGCCGAGGACCCCGGTGCGGGCGGCGGGGGCCAGGGTCACCGTGCCGGCCGGACCGCCGGCCACGTAGTCGTCCCCGGCGCCCTCGCGCAGCCCCACCGCGGCAGAGAGCTGCGAGACCCGCTCGGCCCCGACCGCCTCGCGCAGCTCGGCCAGGTCCGGGGCGGGCACCGCAAGCCAGTCCGCGGTGGTGCCGAACGCGTCCTCGAAGCCCTCGCCGGCGAGCTTGGCGAGGACGGTGACGCGCACCGCCGGCGACACCGGCGGGAACGGTGGGTTCGTGTCCACGCGCCTCCTTCGGCTGGGGCACCGGCGCCGAGCAGCCACCCTTCATGACCGAATGGTGCAGAAGGAGCCGGCCTGTAAGCCGGCTTCTGTCTCCCCCGGTGTCCCCGGGGGGAGGCGGCCATCCATCTGGGACCGGTGTCGCCACCGGCCTCGTGCGGCCTACCAGGGGACTCGACCGGGCCGGTCTCCTCGGCCCGCCTGGCGGCGGGCCGTACGTCCCCAACTTGGCCTTGCTCCGGGTGGGGTTTGCCGAGCCGACCGGTCACCCGGCCGCTGGTGCGCTCTTACCGCACCGTTTCACCCTTGCCGCGGGCGCTGGACCCTCGACGGGCCCCGGCGCGTGCTCGCCGCGAGCGGCGAGGCGGCGGTCTGTTCTCTGTGGCACTTTCCTGCGGGTCGCCCCGACTGGCCGTTAGCCAGCACCCTGCCCTGCGGAGGCCGGACTTTCCTCGACCCCGGTCGCCCGGGGCCGCGGCCGCCCGGCCGGCTCCCTCTGCCCCTCCAGTATGCCAGGCGGCACGTCCAGCCTGTCGGCCGGGCCCGCCGTCCGGCTCCGGGTCGGGCATACTGGATGGAGCTACTGAGCTCAACTGAGGTTTGACCATGCTTCCTGCCCTCGTCCTTGCCTTCATCGTCGTCCCCATCGCCGAGCTGGCCGTGATCCTGGCCATCGGCCACAGCATCGGGTTCCTGCCCACCCTCCTCCTCGTGGCGGCGTTCAGCCTCGGCGGCGCCTGGCTGGCCAAGCGGGAGGGCCTGTCGGCGTGGCGGCGCCTGCGGCGCGCGCTCGAAGAGGGCCGCGTGCCCACCGCCGAGGCGGCCGACGGGGCGCTGATCCTGCTCGCCGGCGCCCTGCTCCTGACCCCGGGGTTCCTCACCGACGTGGCGGGGGTGCTCCTGCTGCTCCCGCCCGTGCGGGCCGCCGTCCGCCGGGCCACGCCCAGGCTCGCCGCGTGGCGGCTGCGCCGGGCCGGCGGCCGCCGTGGTGGCGCCCGGACCCGGGTGCGGGTCCAGGTCGTCGACGGCGTCGCCTACCCGCCCGGGTCGCGCACGCCCGGATCCCCGCCGGCCGGGCCTCCCGGAACGAGCGCCTCCTGGGGCGGGCTCGAGCTCGACGAACGCTCGCCGTCGGGCCCGCCGAGCTGAGGCCGCCGCGGCGGGTCGGGGTCGGGTCGGGGCTACCCGGGGCGCCCCCGGACCGGGCCCGCAACGTCACCCTGGGCGTCCATCGCCCTGTTGGCGAGCGCGTCGGCGGCCCGGTTGCGCTCGCGCGGCACGTGCTCGAACGTCACCTGCTCGAAGCCGCGCGCCAGGCGCATCGCCTCGGCCCACAGCGGCTTCAGGGCGGCCTCCCTCACCTTCCACGCGCCGCTGAGCTGCCGCATCGCGAGCAGCGAGTCGGCGCGCACCCGCACACGGCGGGCGCCGAGCGCCCTGGCACGCTCCAGCCCGGCGATCACGGCCCGGTACTCGGCGACGTTGTTCGTCGCCCACCCGATCCCCTCGGCGACCTCGGCGAGGACGGTCCCGTCGGGCCGCGCGACGACGGCGCCGATCCCGGCCGGCCCCGGGTTGCCCCTGGCGCCGCCGTCGGTCCAGACCGCCACCTCGTGCTCGCCGTGCCCGCCCGCTCCGGCGTGGGGCGGGGCGGAGGTCAACCGACCACCAGGATTCGCCGGCAGTTCTCGCACCGCTTGATCTCCTCGGCGGGCAGCTTGCGGATGGCGTTCAGCTCGACCGGCGAGATCGTCACCCGGCAGCCCTGGCAGGTGTTGCCGACCAGGGCGGCCGCCCCGACACCCCCCTGCCTGCGCCGGATCTGGTCGTAGAGGGCGGCGAGGCGCTCGTCGACCGTTGGCGCGACCACCGCGCGCGCGGCCCGCTCGACCTCGAGCTGCCGGTCGATCTCGGCCAGGGCCGTGTCGCGGGCCTGGCCGACCTTCGCCTGCTCGGAGACCACCGCCTCGCGCCGGCTCGCGAGCTCGGCGAGCTCGCGCTCCAGGGTCTCGCGCGCCTCCATGCGCTCGAGCAGGTCGTCTTCGAGGGTCGACTGCCTGCGGTGCAGGGCGGCGACCTCGTCCTGGATCGCGGTGAGCTCCTTCGGGCTGGTCACCCGGCCCGAGGCCGCCCGCGCCTCCTCGCTGGCCGCCTTGCGGGTCACCATGTCGATCTCGGCCTCGAGGCGGTCGTGCTCGGTCGATTGCGGCCAGGGTGGTGGCGAGCTCGGCGAGCTGGGCGTGCTCGGGAAGGTGCTCGCGCCGGTGGTCGAGACGGTCGATGGCCGAGTCGTGGGTCTGCAGCTCGAGCAGCGCGCGCTGCTCGTCAAGGGAAGCTTCCAATGGTCCCCTCGGATCGCGTTCGGGCACTGAGAGCCTAGCCTACCGGTACCCCGGGCCAGCCTACCGGTACCCGAACCCGCGGAGCGGGCGGCCCAGAGGGTGCGGCGGGCTCACTCCGCGCTGAGGGCGAGGATCACGTCGAGGCGGGCCGCGCGCCGGGCGGGCAGGGTCGACGCGACCAGCCCCGCGGCGGCCGGGCTACGAACGCTCGGCGACCACGGCCGGGTCGGGGCCGCCTCGGGCGGCGCCAAGGCCCCGGGCACACGCCACCCCGGCCACCACGGTGGCGGCGGCCATGCACACCACGATCAGCGCCCAGCTGCCGGCCGTGCTGCTTGCGCGGATGCCCTCCGCGCCGTGGAACAGGGCCGGGTCGGCGGCCCGGAGCGCCACGCCCCACACCACGGTGGCCACCAGCATCACCACCATCGCGCAGGTGGTGACCACGGCCGCGCCCGCGGCGAAGCGGAGCACCCCCGCGGCAAGCTCGGCGCGGCGCACCGCCGCCACGGCCCCGGCCACACCGACGGCGGCCGCGAGCACGAGGCTCGCGGTCCAGCCATAGAAGCCCGCCGCGCTCCCCATCTGGCCGGCCGGGAGGGGGCCGGCGGTGCGGGCGTGCCAGGCCAGCAGCGCGATGGTGCCGGCGAACCAGACCATCCCCGCGGCCACCACCGCGAGCGGCCGCCGCAGCTCGCGGTGGCCGGCGAGCGCCTGCCGCACGGTTGCCAGGCCGACCGGCGCCCCGGCGGCCAGCATGGCGGCGAGCGCGACCAGCGACCCGGCCAGCACCGCGTCGAACGCGACGCCGACCGCGGCGTGGTGGTGGGCCGCCGCCACGAAGTCGTCGTACTCGGTGAGCTTCTGGTAGCCGGTGCCGGCGAGCACGAAGGCGGCGTAGCCGCACAGCACGCCGAGCACCGAGCCGCGCAGGCGATCGGGCATGGAGATCCCCCTGTTTCCGGCGAGGTCGGGGTGGAGGTGGGCGTCGAGCGCGCCGCGCGCCAGGTCGACCGCCACCAGTGGGCCAAGGTCGCGCTCGGCGACCCAGGCGAGCAGCTCGTCGGCGTAGCGGGCCCGCCAGGCGCTGGGGTACAGGCGGACGAGCCACGCGGCCAGGGTCGTGCGACTCACGTGGTTGCCAGCCGCTGCAGGCCGACCCGGAAGAGCCGCTCGAGCCGGAGCAGCTCGGCGCGGAGCGCCTCGGCGCCGACGCCGGTGAGCCGGTAGGGGCGGCGGCGCTCCTGCGCAGGCAGCGCCTCGATCAGGCCGAGCTGCTCGAGTCGGGCGAGCGCCGCGTACAGGGTGCCGGGCCCGAGCGTGGGCCCGCCCAGTTCCTCCACGTCCTTGGTGATGGCGTAGCCGTGCTTGGGCCCGCCGGCAAGGCTCGACAGAATCAGCAGCGACGGCTCCGCGAACCGGCCGAGGCTCGAGAGGTCAGAGGGCATCGCACCTCACTTCTCCGATCATCGTTACATCGATGATCGGAGTATAGGCGCCCGTCCCCCGCCCGTCCAGACAGCTCGTGCGGTCATGACGGGTACGGCCGGGCGAGTCAGCCGCTCGAACGCGGCGCCGCGACCTCGAGCTCCTCCGGTCCGAGCGGCGGCGCGGGGACGGCCTGGCGTGGGTGGAGGGCACGGAGGAGGACGACAGCGAGCAGCGTGCAGACGAGCATGGCGCCACCGGCGACCAGGTAGCCGGCGTGGAGGCCGGTGACGAAGGCGTCGCCGATGACACGGCGGGTGGTCGGGTCGGTCACCTGGAGGCTGCCGGTGGCGCCGTCGGCGTGGGGGCGCAGGGCCGGCGGGAGCGCGGCGCGGAAGTGGCTGGAGAAGACCGCGCCGAGCAGGGCGATGCCGACCGCACCGCCGACCTGGCGGCTGGTGTTGAGGATGGCCGAGGCAAGCCCCGCCTGTGTCTGGGGCATGCCGGCCACCGCCGCGGCGGTCATGGGCGCGATGATGAGGCCGAGCCCGGCGCCGGACAGCGCGAAGATCCACCAGATGCTGGCGTAGGCGGTGTCGACCTGGAGCCCGAGCAGCAACAGCATGGCGCTGCCTGCCATGGCGGTGCCCAAGGCGATCGGCAGCCCCGGGCCACGGGCGCCGGCGAGCCGTCCGGCGAGCGGCGCGACGGCTGCGATCGCGAGCGTGGCGGGCAGGCCGAGCAGACCTGCACGGAACGCCGAGTAGCCGCGGATCTCCTGGAAGTACAGGGTGTTGAAGAAGGTGAAGCCGAGCAGGCCGAAGAACGTCAGGAACGCGATCAGGTTCGTGCCGGAGAACGAGGCCGAGCGGAAGAAGCGCAGCTCGATCATTGGCTGCCGCTGGCGCGCCTCGACCAGAAGGAAGAGGGCGAGCCCCGCGGTGGCGAGCGCGAACATGGCCATGATCGGGCCGGAGGTCCAGCCCTTGGCGCCGCCCTCGATCAGCGCGTGGACGAGCGTGGCGAGGGTGGCGATGCCAAGCAGCTGGCCGGCCGGGTCGAGCCGCCGGGGACGGGGATTGACCGACTCCCGCACAAAGCGGAGCGCCGCCAGCATTGCGGCCACGCCCACCGGCAGGTTGACGAAGAAGACCCAGCGCCACCCCGGGCCGTCCACCAGCGCCCCGCCGACGAGCGGGCCCGCCGAGAGGCTGAGCCCGGAGACGCCCGACCACAGGCCGATCGCCTGGGCGCGCTCGCGCGGGTCGGGGAAGGCGCTGGTGAGCAGCGACAGGCTCGCCGGCGACAGGGCCGCCCCGCCGACCGCCTGCAGCGCCCGCGCGCCGATCAGCACCCCGAGGTTGGGGGCAAGGCCGCAAAGGGCCGAGCCGGCCGTGAAGACCGAGAGGCCGATCAGGAACCAGCGCTTGCGGCCCTGCCGGTCGCTGAGCGCGCCGGTGGTGAGCAGCAGGCTGGCGAACACCAGCGTGTAGGCGTCGATGATCCACTGCAGGCCGGAGACGCTGGCGCCGAGGTGCCGCTGGATCGACGGCAGGGCGTTGTTCACGATGGTCAGGTCGAGCAGCACCATGAAGAGCCCGAGGCAGCTCAGCCCCAGGGTGAGCAGCTTGGTCCTGCGGTTCTCCTTGAACATTCAGCGGCTCCGATCGGCTGGCACGTCGGCTGCCACGCTTGCTGCGACCAGCGGCTCGACCTCGTCGACGGTGGCCGCGTAGCAGTCGCGGTTGGCCTCGAGCCGGGCGCGCTCCTCGGCGAGCAGGCCGGCGAGACGCTCGGGGGGGATGCGTTCGCCGAAGAAGACCTTGAGGAGCAGCGAGTGGCGGCGGACCTCCTGGCCCAGCTCGGCGTAGATGTGGGCGCGGGTGATCGGCCAGAAGTGGGCGATCGTCCGCATAGTCAAGCCTTGACTATGCAAGGCTGGACGGTCACGTGACGAGAGAACGACGTCAGTCCCGCGTCCGCGCCGAGGTCATCGTGTGGATGGCCCTGGTGAGCTCGAGGATCTGCTTGGAGAGGCCGAGCAGCTCCTCGTTCTGCTGGTCCTCCTCCTGCACCATCTTCCACTGGTGGTCGGCCAGGGCCTGGCGTTTCTCGTCGGCCCGGTTCTGGCTGATCATCACGAACGTCGACAGGAAGATCGCCTCCAGCGACACGATCATCGTGAGCAGGCCGAACGGGTAGTGCTCGACCCTGAAGACGATCCACGCGGCGAACCACAGCACGTGGATGTACACGAACCACATCGAGCCGGCGAACCGCGTGATCGCGTCGGCGATGCGGTTCTGAAGGCTCCCAGCTCGCTCCTCGGCATGCCGGAGCAGCGCCGGGTTGCTCGGTGCCGAACGCGTCTGAATGCTCACGCTCTCTCCTTCCGGTTCCCGGCCCGCGGGAGGTGGGCCGACGGTTCAGGGTAAGGCAGGCGGTGACGGAAGCGGGCGAGGTCGCGAACCCCTGAGGCCGGGACCGGCCGGCGGCGGGGGGCTCAGTAGGCTCTGGCGACCAGGACGGCGTGGGTCGCGGGGGCGCCGTCCACCAGGCACACGGGCGTGGGCGGGTCCTCGCCGACGATGGCCCGGATCGACGCGCCCGTGCCGTCGCCGAGCGCCTCCTCGCAGGCGTCCTTGCCGCACCAGGAGACCAGGAAGAACCCTCCGTCCCCGACCCGGCGCCTGAGCTCGGCCAGGTCGGTCACCGGCCAGGTGTGCGCGGTGCGGAACGCCAGCGACTCGGCGTGCAGGGACCGCTGCAGCTCGTCGAGCAGGTCCCGGACGGCGCGGGCGGCGCCGTCGAGCGGGACCGGCGACTTGGCCCTGGTGTCCCGCCGGACGAGCGTCGCCTGGCCGGCCTGGAGCTCGCGGGGGCCGAGCTCGACCCGGACGGGGACGCCCTTGAGCTCCCAGTCGACCGAGCGGCGGCCGAACGACAGGTGGAACCGGGTGTCGACGTGGGTGCGGACCCCGTCGGCGGCGAGCTCCGCCGCCAGTTTCTCCACCGCCCGGGCGACCTCCCCCTCGGCGAGGGGCACGAGCACGACCTGGTGCGGGGCGATGGCCGGCGGCAGGCGCAGCCCGTGGTCGTCGCCGTGGGCCATGATGACCGCGCCGAGCATGCGGGTCGACGAGCCCCACGAGGTGGTGGCGACGTACTCGCGCGTGCCGTCGGCGGACAGGTACTGGATGTCGAACGAGCGGGCGAAGTTGTGCCCGAGGTTGTGGCTCGTCCCCATCTGCAGCGCCTTGCCGTCCCGCATCAGGCCCTCGAGCGTGTAGGTCCGGTCGGCGCCGGCGAAGCGCTCACGGGGGGACTTCTCCCCCACCGCGACGGCCACGGCCAGGGTGTCCTCCATGAACGACCGGTACACCTCGAGCATCTGCATGGCCTCCGCCTGCGCCTCCTCGTAGGTGGCGTGGGCGGTGTGCCCCTCCTGCCAGAGGAACTCGGTCGTGCGCAGCAGGATGCGGGGCCGCAGCTCCCAGCGGACCACGTTGGCCCACTGGTTGATGAGCAGCGGCAGGTCGCGATGCGACTGGATCCACTTCGCGAACAGGTGGTTGACCACCGTCTCGGAGGTCGGCCGGACCACGATCGGCTCGGCGAGCTCCTCCCCGCCGCCGTAGGTGACCACCGCGAGCTCGGGCTTGAACCCCTCGACGTGCTCCTTCTCCTTCTCGAGAAAGCTCATGGGGATGAAGAGCGGGAAGTAGGCGTTCTGCACGCCGGTGGCCTTGATGCGGCGGTCCATGTCGGCCTGCATGAGCTCCCAGATCCCGTACCCCCACGGTCGGATGACCATGGTCCCCCGCACCGGGCCGTTCTCGGCCAGCTCGGCCCGAGCGACGACGTCCTGGTACCACTGGGGGAAGTCCTCCCCCTGGGGGGTGAGCACGGCCTGCTTGGCCACTGGCGCTGCGCCTCCTCGATCCGGCGGAACTCGAAAGAGCAGCGTACCCAGACGTGGCGAGCCGGGCAAAGCCGTTCGGGAGCCGGGGCGGCCGGCGTCCCTAGAACAGCGCTGCGGAGAGGCTCCGACGGTACCGCATGGTGAGGGGGTGGGTGTCACCGAGCAGGCGGAACACGTCGAGCATGAGCTGCCGGGCACGGTCGCGACGGTCGCCGCCCTCGCGGACCGCGGCGAGCAGCTCCTCCAGCGCGGTCTCGGGCGCACCGTCGGTCGCCAGCCGGGCCGCGGCCGCGAACGGCGAGCCCTGGTCGGCGCCCTCGCGGGCGAGCCGCACCGCGGCCAGCACCTCGGCCGCCTCGGGCGCGTACTCGACCGGGGCCAACAGCTCGAGCGCCTCGGCGGCGTCGCCCCGATCCAGGGCCAGGCCGGCGAGCCCGACCCGGGCGGCCACGCTGTCCGGGTCGGCCTCGAGCGCCTCCCGGTACAGCCGGGCGGCCTGCTCGGGACCGAGAGTGGCCGCCTCGGCGGCGACCCGGTCGCTCAGGCTCGGCACGAGCCCCTCGACGAAGCGCTCGACCACGGCGGCGGGCTGCGCGCCGACGAACTCGTCGACCACCTGGCCGTCGACGAACGCCTTCACGGCTGGGATGCCCTGGATGCCGAACGCCATCGCGAGCTGCTCTGCCTGGTCGACGTCGACCCGGGCGAGCACGACGTCGCCCTCGTGCCGGGCGACGGCCCGCTCGAGGATCGGGCCGAGGCTGCGGCAGGGCGCGCACCATTCCGCCCAGAAGTCGACCACCACCGGGACCTGGGACGAGCGGCGCAGGACCTGGTCCTCGAAGTCGGCCTCGGCGACGTCGAGGACGTACTGGCTGGAGTCTGGTTGCACGGTCATACCCTGTAGGTACGCTCCTGCGGCGCGCCGTGCAACCCGGCGGCCCGGCGGCCCCTGGGCGCTCGCTCCGCTCCATGCGCGCCGGGTCCCTCAGGGGACCGGCGGGACGACGCCCTCGATCTGCTCGGCGTGCTCCTCGAGGTGGTCCACGAGGAACCGGTCGACGATCCCGGCGACGGTCATCCGCCCGAGAGTCTGGTGGGTGCCCTCGCGGGCCAGAGCCTCTCCGTCAAGCCCGTCGACGAGCTGGAGCACCTCCGCCACCCCCTCGTCGATGCGACCGAGCAGCAGGGAGAGGTGCTCGCGGCGGTCCCGCTCGATCGCGGCGACGCGGTCGGGGTCGGTCTTGACGCGGCCGAAGGCCACCCCGCCGCCCGAGGCCGCGACCAGCTCGGCCTCCTGGGTCCAGTACGGCAGCATCTCGGCCACGTGGGCGAGCAGCTGGCCCGCGTCCCAGCGCTCCCCCGTGTCCGCGTCCGGGGTGGTCAGGACGCCGGGCGGCCAGTCGGCGACGTGGGCGCGGATGCGGCCGGCGGCCGCGAGCAGGCGCGCGGCCCGGTCGCCCGGAGCCGGAGCTGGCGGCACGGTCACGGGCCGAGCCTCGGCCGGATGCGCTCCGGGTCGGGGCTGAACGGGGCGCCGCCGGCGGCCTGCACGCGGTTGGCCAGCACCCCGAGCCCGTCGACCTCCAGCTCGACCTCGTCGCCGGGCTGCAGGTACGGAAACTTCTCGCTGCCGTGGACCAGCGACAGCTCGACGATGCAGCCGGTCCCGCAGGTACCCGAGGCGAGCACGTCGCCGCGGCGCACCGGCGCCGCCTCGGCCGCGTACGCGAGCATCTCGGCGAAGCTCCACCACAGCCCGTCGAGGCTGGCACGGGAGTACTCGACGCCGTTGACCCAGGCGGTCATGGTGGCGCGGGGGACCGTGCGGAGGCCGCGGGGCGCGAACTCGTTGGTGGTCACGAGCCATGGGCCGAGCGAGGTGGCGAAGTCCGTGCCCTTGGCCGGCCCCATCGACAGCTGCAGCTCCTGGCGCTGGACGTCCCGGGCCGACCAGTCGTTCATCACCATGAACCCGGCGACCAGCCGGTCGGCGTCGTCGAGGCCGACCTCGTCGGCGCCGGCCCCGAGCACGCATGCGACCTCGAGCTCGTAGTCGAGCTCGGCCGACCTCGGCGGCGCGGCCACGGGCTCGCCGGGTCCGACGATGGCGTGCGGGTTCGAGAAGTAGAACGCGGGCAGCTCGTACCAGTCGGGGTGCATCTCCCGCCCCCGCCTGGCCCGCGCCGTGCGCACGTGCTGCTCGAAGGCGTCGAAGTGCCGCACGGCGGGTGGGTCGGTCACCGGCGCGAGCAGCCGCGCGTCGGCGAGCGGCACCGGAGCCCCCGCCGGGTCCGGGCGCAGCCCGGGGTCGGCGTTGGCCGCCATGGCCAGGTCGAGCAGGGCGTCGATCCCGGCCGGCCCCTCGCCGGCGGCCACGGGCACGATCGCCTGACCATCGAGATAGCCGACCCTGGCACCACCGGGGGCGGCGAAGCGCACGATCCTCATGCTGCCCGGCTCCCTCCTGGGACTGCTCGCGGACGCTGGACGGTCGACCGGCCGGGCGGCAGCACCCGGCCGCGGGCATCCTAACGTCCGGACGCCACGCCAGTCCGGCCGAACCGGAAAGCCGAGCGCAACGAGCGGCTCGAAGTGCCTGCGACAGCGACGCACCACCTCGATACCCCTCCCAACAAGAGGTGCACACTGGCCGATGACCAGGGCGGCTGGCTCAAGGCGCAGGTCGGCGAGCCGCTGGGGTTCGCCGGGCCGATCGACGCCCATGTCACCGAGCGTGTCATCCTCGCGCTCGCCGGCCCTGGTCTCGACGCTCGCCTCGCCCAGCAACGTAGGCGCGTCTGAGCCGCACGGAACCCCGCCAGGTGGAACGGCCGTTCTCGCTGGCCTGGCGAGCCGGAACCGGCTCGGCTGAACGTTGGGCAGGCCGGCTCATCCAGGCCAGCGGTGTCCTTCTTGTCGAGGCGTGGTCAGCGTTCGGGTGATGGTGCGGGCGCGCCGGACGCGCCATCGCCGACGGCGGCGCGGTGTAGCTCCGTGACGGTGCCGGCCGGGTTTGCGGTGATCTGTAGGCCCCGCTCGGTGAGCCGGTTCTCGAGCCCTTCGACACCGTCGCTGACGGTGTCGGGAAGGTTGTAGAACTCGTCGAGGATGGCGCGGGCGGTGTCGTCGTCGATGACGGTGGCGTCCCAGTGCACCTCGTCGCCGTCGGTGGTGATGCTGTAGTCGAAGAATGGGCAGCATGCCTTCTCGCGGGCGGCAAGGTCGCCTATCCAGGCTTCGATGCCGTCGTCGGCGCGCAACCGGAACCGGATCCCTTCGGCGGTCCGTTCCCGGCCGATGAGGGCCTGGGTGAATAGCCGCTGGTACTCCTTCAGGCGTTCCGGGCCGGTGTCGGGGGCGGTGGTCATGTCGCAGACGATCGGTGTGGTGGTTGCCGGGCTGTCCATCGGTGC
>WNGN01003674.1_pt1 | contig 12423 bp, 11 predicted proteins | sample 5400561 | NCBI WGS metagenome assembly WNGN01 (sample SAMN13153379, study PRJNA577476) | soil metagenome | isolation source: 115 cm soil or saprolite under Garry oak tree replicate 2 | place: USA:California | collected 2016-06-15
ACTATCGCGACCTTCATTCGCGATCAGGCCTATGCCTTGCGTTTCCTTTTTCGGTCTTGTAGGATCTTGAGGCGTTCGGCTCTCCGCTGTTTTCCTTCTCTCCAGCGTCGTTTTTCCTCGGGCGTCTCAGGGAGGACATCGGGGATCTCAACTGGCTGTCCGTTTTCACCTATGGCAACGTAGGTTAGGTAGGATGAGCCTGTGTGTGTAATTCTGCCCGTCCTCAAGTCTTCGGCTTCTATTTTGACCCCAACCTCCATCGAGGTAGTTCCAGCGTAGTTAACGGAGGCTTTGAGGCTGAGGAGGTTTCCGACGTAGACGGGATGGTAGAAGTCCATGCGGTCGATGCTTGCGGTGACGACAACGGATCTTGCGTGTCGGAGGGCTGTGACTCCGGCTGCCTCATCGACCAGTTTGAGTATTGTCCCCCCGTGGACGTTTCCCATCGGGTTCGCATCGAAAGGCATCATCTGGCTGGAGAGTATGGTCTTAGAGGCGCTTACGGGCTTTGAAGGCCTGCTCATTACACGTCAGCCCCACGATGTGATCTAGTGGGACTTTTAGCTTTCCCAGAACAAAACCTATGTTGTGGCATCTCGGTTCTCGATCGAGACTTGAAGATCTCTGTTGGAAGCGACGAGAAGACCGTTTTAACAGACTTTGTTGTCGAGGAGTTGAAGAGACGAGGTCACACTATCACACTGTCCGGTCTCCTGAAAGGAGAGACTATGGGCTGGCCTGACGTTGGAGAGAAAATCGGAATGGAAGTGAGTAGCGGAAGCGCGGATCAGGGGGTTGTCTTCTGTTGGACCGGAACAGGCGTCACTATTGCCGCTAACAAGGTTTCAGGGGTCCGAGCTGCTCTATGCTGGGACGCTGAAACAGCGAAGGGCGCACGCATGTGGGACGATGCAAACGTGTTAGCTATGAGTCTCAGAAGCACATCAACCGCCATTGCAAAAGAAATTCTCGACTCATGGTTTTCAAGCAGTGCTGTGACTGCTGGAATTGACGCCGAGTTGATAGAACGAGGTAAGATGTTAGACGCGAAGCATCTTCGTTCAACAGCGAAATGGATCCGAATGGTGGGGCCGGTGGGATTTGAACCCACGACATCCGCCGAGTCTCTCGTCTACGGGTATCTTCACGCGCTCCCGAATTTCCTCATCCCTTAACCTAGGTCGGTTATCCTATTGTAATGGATTCTGGAGCCCGTCGTCATTCCTTTCTAGGACCCAGCGCTCTGGTTGGGTCTGGCTAGACTACGGCCCCGTGTTTTAACGAAGGCTCTGTGCAGTGCCCCACCGAAAGGCGGGTGTCGGAAATTCTTGGTATAAAGCTTAGTCGAAAGATTAGCGACGGATCTCGTTTAGTCTTCTTCTTTCTGGGCGATGTATGTTCTCGTCTCAGGCACGTACCATCTTGTCGCTTCTCGGAAACGGTGCCAAAAGTCGTGGAATGTGGATAGGTCCCGTGACTCGACGAGGATCATGCCATTGTAGGTTGTTCCCCAGATATGCGCGTACTCTGCCACTATGGCAAGTTCTTTGGACAGTGTCTTCTTAAAACGTGCCCAGTCGGCTGTGGCTTTCTTCTTGTCTGCTTCGGATAGGGGTCTTACTCGATAGAAGATTAGGAAGGCGAATATCAGACGGGTTGCACCTTGCTCGGGCGTTGGGCCGGGTCTAGATTAATCTAGTTTTCGGCTTAGCTTTCGGGGATCTGAAGCATACCTGCGATTGCGGAAGCGTGAGTTACATGTCTCTTTAGTCGTGGATTCCACGGATTCTCCATGGAGAAGAGTGCTAGACCAGACGTTGCTGTAGGGGTTTCAATTGAGAAGGGTAGCCGTTTTCACAATCTTTTCCCTTTTCATACTGGCTATCGGAATCCCCGGTGCCGGAACAAATCATCCCCAGCCGTATTCAGCTGGACCATTGGGGTCGACCGATTATCCTTGGACGATGTTCCACTACGATCAGTTTAGAGCAGGGGCAACCCTAGCGAGTGCGCCGAGTACCGCGAATCAGATGTGGAGATTCGCAACTGGGTCTTTCGTCTATTCCTCTCCCGCAGTCTCAGACGGTCTTGTCTTCGCGACCTCCTACGACACGAACGCGTACGCTATTGACGAGTACAGTGGCCAGCAAAAATGGTCGTTCAACACTGGAAGCGTCATCTTCTCCTCGCCAGCCGTTGCCAATGGAATCGTCTACTTCGGGTCCAGAAACGGAGGAATTCTATATGCGCTCAACGAGCAAACCGGTGCTGAGGTCTGGGGAAGAGGCTATCTCAACTACTTCATCGCCTCACCTCCGCTTCAGTATCGTCCTCGCCGGCGGTGCATAACGGACGGGTATTCTTTGGACTCGACGATGGGTCCGTCACGGCGCTAAACGAGACTACTGGAAAGGCAATATGGAGAGTAGTGCCCGGGGGAGCAGTACCTATCAGAAATGCACCAGCGATAGCTTATGGACGGGTTTACATCGGCACCGCAACCAAGTTCTTCGCACTGGACGAGATTACAGGTGCGACTGATTGGTCATTCAACACAGGAAACTCAAACTCTACCTCAGCCGCAGTCAGCAACGGTATTGTCTACTTCGGAACAGGTAAGGGCAACATTTACGCGGTCAACGCCACAACGGGGTTGCAAAAGTGGGCGGCTACGACTGGAGCAGCAGTCTCCTCCTCTCCCGCGCTCTCGCTAGGCTCGAACATGATTCTCGTCGGATCCAACGACCACTATCTTTACGCACTAAACGCCACCTCTGGCGTCAGGCTATGGAGATACCTAACCGCGGCGCCAATCTGGTCCTCTCCCGCAATTGCTGATGGCAGAGCCTTCTTCGGCTCTGACGACTATAACGTGTACGCGCTAGGGGTGGTGGCACCAAGTCTCCAGGCGACAGTATTTCCAAGTACGACGAGCCTCAAACCGGGACAAGTATCCACACTGACAATCACGGTGACGAACGGGTCGGCTCCCCAAGCCGGAGTCACACTCTCTCTAACCTCGTCTGCTGGGGGCGGTTTCACTCAACCAGTCATGGGCAGTCCGGGCCTTTACTATTCCAATTTTACAGCCCCTCTGGTAAGTTCTACCGTTAGTACGTTAATTCAGGTCGTAGCTAGCGAGACTGGATTTCTTAGCGGCTCCGCCCAGACATCGATCACTCTGACTCCTTTCCCTCCGTTGACAGTTGCGGCTGCGCCTAGTCCCACCTCGATCACCCCTGGGGGCGAGATCGTTCTGATGATTCGGGTCACAAATGGAACTAGCCCCGTAACAGGGGCCACCATTTTTCTCTCCTCCTCAGGAGGAGGAAGCTTCTCAAGCCCCTCTGACGGTGGTAACGGCAACTACACAGCGATCTATACTACACCTTTGCAGGCTTCGAGTCCGATCGTCATCATTCAAGCCTCAAAGCCCGGGTTCTCTTCAGGACAAAACACCGTGACGGTCACCGTGAATGGTATTCCAAACCTAACGAACCTGAAGGTCTCCGGGATTCCCGCCTTCTTCCTCATCGCTGGAATAGCTCTCCTATTCCTCATTATCCTGATCGCCCTAGTCGCGAGGAGAAAGAGTAAACCTTCCTCGCCATATTATCATCCGGTCGAAGCGCCGACGTATATTTCGGGTCCTTCTTTCGAGGAAGGCTTATCTAGCCGATTCCGCGGCGGACTGTTCACGGGGTTGGCGGCCATAGGTGGGAGCTAGGACCCGTACCCATTCCGAACACGGAAGTGAATCTCCCATGCGATCTCTGTGGTAGTGTGGTGCTAACGCCCACGCGAAGCTTAGACCGCTGCCAACCTCATTTTCTATTTTCTTGAAAAGACGCGTTTTCGTTGATGGATATCTTTCGGTCTAGTTTGCGCTAGTCTTAGGGATCAACGTTTATAACAATCAGACGGGAATATTGAGCGTATTCCGGTGCCCTCTAAGTGCTGCCAGTTTCTCTCCACGAGAACGATCTTCTTGGTTCGCTGTTCGGAAACCTAGGGACCATCAGCCAGTTGCTGTTTACTGTTCTCTTTATCGCGCTGTTTTTCGGTTTTGGTCAGAAATTGCAGATGCGCCAGTTTCTCTGGGATATCGACAAGGGATTGCGCAGACTGGACATGTTCCGAAACTCGGCGAAGGATCTGACGCTAAAGACTGTGAAGGATATTGGAAAGCCGACTACTGATCCGGGTCCCTCGATCAATGTTCTGATGGAACAGTTCCTCATCTCGCCGGTCGACATGGATCCAGCTGGTATTGTCGGTAAGATTGATCATCTGCTCGATGTTCGGGATGAAAAGTTCAAGGAGGACGTTCGACGGATTGCGCCGGGCGCTGACTCCTCCCAGGTCATGAATCTCGAGAACCTCGTCGAGGCGTCGTGGGCTCTTAACACGATCTATCGGATTATTCGACACTTCTACTTGATGGGGAAAAAGACCAACAGCATCTTCATTATCATACAGCTCCAAGCATTGCTTCCTTTGATTATCCAGGAGGCGGAGGCTTACTTGGGCGCGGCGAAAGCTTTCGCCGAGGGCCAACCGATAGGAGATGGGATTGGTCCGCTGGTTGCGTCGCGATTGATGAAGGATAAAGTGCAGAGGAAAGTCGAGAAGGATGTTGTTGTTGCGGAGACGATGATGGAAGATCGCAGGGTTATCGCTTTGAAGGCGGAGGGTCCTGGCGGAAACGTCGGGAAACCGGGGGACGCCATCAAGACGATCATAGAGGAGAATCTCGATAAGGTCTCCATGGTGATCATGGTGGACGCGGCAGTAAAATTCGAAGGCGAAAACTCAGGCGAAGTCAGCGAAGGAATCGGAGCCGCCATCGGTGGTGTCGGTACGGAACGTTTCAAGATTGAGCAGGAGGCAACTCTACACAAGATACCCGTCTACGCAGTTATTGTCAAGGAGAGTCTTCAGGAAGCGATTACGCCGATGAAGAAGGAGATAATGGATGCTGGAGAGAAAGTTATCGAGAGAATCAAGAGTCTGATCTTGGAGCGGAGCAAGCCGGGCGATACTATAATAGTCGCCGGTATCGGCAACACCATCGGCATCGGCCAATAAGTGAATCTCTAACGTGTCGCAGCCAAAGCCACGTAGTGGCTCATCACTAGTACTCACGATACTAGCTGCTATCATGGCGGTTGTCGGCCTCTACTTCATCGGACTCGTCTTCGGGGGAGATATCGCTGACCCTAACGTCATGATCCTCTACGTCACCATTGCGGTTGTCGCATTCACTTTCGTACTTCTAACACTGACGAGGATGCGCAGGGGTATCAGGATAGGAGCGTACGCACCCGTCAAAGTGCTCTCCATAGTCAAGTGTGGCCAGTGCAGCTTCAAACAGATCAAGAACTTCGCCATCGGCGACTTTGTCTTCAAGACACTTGGCAAATGCACCCAGTGTAACGTTGGAGATCTCAGTATCAACGGAATCTACACCGAAGGCCCACCGAAGAAGTAAGCTCACGCGACGCGAGACTCACTCGCTAAGACCCCCTATTTCTAAAACATCCGCTGTCTGGCAGCGATAATGGGCGAGTCTGGCTGATCAGGGCAAGGTTTCGGCCGGGATCGGTTGGGAATTATCCGCGTTTACAGCGTGGATCATCCCGCGTTCTAGATGTGCCTGTTCAGATCTCGAATCAGGGCTGATAATGGGCGATTCCTGGAATCAGGTCATTCCGCGGTAAGCACGGTACAGTCATCCCGTCCAACAAGAACCGTATGTTCTGACTGGGCAACCGGTCTCCGTGTCTCCTCCACCAAGACAGGGTATCCGCCTACGCACTTGTTATGAACCAAGTCCAGCATCGCCCGCTTCGCGGTCTCCCTCGAGAACTTGTCTTCTAACCAGCGAGGCGCAAAGGGAAGCGTCGAGAATCGAGTGTAAATGTCATCGAGAACTTTCTTGGACTCGTCGTTCTTGACCCCTTTGGATTTGATGTAGCGATAGATCTGGGCCGGCAGCATATTTGTGACGGAGCCCGCAGCGTCTGCTAGGGTCACGAAGGGCTCTATGGCGAACACTTCTCCTTCGTTTGCCTTTCCTGCGGCGAGAACCGGAACGTTCGGCACTGATTTCCCTGCGTGGATGCTGTACCTCTCGATGCTGTGACCGGTGAGATTGCTGATTGGTCGGAACCCATACTTTCCTATTGTCGTCTGAATTACCCGTCCGACATCTGAAAGCTTGACACCTCCTCTGAATGTCTTGATCGCGTTCTGCAAGGCATCGTCAGCGGCTTTGACCATCGGCTCGAATTTGGGATCATAGAAGACTGTCACAGCAGTGTCTGTGACGTAACCGTTCACGTGGACGCCGAAATCGACTTTCACCATTGAACCGGAGGGGATGGTTAGCGTATCTCCTGGGGGAGAGGTATAGTGCGCGGCAATCTCGTTGATCCCAATGTTTACCGGGAAGGCCGGTTTTCCTCCAAGCTCTCGAATCCTGCTCTCAATTTCGTTGCAAATCTTCAGCGCGGGCTTTCCAGGCCTGACAATGTCAGGAACTTCCTTTCGAATCTTCGCGATTATCAGACCTGACTTTCGGAAGGAGTTGAGAGCTTCTGTGTCGTACAATGATTCCACGCTGGGCCTATCGACGCCTGTAACACGTGTAACTGACGTATGAACTATGACTTACTGAAGTCACGCTTCCACATTTCCCGCGCGAGCGCCCCGTCCTTCTTGTAGAGATGCACTAGGTCGCGAGCCTTCTCCTTGCGTTGCCTGTGCTCGTTCAGAAATGCTGTCACTTTCTCGATGAGTATGTCTTTCAGGTCTCCTGTGAGCATCCGGCCGGTCTTGTACTCAACGCGTATCTGCTCTATCCGCTTGTCATCGGGCTCAAAGAACATGTAGAGCCACTGGAAAGGAACATCAACATCAGGGTCCCCGCCTTTCTTACGATGCTCCTCCTTCGTCGCTTGTCCACCAGAGAAAGCGTAACGGTAGACCTTGTTCCGCACTGTTTTATCGTCGTCGCTGAGGTTGACTGTCGTCTCCGGCTTTGAAGAGCTCATCTTATCTTTCATCCCTGTAAGAGCGGGTAGGAATTTGCTGTGGACCGCGGCCGCCTTATAGTATCCCATCGCCTCAGCAATATCCCGTTGTATCCTCCAGTACGGGTCCTGGTCAATGGCTGAGGGGATGAGGCAGCGACGCTTTTCGAGCAGGCTTGGAAGGATCTGAACAGAAGGGTAGAAACAGAAACCTATGTTTGTCTCACCGGTGAAACCGAAAACAGCTTTTACGGTGCTAAAATTGACGCGGCGTGCAATCTTGAGGATCTGTGGGTAAGCGTGTCCGATGAACTCTGTGTCCTGCAGAATGAAGGTCTTGTCAGGGTCAAAGCCGACGGCGGCGATCTCGAGAATGTTGTCCGTAGCCCAAGTCTGAGTCTCCTCGTAGGATAGGTCTCGTTTCTCTTCCAGGAATTTTTCATCATCAGTTATCTGTATGTACACTGTTGTGTCGAACTTATCCTGGAGCCATTTTGTAAAGTAGAACTGGATAATGTGGCCTATGTGCATTGGTCCGCTGGGTCCTCTGCCGGTGTAGAGGAACAATCCCTTGCCCTTCGAGTAGTCATTGAGGACGAGATCAAGGTCTCGGTGCGAGAAGAAGATGCGACGACGGACTAGATAGGCGGCGTCCCCTAGGATCTCTTCCAGTCTCTTGGCAAGTGGGCCTGTTATTGGTTGGGTCCCAAAATCTCGGATGAGGCGGTCATAGTCAACGGCCCCTTTCACCTCCCAAGGCGTAACTACGAATTTTTCTTCAACCATTCTCTAGGCCGCCACTTGCGGAATCTCAAGCTCAAATGCCGCTACGGGAAGGCTGAGACCCCACGCGCGGATTACCTTAGGGTGTAGTTCACCTACTATTCCGAGCCGCCTTCCTTTGGTGGATATGGTGCAGGTTCGTCCTTCAAGAAAGCTTGGATGAGTTGCAGGTTCGATCATGAATTCGAGCCCTATGCTCTTGAGAAGCGTGTCGACGCAGGAACGAATCTCGGTGAAACCAGCACCAGTATGAATAGTGACACCTGCAATCTTGTACTGAGTTTCGGTCTGGTCTCCTCCATTTTCATTCAGAAGAACGCATGGTCCAATTTCGAACACCCGTTGAGGATAATCGACATGAGTATTGTCCTTGAGCAAATTCAGGATGCTAGGCATAAGCCAGCTTCGTACTGCAGTGTGGGTAGACATCTTTGGATTCAATAGCTCCGCGTAATTTTCACGCCCTATGCCCATCTTGTCGACGAAGACTTCTGGTGATGTCAGACTGTATGTCAGAACTTCTTGGTATCCCAGCCCGATCATGAGCTCTGCAAGGGTCTCGTTTCTATCCGTCTCTGGTGCTAGTCCACCAAGGGTCCAGATTCTCGGCCATTCAGGATCCAGCTTGTTGATGTCCAGCGCGATCGCGAGATCTTCGACTAGGTCAACTTGATGCATGATGTCGATGCGGTAGCAGAGGCTCTCCACGCGCAAAATGTCCTTACTCACTTGTCGAGCGGGATGGCCAGCCCTCACAAAGGATCGTATCATATCTGCCGGTTTGAAAGTGGATCCAAGAAGCCGGTTAGCGTAGCTGACTGACAATTCCTTGAAGCTAGATTTCAGGTCCGGCGTAATCACCGGCTTGACGCCCTTACCGGTGTAGGCTTGGGAACAGCTGTAGATCTTGCCTCCTCTCTCGGCGAGGGCGGCTGCCACTATCTTCAGCGTATTGCCCACCGTGGTGCCATTTGTCCCTGTAACTTCGAGGAGAATGTTCTTGGTGTCCGTGGTGACCTTGCCCAAGTCGTTAGAGTTGATGATCGGTGGGAGGGAGAGAACCTTGCCCTCTCCATCTGTTAATAGTGGCCATTCTTTGAAAGATGCGATTATTCCGCCGTACTCGATTCCCTTAGGGTGCCTTTCGACAATCTCTCGAAGCGACATTTTCTCGGTTGAGCCTAATGGGACGAAAAAGGTCTCGTCAGGGTCGCCAACGGTGTAGCGGAGAGGCGTCTTGATCTGGTCGGCCCGGTAGAATCCGATAGACGCTCGTTTTCTCTTCCTACCATAAGTGAGGTCCATTTTCTCTTGTAGGCTTATCCAGCTCTTCAGCGCATTTTCGCTGGGCTTGACGTTTCTCATGATGGAGGTTGCGATAAAGGGCCGGATCGGCTCCAGTCGACGGTCTACCGTAACTCTCAGACCGGACTTTCCAGACAGAATTGGAGCTTTGGGCTTGGCGAGACCGAGGTGAGTTCTAAGGGCGCGGGCGATTCCCTCTACCGACCAAATGTCAGGGTGATTACTGTCTTTGACTTCGATGCTGACGCTGTCGTTCTGTTCGTCGAGAGATTCCACGTCGCCCTTGACATAGGCGAGGATCTCGTTGAGACCATCTTCGTCCCGGGGAACCTTATGGCCTAGAAGATCTTCGAGATCGGTTAGGGAGAATTGGACTGAGGGCGTCCTAGCCTACCTTCTGCTGTCTAATCCATTCGAGGTCCGTAGTGAAGAGCTGTCTAATGTCCTGGATTTGTTGGTTCATCATGTAGAGTCTGTCGATTCCGAGCCCCCATGCGATTACAGGTACTTTGATGCCGAGAGGTTCTGTGACTTCGGGTCTGAATATTCCGCTGCCACCGAACTCCATCCATCCGTATCCTTCCTTGTAGGCTTGCAGCTCGACGCTGGGTTCCGTGAAAGGGAAGTAGTCCGGTTTGAACCGGACCTTGTCAGCCCCCGCTACCTCGCGAGCGAACATCTCCAAAACCCCTAGTAGATTGCGTAGGCTGAGGCTGGGATCGAGAACGATCCCTTCTGCCTGGTTGAACTCTGTCAGGTGGGTTCTGTCGAGGAGCTCCGGGCGGAAACAGCGTGCGATGGCGAAGTACTTGCCTGGGATCTTGAGGTCCTTCGAGATCATTGACCGGACGCTAAGGGCTGTTCCGTGGCTGCGGAGGACCAGCTTGGACGCTTCTTCTCTAGAGTACTTGTAGCCCCAGCCTGTGGACCCCGTCTTCCAGCCGTTTTCATGTGTCTGCGCTACTTTCTCAACGATATCCTTCCAGGGTTCCAGGCTCGCTTTAGACGGATGTTTCAGGTAGTAGAGATCGTGGATCTCTCGCGCTGGGTGATCTTGCGGCATGTAGAGGCAGTCGTCGTTAATGAAAGCGGTCTCGACTAGTGGTCCAACAGCCTCTTGGAACCCCAGAGCAACAAGTTTCCGCTTCACCATTCGCAGGAATCGCAAGTATGGATGATATTTTCCAGGATTGAGCGAAGGGACGGGAGAGGAAACGTTGTATGCTCGAAGACGAATCTTTTCCCAGTCACCGGAGAGAATCATCTCGCTTGTTAGACCGCTGACCTCATCGACAGGAGCTTGAGCGGGAATCGCGTTCAATCCTTGAGGAGTGATCGCTAGCTTCCGCTGGGTTCTCTCCTTTGAGGCTAGAATGTTTCTCTTGAGGAGCCTATCGACAGCCTGTTTCGAGTTAGGAGGTAGTTCTTCTATTGGAATACTGACCTGGCCGATTCTCGCTAGAACTTCTTCGTCTTCATCTTTGGGCGGATTCTTCAAGATCACAAGAATATTGCCTGAGCTTGTTTTCTCGATTTTTCCCCAGCCTTTGCGGGCAATCCAGCCAGTAACTATCGAGACAAAGTCAAGTGGGAGACCCGCTTGCTCAACAGCGTCGCTGACAGAGAGTTTCCCCCCCGCATCATGGACAACTGTAGCGACCCTTCGCTCCGGTAGTCCATTGGCTAGGTAGTCGTGTCCTTCCTCAGTGCAGAATACTTCAGTTGTTCTTGTTGTCTGCTCCTTGACCAGGCCTTGCTCTGATAGAGTGAGTGAGGAACGGGCAATCGCCGCGTCCGCTAGTCCTGTTTTCCGGGCAACCTCTTCGACAGAGGTCATCCCGCCGGCGTCTCGGAGCGTTCTCAGAACCTTGACGTCGTTTTCTCGCAAATCCACTTGCAACGGTCTCCGAGGCTAGAAACTCCGGTCAGCAGTCCAACCGCTATATTTGATTTGAAAACGAGAAAGTTTGTCTTCAGTTCGCCAATGAATGAGGCGATCTGTGGCTGTGCCCCGCCGAGTCTTCGGTATGTGTCTGTTTAGAGGAACTTGTTAGTGATCCCGAGGGCCTCGTCCGTCTTCGCAATTGATCTCTTGCCTTCACTCTCGAGGCCAGTCAGCGCCCTAATCGCGTCAACGTTCTCTGGAACTACAACGCTCTCATTGTGGACTTGGTATACCATGTTCGCCTCACCATCAGTGACGTTGAGTATGTCTTCCCAGTAAGCGACTTCCCACATGTCAGCTCTTGTTCTATGCATGTCTCGCATCATCTCAGCTACAGCGTTCATGCTGTCAACCCCATCAGTCGTCCTGACAGGCGCCAGCCTCGGTGCGTTCTTCAAGACCTTCAGAACGTCCTTCCTCTCGGGGTTGTTCTTTAGCTGGACCATGGCGAAGTGGAGGTGGCCGATGTTGAAGGGTCCTTTCGCTGCCATTGTTGTAATGTCCAGTTTGGGAAGAACGGTTTGCGCGTCGGGTCCCTGATGCGACGGAATATGCGCCTCTGGGACGACGGTATTGATGAGTCCATTCTTGTGGCTCTCCCACGGGTCCGTTCCTCTCCGAAAGACGACAACTCTCGCCTTTCTCACGCCAAGCCCGTTTTGTAGTGCTCCGATGGTTCTGCAGATTCCGGTAGTGTTACAGCTTACGACCCGCGTGGCGTTCTTGTTCAGATTCTGCTCGTAATTGCACTGGGCTACGAATGATGATCCTGTGAGCTCGTGTTTCTCGCCGCCTTGGAAGACCGATTTGACTCCGAGCTTGTCGTACTGCGCCTTGTTCTTCGCGCCCAGTCCTGCAGGGGTGCAGTCGATCATAACATCGACCTTTTTGATCAGGTCTTCTAGAACTCCCGAAACCTCTATTCCCGCCTTTTTCATATCGGGAAGTTTCTCGGGAATGGAGCTGTAGATCGCGAAATTCTTCTTCTGCCCCATCTTCACACGATAGTCTGCGACGACGTCGGAGACGCCGATGAGCTTCATATCTTTCTGATTCGACACGGCCTCGGCGACGCGCTTGCCAATGACACCGAACCCGTTCACTCCCACCCTAGCAACTGGCTTAGGCATTTCTTAACGCATCTAATTGAAGGATTGAGGGAGGTTTCTTTTAGACATAACCCCGCCTTTCCGATGTACCCTTTCAGTATGCGTTGGATTTACGGGTCGAGTACAACTCATTAGTGTAAGGGTGGTGTTCCACGAGAGATCGATTGTCTCAGCATAGAGGCGCTGTCGAACCCTGATCGACCGGAGAGGGGCTACTGTGGCAACGACCCTGCAATCGAGAAATAGA
>WNGN01005584.1_pt1 | contig 12423 bp, 10 predicted proteins | sample 5400561 | NCBI WGS metagenome assembly WNGN01 (sample SAMN13153379, study PRJNA577476) | soil metagenome | isolation source: 115 cm soil or saprolite under Garry oak tree replicate 2 | place: USA:California | collected 2016-06-15
GTGCAGGTGGATCGGGGCCATCCGGAAGACCCGCCGGTGCAGGTAGCGGAACGAGGCGACCTGGAGGATCACCGACAGCGTCTCGACCACGTACAGGCCGCCGAGCACGAGCAGCAGGAGCTGGGTGTTGGTGAACAGCGCCAGGGCGGCGAGCGCGCCGCCCAGCCCCAGCGAGCCGGTGTCGCCCATGAAGATCCGCGCCGGCGGCGCGTTCCACCACAGGAAGCCGGCCACCGCCCCCATGGTCGCCGCCGCGATGATCGCCAGGTCCTGCGGGGACTCGCCCGACGGGAAGGTGTAGCAGCCGGCCGAGTTGGCGGGCGGGGTGGAGCACATGTGCCGGAACTCCCAGAAGGCGATCACCACGTAGGCGCTGGCCACCAGCACGGTGCTGCCGGAGGCCAGCCCGTCCATGCCGTCGGTCAGGTTGACCCCGTTGGTGGTTCCCGACAGCAGGATGAACACCCACACCAGGAAGATGATCAGCGGGAGCTGCGTGCCGCCCAGCGGCCGGATGAAGGAGACGCCGCGCCAGGCGTCGGCCCAGTACCAGGCGCCCAGCGCCAGGATCACCGCGCACACCCCCTGGCCGGCGAACTTGGCGGTGGCGGTGAGCCCGAGGCTGCGCTGGTTGCGGATCTTCAGGAAGTCGTCGATGAAGCCGACCAGGCCGGTCGCCACCATGGTGACCACCACCAGCAGCCCGGCGGCCGTGAACCGCAGGCGGTCCCCGCTCACCAGGTGCACGACCAGGTAGGCGACCACCGCGCCGAGGACGATCACCACCCCGCCCATGGTGGGCGTGCCCCGCTTGGTCTGGTGGGAGTCGGGCAGGTCCATCTGGATGAGCTGGCCGAGGCCCTGCCGGCGGAAGACGCGGATGGCCAGCGGCGTCCCCACCAGGACGCAGAACAGCGCGACAGCGCCGGCGATCAGGACGCCGACCACTCAACTGCCCCGCTCGTCCGGTTCGCCGGAGGGGTCCGGGGAACCCCAAGGGGGTGCCCCCCCGGTGGACCGGGCGAGCCCCGGCCGCCGCTCGGGACCGCCGAGGAGCCGCTCGGCGACCTGGTCCAGGGCCACCACCCGGCTCGCCTTGACCAGCACCACGTCGGCCGGCTCGAGCCAGCGGTCCAGCACCGCCACGGCGGCGCCGGCGTCCGGCACCGCGATCGCCTCCTCCGGCCACATCCCCTCCATGCGCGCCGCCCGCACGATCACCTCGCCGAGCTCGCCGACCCCCACCAGCCGGTCGACGCCGAGCCTGGTGGCCAGCCGCCCGAGGCGGTCGTGCTCGGCGGCCGCCTGCTCCCCGAGCTCCGCCATCTCCCCGAGCAGGGCCACGGTCCGGCCGGGCCGGGCCCCTCGGCTGCGAGCGGCCATCAGCGCCTTGAGCGCCGCCGCCATCGAGGCGGGGTTGGCGTTGTAGGCGTCGTTGATGACCGTGAGGCCGTCGGCACGCCGCTGTACCTGCATGCGCATGGGCGACAGCGCCGCCCCGCCGAGGCCGGCGGCGATCCCCTCCGGCTCCAGCCCGAGCGCGTGGCCGGCGGCAGCCGCGGCCAGCGCGTCGGGCACCAGGTGCTCGCCCGGCGCCGGCAGCGAGGTCTCGGCGCCGCCGCCCGGGGTGCGCAGCTTGAAGTGCGCGTGGCCGCGCTCGTCGAGCGAGATCCCCTCGGCGCGGATCTCGGCGCCTGGGCCGAGGCCGAACTGGAGCACCATCGCCGAGGTGCGCCCGGCCATCGCCGCCACCAGCGGGTCGTCGGCGTTGAGCACGGCGGTGCCGTGCGGCGGCAGGGCCTCGACCAGCTCGCCCTTGGCCGCGGCGATGGCGGCCTGGGTGCCGAACATGCCGAGGTGGGCGACGCCGACGTTGAGCACGACCCCGACCTCGGGGCGCGCCAGCCGCGCCAGCGCGGCGATGTGGCCGGGGGCGCGGGCGCCCATCTCGACCACCAGCGCCTGGGTGCCAGGCTCCAGCCGCGCCAGGGTCAGCGGCAGGCCGACCTCGTTGTTGAACGAGGCGGTGTTGGCGACCGTGGAGAGCCTGGTCGCCAGCACGGCGGCCAGCAGGTCCTTGGTCGTCGTCTTGCCGGTCGACCCGGTCACGCCGACCACGTGCGCCCGCGAGCGTGCCCGCACCGCGGCGCCGAGGGCACCCAGGGCGGCCAGCGGGTCGTCGACCTCGATGCGCGGCCCCGCGGCGACCGCGGCGGCCGCCGCCAGCACCGCCACCGCGCCGGCCTCCAGCGCCTGGGCGGCGAAGCGGCTGCCGTCGGTGCGGCTGCCAGGCAGGGCGACGAACAGGGCGCCCGGCCGGACCGCGCGCGAGTCGGCCCACAGCGAGGTGGCAATCACCGCGCCTTCGGCCTCCAGCAGCCTGCCACCGGTGGCGGCGGCCGCCTCGGCGAGCGTCAGCGGGATCACGGCGCACCGCCCTTCGAGCGCAGGGCACGCAGCTCGTCGGCGGCGACCACCCGGTCGTCGAAGGGGACCTTGCGACCGCCCTCGAACTCCTGTCCCTGCTCGTGGCCCTTGCCGGCGATCAGCACGGCGTCGCCCGGCCGCGCCAGGGCCAGCGTGTGGCGGATGGCCGCGCGGCGGTCGACCTCGACGTGGTAGCGGTCCGGGCCGGCGCTGCGGCGCACGCCCTCGACGATCTGGGCGACGATCGCCTCGGGCGGCTCGGAGCGCGGGTTGTCGGAGGTCACCACCGCGAGGTCGGCGAGCTTGCCGGCGATCTCGCCCATCAGCGGGCGCTTGGCGCGGTCGCGGTCGCCGCCGCAGCCGAACACCACCAGCACCCGGCCGTGGGTCACGGCTCTGGCCGCCCGCAGGACGTTCTCCAGCGAGTCGGGCGTGTGCGCGTAGTCGACCAGCACGGTGAACGGTTGTCCCTCGTCGACGCGCTCGAAACGCCCGGGCACGCCCGCCAGGTCCGCCAGCCCGGCGGCCGCGGTGTCCAGGTCGATGCCGAGCGCCGCGGCGGCCGCCAGCGCGCCGAGCGCGTTGGCCACGTTGAACTGCCCGGCCAGTTGGAGGCGTAGCTGGCGCGAGCCGGCCGGGCCCTCGACCCGGAAGCGGGTGCCGTCCAGCGCCGCCTCCAGGTCGACCGCCCGCCAGGCCGCGCCGCGCGCGGTGCCGGTGGTGACCACCTCGATGCCGGCGTCGGCGGCATCCACCGCCAGGCGGCGGCCGAACGGGTCGTCGGTGTTGACGATGCCGACGCTGGTGAAGGCGGGCGTGAGCAGGCGGCGCTTGGCCTGGTAGTAGTCCTCCAGGTCGCGGTGGAAGTCGAGGTGGTCCTGGGTCAGGTTGGTGAAGATCGCGGCGCGGAAGCGGGTGGCGTCGACCCGGCCCAGCGCCAGCCCGTGGCTGGAGACCTCCATGGCGGCCGCCTGCACGCCGCTGTCGGCCATCTCCGCCAGCAGGCGCTGGAGGTCGGGCGCCTCCGGCGTGGTATGGAGCACCGGCAGGACGCTGTCGCCGATGTGCACCTCGACCGTGCCGATCACCCCGGGGACCAGCCCGGCGGCGCGGAAGATCGCCTCCAGCACGAAGGTGGTCGTGGTCTTGCCGTTGGTCCCGGTCACCCCGACCAGGTCCATGCGCCGCGATGGGCTCTCGTAGAAGGCGTCGGCCAGCGGCGCCAGCGCGGCCCGCACGGAGCCGACCAGCAGCTGCGGGGCGTCCAGCTCCAGCGGGCGCTGCACCAGCAGTGCGGCGGCACCCGCCCGCAGCGCCTCGCCGGCCAGGTCGTGACCGTCGACGCGCTGGCCGGGCACGCAGCAGAACAGCGCGCCGGCTCGAACGCGGCGGGTGTCGAATACGACGTCCGAGACGGCCGTCTCGCCGTCGCCTCGGATTTCGCCGCCAACCGGGGCTGCGAGGAAATCGAGCGGGACGCGCCTGGGCGTCAGGGTCATGAACGTAGGATCTCCCGCGTCGACGGCCCGGGCCCCCGGCGGCGGGAGCACCGGGCCCGATTGTGCGGCGCAAGCCTAGCATCCGGGACCGTGACCCCGTGGCATCCGCGGGCCGGCGATCGGGGACGGGTGGAGGTGGCCGCGCGCCGCTCCGTCACGGGGTGCCTCCCGGCTGGCGCGCTGGCGGAGTGGAGCCGCCGACGTCACCGTCGGGCACGGCGGGCGCGCCGGGCTCCCCACCGGCGGTGGCGTCGCCACCACCGAGCGATGGCGGGACCTCCATGTGCCGCAGCGCGTAGCCGGCGACCTCGCGGAACACCGGGGCGGCCACGGTACCGCCGTAGATGCCCTTGGTGGGCCGGTCCAGCACCACCGCCACGACCACGCGCGGGTCCTCCGCCGGGGCGTAGCCCATGAACGAGGCCACGTAGGCGCCCGGCAGGTAGCCGCCGCCGTTGGGGTTGGGCACCTGGGCGGTGCCGGTCTTGCCGGCCACGGTCCAGTCGTCCAGTGCGGCCCGCGTGCCCGTGCCGCCCTCGCGGACGACGCCCTCGAGGATGCTGGTGAGGGTCTGGGTGGTCCGCACCGACAGCACCCGCTTGGGCGTGGGCCGCTCGGTCGCGTGGTAGTCCCCCCGCTCGTCCACCGTGCCGCGCAGCAGGGTGGGCTGCACCAGCAGGCCGCCGTTGGCCACCGACGCGTAGACCCTGGCCATCTGGAGCACGCTCACGGCCACGCCCTGCCCGATCGCGTTGGTGCCGAGGTCGGGGCAGGTCCAGGTGCTCTGCGGCCGCACGATCCCGGGCGTCTCGCCGGGCAGGTCGACGCCGGTGCGCTGGCCGTAGCCGAAGTCCAGCTCCGCCTTCGCCAGCCGCTCGGGACCCAGTTTCGTGGCCACCCTGATGGTGCCGATGTTGGAGGACTGCGCCACCACGTCCGCGAAGGTCAGCCGCTCGGTGCCGTGCTGGTGCGAGTCGTGGAAGGGGTGCACCCCCGGGCACAGGGGCAGCTCCGGCGGGACCGTCACCTTGGTGCTCGGCCGCACCACCCCGGCGTCCAGCGCGGCCGCCGCGGTGATCACCTTGTTGGTCGAGCCCGGCTCGTAGACGTTGGTGACCGCCCGGTCCTTGCGCGCCTCGTCGCTGCTGGTGCCGAAGCGGTTGGGGTCGAAGGTGGGCACGTTGGCCACGGCCAGCAGCTCGCCGGTGCGAGGCGCCATCACCACCACCGAGCCCGACTTGGCCTGGTACTGCTTGACCGCGGCGGCCAGGGCCCGTTCGGCCACGTACTGGATGTTCTGGTCGATGGTGAGCACCAGGTCGGAGCCCGGCCGGGCCGGCTCGACGGAGCGCTGGCCCTGCGGGATCGGGCGGCCGCTGGGGTCCTGCTCCAGCAGCATCTGGCCGGAGTGGCCGGCCAGCAGGCCGTCGTAGCGCTGCTCCACGCCGGCGAGCCCGCTGCCGTCGGTGCCGACGAACCCCAGCACCTGGGAGGCGAGCTGCCCGGAGGGATAGCGCCGCATGGTGTCGGTCAGCACGCCGATGCCGGGCAGGTCCAGCTTGGCGACCGCCTGCCCGTTGGCGACCGGGATCTCGCGAGCCAGGTAGGTCCAGGCCGCGCCCGACCGGAGCCGGCCGAGGATGGTCTTGGCCGGCTGACCGAGCAGGGGCGCGAGCTTGCGGGCGGTGCCGGCCGGGTCCCCGATCAGCCGGGGCTGGGCGTAGACCGTGCGGGCGGGCACCGACAGCGCCAGGTCGCCACCGTCACGGTCGAAGATGCGCCCGCGCTCCCCTGGCAGCTCGATGGTCCGCAGGCGCTGCTTGGCCGCCGCCTCGTCCAGCGAGGTGGCGTCGAGCACCTGGAGCACGATCAGGCGGCCGGAGATGGCCAGGAACGCCACCATGGTGAGCGCCAGCACGAACAGCAGCCGCCGCTTGCTGTCGCCGCGCCGGGGCCGCCGCAGCGGCCGCCGCGCTGGTGGGCGGCGACGAGTGGAGGCAGTGCTGGAGCGCCGCGCCGGCGCGCGCCCGGTGGCCGCCCTCTGCTGCTGCATGCGCGCCCCCTCTCCATGTGGGGGGAGCTCGCTCCCCCCACACCCCCCAGGGTCAAGATCGCCGCGTGGGCCCGCGCACGCCCGGGGAGGTGTCCGGGTTACGGCTCGGCCAGGTACTGCTTGAGCGGGAACGGGTCCTGGGACCAGGCGTCGGACCCGGACGAGTCCTGGGAACCCCAGGTGGGGTCACCGGCGGACCCGGCCCCGGGGGCGGCGGGGGAAGTCGCCGCCCCCGGGGAGGTCGCCTCGCCGGGCTTCGAGCCGGGCCAGGTGCTCACCCGCGGTCGGCCGGCGGGCACCAGGTGCTGCCTGGCGGCCTCCCGGGCGATGCGGTCGGGCGCCTTGAGCCGGTCGATGTCCGCCTGGAGGCTGGCGTAGCGGTTCTCGGCATCCCGGTTGGAGCGCTCGAGCTCGGCGATGGCGAATGCCTGCTGGTTGACGTTGACGTTGAGTGACAGCAGGGCCAGCACGCCCGCCACCATGATCAGGGCGGCGAGGATGATGAAGGGCAGCCTGCGCACCCGCCGGACCTGACCGACCGCGCGCAGCCGCCGCCGCGGATCGGGGCGGGGATCGTGGCTCGGGCGCGGGCGGTACGCGGGTCCAGCGGCCATGCTCATGGTTGCCCCCCTGCGGGATCGCTCGACGGTAGCTTCTCGGCGGCGCGGAGCTTGGCGCTCTCCGCGCGAGGGTTGGCTGCCACCTCGTCGGCGCCCGGAGTCTCCGGGCGCCGGGTGAGGATGGCGATGCGGGGGGCCAGGGGGGACGGCCCCCTCTCTGGAACGGGGGGCGCGAGGTGCGGGAAGCCCTCCTCGCGCCCGGTGGCGGCGGCCACGAAGGTGCGCTTGGCGATGCGGTCCTCCAGCGAGTGGTACGACAGCACCACCACGCGGCCGCCGGGTGCCAGCAGCTCGATCGCCTGCGGCAGGGAGTCGGCCAGGGCGGTCAGCTCGCTGTTCACCTCGATGCGCAGCGCCTGGAAGACGCGGCGGGCGGGGTGCGGACCGGTACGGCGCGCGGCGGCGGGGATCGCCGCCTTGATCAGGTCGACCAGCTCGCCGGTGGTGCGGATCGGGGCGCGGCGGCGGGCGTCGTCGACGAAGCGGGCGATCCTGGAGGCGAAGCGCTCCTCGCCGTAGACCCGGAAGACGCGGGTCAGCTCGGCGCGGGGGTAGGTGGCCAGCACCTCGGCGGCGGTGATCCCGCCGGTGGTGTCCATGCGCATGTCGAGGGGCGCGTCCACGCGGTAGCTGAAGCCCCGCTCCGGCTCGTCGAGCTGGAGGGAGGAGACACCCAGGTCGTAGAGCACGCCGTCGAGCCGCGCGACGCCGAGGTCAGCAGCGACCTCGGCCAGGTCGGCAAAGGAGGCCGCCACCGTCACCAGGCGCTCGCCCGCCCACGGCAGGCGCTCGCGCGCCAGCGCCAGGGCGGCGGGGTCGCGGTCCAGGCCGATCACCCGGCCGCCGGGAGCGCTGGCCTGAAGGATCCGCTCGCTGTGGCCGCCGAGCCCGATGGTGGCGTCGAGGTACACACCGTCCGGCCGGGGACGGAGCAGCTCGATGCACCGGTCGACCATGACCGGGAGGTGGCGCGCGGCGGTCAACACGATCAGATCCCCAGCTCGGCGAGGTGGCTGGCGTTGGCGGAGTCGGAGTAGGCGGCCTGGGCGGCGGGCATGTAGCGCTCCCACTCGCCCTTGTCCCAGAGCTCGATCCGTGAGAGCTGCCCGACCACCACCACGTCCTTGGTGAGGCCCGCGTAGTCGCGCAGCACTTGGGGGATCACGACCCGGCCCTGGCTGTCGGCGGTCTCCTGGCTGGCGCCGGCGACGAAGACGCGGACGAAGTCGCGGCTCGGCCGCTCGGTCAGGGGCAGGCTGCGGAGCTTGCCCGCGAAGGCCGCGAATTCGGCCAACGGGAACAGGTAGAGGCACCGCTCGATGCCCTTGGTAAAGACCATGTCCTGCCCCAGCTCGTCACGGAATTTGCGCGGGAGGATCACGCGCCCCTTGGGATCCAGAGAGTGGTCGTAGGTGCCAATGAACAAGGCCCCGGCCCCCTCCCCTGCAAGGCTCCCCCGACCGGCGTCCGGCTGGGCGAGAACGTGCTCCCCGGCTTGTGGCACTGGTGGGGCGATCCCCTCCACTGCGCGCCACTTTACTCCACCAGGTATCCACCGTCAACGCACTTCAACACTGCGTCTTTGAATTGCTTCAGCCTTCTGAGCTGCGTAAACACATTAATGTATTTCACAAACCGGAAGTATTTATCGAAAGCCTTCGCCTCCACCTGCCTCCACCGGGGAAGCCTCGGAGACGCCACCTCGCTCCCCCGCCGCGGGCGCGCGGGAGCACCCCCGGAGCGCCGGACGGCGCGCGGGTGGAGGGCCCGGCGGCCCGGCTACGGGCGGGTCGTCTGGGGGACGGTGGTGGTGGCCGACCGGCCGCCACCGAGGCCGAGGCCGGGGCGCTCGTTGCCCGGCTGGGTCGGCAGGACCTGCGCGTTCTGGGAGCCGTCCGGGGCCAGCGTGGTGACCGTGGTGGTGGTCGGTACCGCCACCGGGTTGTAGGTGAAGGGCGTCTGGCCCTCCGGCAGCAGCTCGCGGTCGACCGAGTGCCCGTCGAGCACGGTCGGGACGTGCCCGAGCGCGTAAGTGGCCTGGCGCGGGTCGTGGACCAGCAGCACGTCCGCGGGGGGCGTCTGGAGGTCGAGGTCGTGGGCGACCTCGACGCTGCGGTGCTCCTTGAGCCGCTCGAAGTCGTCGTAGCGGTAGCCCTCCCCGGGGCTGAAGGTCGGGTCCCCGGCGCCGAAGAAGTGGATGCCCGCCACCTCGGTCGAGGAGTTGACCAGCACCTTGGCGTTGGGGTTGGCGGCCACCGCGTGGACCACGTCGGGGCTGTCGTGGTTGCCCTTCACGAAGATGTAGGGCAGGTGGAAGTCCTTGACCCGCTGGGCCACCGACGGCTCGAAGGCCAGCCCCCAGGTGCCCATGTCGCCGGTGTCGACCACGGCGGCGACCTCGAACTGGTTGGCCAGCCGCTCGGCCAGGTCGAAGCCCGCTGGGTTCAGGTGCACGTCGGAGATGTGCAGGATGCGGATGGTGCCGTTGCCGAGGTCGGGCGAGGGCTGGCTCAGTGCCTCGTAGGCCCGGTTCAGGTTCGAGCTGATCAGCGCCATCTGCTCCCGCAGGGTGCGGAGCCGCTTGAGGCCGGTGCGCACGTCACCGATCAGGGTGGGCGCGTACTCCAGCGCTCCCTCGTAGCGGGGGGCGCGGAAGGCGCTCACGTCGAAGGTGGCCACCGACGGCACCACCAGCACCACCACGGCCAGCGCCCCGCCGGCCACGCAGCGTGCCAGGCGCACCCACGAGCGCCTGGGGAACACCAGCACGCCGACGGCGCCGCCGAGCAGGCCGAGCCCCACGATCCGCAGCAGGAAGACCACTGCCGCGTGTCGCGCCTGCTGCTCCAGCGGCCGCAGGGTGCCCTCCAGCGCGGAGGTGCTGAGCGGGCTGGAGGCCGGGCTGCGGTCGATCAGCGTGCCGAGCGCCGGCACGTCGACGTCGTCCAGGGTGGCGCGGAACTGGAGCGGCCCGTGATGGGTGTGGGCCGAGACCGAACCGAACGGCGGCACCGCCAGGCGGCTGGTCCCCTCGACCGCTGGCCGGGCCGACAGGCGCAGGGTCGCCGGCCCGACGCGCGCGTCCAGCCGCGCCAGGAAGGTGATGGCCAGCAGCGCGCCGACCACGCCGGCCAGGATCGGCAGCGCCCACGGCTGGGACGCGTCCCAGAGGCGAGCCAGCGGGGGCCGCAGGCGGTCGAGGGCTGGAGGAATGCGGTGGAGCGCCGGGAGCAGGCGCCTCAGGCGGGGACGGCGTCCGGCTCGAGCCCGAGATAGGGCGCCCAGCCAGGCTCGATACGGCCGACGGCGATCACGATCCACAACGTCTCCTTGGGTGCCCGGGGCTCACGACGCAACCGGAGGCCCACTTCGTGGGGAAGCCGGTCCTCCTTGTGGCTGTTGCATCGGCGGCAGGCGGCGACCACGTTCTCCCAGACGTGGCGGCCACCCCGTGAACGGGGGACGACGTGGTCGACGTTCTCTGCTCGCTCTCCACAGTACTGGCAGACGTGATCGTCGCGGACGAACACCGCTCGCCTCGACAATCCCGCCCGTGCTCTGAAGGGCACCTTCACAAAGTACCGAAGGCGGATGACGCTGGGGGCCTGGAGCACGAGGTTGGCTCCCCGGACCGGGCGGGCGCCGGGCACCAGCACGTCGGCCTTCTCCTTGAGGACGAGCACCACCGCCCGCCGAACCGGCACCACGCAGATCGGCTGGTACGACGCATTCAGGACCAGTGCTCGCTCCACCCAGGGCTCCCGCTGCAACGATCACGAGACGTGCTGGCAGTATAACGGGACGTCCTGGCTCAAGGCCGGCAGGGGTGCCTCAGCCGTCCAGGTCGTGGACCAGGGCGGGGGTGAACTCCTCCACGGCGGCCGCGTCGTAGAGGGCGAAGACGACCAGCCGCAGCGAGGTGGGGCCGGCGCAGTGGCGCCGCAGCGCGCCGGTCATGGCGGCGGCGCAGTCCGGGTAGGCGAGCCCGCCGACGCCGGTGCCCAGGGCCGGCAGGGCGATACTCGAGAGCCCCTCGGCCACCGCCAGGTCCAGCGCGGCGCCGGTGGCCGCGGCGACCGAGCCAGGGGTGGCCCGCACCCCGGCGCCCATGGCGGCGGCGTGCAGGATCGCCTTGACGCCGCGCAGGCTGAGCCGCCCGGGGCCGGTGCGGACCGCGCCGCCGACCTCCCAGGGCCCCTGGGCCACCGCCTCGGCCTCGACCTCGTCACCGGCGGCGCGACGGATCGCCCCGGCCACGCCGGAGCCGAGCCAGCCCTGGCTGTTGGCGGCGTTGACGATCGCCTCCACCGCCAGGTCGGTGATGTCGCCACGCCACAGCCACACCTCGGCCGGGCCGCAGCGCGTGAGCTGCCGGCCGCTGGCCCGCACGTCGGTCACGTCAGCCTCAATCTCCTCGATACAGGGCGTGGTACCAGAGGTTGGCGAGCACCTCGACCGTCTGGTCCCGGTCCAGGGACTCCTTGCGGGTGGCCAGCAGGGACAGCGTCCGCTCGGCCATGGCCGCCAGCGCGGTGGCGGCGGTGAAGGGGTCGACCGGCCAGGCCAGGCCCTGCTTGGCGGCGCGCTCGACGTTGCGGGCGATCCGCTCCACGAACTGGCGGCGCACCTCGTCCAGGATGGCCGCCAGCTCCGGGTCGTGGACGGCCGCCTCGGTCCACAGCAGCAGCATGTCGGCGTCGCGCTCGTACAGGTCGGCCAGGCCGCCGAGCACTTCGGTCAGGCTGGCGCGCACGTCGCCGGCGCGCCACGGCTTCATCGCCAGCTCCTCCAGCGTGCCGGCGTGCTCCCGTACCAGCGCGGCCAGCGCCGCCTGCTTGTTCGGGAAATAGGCGTAGAAGGTCCCGTGCCCCACGCCCGCGGCGGTGACGACGTCCTCCACCCGAGCCTTGGCATAGCCCAGCTCGGCAAAGGCCCGCCGGGCGGCGGCGAGCAGCTTGGCTCTCGTCTCCAAGGCTTGCGCCATCGGCAGAGCTTAGCCGAGCCCGGGCACGAGCGCGGTCCCGATGGCACAGGCGCGGTCCCCATGGCACAGGCGCTCTTGGGGGGGCGTGGGGGGGAGCGAGCTCCCCCCCACATGGAACGAGGAGCCGCGCTGAGATCACCCAACCAAGAGGTTTCTCGATTACCCGGTGGGGCAAAGCGAAAATCTTCGCAGACCCTTCTAGAATCGAAGACCAAGAAGTAGTCATGGAAAGGAGCCCGTCCGGTGGCCACCACCCGGCCCGATATCGGCGGTATGGACGATCTGGCCGCCACCTTCGACAAGATCCGGGCCAACATCCAGCGGGTCATCGAGGGCAAACCTGAGGTCGTCCGCCTGGCGCTCATCGCCCTGCTCGCCGAGGGGCACGTCTTGATCGAGGACGTCCCCGGGGTCGGCAAGACGATGCTGGCCAAGGCGCTGGCCCGGTCGATCGACTGCTCGGTGCGGCGCATCCAGTTCACGCCGGACCTGCTGCCATCGGACGTCACCGGGGTCAGCGTCTACAGCCAGGAGCGCGGCGACTTCGAGTTCAAGCCCGGGTCGATCTTCGCCAACATCGTGGTCGGCGACGAGATCAACCGGGCCTCCCCCAAGACCCAGGCCGCCCTGCTGGAGTCGATGGAGGAGCGCCAGGTCACCATGGACGGCGTCACCTACCAGCTCGGCGTGCCGTTCATGGTCATCGCCACCCAGAACCCGATCGAGCACGAGGGCACCTATCCGCTGCCCGAGGCGCAGCGCGACCGCTTCATGCTGGAGCTGGCCATCGGCTATCCCACCAGGGAGGCCGAGGTCGACATCCTCAACACCCACGGCCGG
>WNGN01002455.1_pt1 | contig 12420 bp, 10 predicted proteins | sample 5400561 | NCBI WGS metagenome assembly WNGN01 (sample SAMN13153379, study PRJNA577476) | soil metagenome | isolation source: 115 cm soil or saprolite under Garry oak tree replicate 2 | place: USA:California | collected 2016-06-15
TCGCGGCATCCGACGTGCACGACGTCTGCCGGATCGAAATGGCGCGAGCCGCCGAGCAGCGACACATCCGGCCAGTGCAGCCCGACCGCCGCCGCGAGATCCTCGCCCGCGAGGCTGGCGCACTGCGCCGAGTTGCCGGGATGACGAAAGTCGGTGTGCCCGTCGACGTGGACCAGGCCGTGACGGCCCAAGCGCCGCAGCGCGAGGCCGACTCCGAGCAGCAGGCTGCAATCACCGCCCAACACGAGCGGCTGCTGGCCGGACTCGATCAGCGCACCGAGTCGGTCAGCGAGCCGAGTCGAGTAGTCGAGGATGGCGTCCTGGTTGCGCAGCCGACCGGGCAGGGCATGGTCGACATACCGCGGGCAGACCACGAGGCCCGCGTCGGCGGCGTCGAGCCGGGCGTAGAGACCGGCCGCGCGCAGCACCTCGGGCGCCTTCGCGCAGCCCGGTGTCGCCGTCGCGACGGGTGGCCGAAGGCCGAGATTGGTCGGCGCGGAAAGTAGCGAGATCGGCATGGCCGAGACAGTATGCGGTGGTTCCGACCGCCCCTCGTCGCCCGCTGAACAAATCGCTGTCGTGGATGCCTGTTCGCCGTGGTGTGGTAGGTCACATGCGGGCATTAAACCGCTACTTCGATAGTTCTTTAGACAGTGTGGTTAACGAATCAAGGCTCAGCTAGCTGACTCCCTAACAGGGTCGACTAACCGCCCCGATAACCACCGTCCACGAAAGGGGCAGCACCAGATGATCACCAAGCTCAGTGACAAGATGCGCCGCCGGCGCCAGGCACTCGCCTTCGAGCGCGTCCTCAACTCGGCCTCGCCGAACATGCGCTCCGAGCTGGTCGCGATGGCGCAGCGACAGAACTACATCCGCTGACATCTCGACCGCACGAACGAGCCCGACCCGCCACCATGGGTCGGGCTCCTTGGTTTGCGGGTGGCACCACCCCGGGCGCAACGAACGCGCGTACCGTGCATCCGAGATCGCAGCACCGCACTACGCCGACGACACACCTCTGAAGAGGCAGGCCGTGCGCCATAGCAAGTCCAGCCGGGACGCTTCGCGCCCGAACGCGACGGCAGAGACGTCCGCTGGCGCGCGCGTCGCCGCGCACAGCGAGATCCTGCGCCTGATCGCCTCGCACACGCCGCTCCCGACGACCCTGCTCACGGTGTCCGAGTTGGTCGAGCGCGAGCTGCCGGGTGTGCGGGCGGCGATCCTGCTGCGCACGCCGGACGGCGAGCACCTCAGCGTGGCTGCTGCGCCGTCGCTACCGGCCCAGTTCGTCGCCGCAATCGACGGGGACGAGATCGGCCCTCACGCCGGGCCGAGCGGTCTGGCCGCCCACGAGCGACGCGTCGAGATACGCACTGACATCGCGCGCGACCCCCAATGGCCGTCGGGACGGGGGGCCGCCAAGGCGATCGGGCTGGCATCCTGCTGGGCCACGCCGTTCGTCGGCGCACATGACGAGGTACTCGGCGCGTTCGCGGTCTATCTGACCGAATCGCGCGTGCCGACCGCGGACGAGCTCACGCTACTGCGCGAGGCCGGGCACCTGGCAGCCGTCGCCGTGCAGCAAGACGCCTCGCGGCGCAGACTCCGCGAGCTCATCCGTACCGACCCGCTGACGAATCTCGCCACCCGCGAGGTGCTCACCGACCGGCTGGGCGTTGCCCGGGTCCGGGCGGCGAACACCGATCGGTACGCCGCGGTGATCGTGCTCGGCGTGGACGGCGTCTCGGCCGTCAACGAGTCCTTCGGGCACGCGGCCGGCGACGAGCTGTTGCGGCTAGTCGCCCAACGGCTGCTGATCACCGCCGGTCCGTCGGCGACCGTCGTCCGGATGTGGGGCGACGAGTTCGGCGTCCTGATCGAGAACGTGCAGAGCATCGAGGAGGCAGGGGTGGTAGCCGCGCGGCTGCTTCGCGCGCTGGCCGCGCCCTTCGATGTCGACGGCCTCGACCTGTCGGCCAGCGCGGGGCTCGGTGTGGCGATGTTCGGCGGCGACGCGGACGAATCCGACGCGCTGCGTGCGGCGGGTGCCGCCTTGGAGCGGGCCAAGACGCTAGGCCGAGGCCAGGTCGTCATCCACGATCAGAGCGCGCCCGGACGCGACGACGTGGTGGCACTCGCCCCTGCGCTACGGCACGGCATCGCGGCGCAGGAGTTCGGGCTCGCCTACCAGCCGATCATGCGTCTGGCCTCCGAACACGTCGTGCGCTATGAGGCGTTGCTGCGCTGGACGAGCGGTGATCACGAGGGCGTCCCGCCGGACACGTTTGTGCCGATGGCCGAGCGGATGGGCCTGGTCGGCGACCTGGGCCGGCACGCGCTCATGGAGGCGTTGGGCGAACTGCACCGGCACACGAGCCCGAACACGACCCCGCAGATCGGCGTCGCCGTGAATGTCAGCGCCCACCAGCTCTCCGACGATTCGCTGCCCGGCACCGTCGAGGAGGCGCTGGCAAAGTACGCCATTCCGGCCCGCAGCCTTACCTTGGAGGTGACCGAGGGAGTGCTGCTTCGCAGCGGCGGAATCGGCTGGCGCATCCTCTCGGCGCTGCGCGACCTCGGCACGCGCATCGCCATCGACGACTTCGGCACCGGCTTCGGCCAGCTCTCCTATGTGCGCCAGTTCGCCTTCGACGAGATCAAGATCGACCGTTCGTTCATCTCGGACGTCGTCGATGACGCGCGGGCGCGCGCGATCGTGACGAACATCCTCTCGCTGGCGAACGCCCTCGACGCCGAGGTCGTAGCCGAAGGCATCGAACGGACCGACCAGCGAGACATGCTCGTCGACCTGGGCTGCGAGTTCGGCCAGGGCTACCTGCTCGGAGCGCCTGGCCCGATGCGCTGAGGTCGGCTCGCGCGGGCCAGCGCGACCGGTGCGACGCGAACGGCGTTGCGGCCGTCGCCCTTCGCGGCATACAGGGCGCCGTCGGCTGCGCGGAGCAAGTCGTCGAGCGTGCTGGCGCTGCTGCTCGCGTGCGCGTTCGCTGAGGCGGCGCCGATCGACGCCGTCAATCTCACATGCGCGGTGCCCCCGGTGCGTGGCTCGACGCTCACTGCGAGCGAGGCGATCCGCTGCCGGATGCGCTCGCCGACGTTTGCCGCCATTCGCGGGCCGACGCCAGGCAGGAGTGCGACGAACTCCTCGCCGCCGAACCGCCCGACGGCGTCATACCCTCGCAACTCGTCGGCTAGCGATTCGGCGACCGCCTTGAGCGCAGTGTCGCCGGCGAGATGTCCGTACATGTCGTTCACGAGTTTGAAGCGGTCCATGTCGATGACCAGCACTGTCGTGGGCGTGCCGCCCGCACGCTGCGCCCGCTCCAACTCGCGCTGGGCCAGCACGCGCCACGCGGATGCGTTGAGGAGCTCGGTCTTGGTGTCGATGGTGGCTGCCGCAACCAGCTGCTTGATCAGCGCGCGATACTGCAGCAGGAACACGGCGGGCAGGATCATCACTGCGAACCACGGCCCGTACAACACCGATGCGGCGGTCACGGCGCCAAGGACGAGAGTCGCGAACTCGAACGCGTTGTCTGCCCAGGAACCGAGCAGCGCGGTTGGCTTCGTGACGTGGCCGCTGACCGCGAGGGCAAGACCAACCAGGCCACGATCCAGAACCATGAACAGCGCGATCGCCGTGACCACAACCGATACGGCGCCCAGTCCGGTCAGACGCATGTCATTGAGGTGGAGAGTTGCCGAGACGCCGATGCACGTCAGCACCACAGCCGCCGCGCTGTAGATGCCGCGGTAGGACTGCGCGCCATCGACATGACGCCAGGAGCGAAGCCACGCGTGCAGGTAGATCAATGCGGCAAGCGAGGCGGCCAGCCCGATCGGCAACACCATCGCGCCGGCCACGGTCCACACAGAACTCACGTCGACGTGCGACGAGTCGCCCGGAACCAACAGTCGTCGACGGAGCTCCACTTGCCTGGACGCCTCGAGGTATACGACGCTCAGTACGGCGAGCAGGCCGAACCTAAGGAGGTCGCTGGCCGTGATGGGACCGTGCCACAACGCAGCTACGCTAAATAGCACAGCAGCTGCGTCGACAAACAGGACCAGTGCAACGACGCGCACGGACGTCGACCACAACGCCCAGCGGTTAGGCACTTTGCACCCGTTTGTTCGATCGAGGCGACACGACTACCGCCACGCTCCCTCCTGGAACGTCCCCCGAATAGCTAGTGGAGAGGCTAGTCGATGGCTCTCCCGATGTCATTACCGGTCAGATCTATTCGGTCGCGGAACGTGGCCGTACCACTAGCTATCGACCGCGATCGCGTCGATCGGAGGTGATCGCCATGAACTACGGAGTCATCTGGACCTGAGCCGTCATCGAATCCGCTACGTCAACACCCAAAGGAGGCGATTCGCATGACCTACGGAGTCATCTGGACCTGAGCCCGTTCACCAAACCCGCCACACCGACACCCAAAGGAGGCGATCCCCATGACCTACGGAGTCATCTGGACCTGACCATGCAAGACCGACAAATGAGCTGTGTTCACCGACACGAGGGGATTGACAGCCGCAGCGCGCCGACGACGGTGACGCTCGGCGTAGCGCCGCGAAGGACTGACGGACATCCGACCTCGGAACATCAGCCACCGCAGGCAAGTTGTGCTGCCTTGTGACGACATCGATGTTTCGCGTTCGTGCACCTGAGTTGACCGGCCGGGGGGGCTGGCTGAACACGTCCGAGCCGCTGTCGTTGACGCGGCTGCGCGGCAAGGTCGTGCTACTCGACTTCTGGACGTTCTGCTGCGCGAACTGCCTGCACGTGCTCGACGAGCTACGCCCGCTGGAGGAGAAATACCGCGACGTGCTCGTGGTCGTCGGCGTGCACTCACCGAAGTTCGCTCACGAGACCGAGCACGAGGCGGTGGCCGCCGCCGTCGAGCGTTACGAAGTTCACCATCCCGTTCTCGACGACCCAGACCTCGACCTGTGGCGGCAGTACGCAGTGCGCGCATGGCCGACGCTCGTCGTCATCGACCCGGAGGGCTACGTCGTCGCACAAGCTGCCGGCGAGGGCCAAACCGCCGCACTCGACCGCATCATCGGCGAACTCGTCGCAACTCATGACGCCAAAGGCACGCTGCATCGGGGCGCCGGGCCGTACACGCCGCCCGCGCCCGTCGCCACCGACCTGCGCTTTCCGGCGAAGGCGATCGCCTTGCCGAACTCGTTACTCGTCGCGGACGCAGGCCACCACCAGCTCGTCGAGTTGGCGCTTGACGGCGAGACGGTGCTGCGCCGGATCGGCAGAGGCGTTCGTGGCCGCGTCGACGGCGCCGCGGATGCGGCCGAATTCGCCGAGCCGAACGGGCTCGCGCTGCTTCCAGACGGCGTCGCCGACTTCGACCTGATCGTCGCCGACACGGCCAACCACGTGCTGCGGGGCGTGCGGCTGTCCGATGGCGCGGTCGTCCGGACGATCTCGCTGGCATCGGGCCTGCGCACCGTCACCGGCGAGGTGCCCGCCGTCGTCTCGCCATGGGACGTCGCCTGGTGGCCGGCGCTCGGGCGAGTCGTCGTGGCCGCGGCCGGCGTCCACCTGCTACTCAGCTGGGATCCGGCCACGGACGCTGTCGAGATCCTCGCCGGGACGACCGTCGAGGGGTTGCGCGACGGTCCGGCGCTGGAGGGCTGGCTCGCCCAGCCGTCCGGCTTGGCGGTCGACGGCGAGCGCCTCTGGTTCGCCGACTCGGAGACGTCCGCGCTGCGGTATCTCGACGTCAAGGGAATCCTGCACACGGCAATCGGCGAGGGACTGTTCGACTTCGGGCACGTCGACGGGCCTGCCGCGAAGGCCCGCCTGCAACATCCGCTCGCGGTCACCGTCCTGCCGGACGGGTCCGTCGCGATCAGCGACACGTACAACGGAGCGTTGCGACGCTACGACCCGGCAACCGGCGAGGTGTCGACGCTCGCCAGCGGGCTCGCCGAGCCGAGCGGCGCCGTCGTGGTCGACGGCGAGATCGTGGTGGTCGAGTCCGCGGCGCATCGGCTGGTGCGGCCGGTCGCGGCGGGAACGCTCGTCCACGGCGACGCTCTGCAGACGCAGCGTCCAGTGACAGCCGTGGCGGCCGGACGCCTGACCCTCGACGTCGCATTCGCACCGCCGCCCGGGCGCAGGCTGGACGAGCGGTACGGCCCGGCCACCCGGCTCACCGTCAGCGCGTCACCGCCCGAGCTGCTCCGCGACGGCGCCGGCGCCGGCACCGACCTGCACCGCGAGCTGCTTTTGGGCGACGGCGACGGCGACGTCTGCGAGGGAGTCCTGCACATCACCGCGCAGGCCGCTGCCTGCGATGACGATCCGGCCGTCGAGCACCCGGCGTGCCATGTCGCCCGTCAGGACTGGGGCGTGCCGATCCGGATGACGCCGGACGGCGCGAACGAGCTGCGCCTGGTCCTACTCGGCCAATAGCGCGGCGCGAAGCGCACTGTCGTCCGCATCGGTCCAGCCGTTCTTGCGCAGCCAGTTCGACGCGCCGCCGAAGTCGTCGTCCAGCCCGGACAGGAACGTCTCCATCGTCGCCGGTCGGGGCAGGTGCTGATCGTCCGGCACGCCCTCGAGGTCGTGCGCGTAGGTACGGGACGCCGCGAGCCGCTCCAGGATCTGGTGCATCCGGTCACCCGTCCGGACATAGTCGTCGACGATGGCCACGCGGTCCGCGCCGACCGCATCAAGGGCCATCGCCACGACGACACCGGTGCGATCCTTGCCCGCCGCGCAGTGCACGATGGTCGCGCCGTGGGTGTGCGCGACGAGGCGGAGCGCAGCGACGATCGAGTCGGGACGGTCCTCGAGGTAGAGCCGGTAGAACTCCGCCGCGGATCGGCGCCCATGGTCGTCGCGCTTCTGCCACGGCAGGATCACCGGCCCGTCGTCGGAGTCGGCCGCGACCACGTCGGTGTTGTCACCGGCCTCCGGGAGCAGCGACAGGTGCTCGATGCGCACCCGCGGCTCGCGGGTGAGCGGCCCCGGTCCTTCGCTGGTGACCTCGGTCTGCGTACGCAGGTCGGCGACGGCACGCACGTCATGCCCGACGACCAACCGCTCGACGTCGGACGGCGTGAGCCCCTGCAGGTTGTCGGCCCGGATCAGCCGTCCGGGACGGATGCTCCTGCCGTCGCCTGCGGTAAGTCCGCCGAGATCGCGGACGTTCGCCGCACCGTCGAGGTCGATCCATCGGGGCTGCACGCTCACGATGACCAAGCCTAACGAGCGGTACCGACCAGCCACCTCATCCAATCGGTGACCAGCGGCCCTGCGATCAGAAGGCGTCCTCGGCGACGTCCATCAGCGAGTTGTCGGTCGACTCGACGACCGCCCGGCGCGCGGCGAGTTCGGGCAGGACGGTCTGTGCGAAGAACCGCGCGACGGCCGGCTTGCCCGCGTAGAAGGCGCGGTCGTCGTCGGACAGGCCGTTGTCGTCGAGGTTGGTGAGCGCCACTGCGGCCTGGCGGAGCAGCAGGTACCCGACCATCAGGTCGCCGGCCGACAGCAGCAGCCGGGTGGTGTTCTGGCCGACCTTGTAGACGTTCGCCACGTCCTCCTGCGCGGCCATCAGCTGCTGGGTCATCGCGCCGACCATGCCCCCAACGTTCTCCAGCGCACGCTGGACGGCCTCGCGCTCCTCCTTGAGCCGGCCCTCCTCGGCGATCGAGTCGAGGAACTGGGCGATCTCGCCCGAGACCGCGCCGAGCGCCGCGCCCCGGTTCCGGACGATCTTGCGGAAGAAGAAGTCCTGACCCTGGATCCCGGTCGTGCCCTCGTAGAGCGTGTCGATCTTCGCGTCGCGGATGTATTGCTCGAGCGGGTAGTCCTGCAGGTAGCCCGAGCCGCCGAACGTCTGCAGCGCCTGGGCGAGCTGGTCGTAGGAGCGCTCGGAGCCTGCTCCCTTGACGATCGGCAGCAGCAGGTCGTTGACGGCCTCGTCGGCGGACGTGTCGGTGCCGGCGTGGGTGCCTACGATGATGCGGTCCTGCACGCTCGACGTGTACACGACGAGCGCGCGAAGCCCTTCGGCATAAGCCTTGTTGAGCATGAGACTGCGGCGCACGTCCGGGTGATGGATGATCGTGACGCGCGGGGCGGTCTTGTCGGTGGCCCGCGTCATGTCAGCGGACTGCACGCGCGTCCGCGCGAACTCCAGCGCGTTGAGATAACCCGTCGAGAGTGTGGCGATCGCCTTCGTGCCGACCATCATCCGAGCGTGTTCGATCACCTGGAACATCTGGGCGATGCCGTCGTGTACGTCCCCTACGAGCCAGCCGACGGCGGGCTGCTTCTCACCGAAGCGCAGCTCGCAGGTCGTGGACGCCTTGAGGCCCATCTTGTGCTCGACGTTCGTGGCATAGACGCCGTTGCGCTCGCCGAGCTCGCCGGTCTCGAGGTCGAAGTGGAACTTCGGCACGATGTAGAGCGACAAGCCCTTGGTGCCCGGCACCGCACCCTCGGGGCGCGCGAGCACCAGGTGCACGATGTTCTCGGTCAGATCCTGCTCGCCGGACGTGATGAAGCGCTTGACGCCCTCGATGTGCCACGTGCCGTCCGGCTGCTCGATCGCCTTCGCGCGGCCGGCGCCGACGTCGGAGCCCGCGTCGGGCTCGGTGAGCACCATCGTTGCGCCCCAGCCCCGGTCGATCATCAGCTGGGCGATGCGCTTCTGCGCGTCGTTGCCGTTGACGTAGATGATGCTCGCGAACGGCGCACCGGCGCCGTACATGTGCAGGGCCGGGTTCGCGCCGAGGATCTGCTCGAGGACGGCCCAGACGAGTGCGCGCGGCACCAGGTGGCCGCCGAGCTCGGGCACCGTCTCCAACCGCCACCACTCAGCGGCGCGCAACGCGCGGTAGGACTTCTTGAACGACTCCGGAAGGGTCACCGTGTTCGTGCCGGGATCGAAGACCGGCGGGTTGCGGTCGGCGTCGGCGAAGGACTCGGCGAGCGGTCCCTCGGCGAGGCGCACGATCTCGTGCAGCATGCCGCGCGCGGTGTCCTCGTCGAGGTCGGCGAACGGTCCGGTACCGAGTAGTTTGTCGGTACCGAACACCTCGAACAGGTTGAATTCGAGGTCGCGGACATTGCTCTTGTAATGGCCCATGGCCGGGTCCCTTCTGATGCGGCTCGGCTGGGGTTACTCGTCGGTAACAGCCAATGTATTACTGACGGGTAACCGAGCGCAAGAAACGCGGAACCCGACGCGCTGTGAGTTGGTTCAGGACACAAACGCGCCGATCGGTTGATCACCTGCGGTTCGCGCACCGCGGACGGTGCAGAAAGTGCACGTGATCACGCGCCGAGCATGGCCGAGCCGCCGCGCGTGGCCCAGAAGCTAGGACGCGACGCGCAGCGCGATGGTCTCGGGCAGCGCCCGGATCTGGTCGAGCAGGTCGTCGGTGTAGTTCGCGCTGATGTCGGTGACGACGTAACCGACCTCACCCCGGGTGCCGAGCAACTGGGCCTCGACGTTCAGCTTGTGGTCGGCGAGGACGCCGTTGACGGTTGCCATGACGCCCGGGACGTTGCGGTGGATGAGGATCAGCCGATGCGTGTCCGGCGGCTGCGGCAGCGCGATGCCCGGCAGGTTGACGCTCATCGCGGTGGCGCCCTCGACGACGAAGTCGCGGAACTTGCCGGCCACGAAGCGTCCGATGTCCTGCTGGGCCTCCTCGGTCGAGCCGCCGATGTGCGGGGTCAGGATGACGTTCGGCAATCCGCGCAGCTCGCTGACGAACTCATCGCCGCGCTTCTTCGGCTCGACCGGGAACACGTCGACGGCCGCACCGGCAATGTGGCTCGACTCGATGTGCGTGCGCAGCGACGCGTAGTCGACGACGAAGCCCCGCGACAGGTTGAGAAACAGGCTGCCCGGCCGCATCTGGACGAACTCGGACTCGCCGAAGAAGTTGTTGTTGGACGCGCGGCCGTCGACGTGCAGCGTCACGACGTCGGCCTGGCCGAGCAGATCGCCGAGGGACTCGCAGCGGTGCGCGTTGCCGAGCGCGAGCCGGTCGGCGGTGTCGAAGAACAGCACTCGCATGCCGAGATCCTCGGCCAGTACCGACAGCTGCGTGCCGATGTTGCCGTAGCCGACGATGCCGAGCGTGCGGCCGCGTACCTCGTGCGCGCCGTCGGCCGACTTGTCCCAGACGCCCGCATGCATCAGGGCGTTCTTGTCGGCGAGCCGACGGGTCAGCGCGACGATCTCGGCGATCGCGAGCTCGACCACGCTGCGGGTGTTGGAGAAGGGCGCGTTGAAGACGGTGACGCCCCGCTCCGTCGCTGCTTGCAGGTCGATCTGGTTGGTGCCGATGCAGAACGCACCGATCGCGAGCAGCTCGGGCGCGGCGTCCAGGACGCGCTGCGTGACATGCGTCTTGGAGCGGATGCCCAGCAGGGTGACCGTACCGATCCGGTCGATCAGCTCGTCCTCGTCGAGCGCGCGGTCGAGCGTCTCGACCTCGAAGTCGGCGGCGCGCAGCATCGCCACGGCGTCCGGATGGATCTGTTCGAGCAGAAGTACGCGTACAGAGCTGTCGGCCACGCGGCGTCCTCACATGCGGTTAGGGGTGCCCTTCGAGTCTAAGGAGCGCCCGCCACACGGAATTCGCCACGCGGCCGACTGTGCCCCGGATCGCTCAGAACATCGTGCGGTGCCGCCGGCCCAAGCTCGATCGCGAGCCGGTGCCGACCCGCCGGTAAATGAGCAGTGCGATGACGGCCCCGATGACCGAACCGAGCAGGCCTGCAGGCTGCACAGCCCCGCTCGAAGCGTCGTGGTGGAACAACACGTAACCGAGGAATCCGCCGGTGAACGAGCCGGCGACGCCCAGCACGATCGTGCCGGGGATGCCGATCGGGTCCCGACCAGGCACGAGCAGTCGGGCGAGCGCTCCGGCAATCAAACCGATGATGACGAGCCAGACGATGAGTCCGAGCATGCTGGTGCCTCCTTGGCGGGAACCGGCGTTCCCACGTCAGCGGTATCCGCCATAGCCGGAAGCCAAACCGCTCGCCGGCTACGAACCGCCGCGGCTGATCCCGATGCCGCCGGGCGTCGCCGCCCCGTATCGGGCCTTCTCGCGGTCGAGGTCGAGCGGCCGGATCCCGACGCGGCCGTCCAGCGCCGCTGCGTCGAGCGCGGCGGCCGGCACGATCCAGGCGAGCTCGAACTCGATGCCGTCCGGGTCCTTGCCGTACAGGGACTTCGTGGTGCTGTGGTCGGACGCGCCGACCAGGGCACCGGCCTCGGCCAGCTTGGCGGCCAGCTGCTCCAGGTCGTCGAGCGTGTCGACCTCCCAGGCGAGGTGGTACAGGCCGACGGCGCGCGCCGACGGCGCGGCCGCCTGATCGCCGATCTCGAACAGTCCGAGGTCGTGGTCGTTGGTCGACGCGGCGGCCCGGAGGAATGCGGCGCCCGGTATGCCGCCCATGTCGTCGATCACCCGGAAGCCGAGCACGTCACGGTAGAAGGCGACGCTGCGCGCCACGTCTCGCACATAGAGCACGGCGTGGTTGAGGCGGTGGATGGCCATCATGTTCCTCCGGGATGCGGTGTCCGTAGAAAACGCAGATTGAACCCTCAACTATTTCCCCGATTGACGATTCGCGTATCTTCGTTGTGTGGTGAGGACTAAGACTCGTTGGCTCAGCGCGTCCGAGCAGAAGGCTTGGCGTGCGTACCTCGAGGCCACCACATTGCTCTTCGACGCCCTCGACCGCCAGCTACAGCGGGACGCGGGCATCCCGCACGCCTACTACGAGATCCTGGTGCGGCTCTCCGAGTCCGAGTGCCGGAGCATGCGGATGAGCGAGCTCGCCGATGCCACCCGATCCTCGCGCAGCCGGCTCTCGCACGCCGTGGCCCGACTCGAAGAGCGCGGCTGGCTCGAGCGGGTCGACTGCGCCACCGACAAGCGCGGCCAGGTGGCGGTGCTCACCGACGCCGGCTACGCCGCGCTCGTGGATGCGGCGCCGGGCCACGTCGAGGCCGTCCGCAAGCACATGATCGACCAGCTCAGCGCCGAGCAGATCAGCCAGCTCGAGCAGATCGGCGCGTCGATCGTGACCGGGCTCGAGACGGGGGAGTGCAAGGCCGTCCGAGCCGAAGAGGACTGATCGCGCCACCTGTGATTTCGTGATCCTGCCGTTCGTCCGTGGACAGCGGCATTAGGATTGCCTTACCTTTCTCCGGTGAGTCTCGCGCATACCCTCCTGCTCGGCTTCATCGCCGGCGTCACGATCCTGCTCGGCCTTCCCGTCGGACGAATGCGGCGCAGCGCCCAGACGCTGCGAGCGGTCCTCAACGCGGTCGCGATCGGCGTCCTGGTCTTTCTGATCTGGGACGTTCTCGGCGCGGCATGGGAGCCGATCGA
>WNGN01009156.1_pt1 | contig 12418 bp, 7 predicted proteins | sample 5400561 | NCBI WGS metagenome assembly WNGN01 (sample SAMN13153379, study PRJNA577476) | soil metagenome | isolation source: 115 cm soil or saprolite under Garry oak tree replicate 2 | place: USA:California | collected 2016-06-15
CCCGCCGAGGCCCGCTCGACGTCCGCGCCGGCGGCCTGATTCCCGAAATACCACACCGCGTCCACGTCGTCGTGCTCCGCCAGCACCTTGACGAGCGCGTCCTTCGCGCCGGTGACGATGTTGATGACCCCGGGCGGCACGTCCGACGCCTCGAGCACCGTGTACAGCTCGGTGGCGGCGAGCGGATGAGCTTCGGACGGGATCGTGACGACGGTGTTGCCCACCGCGACGGCCGGCGCGACGAGCGACACCAACCCGAGCAGCGGGTACTCCTCGGGACACGCGATCCCCAGCACGCCAATGGGCTCGTTCATCGCGAGCGTCACGCCGCGAATCGGCACGTGGTGTACGGCGCCGTCGTACTTGTCCGCCCACGCGGCGTAGCTGAAGAGCCGGGCGATCGCGGCATCCACCTCGCGGCGCCCCCGCCCCCCGCCGTTCCCCGCCTCGGTGCCGGTCATCGTCGCGATGCGCTCCGCGAACTCGGCCGCGCGCTGCGCCAGGTTCTCGGCGATGTAGTAGAGGACCTGGCCCCGGCCGTGACCGGTCGTCCGCGCCCAGCCGGCCGCCGCATGCGCCGCCTCGACCGCGTTGCGGATGTCCTTGCGGTTCCCCTCGGCCACCTCGCCGAGCGGCGTCCCGTCCGGCGCGACGATGTGACGGGCGTAGGGTGCATCGGGGCGAACCTGCTGCCCCCCGATGAACATCTTGTAGGTCCGGTCGATTGGAGGGAGCAGGGAGCTGGGAGCGGGACGCTCCTTGGCAGTGCGCGCCTTGGTGCGCGTAACCGGCTTCGCGACAGCCTGCTCCCTGCTCCCCGCTCCCCGCTCCCATTCCGGTTTCAGATACTCCCACATGCCTTCTCGTCCACCCTCGCGGCCAAACCCGGATTCCCGATACCCGCCGAACCCCGACGCCGCGTCGAACAGGTTGGTGCAGTTGATCCACACCACGCCCGCCTTGATCTTCGGCGCGACGTCGAGCGCGAGGTTGATGTTCTCCGTCCACACGCTGGCCGCCAGGCCGTACGGGGTGTTGTTCGCGAGCTCCACCGCCTCGGCGGGCGTGCGGAACGTCATCGAGACGAGCACCGGGCCGAAGATTTCCACCTGCGCGATCGTGGCGGCGGGCGAGACGTTGGTGAACAGCGTGGGCGGATAGAAGTAGCCCTCGGTCGGGCACGCCCAAGACGGCTGCCACAGCGTGGCGCCCTCGTCCACGCCCTGGTTTACCAACTTCCGGATCCGCTCGAGCTGCACCGGGGCCACGATCGCTCCCATGTCGATCGCCTTGTCGAGCGGCGGACCCACCCGCAGCTTCTCCATCCGCGCGCGCAACCGCGTGACCAGCCGCTCGGCCACCCCCTCGTGCACCAGCAGCCGCGAGCCCGCGCAGCACACCTGCCCCTGGTTGAACCAGATCGCGTCCACCGCGCCCTCCACCACGCTGTCCAGGTCCGCGTCGTCGAACACGATGAACGGGCTCTTCCCGCCCAGCTCGAGGGAGAGCTTCTTCCCCGAGCCCGCCGTCGCCTTGCGGATGATGCGGCCCACCTCGGTCGAGCCGGTGAACGCGATCTTGTCGATGCCGGGGTGGTTGACGATCAGCTCGCCGGTCTTGCCGTCACCCGTGACGACGTTGAGCACACCGGGCGGAAGCCCCGCTTCGTGCGCCAGCTCGGCGAGACAGAGGGCGGTGAGCGGTGTGAACTCGGCGGGCTTCAGGATGACGGTGTTCCCGGCCGCGAGCGCCGGTGCGACCTTCCAGGCCACCATCAGGAGCGGGAAGTTCCACGGGATGATCTGCCCCACGACGCCCACGGGCCCGTAGCCCGCGAACTCGGACTCGAGGAGCTGCGCCCACCCCGCGTGGTGGTAGAAGTGCCGCGCCACGAGGGGGACATCCAGGTCGCGTGTCTCGCGGATCGACTTGCCGTTGTCGAGGCTCTCGAGCACCGCGAGCAGCCGGGAGTGCTTCTGCACCTCGCGCGCCAGCGCGTATAGGTAACGCGCGCGGGCGTGCCCCGGGAGCCCGGACCATGCGGGAAACGCCTCGCGCGCGGCGGCGACGGCCCCGTCCACGTCCGCCTGGCCCGCCTGGGTCACGCGCGCCAGCTTGGCGGTCGTCGCCGGATTGACGACATCGAACCCGTCGCCGTTTTTCCCCTTCGTCCACCGCCCGCCGACGAACAGGCCGAACGCTCCGTCGTGCCGCGTGATCCACTCCAGCGCCGGCTTGTCGCTCTCGGGCGCCGGACCGTAGCTCATGGTCTCGAAGATCTCGGGGATGGTCGCCATGGCGATCGCCTCAGATCATGGGGTGGCGGTGCGCGGCGGCGTACCGACCGGTCACGAAGTGCTCCAGCTGGCGCTCGATGTCGGTGAGCAGGGCGGACGCGCCGATGCGGAACAGGTCGGCGGAGAGCCACCGGTCGCCCAGCTCTTCCTTCATGAGGATGAGCCACTCGAGCGCCTGCTTGGCTTTGCGGATCCCTCCCGCCGGCTTGAACCCCACCGCGTAGCCCGTGCGCTCGTGGTAGTCGCGGATCTGTCGCGTCATCACGACGCCGACTGGGAGCGTGGCATTCACGGGCTCTTTCCCGGTGGACGTCTTGATGAAGTCTGCGCCCGCCATCATGGCGACCTGGCTCGCCCGCGCCACGGTGGCGAGCGTGGCGAGCTCGCCGGTGCCGAGGATGACCTTCATCAGGGCACGGCCGCACGCCTCGCGGAACGCGCGCACCTCGTCGTACAGCGCCTCCCAGCGGCCCGCGAGCGCGTGGGCGCGGGTGATCACGACGTCGAGCTCACTCGCGCCCGCCGCGACGGAGGCCGTGATCTCGGCGATGCGCTGGGGTAGGGGATTGAGCCCCGCGGGGAAGCCGGTCGACACCGCCGCCACGGGGATCCCCGCGGCGCCCCCCCCGAGCGCCTGGACGGCGACCGGCACAAAGGCGTGGTACACGCACACCGCACCCGCGGTGATCCCCAGCTCCGTGGCGCCCAGGGCCTCGAGGATGTCGCGGCGCAGCGGGTGCTGCGCTTTGGCGCAGAGCCGCAGCACGTTGGTCGGCGTGTCGTCACCTTGGAGTGTGGTCAGGTCCATGCAGGTGATCGCCCGCAGCAGCCAGGCGGCCTGCCATTCCTTCTTTACTGTGCGGCGCGTGGGGACTGTCGCGGCACGGCGCTCCACGGCGGAGCGGTTGATCCGCAGCGCGCGCACGAGGTCGAGATCGAGAGGAATGCCGGGATTGCGCTCGGGGCGGCTGACCACCCGCAGCGCGCGCTCCGGGGAGACGGCCGTCGGCAGGATCGCCGCCGACGGCGTCGCCGCTTCGTATCTCCGCTTGGTCTCCATCGCCGGACTGTGAAATCTAAGAGCTCGGCTTCTTCTGCTTCACCGTGTCCCGCGGGGCCTTCGCGTCCTTCGCGGGACGGCGCTCCACTGGGGCCTGCGGCCGCTCCGGCTTGGCCCGTGCCGGCTCGGCGCGTCCCGGCGCCGGCGTCGGTTTCTCGGCGGCTGGCGGTGCCGGCTGCCCGGCGGGAGCCGGCTGCGGTGGCGGCGTCGGTTTCGCCGCGGCCGCCGGCGCGCGACGCTCCTTCCGCCCCGGCCGCTCGGCCGGCACAACCGCCGGTGCCGGGCGTTCGGCGCGTCCGGGCTTCTCAGGGGACACAGCTGCGGGCGCCGGGCGTTCGGCACGTCCCGGTTTCTCACCGGCGCGTCCCGCCTTTTCGGCGGGGACCGGCGGGGGTGCGGGCCGTTCCACGCCACCTGCCGCGGGAGGACGCTTTTCGGCTGGTGGCTGCGCGACGCTCGGCGGGAGCGACCGCGGTGGCGGGAGTCCTTCGCGGGCCGGCCGCAGGACCGGCGCCGGGCGCTCGGCGCGTGCCGGCTTGTCGGCGGTGACGGGCGCCGGGGCTGCGGGGGCCGCGGGGGCTGCGGGGACGGCGGGTCGCACCAACGGATTGGCGTGCGCGCCCGGCGTCCGGGCGCGGAGGGTCGCGAGCGTCGTGTCGTCGACGGGGCGGCCGGGGTGCGCCCGCAAGGCGGCCTCGCGCGCGGTGAACGGTACGGGCGGCGGTGGCGCGGGCCTGCGGGCGACCACCTCTCGTGTTGTCACCATCGGGGGCGGGCGTCGTACTGCGACGACCTCGGGCTGCGCCAGCACGCTCCGCCGCACCGGCGCTACGCGCGCGGTGGCGCCGACTACCGTCGCTTGCTCGAGCCGCTCGCGGGGCACCACGATCACGCTGTGGCCCACCGGCCGTGACTCCACGAACGTCTGTTGCGACACGACCGTCACGGCACCCGGTTGGGTGCGGTTGCGATAATTGATGTTCGTGACGTTCACGTTGGTCACATTGATGTTGGTGACATTCACGTTCGTCACGTTCACGTTGCGGATATACGTATTGCTGACGCGATACGCCGGCACGTACGGCTCGTCCGGCGCGAGCGGGAACCATGCGACGCCGGCGCCGCCGCCGCTCGTGATCGCGAGGCTCCAGTGGCGCCCGCCCACGAACACGACGAGCGCGGGAGCGTACACCGGCTGCGCCACGACGTGGCCCGGCACCCACACCCACGCGCCGTCCCAGTACACCCAGCGGCCGTAGTGGAACGGCGCGAACCCCCAGGGCGCATCGTCGATCCAGGTCCAGCCCCAGGGCTCGACCCATGCCCAGTGTCCGTAGCGGTACGGCGCCCATCCCACGATCGTGGTGCGCGGCACCCAGACGGGCCCATACGCCGGGCTGTCGCGCCAGTCGCCGTGGTCGTCCAGGTCCTCGTAGCCGATCACCTCGCGCGACACATAGCGCGCCGAGCGGGCGTCGTCCCAGCGACGGTCGCGTACCGCGCACCAGTCTTCCCAGTCGTTCGGGGGCGGCGCGCCGTGAATGTCGTAGCTCGGCGAGTCGCCGCCGGACAGGACGGCGGCTTCGTCCGCGTGCACGGGGAAGGCCGAGCCGGCAGCGGTCACTTCCGCCTCGCCGTGGCGCACCGTGACTGTGGTGGTGTCGCCCGTCGAGTCGACGCCAACGCGGTAGCTACCCGGGCGGAGCAGGGACACGGCGCCGTTGGGCGTGTCGATCTCGAAGCTGTCGTCTTCGCCCAGGTTGCGCACCCGGACGTTCAGCAATCCTTGCGACAGACGGATCTGCGTCACGCGATCGTCGAGCGACAGGAACCCGAAGGCGCTCTGCGGCGCGAGCCGGATCGCGGTCGAGCCGACCGTGATCTCAGCGCGGGCGTCTGCGTCGGTCCAGAGGTGGTCGCCGGTGGTGAGCGGATAGTTGAGGGTCGCCTCGGCCCAGTCATCCACGCTCGCGGGACGGAACGACACCGAGCCGGAGAGAAAGCTCAGCCGGCCGACCCGGCTCGGGGGATCCGCGTCGGGGGGGTCCGCGAGGCGAACCGCGGGCAGCAGGGCCAGCACCAGCGCCGGCGTGAGGCAGCGGGCGATGCGCATGGAGGGGTCTCCTTTCTCGACCGTAGGATAGGCCCGAGGCGGCGGCTTGGAAAGGAGCGCCGACGTCCGCGCCGACTTCTCCGACTGGCTGGCCCTACGGGAGTTCGGCGCGGTCGTGCTGGTGGACTTCACGGGATCGGATCCACGGCACGTGGCCGAGGCGCTGCGCGCCTGCCGCGCGAGTGACGGCGCGCGCCCGGCTTGCTCGATGCGCTCCAGTGGAGCTACGTCCTGGGCGTGACCGCGCAGCGTGCCCCGCGTCTTTAGGGTGAGGCGCGGGTGCGTCAGTGACGTGCGGCTGGAGCCCCTTGAACCCCCTATAGCGAGCGATGATGCGAGCGTACCTTATGAACGCGGCACGCAACACGGTCCTGCCCGACGCGCTCCTGGTGGAGCGCATGGCCGCTCTGAGCGACAGAGCCGCCCTGGCCGAGCTCGACGCGCGCCACGGGCTGACGCTGTACGCCATCGCGTATGCCTTGATGTTCGACGGGGAGGCCGCCGACGCGGCCGTGGCTGCCGTCTTCCGTGAGGCGTGGCGCAGCGCGGCGTCGTACGACCCCCGCGACGGCAGCGTCGCGCGCTGGCTCGCGAACTTGACGCGCGGGGCGGTGCGGGATCAGGTGCGGAGCGCGTCGGGGCCCGGTCGCAGCGCGCCCGTAGGGCGGATCGTTGCGGCCGACCCACGCCCTCCCCTAGCTCCCGCCTCCGAACCGCGGCGCCGTCGGGCCCGCTGGACGCCACTCTCGCGCGTCGCCGCGATTGTCCTTCTGCCCGCCATCCTGCTCGCAGCAACCTTCTAGATCCACCCGGCTGGCGTCAAGGCATCGGCATCATCATCCCCGCGCCGCGGGCGCCAGCGGGCCGCAGCCGGAGATAGAGTGGCCGCCTCAGGGCGCGCGTCGCCTCGGCGCGATAGGTAGCTGCACCTCGAAGTAACCGCTCCGGAAGCCCAGCTTGCCGAGAACCAGCACCGACACGCGTCCCCTCGCTGCGCGTCCTGGAATAAACCGCGCCTGTTCCAGTCCTACGAGCAAGGTCTGTTCCAACCTTTTAATCTGCAGGTTGCTGGACACCATCCTCAGAGACCCCGGGGCCACGTGCCCCGTCGTATCAACGATGAGTTCAACCGTCATGGTGCCGTAGCGATCGTGCTCCGCCGCGAAGCGATCTGAACCATAGGCGTCGAGCGCCCGCAACTCATCGAGGCGCGGCAGCGCCACGTCGCGGGGACACGTCCGGGTGCAGTCCACCACCTCGTCGGTTCGCGTCGCGGGTGGGCCCGTATCCACCACCGCGGTGCTGCGCTGCGCGTTGAGCAGCACGACGAGTGCGGAGTCGTAGCGCGCGAGTCCGTCCGCCCTTACCAGCGGGTCGAGCGCGAGGGCGTGGCGAAAGTCGGCGCTGGTTCCTGAATCGTCGGCCTTGTAGAAGGCGATCACGCCGAGCAGGAGCCACGCCTGGACTTGATCGTCCCGGGTTGGACGGCTGGCGGTATCGAGCGCTCCGCGGAGGAGCACGGCGGCGCTGTCGAGCTTCATGGCCCGCAGCTGAACCCGCGCGGCATCCAGACGGTCGTAGGACGGGCTCTGGCCAGCGACCAGGCGAAGCGCTCCGGCAGCGGCGAGAGTCAGGAGGGTTGACCACACCACATTCCTCATATGGCCGACGGCGCCTCCAATCCTCGTGTAGCATAGGGGCGAGGCGCCGTCGTGAATAGGGCGCTTTTGCGGCACGAAGGGGCGGATTCGCGACACGGTCGAAACCTCGGTGGTCTGCTCCGCGGGGCAAGCTGGTTGAGTTCCGCGTCGAGCAGCATCGCATTACGTTGCGCAAGCACCTTGCGCGCCTACATTGGGGCCGGTTGCCATTCGAACGGCGACCGAACGTCGAGCAGAAAAAGCTAAGTGCTTGGGCGCCCGTAGCTCAGGTGGATAGAGCAGCAGCCTTCTAAGCTGTTGGTCGGAGGTTCGAATCCTCCCGGGCGCATCAGGATTTTCTGAGCCCCTGCGGCGGCAGCGCGAGGTCAGACCACCGGTCGCCACAAGAAGAACCACACTGCGAGAATCGCCTGGCACGCCGCGAAGGTACCCGCCACCTGGGCCAGCCGCGTGCGCGGCACCACCAGCGCCAGCCAGAAGAATAGAGGGAACAGGACTGCCGTAAACCTCCCGACCGAGATGAACAGGTGGGCCGCCACCGGTGGGAAGATGTTGATAGCGATCCAGAGCGCATAGGCGATGCCGAGGCGACGGGCGACCGGCTTGATCGCCGCGGCGGCCACGAAGAAGGCGACGATGTCACCGATGTAGACCACCACCTCGGTGAACTTGAGCCGCAGATCCTCCGGCGTTCGCACTGGGTCGGGCGCGGGGCCGCGTCCCAGGAGCGGCATGCCCCACGCGCGCTGGCCGTGCACCCAGGCCAACGGGTCGCCGAATCGCAGGTAGAGATAGCCTGAAAACAGCGCTACGCCGGCCAGCGGCGCGAGCGCGACGAGGTATGCCGCGATGCGACCTTTCGACCACCGGGGTCCGGTGGCGACCTCATCCGGCACCGGGGCAGTCGTCGCCAGCCACAAGAGCGGCAGCGCGAGCCAGAACCCGTTGGGGCGGGTCAGCCCCGCGCCGAAGCCCGCCAGCGCCGCGGCCAGCAGGTATCCCCGCCGCATGGCGTAAAACGCGCTCACTGTCAGAAACAGAAACAAGGATTCGGTATAGGCCACGGAGTAGAACAGCGCAAAGGGGTACGTGGACATCAGCAAAATCACCGGCCACGCCTTCTCCTCGCCCAGCTCGTGGGCCGCCAACCGGTACAGCACGTTGATGGCACCCGCAAATGCCGCCAGCGAAACGATGGTTCCAGCCAACAGCGGATGGCCGCCCAGGAGTGCGCCCCCCCAGCGCATCAACAGGGGATACAATGGAAAGAACACGACATTCTGATGAAGAAAGACCGCCGGGTTCCAATGGTAGCCGGTGGTGGCGATGGAATAGTAGAAGTCGGTGTCCCACCGTGCCTGCAGGTTCGCGAGTTCGTTCGGCGACACGCGCCACAGCGCCTCAGCGGTGGGCGCCGGAATCGTTCCCACAAGCGCCACGGCAAGGGCGCCCAGCAGCAGCACCGGTAATCGGGTGCCGATGACGGCCGTGAGAACGGGGGAGCGGGGCGGACGCGCCACAGCGCGAGCTATTTCAAGGAGCCGTCGAGAGCCGTCTGACAAGTTGCGGTCCCCGTGCTGTCGGCGCGCGGCCCGTCTCCTGGTGCCGCCCGGCCGTGGTTAAGTGCACGATCAGGATAGCCGGTTTGTCGGGCGCGCGGCACCCGCCGGCCCCCGGTGGCGGTCTGGCGGGCGCGGGCGTATTTCTAACCCACGCCTCGCCCATCGAGACTCGCGTCCACTCGGAGGTGGCCCGTGGGATCGCACCGCATCCTGCCCGTACTCGCAGCGCTCCTCGTCACGCCCTCGCTCGCCGCGCAGCAGACCGGCACCGTCGCGGGGAGCGTCGTCGCCGCCGAAGCGAGGACGCCGCTCGCGGGGGCCAGTGTCGTTATCGTCGGAACCGCGCGCAGCGTGCTCACCAACGCCCAGGGCCAGTATCGTCTGAGCGTGCCCGCCGGGGCGCACACCGTGCGCGCGCGGCTCATCGGCTATGAGGCCGCGGAGCAGCGGGTCACGGTGGCGGCGGGACAGACTGTGACCGCCGACTTCAAGCTCGCCGCGACGCCGCTGTCCTTGAACGAGGTGGTCGTCGTCGGCGCGCGGACCTCGCGCACCGCCATCGAAACGCCGGTGCCCGTGGACGTGATCTCATCGCAGGAGATCGCCGACAACGGACAGACCGAGGTCAACCAGATCCTCGCCACCCTTGCGCCCTCGTTCAACGCGTCGCACCAGACCATCGCGGACGGCTCGGACCACATCAACCCGGCGAGCTTGCGCGGGCTCGGCCCCGACCAGGTGCTGGTACTCGTCAACGGGAAGCGGCGCCACTCGAGCGCACTGGTGCACGTGAACGGCACCTTCGGCCGCGGCACCGTGGGTGTGGACCTGAACGCGATCCCGACGGCGGCCATCGAGCGCATCGAGGTGCTGCGCGACGGCGCGGCCGCGCAATACGGCTCCGACGCGATCGCCGGCGTGATCAACATCGTCCTGAAGCAGCAGACCGAGCGTCTCGATCTCACGACCACGGCCGGTACGACGGCCGGCGGCCAGAGCGTGTGGGACATCGCGAGTCGGCACGACGGTGACCAGCTCAAGACGGAGATCGACTACGGGTTTGGCATCGGTGACCGCGGGTTCTTCAACATCGCTGGCGAGTACCTGGACCGGGGGGCGACCAGCCGAGCCGCGCCCTACGCGGGTAACGACATCTTCCGGGGCGTCACGACGCAGACGGGGACGGACTCCGCGCTGCTCGTCAACGGCCTCACCCGCCAGGACTTCACGATCCGGCTCGGCCAGGCGGCCGCGGCGGAAGGGATGGCCTTCTACAACACCGTTGTGCCACTGAACGAGAACGCCGAGTTCTACAGCTTCGGAGGCATTTCCCACCGCAATGGTGTAGCGGCCGGCTTCTACCGGTTACCGAGCCAGGAGGCCCGCGTCGTACCCCAGCTCTACCCGTTCGGGTTCCTTCCCGAGATCCGGACGCTGCTCGACGACAACTCAGGCGTCGTGGGCGTGCGCGGCGGGCTCAACGGCTGGGACCTGGACTTCAGCGTCACCCACGGCACGAATGCCCTCCACTACTTCGTCGAGCATTCGAACAACGCCTCGATGGGCACGGCGAGCCCGACCAACTTCGACGCGGGCCGCCTCGCGTTCGGCCAGACGGTCGGCAACCTCGACCTGGTGCGGCCGCTGAGCGCGTGGAGCGCGTTCCGCTCGCTCTCGTTCGTGGCGGGCGGAGAGTTCCGCCGCGAGGAATACCGCATCGACCCCGGCGAGGACGCGTCCTGGCAGCTCGGCAACGGCGGCAGCCGGCCGGGCATCGACTTCGATACGACGTCGGCTGGCAAGCCGAAGGAGTCCGGCGCCCAGGTGTTCCCGGGCTTCCAGCCGTCGAACGCGCTCGACCGGAGCCGCAACAGCGTGAGCGGCTACGCCGGCTTCGAGAGTCAGGTGAGCGAGCGCTTCTTGGTGGACGTCGGGGGCCGCGTCGAGCAGTACAGTGACTTCGGTCGCACCTTCAACTGGAAGGTCGCGTCGCGGTGGGAGATCGCACCCCGAGTGGCGCTGCGGGGAGCCGCGAGCACGGGGTTCCGCGCGCCCTCGCTCGCCCAGGCGTGGTTCAACAACGTGAGCAACCAGTTCGTCATCGACGCGAGCGGCAACTTGATCCTGAACCGGATCCTCACCAGCAACAACCTGAGCCCGGTCACTCGCGCGTTCGGCGTTCCACCACTCCGGGAGGAGACCTCCCGAAACTACAGCGTCGGGCTCACCGCCCAGCCCGCGCCCAGCTGGGCGCTGACGGTGGACGCCTACCGCATCACGATCGATGGCCGGATCGTGCTCTCGAGCCAGTTCCGGGCTGGCACCGATCCGGTCGGGACGGTCGTGGCGCGGCTCCTCACGCCCTTCCAACGGCTGGGTGTCACCACCGCCCAGTTCTTTACGAACGCCGTCGACACGCGCACACTAGGGCTGGACGTCGTGGTCACCAGCACCCGCGCGCTCGCCGGTGGCACGCTGACCCTCACCGGGTCCGCCAACTTCACGAAGACCGAGGTCGAGCGCGTGAACATCCCGCAAGCGATGGCCGACACCTTCACGAGCGGCAACCTCGCGGCTGTGAGCAACATCCTGCTGAACCGCGAGGACCGGAATCGCCTCGAGGACGCGCTGCCGCACGAGAAGGGGAGTGTCACCGCCCGTTACGGCCGCGGACGCTTCAGCGGCCTGGGACGGGCGAGCTACTACGGCACGATTCATTACCGCCATCCCGACGGACCCGCGAACGACGAGACCTTCGGTGCGAAGACCCTGTTCGACGTGGACCTCGGCTACCAGCTGAGCAGCGGCGTGCGGCTCGCGGCGGGCGGGAGCAACATCTTCAATACGTTCCCCGACCAACAGACGAAGGCCACGAACATCAGCCTCGGCCGCTTCATCTACAGCCGGCGGGTGACGCAGTTCGGGGTGAATGGCGGATTCTACTACACCCGCTTGCAGCTGACGCTGTAGACCCTAGCGGCCTACTTCGAACCGGTCGAGCGCGAACCGCAGCCGAAACATCGCCGCGTCGAGGTCACGCAAGCTGTCTTCGTCGAGCGTCCCCGACTCGGCGACGTTGGTCAGGAGCTGCAGCGCGTTGCGGATATGCTCGCCCACGCTCTCCTGCGCGCGCCGCTCAGCGGCGCCGCGGCGCTCGCTCCCGGCGCGCCGCTCGACGGGCACGACCAGGGCGACGTGACGCCGGTCGGTGGGCGCCCGGCGCTCCACGACTTTCCGGCGATCGGCGGGCGAGGCCTCCATTGGCCTCAATGTGGGGTGGGGGACCGGGTTCGGCCAGCGCGACAAAATGCGACCCCGCCCAGGGGTCGGAGGGCGGGGGTGGGGAGGTTCGTATCTCCAATGGGGAGACCCCCTTGACTCGCGTCGCGCGGCCGGGTTAGCATTGGCGTCTGCGCGCGAGGTTTTGGGGCGCGCCGCTCTTTGAGAACTGATGGTCGAGCGTGTGGAGTGCGGCCCCGATTGCAGCGTCGGCGCGGTCAGACGCGCGGCGCGAGGGGTTTGACTCTGACGTGATACGGACGACATACGAAACGCAAGTCGTTCGCATGAGCTGTTCGGATTCTTCATTCATTGGAGAGTTTGATCCTGGCTCAGGACGAACGCTGGCGGCGTGCCTAACACATGCAAGTCGTACGGGACCGGGGGCAACTCCGGTTCAGTGGCAGATGGGTGCGTAACACGTGAGGAACTTGTCCGTCGGCGGG
>WNGN01010022.1_pt1 | contig 12414 bp, 13 predicted proteins | sample 5400561 | NCBI WGS metagenome assembly WNGN01 (sample SAMN13153379, study PRJNA577476) | soil metagenome | isolation source: 115 cm soil or saprolite under Garry oak tree replicate 2 | place: USA:California | collected 2016-06-15
GTGGCGGTGGCGCGGGTCGATGTGGACGTGACCAAGACCCAGGCTCTGCCGCGCCTCAAGAAGATCGGTCTAATGCAGAAAGGCGCGGACCACTAGCTCGGCGACGTGCTCGACGCGCATCGTCGAGCCTCTGGAGCGGAGCCCTGACTCGAGCTGCATCTGGCAACCGGGGTTGCCGGTGACGATCATCTCGGCGCGCGTGCTCAACACGTCTTCCAGCTTCTCCTGCAAGATTCGCGCCGACATGGCGGGCTCCATCGTGCTGTAGAGCCCGGCCGCGCCACAGCAGATGTCGGGATGGCGCATCTCCACCAGCTCGACTCCTGGAATCGAGCGGATGAGGTCGCGCGGCTGCTTCTTGATGCGCTGCGCATGTGCGAGGTGACATGCGTCTTGATAGGTGACGCGCATCTTCACCTCACGCTGTGGAGTGGGAAGACCCACTTCGACGAGCCACTCGCTCAAGTCCTTCACGCGGCCCGTCAGCTCGGGATAGAAGTCCTTGAGGTGAGCGCCGCAGCCTGCCGAGTCGACGATGAGTGCTTCGAAGTTGGAGTCGCGATACACCTGCATGTTCATGTCGCGGAGCTGCTCGGCGCCATCGAGATCGCCGTTGTGCGCGAGGAGCGCGCCGCAGCATCTCTCTGCGCGCGGAAACCACACCTCACAGCCGGCGAGCTGCAAGAGCCTGACCGCTGCTTCGTGCGATTGCGGATAAAGGATCGGCATCACGCAGCCGACCAGGAAGGCGACTCGATGCTGCCTGGGGCCGATGGCAGGCGCGATCCCTCCTGAAGGTGGTTGGAAGCGTGGCCGCAGCGGGGGCAGCTGCCTTCCTGACCGCACGAGGGACGTGAGCCTGAGCGTCTGTGCCGCCCTGGTGACGGTGCCCGCTGTGCGAAGGCGCCGCGGCTTGGCCAGGAGCTGGCGCAGAGCCGTGCGCGCGAGCCAGCGCTTCGGGGTAGGACGGCGAATGCGCTCCAGCTCTGATCGCCCGGCTTCGATGATCCTTCCGTAAGGCACCCCCGACGGGCACACGGCCTCGCATGTGCGGCAGCCGAGGCAGAGGTCGATGTGACGAGCCTGGTCCTCGGTGAACGGAAGCCCACCGCGCTTCCACTGGGTCATCAGGTAGATGCGCCCACGCGGCGATTCTGTTTCCAGGCCGGTCTGCCGGAAGGTCGGGCAAGCGTCGAGGCACAGCCCGCAGTGCACGCAGGTGGCGAGGTCGTCGTCGCTGAGACGTGCGAATGGGCTGATGGCGCCCCTCTCCCTCGCCCTCTCCCCTGCGGGGAGAGGGGACTCTTCGCTCATACGACGAATCTTCCTGGGTTGATGACTTCGTTGGGGTCGAACGCCGCACGAAGGCGGCGCATGAGGTGAAGCGTGGCGGGCGGAGTGCCCCAAGCGCCGGCGTCGCGGCGAAAGTCGGCAGGTCCGGCCATCAGCACGAGCGATCCTCCGGCGGCGACGGCCGCGGCGCGCACAGCGCGCACCTCTTCAGCCCCCCCCGCGACTGTCCAGTTCGCGATGCCTGTCCCCGGCGACGCCCACCAGGCCTGCTCCGGGCCGAGCCTCTCGAGTATCGCCCGCAGCTGGTGCCTTGGTGTCGCGATTCGCGCCCAGTGGGCGGGCGCGGCTTTCGAATGCTGCTTCCACACCGCGCCGTCTGCCTTCGCCCAGCCGAGGTCGGCGACGGTGCGTTTGGTCGCGTCGGGGCTGCCGAGGAAACGGGCGATCACGCGGCGACTCGAGAACACCTCGACCGCCGACGGCGCCATCGGCATGCCGAGCGCGCGCTCGGCCGCGGACCACACCTTGTCAATCGACTCGTCCTCGAACGAAACGCTGGCATCGTGCAGTGGTTTCGGGAAAACCTTGAACGAGGCGGCGACGATGACGCCCAGCGTTCCCAGCGCTCCGTAGTGGAGCTTCATCAGGTCGTACCCGCTGACGTTCTTGACAACGCGCCCGCCCGCGCTGGCGAGGCGGCCGTCGGGAAGCGCGACGCGGATGCCGATGAGGAAGTTGCGGGCCGACCCGTAACGAAGGCGAAGCGGGCCAGTCCATCCCGACGCCAGCAGCCCGCCGATCGTGTGGCCGGGCGAGTTGAAAGGATCAAGAGGAAGGAACTGGCCGCTCTTCGCAAGCTGCGCCTGCAGCGCTTCCAGCGTGATGCCCGCCTCGACGCTCACGACCATGTCCGCCTGCGAGTGCTCGAGCACGCGGTCGAGCGCGGAGGTGTGGAGCTCGATGCCGTCGCGCACAGCCAGGTCGCCCATCTCAGCGGCTCTGCCGCCACCGACCGGGAACACCGCCGTGCCCGCCGCGGCCGCATCGTGCAGGCGCTTCGCAAGCTCCTCGGCCGTCGCCGGCTTCTCAGTCGCGCGCGTGCCGCGACTCACCACCATTTCGCTTCGACAGCGAGGCCGGTGCGCCCAGCGAGGTGCGGCACCTTCTGCTCGGGATCCGGAAAGATCTTGCCGGGGTTCAGGATGCCGTGACCGTCGAGCGCATCCTTCACGCGTCGCATCGCGTCGAGGTCGTCAGGGCTGAAGACCCAGGGCATGAACGCGGCCTTCTCGAGCCCGATGCCATGCTCGCCAGAAAGCGCCCCGCCGAGCTCGACCACCGCACGAAGCATCTCCTCTCCCGCGCTTTCCACCTGCGGCAGCACGTCGCTGTCGCGGAGGTCGAACAGGATGTTCGGGTGCAGGTTGCCGTCACCCGCGTGAAACACGTTGGCGACCGGCAGCTTGTAATGCACCCCGATCTCGCCAACGGCCGAGAGAACTTGAGGCAACCGGCTGCGAGGCACCACGCCGTCGTGCAGGTAGTAGTTGGGCTTGATCCGGCCCAGCGCGCCGATGGCGCCCTTGCGGCCGGCCCACAGCAGGTCTCGCTCGGCGGGGGTCTGCGCCTCGCGCATCGCGTAGCCGTGGTTCTCGCCCAGCACCTTGCGGATCGCAGTCATCAATTCGAGGGTCGATTCCGCGATTCCATCGACCTCGACCAGTAGGACGGCGCCCGCATCGGTCGGATAGCCCGCGTGGTAGTGCGCCTCCACCGCGCCGACGGTGACGCTGTCCATCATCTCGAGCGCGGCCGGGACGATGCCGTGACCGATCACTGCGGACACCGCCTGACTGGCCGCCTCGATGGTCGGAAAGGCGGCGAGCAGCGTGGCCACGCTCGGCGGGGTGCGCAGCAGGCCGACCTTGACCTTGGTGATCGCGCACAGGGTTCCCTCGGAACCGACGAGGACGCCGCAGAGGTCGAGGCCGACGCGATCGGGAGCATCGCCGCTGACCCAGTGCACGCTTCCGTCGGCCAGGACGACCTCCATGCCCAGGACGTGGTTCGTGGTCACGCCGTAGTAGAGGCAGTGAGGGCCGCCCGAGTTTTCCGCCGCGTTGCCGCCGATCGTGCAGGCCTTCTGGCTCGACGGATCGGGCGCGTAGAACAGCCTGTGCCCCGCCGCCATCAGCGACAGCTCCTGGTTGACGACGCCCGGCTCGACCAGTGCTGTCTGCGCGACCGGGTCGATCTCCAAGATCCTGCGCATGCGCGTCACCTGCAAGGCGATGCCGCCGCGGATGGTGACGGCTCCACCTGAAAGGCCGGTGCCGGCGCCGCGCGGCACCACCGGGATGCGGTTCTTCGCCGCGATCTTGATCACCGCGGACACCTCGGCCGAGTTGGCCGGCAGGACAACTGCGTCGGGCGCACAACCCTCGATCGAGGCGTCGCGCTCGAAGATGCGCAGGTCGTTGCTCGAGTCGATCACGTGCTCTTTGCCGACAGCACGTCGCAGCTCCTCGATAACGGCAGGCGCCAACATCAGGCGAGCGGCGCCTCGTGCTGCGGGCTGTGCTGGAACGCCTCGAATCGTCGCGTCGTCGAACCCGGCATCCCCGGTGCTTCGGTCGCATCGTCTCCGGCGATCAGGAGCGAGAGCCAGCGCCGGCATTCGCCATCGGAAGGAGCGCGGTCCGTGCGCTCGAAGATCGCCTCCTGGATGCGGCTGTGCGGCGAGACCTGGACGGTGAACCAGACCGACAGGCCGTTCGACGTGACCACGTGATGGCTTTCGTCTACGCGCCGGTTCACGGGCAGCTTCATCGGCCGTGCCTCGGCGGCCGCCCGAAGCCGCGCTGCCAGGGCCTCGATTTCGTCGGCCATCTAGGACGACGCTCCGGCGAGCACGGCGGATCTTCGCCGCCTAGCGCTGGGACCACCTGGACACCGTATCTCTCGCCGCACCCGCCAGATCATCGTCCCGTCCAGCTTAAACTCGGACCCATGAACGGTCGGAAAAGAGTGGAGGCGGCGATCGCACTGGGTGTGGCGGACCGGCCGCCGTTCGGTGCGTGGGGTCACACATATCGCGAGGAATGGTCGCCCGCGGATCTCGCCGCGGTCACGGTCGACCGCGCCCGTCAGTTCGGCTGGGACTTCGTGAAACTCCAACCCCGTGCCTCGTGCTTCGCGGAAGCGTTTGGATCCGTGTACAAGCCGGCGGGGCATCGCCTCAAGGGTCCCGTGCTGGAAAGCGAGGCGGTCCCCGATCTCGAGACATGGAGCACGGTGGCGTTGGTCAACCGCAAGGCGCTCGACGACCAGGTCGACTCGCTGCACATGGTCGCCAAGCAGCTCGGCTTCGGCGTACCTGTGATTCAGACCGTCTTCAGCCCACTGACGGTAGCCGGCTACCTGGTGGGCAAGAACTCGTCCAGGGTGGTGCGCGAGCTCCGCAAGCACCCAGAGCTGGTGCGACCGGCGATGGACCGCATAGCCGAAGCGCTCGTCGACTTCAGCAAGCGATCGGTGGCGGCCGGCGCGGCGGGCATCTTCTATGCCATCTCCGGCTACGCCGGCCGCGATGCGATGCCAGAGGACGTATATCGCGAGCTTGTGCTGCCCAGCGACCAGGCGGTTCTGGGCACGCTGCCGCACGAGGCCTGGTTCAACGTCGTGCACCTGTGTGGTTCGAAGCTGCACTTCGATCTGGTCAGGGACCTGCCGACGCAGGTGGTGAGCTGGTCGATCCACAATCTCGGCACGCCGACTTTGTCGCAGGGCCGCAACCTGGCGGAGCGGGCGGTGATGGGTGGCCTGGGCCAGCGCAAGAGCCTGCTTTACGGTCCGCCCGCCGAGGTGCAGGCGGAGGCGAGACGCGCCATCGCAGACACCGGTGGATTGGGACTGCTGCTGGCGCCGGGGTGCTCCGTGCCGCCTCGCGTTCGCGAGATCAACCTGATGGCGATTGGAGAATCGGTCGCGGCTTGAGGCGCCCAGTCGCCGGTCTCGCCGAGATCGTGCTATGGGTGCGCGACATGGACGTGGCGCTGCATTTCTATCGCGACCTGTTCGGTCTCGACGTGATCTCTCCGGCGGAGCTCCCCATCAAGTTCCTGCGCGCCGGAGAGGGCGCGACCGGCGTCCCAGAGATGATCGTGCTCGTACCGCATCCCGATTCGTCATCGGCATTCCCACGCGAGAAGGCAAAGCGGGTTCTGCACCACCTGGCCTTTCGTGTCGAGGCCGGCGAGTACGAGGCACTTCAAGACACATTCAGGGCACAAGGCCTGGAGGTGCGTTCGGGAATCCATCCCGTGCTCAAAGGCGTGCGCACGTTCTACGTGGACGATCCCGACGGGAACGAATGCGAATGTATTTCGCCAGATCTGTCATCGGCCCAGTAAAGGAGCCAAAAGTGCCCGTTCTTCGTATCGAACATGCAGTTCCCGACTTCGCCGGCTGGAAGCGCGCTTTTGACAGCGATCCAGCCGACCGCAAAGGGTCGGGCGTCCGCCGATATCAAGTGATGCAGTCGGTCGACGATCCGAACTACGTCCTCATCGACCTGGAGTTCGACACTCTCGAAGATGCTGAAGGCCTTCTTGCCAAGATGCGCCGGGTGTGGAACGGCGAAGGCCGAAATGTGATGAGGAACCCGCAAGCTCGGATTGTCAACGCGGTCGAGACGATTGAGCTCTAAGGAACACCTGCCAGCGGTGCCATCCGACGCCGTGCTCGTCCGGCTGGCCACCATCGCTGTTCACGCTGAGGAGCTGCTGGCGCCGGATCAACCGACAGCTAAGGCTCGCGTGGGGCTCACGAACATCAAGAATGATCGGCGCCGCTCGATGGAGTCGCTGCTCGTCCTCCTTGCCGATCCTGAGGTGCGTACCTATCTGACCGAGCTTGAGCGACTGGGCCTGCTGCCGCCCAAGGGCTGAGGTAATAACCTCTTCCTGAACCGTTATCGGTTTGCTCGTCCACCTGCCGCCCCCGTCGGGGACGGTGGTCTGGATCCGTTCCGCGCTCGCCTCCCTGCTCAGGCGACCCGCGGCGAGGCCGTCAGCGGCGTGAGCAGTCAGGTCGCCTGCGGTCTGCGTTCGGTCTGCGGCTGAGGGCTGCGCGTCACCAAGGTGATAGTGACCCCGGCGAGCAGCGCGATCGCGGCGACGATCACGGTCAGCGGCTGCGGGAAGTGAATGCGCAGCAGCTGGTCCAGCGAGTACGTCCGCCGGCCGGATGCGCAGCTTGGTCACCACCTGGGTCCAACCGTTCATGCCCGGGCCGCCCCACCAGCCGAACAGCTTCTGGGCGCCGTGCCCGGCGATCGTGAGCCCTACGACAAGGCGAAGAATCAACAGTCCAAGGCCAATCATTTCGAATCCCCCACGCTTTAGTTGCCTACGCACATACCCTACGCGGTGTGCCTTTTAAACGCCCGGCGTGGCCGGAATAGACTCTTGAATCCGGGCGGGGGCCTGTAGCTCAGCTGGTCAGAGCGGCCGACTCATAATCGGCTGGTCGATGGTTCGAGTCCATCCAGGCCCACCAAGAAATGAACTCAAACAGGCCCGATCACACCCATGTTCCCCCGCGCTTTGGCTGATTCTTTATCTCTGCGGCTCTTGTGCTCCTGACGATAAACAGCCACGAGCCCTCGCCGGCCCAAAGGCTGCGTTGGTAGGGTCCCGAGGTCGAGTCCGGGCGTGGACTTCCGCGTCGTTCCGGTCGCGGTCACCTCGCCGCCTTATCTTGGTTGACGGGCTCATGGCAGATGGCAAGACAGCGCTATGTCTATTGCTGTTCCTCATCGCAGCATGCTCGTCGGGCACCGGCGCATCCGGCGAGTCGTCTACTAGCCCGATATTCAACGACCTGACAGGAGTCGCTTGCCCAAGCGTCTCGCTTTGCTTCGCGGTCGGCCAGACCTTCATCAGCGGAGCTAGCGGGGACGAGGGTTACCGCACGCTGATCGAGCGATGGGATGGCCGGTCGTGGTCCGTCGTGGAGTCTCCAGACAGCGGCGACGGACAGAGCCATATCGCCAGGGTGAGCTGCGCGAGCTCGTCCTTGTGCTTTGCAGTGGGTTACGACGGCCCCTACCTCCACACCCATGTCCTGATCGAGCGATGGAATGGCTCCTCGTGGTCTCTGGTCACGGCGCCCAGCATCGCCAACTCGATCAACAGCGTCCTGCGCGACGTATCCTGCCCCGCGACATCTCTCTGCTTCGCTGTCGGTCAATACTTTCCTACCGGCGGAGATATCCAGGGCCTGATCGAGAGATGGAATGGTGGCTCGTGGACAGTAATGCCGGACCTGCATCTCGGTTTTCTGTACGCGACGGGTTGCAAATCAGTAACGTTCTGCCTCGCGACGGGGGTCGACTATACATTTGAGCGTGGCAAGCAGGTGACCCTCAATCTCACTGAGCTCTGGAATGGAACTGCCTGGAAGGTCGTTCCGACCGGCCCTGCCGAAGGCCAGTCCCCGATCGATACCATCAGTTGCACCGATACGATCCGCTGCGTTGGGAGTGCTGCTGCATACGGCGCGCAGCCTGGAGGCGGGCCGATGATCGAGACGTGGGATGGTTCGTCGTGGCATGTGGCCCAAACGCCACACCCTCCGGTGCCGGCCGGTCCCGCGCAGGTCGTCGACCGGCTTCAGAGTGTGACCTGCCTTAGCGCGTTGTTCTGCCTCGCCGCGGGTTGGCATATGCGGAACACGACGCAGCGGTCCAACGTAGACACCCTTGCTGAGCTGTGGGACGGCACCGCGTGGAAGATCGTCCCCTCGCCAAACGGGACCACCACCGCCGGTCACGATGCAAACAACGGTTTGGCGGCGATCGCCTGCCACGACAGTTCGCACTGCCTGGCCGTTGGCCACTACTCGCCCCGCGGAGTCTTCCAGACTCTGGCTGAGCAGTGGAACGGAACCGCCTGGTCTATCGTGCCGTCCGCTAATCGCAGCGTGTGAGGCCGTTTGGTACGAATCGTCCCAGGTTTAAAGAAGATCCCCGGTTCGAATTCGGGCATGGGCTCCAAGGACACATCGCGTACACGCCTGGCATGCCGTGGCTTGGCGTAGAGCTTTATGGGGGCCTAGGAAACAAGCCTATCCAACCCTGAAAAAGCTCAAGCCATCAACTGCTGGGCTCGGCCGATGTGAGTTTGATCAGTCGGCCAATGATTGCGAACTGGTTCGCGTTACGGAAACTACGGCCCACTCCAATTCGCGGGGCTTTCCATAACGCGAACCCGTAGGTTGCGCTATCAGTGTCGATAGACGTCGCGCCGGTGGGCGATCCTGGCGATGAGGACGAGATCTTCGGCATCGTCCACCGCATAGACGATGCGGTAATCGCCAACGCGGATGCGGAAGTCATCCCGACCGGCAAGCTTTACTGAGCCCGGAGGACGCGGATTAATCCCGAGGCCATCGATCGCAGCTGCAATGCGATCGGCGACAGATCCGCGGAGCCGGCGATACGCCTTGATCGCCTCCGGATGGAGGCGAACGTCGTACCTCTTGCTCGGTTCTACTTGCGGACCGTCGACCAGGGGATGGCCAGGTCGGCTTCCTCGCGGGCCTGCAGCGCGGCGAGGCTGTCCTCGAGGTACTCGGCTCGCTCGACCATGGCTCGGTACTGCTCGACATCAATGAGGACTGCAGTCAGCCGCCCACGCTTGGACACGAAAAGAACCTCCTCGCTCGAACGAAGCAGATCGAGCTCATGGCCAAGCTGGCTTCTCAAGTCATCTGCGGTAACCACACGGGGAACTGCCATAGCAAGCCTATTGTAGACCCTACCGTCAACGGTAGGGTTGTCGGCGGGACTGGGGGCTAGTGCCGACCGACCTTTTAGAACAGGCTGATGGAGCGGCCGGCCACCGTAATCGGTTGGTTCGCGTTACGGAAGCCCCGGCCCACACCAATTCGGCGGCTTTCCATAACGCGAACCGGAGGCGCCAGACGCCTTGGTCGAGTGGTCAACGACCACTGCCGGGCCTTGGATACTGTAGCGGCGGTGGCAGCCTGGTGGCGTGCGGCGCTCTTGACCTCATCTTGTTCTGGGAGATGACAAAGGGCCTCACGCAGCCGTTGCTGAAGTAGGAGAAGGTTGTCGAGGGCGATGATGGACCACGATCTGTTTGGGGTTGGCGACGACGAGCCACTTGTCACGCGCTTGGGACAGGCCATCGCTTGGTGCCGCCCGAGGGTCGATCCTGCCAATCCCAGCGGCTGCCTTCGCAGCGATCGGCTGCGGCCATGGATACTCCAAACCGATCGGGCCGCAATGGTTAGATGGCTGTGCGTCGATCGCGCACGCCGTGACCCAAATGTCAGAGGTGCGCTGCCGGTCGGCACTCGGAACGACCTCGATGGCGATCTCCTCCTCTACCTTCCCGATCAGCAGCTGGCCGATGGGGCGGCGGAGCAGGCCTCCAACGGCTTCTTTGACATGGACAACACGCCACCCTGGGATTCTTGGGTGGCTCTCGTCCGCGATTCCCGAGCCGATGTGTCCTCGCGCGACCAGCTCATCTGCTACGTGCCGGCCGAGCTGCGAGATTTCGTTCAGCGCGGAATCGACGTCAATCCCGAGGGTTGCATCCTCTGGCTCCGTCGTGCGCCGACGACGTTTGGGGTCGTCGACCACCTAAGGCACCTACTGGCCCTGGGCGAACCGCTCAGCTAGACACGGGGTTTCGGGTCGAATCGTCTCTGGCTAACCGCCAGGGCACCTTAGGTCGAATCTCGAGGTCGCGTAGCGGCACCTCCAAATCGGTATTAGCAGTTGCCGCCTCGAATCAGTTGTCGTCGGCGATCATCGGCGGGCTGTTAGGCACGACCGGTTCGGCTAACGAAATCGCACTCCCGACGATGCAAGGTTGGTTCGCGTTACGGAAACTACGGCCCCGCAGCGCCGGCGCCTAAGGCGAGGAATCGGGTGCTGCGCCGTTAACTTGAGTTGAGGTGGCGAATCGAAACCCCCGCGGCCGGATCCTGGACCAGGCGACCTCGATTCGGCTCGCGCTGATGGCGACCCTGTTTGGCTATCTCGCGATCATCTGGGTCAGCCACTTCATTCCTCTGCCCCCTTTCCTTACCGGCCCGTTGGCCCTCGCCGGCTGGCTGTTCCTCCCTGGCCTGTTCTTGTGGGCCAGACTGCAGCGGATCGACACGAACGCTCGGCCGTCGCTGAGGGAGCTGGTTCGACCGTGGGCCTTGACGACCACTTTCGGCGCCTTAGCAGCGGTAACGCTGTTCCTGGCGATTGGCTGGGACGTTCCCAAGTTCTGCCACGGTCCGATTCCGGTCAACTGTGTCAAGGGCTACCAATGGTCCACCGACAATGGTCATTACTACCACACGATCTTCGAAGGCACTCCAACAGAGATTAGCCAGCAAAGGTATGTTCAGGAAGTCGGCTTCGATCTGCGCTCGGCCGCCGTTTTTGGCGTACTCGCACTGTCTGGTGCCTGGGTTGCCGCAGCAGTATTCAGGCCTGTCTCGACTAGGGCCATCGCCGGTTCAGTTCGCAAACGCACCCTCTGATCATTCAGCGATTAGGCGGCTGGATGTGAGGCCTGCATCTTGAGCCGTCGCCAACGTTCGGTACCGATTTTGGCCGCGGCGATTTTCGTGCCCATGGGTCTTCTTTTGGTCGCGGTTCTGGTACTCGCTTCAATCTTCGTTGTGAGACTGTACGAACTGCACCCACCGGCGTCAATTGGGGATTGCCCATCCAAAGCGCTTGTTCTGGCACCGGGCAGCCAACTCACGGAAACGTCCCAGATCACGGTCGGTCAGAGCACCGGCTGCTGGGCAAAATATTCGACCGACTGGTCACCGCACGAGGTTGTGAGCTACCACACGACGAGCGTGAACACGCCTGGTTGGACTCTCAAGGACCTTATTGAGTCTGTCGGTGAAGTGGATCTGGCATCGACGACGCGGCCCGGTCTCCAAGGCCTCATACAGGTTGGGAGCAATTCGGCTCGCGTCTCGGGCCGTACGCAGTTCAACCTGAGCGTCTGCTTCTGCGATCCGCATGAATTCGCCCAATGACTAAGTCCCGACACCCCTGAGGTATCACAGGCTAGGCCACCAGGTCTTGGAATTCGTCGGGTGGATGGTCGCCATGCGGGTCAGTTGATGCGGATCGCTCGGCCCTGAAGGTGTGCTCCGCGGTTCGCGTTACGGAAACTACGGCCCACCAACTTGAAGCGGTCGGGACGCACATGTACGGCAGTCAAATCATGAAGTCGGTCGCGACGAGTCCGGCGCTCACGCGAGGGCCGCCCGCACTATGCGCACAAACAACTCCGGCGCCTCATGCATGGCCCCACGCGCCTGGCCTTTCATCACCACGATTCGACTGGACGGCAAGGCGGCTTGGAGATCCTGCAGCCATCCTTGCACGACCGGACCGCTGGTACTGCCCAGCAGGAGCACCGTCGCGGTAGTGAAGTCGCGAAATTCGACGGGGTCGAAGCGGTAGGTTGCGTACGAGTCGGCCTCGACGGGTATGGCGCGTGCATTCCGTAGCGCGCCCGCCCAGACCGCCGACTGGCGCAGACCCGCCAGCACCTGTGGTCGCGCATTCGGGAGAAGGCCCGGGTTGGTTGTTGACACAACGACATCAACCAGGACGGTGGCCACAATCGAGTCGAGATCCCCGGCTGCCAGGCTGGCATGCAACCGCGCCCGCACGCTGGAGGTGAAGGAGTCAAGTCGAGGGGGCTCGTAGAGCACCAGCCGATGCACCTGGGCCGTGCGACGGGTAGCGTGCAGCGCCACCTGGGCGCCGGACGAGTGCCCCAGCACATCGACGGGTGCGCCGACCGCTTTGGCTACCGCCGCCACATCCTCGTATTCGCGCGCGATGTCGTGATCAGCCGGGTAGGCGTCGCTGTCCCCGTGGCCACGCCGGTCCATCGCATAGACCGTGAAATGCTGAGCTAGCAACGGCAGGGATGGTCCCCAGAAGTGGCGGTCGACGAACCCGCCGTGCACCAGGAGCAGTGCAGGGCCGGTGCCGCTTTGGTCATAGATGATTCGGGTTCCGTCGGGGGAAACGATGGCCTTCCGATCGGTGGTTTC
>WNGN01003615.1_pt1 | contig 12413 bp, 8 predicted proteins | sample 5400561 | NCBI WGS metagenome assembly WNGN01 (sample SAMN13153379, study PRJNA577476) | soil metagenome | isolation source: 115 cm soil or saprolite under Garry oak tree replicate 2 | place: USA:California | collected 2016-06-15
TCGCCGAGCCCGCGAGCTACCACAACACGGCCATGGTCCACATGCGAGTCAGCAACGTCACGGACCACTCGTTCCAGATCAAGCTCGAACCCTGGGGCTCCTGTGGCATCGGGGGCTGCACATACGAGAGCGCGGCCTACCTGGTCCTCGAGTCGGGCGACTTCGTCCTGCCGGACGGCTCCCAGGTGGAGGCGGGCATCGCGGCGGGCGTCGGCCTGACCCCCGTCACGGTGCCCTTCCGCGAGGCCTTCGGCGCGGGCGCCCCGATCCTCCTCGTCCAGACGCAGACCTTGAACGACGCGCACCCCGCGGTGGCCAACCGGACGTACCTGAACTGGACGGGCTCCTACGGCGTCCGGCTCAACGCGAACGCCTCGACGAGCCACTCGGCGGAGAGCGTGGGCTACGTCGCCATCTCGGCCCCGTCCAACCCGAGGGCCCTCTCGACTTGGACGCGGGCGGAGGCCTCGTTCTCGTCGAGCCAGCTCCAAGGCACGTGGACCTACCCGAGCACGTTCACCCAGCCCCAGGCGCCGCTCATCGTCGGCTGGATGGGGCCCGAGGCCGCGAGCCCCACGAGAAACCTCGGCCTGCGGCAGGCGAGCGCGACGAACGTCAGCGTCACGATCTACCGCGAGCAGTACGGCACGCCGACCGCGGACAAGGTGGAATTCTTCGCCTTCGCGGGTCCCATGAACCTCACCGCGAGGATGACGACCAAGGCGAACGGGACGGGCAGCTTCGACACGGACGCGGACGGCCTCTCGGACGGCGTCGAGGTGAACACGTACGGGTCCAACCCGACGATGCGCGACACGGACGCGGACGGCCTCCCCGACAACGTCGAGGTGGCCACACGGAACGCGACGATCCCCATCAACGGGACCCTGAAGACGATCAGCTACACGACCTCCCCGACCTCGCCGGACACGGACGGCGACGGCATCCCGGACCTCCAAGAGATCCAGGGCGTCTACGACCACCGCGTCCTGTATTACGACATGTCCACCGTGGTCTCCGGCACGACGGCCATCATGCAGGACCTCTCCGGGAACATCAACGAGGGAACGGAGCACCTGGTCGGCAACGTGACGGGGAAGGTCGGCGGCGCGAAGTCCTTCACGACGAACGAGTACATCACCGCGGCGGATGCCACGAGCTTGAACCTCGCGGACAGCCTCACGTTCGCGAGCTGGGTCTACCCGACGGCCATCTCGAACGGCGTGGACTACGAGATCGTCCGCAAGATCAGCAACAACCCGACGAAGGGTTACCTGTTCCGCGTCCACGGCGACGGCACGAACGTGGGCCACCTGAACGTGGAGATCTGGAACAACGGGGTCAAGTCGGCGTGGAACAGTCCCAACGGGGGCGTGGGGCTCAACAAGTGGCAGTACGCGACGTTCACCCTGACGGACGGCGTGGGCCAGTTCTACCTCAACGGCACCGCGGTGACGACGACCGAGGTCACCGTGGGCCCGGCCGTGCCCCAGGCCACGGGCAGCCCGGTCTTCGTCGGAGCGAGCGAGGGGCTCAACGAATGGTTCAGCGGCTACCTGGACGAGGTGCAGGTCTGGGACCGCGCCCAGTCCAAGGGCGAGGTCAGCGGCCTCTACAACGTGACGAACGGCACGTCGTACGTCGCGCGGCTCGACATGGAGACACGGGCGAGCAACGGTCAGCTGTTCGACTTCTCCGGGACGGGACACACGGGCGCCCTGACGGGCACGTCGCCCGTGGAGGGCCGCACGGGCCTGGCTCGGAAGTTCGCCGGCGGCTCGGACGGCGTCCTGCTCTCGAACTCCGGGACGCTCACGATCTCGTCCGCGGTGACCGTGGACGTCAACGTCAACCTGGCCGCCGATCCGTCCACGGACGTCTCCCTCGTGGCGCGCAAGGGATCGTTCTACCTCAACGTGAGCTCGGACGGCTTGGTCCGCTGGACGCTCTCCGGCAAGGCGTCCATCGCCACGACCGTGCCCATCGCCCTCGCGCGGTGGGTCCGCGTGACGGTCACCGCCACGACCTCGACCTTGAACCTGTACATGGACGGCGCCCTAGTCGCCTCGGGGACGACGAGCGCGTTCCCGTCGACGACGAACGGGATCACCGCCGGCTACACGGAGGGGCAGGCCCATCTCGCGGGTTCGCTGGATGAGTTCACGCTGATGAGTTCCGCCGCAAGCGCCACGACCGTGACGGACTCGGGACCGCGCGGCGTCCAGCTGAACCCCGCGGTCGCGGACACGGACGGGGACGGCCTGAGCGACGGCCTGGAGAGCTTCACGACGACCGCGAAGCTGGCGAATCGCTACCCGTTTGGCGCGTACAACAACATCTACCCCCCGGCCCTCTCGCTCAACCTGAGCGTGCCAGGGTGGAGCATCACCCAGGCGACCGCGCTCGTGGGGATCACGGCCCCCTTCATCACTTGGATCGCGGTGAATCTGGCCGTGTACAAGTCGGGCGTGCTCCAGACCACGTACACAATCCGACCTTACGGCCTCGGAGGATGGACGGCCAACAACTTCACCTCGTTCGACCTCCTCGCGGTGGGCGTCTCGCGGGTTGACCTGGCCCGCCCCTCCATGAGCTTCGCCATCCAGGTGTTCAACTCGGGAGGCTCCCCGGGCCAGCTCGAGTACTTCCAGATTCAAGTGACCGCACACACGTTGCCGAACCGTGCGGACACGGACCGCGATGGCCTGAACGACTCGGAGGAGGTGAACCTCGGCCACGACGGCTACATGACGAACCCGTGGAAGGCCGACACGGACGGCGATGGAATCTCGGACACCATGGAGACGAACGGGTGGTCCTGGTCCGGCTCGACGATCGTCTCGGATCCGAACGGCTTCAAGACGGACCCGACGCGTGCGGACACGGACCGGGACGGCGTGCCGGACGGGCGGGACCGGGCGCCCCTGGGCGACGCCTTCGTCCGCATCTTCTTCCAAACCGCCGTCATATATGGTGGAACGGACGACGACACGACCCCGTCCTTCTTCGAACCCTTCGCCTCCATCCACGTGGGCAACGAGACCGCGTACACGCCGAACAAGAGCGTGGCCTCGGGCTCGACCGCCTACATCGCCTTCACCTACGTGGCCAACGTCCCCGACGACCAGACGTACATCCCGATCACAATCGAGGTCTGGGACTACGACGCCGTCCAGGCGAATGGGAACCCGGACGATACCCACGAGCGGTTCGCGGTTAACGGGACCTCCCCGACGTGGACCCTCAACCACCCCTTGGCGTCGACCGGTCCACAGGCTTACTCGTCGAGCGGCACAGGGGCCTTCCGAGCCACGTCCGTGTCACTTACTGTTGAAACCGTCTACCCATCCCGCATCGCCGCGTACATGATCGTCCCCCTCGACTACTCGGGCGTCTACAACGTCACGAACGCGAACGGCGCCATCGTGAGCCGGCGGTATGTCGGCGAACCGCGACTCGTTACCATGATACTGAACATCACCCGAGTCGTCGGTCGAGCGACGTTAGTCTATCAGGATGTCCTCTTCGTCCCGAGGTCCGTGTTCTTCGACACAATGCTCTATGAGCGGCTTGCAAACGCGAACACTTCCTGGCCACTGACGAACCTTGCCTTCCGACAGAACGACACCAAGGCCGGGTCGAACGCGGACGACCTCCAGCAAATCCTCTCGGGGAACGTCACATACGACGACGAGACCGCGATCCTCGGGCTGCTCTACCTGAACACGGCCTCCACGGCGACATATCAGCTCGTCAATATCGACTACGGCGCGTCCCAGGACACCCTCTTCACGTACAGCCTCTCGGACGGCGCGCTGCGACTTATCGGCTACACGCCCTTCGTCGTCGACTCGAGCGTTCGGTACCGGTTTTGCTCCTCCCCGAACTGCGGCGTCAACCCTGTGGACAAGCCGTGGTGGGAGCAGATCTGGGACGGATTCGTGTCCGTGGTCACCGCCTTCGTCACGTCGGCTATCGTCCTCGCGGTGAACGCATTCGCCCAGCTCGTGACGATCCTCAGCCAGCTCGGGTCGTGGGTCGCGGACCAGTTCGCCCAACTCCCGGGGAAGGTCGCGAGCGCGGTCCAGGCGGCGGCGAAGGTGCTCAATGAGGTATGGGACTCCTTCATCAATCTCATCACGGCACCGTTTCGGGCCTTCTTAGCATACCTCGAGAACTGGCGCCTCCGCCTCGTCTCAGCGTCCTTCGATCTCTCGGCGCTGTCCCTTCACGCCGACGGCTCGCCGGGTTCCATGAGCAACGTGGGCGGTGCCATTACGCAGCTGCTCCGCGCAATCTTCGATCCGGGGATCCTCACGGCCCTAGGGATCGCGGCGGCGGGGATCATCGCCGCCTTGGTCGCGTCGATGGCGACGGGCATCGGGTACGCGATCGCCTCGCTTGTCGCCCCGATCCTCATCTCGCTCGTGATCTCGGTCGTGGTTCAGGCGGTCGCTCCCGCCATCGGTGCTGCACTCTCTTGGCTGTCTGATCTCGTCGCCTCGACGAATTGGATGACAGTCGGCCTCGGGGTGTCGATTCTCTCCTTGGCACTCATCCTCTTGGAGCCTTTCGTGACCGCGACGACCATCTCCTTTTTTGCGATGGTGACGGACGAGGTTTCCTTTGTGGACTTCGTGTGGGGCCGGATCACGATCATGGAGATCCCGAGCGTGAAGTCGATTATGCTGTCGCTGCTGGGGGTCATCCTAGCTGCAATTCCGCTGATTCTGGGCTTAAAAGGGTACGTTGCGCTGCTCTTGGACGTGCCTGCCCTCATCCTCGGCTTCGTCGGACTCGCGACAGCTGAGAAGGATCCCGCTCACCCCATTTTCGGAAAGGTTGAGGACCGGCTGGCTGATGTCGGAATTATCCTCGGTGCAGGCTCTGTAATCGCTGACCTTGCCGCGGGTCCCAAGGGATGAAGCACGGGCCCGTAAGGCTATAGAGCGAGGAGGGATCTAATCCGACGATGTCCGAGGCGGAAATGAATCGGTCGGAGGGGCGACACAGCAAGGAAGTCCCAACTCGAAGCAAAGTCGGACTAGCTCTGGTTCTCGGGCTTGCGATTCTCCTTGTTACAGGGCGGAACGCCCTTCTCTACGGGTGGAGTCAAGGTACTGTCCTGGCAACGATCGCAACCGTGCCCATAGCGCTAATTCTGTACTTCATTACGCTTCGGCGCTGGTCTCGGTGACCACCTTTTGTTTCATCGATTCCCAGGGGAACCTTCAATCCCGGCCTTACATCGGCGAACCGCGGTTCGTCGCGTTTCTGCTCAACGTGACGTCCTTCGTGGGCACAGACCAGGAGGCGATTCTCGTCCCCCGATCCTTATTCTTCCAGAGCCTCCTGTACGCGTACCTCAGCTCGGGGAACCCCCCGAGCCTAGTCTCGCAACTTTCGTACATGCAGAACGCCACTTCCGGGTCGTGGAACGCGGACGACCTGCAGGAGCTCCTCGTCGGCAACGTCAGCCTGAACGACTTCCTGACGATCGTCGACGACCTCGACGTCAACGCGACCGGCGCGACGATCGGCCGCGCCTTCGTCTTGTCGATCAACGATGAGGTCGCCGGAAATCCCCTCTTCTACTCCCTGCCCGACGGCGTCGTCCGCCTCGTCGGGTATTTACCACCCTCGCTCACCTCCTATTCCGCGACGTATACGTTCTGCACATCGTCGTGCGGCCAGCCGACCGACAAGCCGTGGTGGGAGGAAGTATGGGAGGGGATCGTGACCGTCGTCACGGCCGTCGTCACGTCGGCGATCGTGATCGCCGTGACCGCGTTCCAGTACATCGGCAAGTTGCTCCAGCAGGTGGGGAACTGGTTCGCGCAGCAAATTGCGAACTTCAAGGCGGCGGTCGCGAGCGCGGTGCAGGCGGCGGCGAAGGTGCTGGGGCAACTTCTGAACAGCTTCTTCGACTTGTTCACGGCGCCCGTGAAGGCGGTCCTCGCCTACCTCGACGGATGGAAAGCGGACATCGTGCGGGCCGCCCGCAACCTGGACCAGATCGCCCGAGCGTTCGACGGCTCGCCGGCGTACGTTGTGCTGATGGGGGCCGCTATCGGGGAGCTCCTCGCGGCCGTGTTCCGCCCCGACATCATCCTCCTATTGACGGTCATGTCGTTCGCGATCATCGCCGCGGTCACGGCGACGATCGCGACCGGAATCGGCTACTTGATCGTCTCCCAAGTCGTGCCGATGATTATATCGCTCATCGTTTCCGTGGTGGTGCAAGCCGTCGCCCCGGCCGCGTCGTCTGTATTGTCCTGGCTGGCGAACCTCGTCGACACCAGAGAGTGGGTGTTCTTGGGGGTTGCGATTGCGGGGTTCGACGTCGCCGTTTCCTTCTTGGCTCAGTTTGGAGGCCCGATAAGGCCGTTACACGTGGAGCGGGTGATGGATCCGAATGTGCCGGACGCGTTCAGGACCTCATACGGGGAGACCATCAATAATGTGAAAACCTCGAGGACTCTTATCTTGGCGATCCTGGGGTTCGTCCTCGCTTTGATCCCTGTCCTGGTCGCCCTTCCGGCAACGGCTGCCCTCATCCTCGATCTTTTTGCTCTTTCTGCCGGCATGGTTTCCTTGGCCGACGCCCTTGGGGATCCGGCGCGCCACTTGTATGGACGGCTAACCCTAGCGCTCTCCGGAATTGAGGTCGGATTATCGGCTTTCGGCGTCCTCGGGCATATTGACGGCGCGGCTCGGGGTGAATAGACTTGGAAGGGGCTTTTCCCGGGGGGCACGAGGCGGCCTTGTACACCCAAAAAACGGGTAACCTGGTGGCGAGAAACATCCCAAGGTTTGTTGGATTTGGGGGGATGGCCGGCGCAGCGGTCCTCGCAATAGTGGTCATGATCCCCGAATTCCAGCGTGACCCTTCCACGCCGCCGGCCTACTACCTCCTGCCGGTGATCATCTGGGGGGCTTTCTTGGAAGCTCTTTTGGTGTCCGGCGCGGAATTGTCTCGCTCGAGGTTCATTGTTTGGACGGACGCCTTTGCTCCTCCGTTTCGCCGGGCACGAGCTGGCGCGCCGAGGCTTCCTTCCGTAGTCCGATTCGGGACAGTGGAGCGCGTGGTTCCAGGGACTCGCTTGGTGGAAAGAAGGGAACAGGTGTCCGGTATTTCTGTCGAAATACAGGGCGGAGAAAGAGTGCTGGTCCGGGAGAGCGATGTCGGGACTGAGGGGGTCGAAGCGCTCTTCCGTGCCTGGTCCGAATGGAAGAAGAGCGAACCAGGGGTGTCCCCGTTGGGGAGCGCCACGCGGACACCATCCTGGGTCGAACGGGAATGGAGGGAGGAGGCGGCCATCGGCTTCGGGTTGATCGCGATCCTCCTTCTTGCAGCGCTCTTGATTGTCTTGGCGGGCAATAGCAATACCGCTGGACGGGTGGCGTTCGCAGCCCTATTCGTTTCGGGGTTCGCGTTCGCGGTTGGTTGGATTCTGAGCGCACGGTCTAGGAAGCGGCGAATCATCAAGATGCGCGAAGACCGGCCTAGACCGGAGTCATAGACGACGATGAAGTCGATCTCGCTGCGGGGCGCATCGGCCAGCATATCCGCAATGACCGGCCGTTCCATTGGCGTACGCGCCATTCGGGATCAAGGAGGATGGTGGGTTCCAGAGGGCACCGCGCCTCCGTTTAACATCGAAACCGCAGGGCAACTCACCCCCGTCCGCACGGCCCGGTCGATCGCTCTTTCAATCGAGGGACTTGTCCTTGCGACGCTCTCACTGGCTCTTGCACCCACCTGGGATTGTGGGCGTTTTCATCGACGTGATTGCGCTTGCCGCGAGCCTGATAGGACTGAACGATGCGCTGAAAGACATGGGAAAAGTCGTCTTCGGCCGTGTGACAACAGTTCTTGCTGGGATTTCCACGGTTGAATCTGCGGTGTCGCTGGTCGGAGACCTCGTTCGAGCGTCCAAGGGAGAGTAATGGCCAATTCCGCCGACAGTTCGCAGACGGTCCAAGGCCGATACGTTCAGCCTCGAGCCGTCTACCTTAGGAAGCGGGCACTAGAGCTGACGCTCCTAGCGATGCTGCTCTTCGGTGGAGTCGGGGCCGGCGTCTCGTCTGTCTTTTGGATTGACACAAACCCGTCCGTATCCAGGTGGAATTGGTTACTTCCCCTCATCGCGGTCGCAGCTGTCCTTGAAGTCCTCCTTCTTAAGGGGCCAGAACTCGTGCGGCACCGGTTCGTGGTGGATGAGAGTGGCTTCACACCGCCTTTCTTCCGCTCTGCTCGTCAGCGATCCGGAGGGGAAACCACAATTCCTTTTGACTGGGTAGACCGGGTCGCCACAAGAACGTATACGCAAGCCGGAAGGACACGTGTGTACGGAATCGCTCTAGCCTTGAAGGACGGCCGGCGGGTCGTCATACGAGAGAGTGACGTGGGAGAGGACGGAATACGTCGGCTCTCTACCGCCCTCTCGGTTGCGCGGCCTTCCTCGGGCGGTTCGACAGACTCGGAACGTCAGCGCCAGACTGACCAAGGCAGGAGACGAGCACTGAGGGAAGAATTGCTTCCGGCCGTAGGATTGCTCGTAATCTTGGCGCTTGCCGTGATCGCCCTTGTGGCGGTAGGCAATCCTCGCTCCTATGCCGGATTGGCGCTTGCCACGATCGCTGCCCTTGGGACCGCTTTCGGAATAGGCTGGATCTTCTCGATCAGGCGTCGGACCAAGCCCAACGGATGAGGCTTGCATCATCTCTCCAGGAAGATGACCACCCGAACCGATTTCTTGCGAATCGGCCGCAGGCGCACATGAGCCGGCTTCTTCGGCAATCTCCCAACTTCGGTCGCCCTCTATCTGGAGCTTGTGGCGTTTGGCCTATCCACCTACGGACTGTGGGCTGCGTTCACCGACTCAGCTGGCCCTGTATTCGGCCCCTTCACGAAGGGGCTTGCGCTGGCCTCCGAGGGGACGTCGACAGCTTCTTTTCTCCGCGACCTCGTTCAGTAATACATGACTTGGCCGAGGGCTTGGGGGGATGATTCCTTGGTCATGAATTTCGAGAGCGACCATCAAATCCGGTGATGCGAACCCAGGCGAGCAATGACACGGGTCGACGAATCAGGAGAAAGGAAGAGGCTGCGAGCAAAGGTCATGCTAGCTGTGGTGATTGTAATTGCCGGCCTCCTCACCACAGCGCGCAACTTTCTCAGTTCCGGCTGGGATAGAGGCACGATTGTCGCCGCGATCGCGAGTGTGCCGATAGGTGTCGCTCTATACTTCGTCATCATTCGACGTTGGTTGCGGTAGTCTCACTCCGGTCCAGCCGCCCTACCACGCCACCTGGTACAACTTCTCGGGCCACGACGGCGGGAGCCTCCACGCGCTCCCGCTCACCGTCATCGTCTCCACAATCGTGCCGTACCGGGTTGGGACGGCCTTGACCGTGCCGGCGGACTACTCGGGGATCTACAACATCACCGATTCCCAGGGGAACATTCAAGCCCGCCGCTACGTCGGCGAGCCACGGTTCGTCGCGTTGCTGCTCAACGTGACGTCCCTCTACAGTCCGGACCCGGAGGCGATCCTCGTCCCGCGGTCCCTGTTCTTCCAGAGCCTCCTGTACGCGTACCTCAGCTCCGGGAATCCCCCGAGCCTAGTCTCGCAGCTTCGTACGTGCAGAACGCCACCTCCGCGTCGTCGAACGCGGACGACCTCCAAGAACTCCTCACGGGCAACGTCCCCCTGAACGACTTCCTGACGATCGTCGACGACCTCGAGGTCGACGCGGCCGGCGGCAGGATCGGCCGCGCGTTCGTCTTCTCGATCAACGACGAGGTCGCCGGCAATCCCCTCTTCTACTCCCTGCCCGACGGCGTCGTCCGCCTCGTCGGCTACTTGCCGCCCTCGCTCACCTCCTATTCCGCGACGTATACGTTCTGCACGTCGTCGTGCGGCCCGCCGACCGACAAGCCGTGGTGGGAGAAAGTCTGGGGGGGCAACGCCACTGGTCGCCGGCTCTGCTCGCCTTGCGCTTGGCGTCGTCGGTTGCCGACGGATCTCTGCCCAAACGGCAATTGCCGGAATGCCGCGAGGCGGGTCCAGCCTCCCGGCCTAGCGGACGCGCTTCACGACCGCGTCGACGATCGCGACACTCTCCCCGAGGTACGCGTCCGGGTCCATCGCCGTGTCGATCTCCTTCTTGGAGAGCAGCTTCGTCGCCTTCGGCTCCCCGAGGAGCGCGTCCCGCAGATCGATTCCCTTCGACCGCGCGTTCTGCGCCGTCTCGCGGACGAGCTTGTGCGCGTCCTGCCGTCCGAGCCCCTTGCCCACGAGGGCGATCATCGCGGATTCGGCCATGACCTGGCCCTTCGTCGCGGCGAGGTTCTCCTTCATACGGTCCGGATAGACGCGTAGCGTGCGGAAGATCTCCGTCGTCCGCGCGAGCATCTCGTCGATCAGGACGCAGGCGTGCGGAATCAGGATGCGCTCGGCCGCGCTGTTCGTCAGGTCCCGCTCGTGCCACAGCGGGATGTTCTCCAGGGCCGGCGTCACGCTTCTGCGCCATCGTCGAGCTGCCGACCTGCTTCGCCTCGAACGCCTCTGCGACCTCCGCGATCTCCGTCCGCTGGAGGTTCCGCACCTCCGTGCAGAACTTCTCGAGGGACGCGGCGAGGTTCGCGAGCACGCCGATGAACTCCGCGTGGCGGTCGCGGCCGACGACCTGGGTCGCGGCTTCCTCGACCCCGACGCCGAGGTCCCCCAGGACCGCGGTCTGGATGTCGGCGGCTCGCGGTCCGAACGCGGCGCCCGTTCCTACGGCACCGGACATCTTGCCGACGACGATGCGCGGGGTCGCCTCCCGAAGACGTTCGCGTTGCCTCGCGACCTCCGAAGCGAACACGGCCATCTTCAGCCCGAACGTGATTGGCACGGCGGCTTGGCCGTGCGTGCGTCCGAGCATGACCGTGCGCTTGTGCTTCGAGGCGAGGGAGGCGAACGCGTCGATGAGGCCGTCCAGGTCTTCGTCGATGAGACGGATTGCGTCGCGAAGCTGGAGCGCCGTGGCGGTATCGAGGATGTCGCTGCTCGTCGCGCCCAGGTGGACGTACTTCCCGGCGTCGTCGCCGCACGCCTCCGTGAGGGCGAGGACGACCGCCATGAGGTCGTGCCGTGTGTCCTTCTCGAGTTCCTCGACGCGCTTCACGGTGACGCTCTTCGTCGTCGCTTTCTTCGTGATTTCCAGGGCGGCTTCTTTCGGGATGAGCCCGACCTTGGCCTCCGCCCGCGCGAGGGCCGCCTCGACGCCGAGGAGCCGCTGCAGCCGCGCGTCCTCCTCGAAGAGGCCCCGCATCTTCGGCCGGCCGTAGCGGAAGTCGATCGGGCACAGGAGGGACATCGCGACCGGCGTCGGCAAGGCCCCCGGCCATAATGGAGCTTTTGGCGGCTCCGATACCGCCATCCAGCTTGCATCGGGTCAAGCGACACACATTCCCCATATCCGCAGCTCCCTCCGCATCAGGGAAATCCTCTCAGGGCTGAAGGCTGAGGAGATCCAATAACTCGCGTGTTCGGTAGACCGGGATGTCATCGCGCTCCGCGAGTTCTAGGATGTCGCGGTCTCCGGTGACAACACCATCCGCCTGCACCGCCGCCGCACAGGCGAGGACGGGCGCGTCCTCCGGATCCCGCAGGCGTCTCGACCACATGGGGATCTTTTCCGCGTACGTACCTCGGGCGACGAGACCGCCGGCCGTGAGAATCGATTCGAGCCGCCTCAAGGCTTCCGACAGGTCGGGGTGGTCCTGGAATATCCGCTCGATGACCTCATACACCTGGTCTACGACATCCTCTGCGTAGAGAAGCGTGACATCACCGCGAAGAGAGGCGACGAGCTCACGGCGCTCGTTTCCAGCGAAGAACAGGCCGGACAGGACCGTGTTCGCGTCAACGACGACGCGCATAGCGCTCCTTCCAGAGGCGCGCCTTCGCCTCCTTCACAAGGTCGCCGAGTCGCTTGCGGGTCAGGCGGAGACTCCGGCCTCGTTTCTCGAACACGTCGAACATGCGCTCCAAGTCCTCCTCCCGGAGGACCCGGACCTCATCGCCCCCCTCGAGGAACACGATGCGACTGCCTTTTCGCAGGCCGAGCCTCTTGCGGATCGAGACGGGAAGTGTCACCTGTCCCTTCGACGTGACCGTGGCCACTTTGGCCATGGACGTTGTAAGGGATTCCTTACACTTATCCTTTTTCCCCGGGTGGCCGAATGTCCTTCTGCCCGCCCATGAACGGCCGGAGGACCTTCGGCACGACGACGGATCCGTCCGCCTGCTGGTAGTTTTCCAGGACCGCGACGATCCCGCGGGACGTCGCGATCGCACTCGAGTTGAGCGTGTGGGGAATGAATTTGTCGCCACCGACCTTCCCCGCGCGGATGTTCA
>WNGN01008715.1_pt1 | contig 12413 bp, 8 predicted proteins | sample 5400561 | NCBI WGS metagenome assembly WNGN01 (sample SAMN13153379, study PRJNA577476) | soil metagenome | isolation source: 115 cm soil or saprolite under Garry oak tree replicate 2 | place: USA:California | collected 2016-06-15
GCCACATCTCCAATTGATTTATGGCGTTCTGTGGTATGTAGTTACTACCGACGAGCCATTGCTGCCGTGCGTACCAGGTCCTCGCTTCGTCCTCCGTCCAGCGGCCGGACTGCGCGGATAGTCTTAAAGGAACGAGGAGAAGCGCGATGACGACGGCCAGTGCATGCAAACATTTCTGTGATCCTGGAATCATGGCCTCACCTGCCCCGTACTTCACACCGATTAATGCTTGGTCGCATGGCTGTAAACGGTTACACCGGACTGCCCATACCCTACCACATCGTCTGCCCTTCAGAAACGTCTCGGTTTAAGTGTGGCGCGGCCTCCGCGAATTTCGCCATAGAAAGTGATATGTTCTGACCTATGGACATCCGCAAGGTGGCCGCCAAAGCGAGGGTTTCCACCGCGACGGTTTCGCGTACCATTAATCGGTCCGACGCGGTAACACCGGCAACGGCCGCGAAAGTTTGGTCCGCGATTCGCGAGCTCAACTATCATCCCAACACCCACGCGCGAACCCTCAGCTCCGGGAAAAGTCACATCCTGGGTCTGATCATCTCGGACATCACCAATCCCTTCTTCCCTGACTTGGTGAAAGCCTTCGAGAGTGTCGCCATCGAGCGCCATTACGAAGTGATTGTCACCAATACCGAATACAACCCGGACCGAATGGCGCTTTGCGTTCACCGATTGCTTAACCGCAGAGTCGATGGCATCGCTATCATGACCTCGGAAATGGAACCGGGTCTGGTCGACGAAGTGCAGCGCGCGGGTGTACCCATCGTCACGCTTGACACCGGTCGACCGGGCAAGAGATTCAGTAACGTCAAGGTGGACTACTCCGGAGGGATCCGCCAGGCGATTCAGCACTTAGTTGGACTCCATCATGACCGCCTAGCGTTTATTCGCGGTCCACAGCGCCTCAAATCCGCGCAGGTTCGCTACAATGCCTACGCGAGAGTAGCCAAGGAGAACCATTTAACGACTTCAAGCGGGCTGATTGCCGACGGGGAGCATAGTATCGAGGGTGGATTCACCGCTATGCTGAACCTCCTGCCGCAGAAACCAACGGCTGTGCTGGCCTCGAATGACCTCTCGGCCATCGGCGCCCTTCAGGCCCTTCACCACAAGAAGCTCAATGTTCCCGGTGACATTTCGATTGTCGGCTTCGACGACATAACCTTTTCAAGGCACACTCAACCGGAGCTAACTACTGTTCGAATTCCGCGAAGTGAGGTCGCGCGTCTGGCATTTGAAGCGCTCATCTCCACATCCGCGTCAGAGAATGGCAAAGAGTGGAACGTCGCAACCGAACTCGTTATTCGCATGTCCACAGGGCAGTGCGCGCGCTCTCGTTCCTGAATGCGATCTTCTTTTTTTGCCTCGCCAAGGCACTAATTCTGTAACCGCTTACATTTCTGGTGATATCATGCGCGAACGGCGCTCGTTTAGCGCACGATCGAAAAGAAACTCGGCTTGGCGGCGCTTGGCTGCGGGCGAGTACCAATGCTCTTTCTTTATTCTCGCTGTGGTCGGCCTTAGTTAGGGCAGTTTGTGAGTGAGCCTCAAGAAGGTGGTTCTATGCAAGCGATGAGGCATCCGACTCTTCTATATGGCCTATTGCTGTGTTCGTGTTGTCCCGGTGCAACTGCGCAAAGCCAGAACGCTGCCTCAATCCGCATCGACGCCAATAAAGTCGAGAACGCCACTAGCCCGATGTTGTATGGACAATTTGCAGAGTTCATGTTTCAGGACGTTGAAGGCGGGCTATATGCAGAACTGATTAGAGATCGAGGGTTTGACGAAACGCCGAATGCACTGGGCTTACCACGTTATTGGGAACGTGACCCAGACGATCGCAATGACGATGGCGCGCTGCACTTTGCTTGGGACGATGCCGTTTATAGCCCTGTACATGGAGATAGCAACACGCTTCCGAAGCACTCTCTTCGAGTGGAGATCAAGTACAGCGATATGCGTCGGCGCGGCATTCGACAAGGATCGATACCAGTCCGCCGAGGACTCGCGTACAACGGCTGCTTCTGGCTGAAAACTACAGGCTACAGCGGGACAATCGTAGTTGCTCTTGAGGCCGACGAGACCGGCGGCGAGGGATATGCTAACGCCACAATTACGAATATCGCCGGAGATTGGAAGCAGTATCGATTTAGGTTGGTTCCGGCGAAGTCTGATCCTTTGGCAAAATTAGCCATTCAGTTCGCCGGCGAAGGGCGCCTGTGGATCGATCAGATTTCTCTCATACCGAGTGATGCCGATGGCGGTGTTCGCCATGACGTTGAAGAAAAGGTTTTGGCACTGCATCCAGCGTTCATACGCTGGGCCGGTGGAAGCGTCGCCCAAGACTATCACTGGCAATGGGGCGTCGGCCCTCGGGACCAGCGCCCCATCTGGGTGAACTTGTCGTGGGGTAACGAATTGGAGCCCAGTGACTTTGGTACTGACGAGTTCGTCCAGTTCGCAAGACGCGTCAAAGCTGAACCATCAATTACCGTAAACGTTGAAGGTCGTAACGCCACAGCAGACGAAGCCGCCGCCTGGGTGGAATACTGCAACGGCTCTCCTCAATCGGAATATGGCCGTCTTCGCTCTGAAAATGGCAGCCCTGAACCGTTCCGCGTTCACTATTGGGAACTAGGAAACGAAATATGGGGGAACTGGGTACGTGGGCACACTGATGCCGCTACCTACGCAAACAATCTCAACCGCTATGCCGAGAAAATGAAGGCTGTCGATTCTTCTATCAAAATTATCGCTGTCGGCGACAACAACGCGGACTGGAATCAAACGGTTCTAAAGATTGCAGGCCAGAACATCGACTATTTGGCAGTGCATCACTATGACGGCGCCACAGATATGAAAGATGACCCCAACAACCTGCAAGCTCATCCACTTCATTACGGGCGCTTTTATCAGGAGACTCACCGCATGATCGGGCAGTTGATGCCGGACCGGGATATCAAGTTAGCGATCAACGAGTGGAATGCTACTCTTCCCCTGCCGCGGCAACACTCGATGGAATCCGCACTGTATGCGGTTCGCCTAATGAATGTCTTCGAGCGCTCCGGGGATCTGGTAGAGATGAGCGCGGTGTCGGACATGGTGAATGGATGGAGCGGAGGCGTAATCCAGGCAAGCCGCCACGGCGTGTTTATCACGCCAGTATATCTCGTGAATGCTTTATATGCTTCGCACCTCGGTCGTTATCGATTGGCGGCAACCGTCGAAGGACCTGCCTTCGACTCCACGCTGGAAGGTAAATCTGTGCCAACGATGGATGCTGTCGTCAGCCGATCAGCAGATGGTCGCAGGATTTTTATCAAAGCCGTGAACGCGGATCCGGTCAAAACCCTCATCACCAAAATCAGTTTGAACGGAGCTCGAGTTAGCCCACAAGGACAAATTGAGACTTTGAATGGCGAATCGCTGACGAGCTTGAACGATTTCACCCATCCGAATGCGGTCCATGTAACCAAAAGCAAAATCACAGTGGGTTCAGCTTTCGCTGTCAGGCTGCCGCAACACTCAGTTTCTGTGATCACATTGGTGATGCTCCCATGAACTCATCTCCGGACAACGCGTTATAGCCGAGCCAGAAATAGCCTTTAAAAAAATCTTCGGGGGGCACCCACGCCTCTATCGCGCTCCTGGTCGCGTGAACCTCATCGGAGAACACACCGACTACAACCAAGGTTTTGTTCTGCCGGCAGCCGTTGATCTCTACTGCTGGACTGCCGCCGCGGCACGGCCCGATCGCCGTCTTCAGATACATTCGACAAATCTTAGTCAATCGGTTTTCGTCAATTTGGATGATAAGCCATTATCGCGGCGGGGCGACTGGAGCGATTATGTCGTCGGCACGGCAGTAGCTCTTGAGAACACTGGTTACAGACTCACAGGCGCCGATCTTTTGGTCTCCAGCGAGGTGCCCCTGGGATCGGGGCTCAGCTCCTCCGCAGCAATCGAGGTTTCGACCGGGTACGCGCTGCTGGATATCAGCGCTACCAAAGTTGATCCCCTCCGGCTTGCTATGGTCTGCCACCAAGCTGAGAACGACTTTGTGGGCGCACGTGTGGGCATCATGGACCCATTCGTCTCCGCAAACGGCCGGGCCGGTCACGCGCTGATGTTGGACTGCCGCTCCTTTGCGGCCACCGCACTGCTGATTCCACCACAGCTCCGACTGGTGGTGTGTAACACCGGAGTCAAACACGAGTTGGGGGGCGGCGAATACAATCAGCGGCGCGCGCAATGCGAGGAGGGCGTGAGATTACTCTCTTCTGCCTTCCCGGCCATCCAGGCGCTACGAGATGTGGGATCTGATCAACTTGACCGTTGTAAAGAGCTTCTTCCAGAGCTCATTTATTGGCGTTGTCGTCATGTGGTAACCGAAAACGAGCGAGTGCAGCGGACCGCTGACGCGTTCTTTGCCGGGGATATGAGCATGATTGGTAGGCTCATGGCAGAATCGCACCAGAGCATGCGCGATGATCATGAGATCAGTTGTGCTGAACTAGATCTGATGGTCGAGATCGCCCGCGTACAACCTGGCCTGATTGGAGCGCGAATGACTGGCGGAGGATTTGGCGGATGTACCGTAAATCTCGTGCAAGCTGATGGTGTGGATGAATTCAGGTTGTCCGTGGCGGCCCAATATGAAAAGCACACGCATACCTCTCCCGAGATTTATGTCTTGAGTGCTAGCGACGGCGTCCACGCTGCTGTTGCCGAACAATTTGTAGGCTGAGACGCAAACAAGGCGAGAGCATCCCGAAGAACTCCAGAAGTCGCAATTAAATTTTTCTTGACAAAACTCTTCTGGCCTCAGTATGCTGCGCCGCAAATATGTAAGCGGTTACATTCGTCGCGCCGCTGCGGCGCGACGCCGCTACATGGGGTGCTTCCAAGGAGGCCTGGAAATGGTTCATCGTTCCACGCTTTTCTCTTGCGTCCTTACGGTTAGCTTGGCCCTGCTCTTCGTCGTCAGTGTTTTCGGACAGGGGCAAGACCGCGGTGTCATCACCGGACTGGTCACAGACAACTCCGGCGCCGCCGTTCCTGACGCGCAAATCACCATCACCAACGAAGGCACTCAGGACACAACGGTGGTGACTAGTTCTTCGGCCGGAAATTACAACTCTCCTCCCCTGATTCTCGGCAGGTACCGCGTGCAAATCGAGAAGGCTGGCTTCAAGACCTTCATCCGCACCGGTGTACCCCTGACCAGCGGCGCGACCTACCGCTTGGATGCCGCACTTGAAGTAGGTTCGGCGACGACCAGCGTCGAGGTGCAGGCATCCGTCGTCGACATCAATATCTCGAATCCTGAAGTCTCGAGCACCCTCAGCGAGAAGTATTATCACGACCTTCCCGCGGTCATGGGATCGGATATCCGTTTGGCCGAGTCGCTCCTCAACGTTCAACCCGGCTATGTCCCCATGCGCCCCAATGGCGATCCCATATTTCGCGGCAGCCAGTTTATGTCCCGCATGAATGGCGGACAGACCATGGCTATGGAGAACTACCTCGACGGGGCTTCATTCGGCAGCGCCATCGATCATAACAACACGCAAGAACGCTCCGTTCCCTATGACTCCGTCCAGGAGATGAAGATTATCGACAGCAACTTCTCTGCTCAATACGGACGAACCAGCGGCGGCTTCGTGGAATACACCACAAAATCCGGAACGAACACCTTTCACGGCGCCGCCTACGATTACTATAATTATCAAGGCTTGAATGCCAAGGGAGAGCTCGTTTCTGCAGTTTCCCCCCAGCGCAAAGAGAATTGGGGCTTTGCGGTCGGCGGGCCCATAGCGATTCCGAAAGTCTATGATGGCCGGAAGCACGAGACCTTCTTCTTCGTAAACCTCGACGACCTTCATTTCAAGCAGGGCGCCCTGCCGAGTTTCGGCAATACCAACCCGATCCCCGCCTTCCTGCAGGGAGACTTCTCTCAACTTTTGAACACCAGTTCCGTGCTTGGAACCGATGCCTTGGGTCGACCGATTTACAGTGGCGAAATTTACAATCCGGCAACGACTCGAACCGTCGGAGGAGTACCTGTTCGCGACGGCTACGGCTTTAACGCTGCAACAGGCCTCCCGATCGCCGGAGCCGCCAATATTATTCCCGCCAACGACCCGCTGAGGAGCGGTATCGCCTCGAAACTGGCTGCCCTCATTCCTGCCCCGGATCGCTCTGGCCTAACCAACAATTCCTTTGTACCTTCCGGAAACAAGTACATCAATCCTAAGACATTGTTCGTCAGGGTCGATCAGTCTCTGGGCACTCGCCTGAAAATGTCGACCTCGGTGAACGCGAATACTCGACCATCCTTACGCCAGTGCGCAAGCTTCTCGCAGGGCTGCAATTTTTCGGATCCCTCCAAGTATTTCGGAGAAGGGTTTTATCAGGACATTACTACCCGGACGGTCCACCAACAGTTCAACTGGATCATCCGCCAAAATTTATATAATCACACCACTCTTTCCTTCGATCGCTGGGTGTTGCCAGCCCGCCCGGTTTCTCAGGGTCCGGACTGGGTGACCCAACTGGGTCTAAAGGGTCTTGTCAAGAGCGATGGTGGCGCGCCGAGGGTCTATCTCAACAGTCCGACCATTCCGTACTCTCATTACGGAGAATCCGACCACGTCGCGGAGGGGGACATTGCCAACCGATGGCAATTCCTCGACGACATCACCTGGGTCAAGGGTCGGCATACCATTACCGCCGGCTTCGAATACCGACACCACCAATTCCCGACCATTGGCGACGGCAATGTCACCGGGACCTACAACTTTCGCAACAATGAGACCGCTGGCTATCACGCCAACGGTGCCCTCGAGACGCTTACCGGGGATCCCGTGGCTTCGTTTCTGCTCGGTCAACTTGACAATGCCAACTTCAACGTCAACTATCGCCATTTGGAAAATGAGCAGTACATTTCTCCCTGGGCGCTTTGACTACCAGGGCTGCTTGTCCGACTCGCGCGGTAACCAATCGACCTTTGATCCAAATACCCCGAATCCAGGCGCTGGCGGCCACCTTGGAGCGATCATATTTGCCGGTAAAGGTGCGGGGCGAACCGGCAAGACCTGCTTCGATCAACCGTCAAAAGATGCTTGGGGGCCCCGTTTCGGATTCGCCTATCGTATCGATGACAAAACATCCGTCCGCGGCGGCTACGGGATCTACTATGGAGGTATCCCCGCCAATCAGTTCGAGGGAAACAGGGAGCTTGGTTTCTCCACTAACCCCACCGTACCGAACTTTACGAACGGCTTCGCCCCTGCGTTTTACTGGGACAATGGCTTCCCGGCATCGGTGGTCAAGCTTCCACCGAGCATCGATCCCACGATCGCCAACGGGCAGGGTCCGACCTGGATTACCAAGGACAGCAAAAACTTGCCCCGCTATCAAAACTATTCTCTAACCATAGAACGCCAGATTGGTGCAGCCTTTTTGCTCAGCGGCTCCTACATCGGCAACCACGGGACACGACTCCCATCCAATGGCCCGACCCTGGGTCTGTTGGACAATATGAATAATCCTTCAGTGTTGTCGACCTACGGCCCGGGTCTTTTAGGTTCGCTATGTAACGGAACAACTTGCCCGGGCGGTGTTCCTATTCCATATCCCGGCTTCACCGGAGACGTCGCCCAGGCTTTACGACCGTGGCCACAATACACCGATCTCAGTGTGCCCAGTGTTCCCACCGGGTACAGCATGTACAATTCTTTCTCGTTCAAGGCGGAGAAGAGATTCTCAGCCGGACTTATCGGACGGGTGGCTTACACTGTCTCCAAACTAATCAACAGCGGAGCCGAGGACGTCCTTGCAGGCGATACCTCCGGGATTCAGAATCCACTCCTCGGCTCCCAAGACCGGCGCGGGCTAAGCAGAGACGACCTTCCGCGCTCGGTCATCATCGCTTGGTCATACGAGCTCCCCTTCGGAAAAGGCAGAAAGTTCGCCGCCAATGCCAGCCGGCCGGTTGATGCCGTTATCGGCGGATGGAACATTGCCGCGACACAGCGGTACGACGCAGGCCGCCCGCTGAGCATAACCATGGGCTGCGGCGACATCTGTAATTTCTTGTTCAGCAACCTAAAGCGGCCCAACAAGGTTGGGGACGCTTACAGCCATTCCGGTAATGTGTTGCGGCCGGGCGGCTACCTGAACCCCGCCGGATGGGCTGATCCGGGGCCGGATTCGTTCGGTAACGCTCCACTGCGTGACGGAAAGGCTCGAAGCTTTCCCTATAACAATGAGGACGTAAGCCTTGCCAAGCGTTTCGCACTAACCGAGCGTTACGGTTTGCGCTTTGAGAGCCAGTTCGGCAACGTCTTCAATCGGCATCTGTGGTGCGATCCGGACACAAACTGGAGCAGTCCGACGTTTGGAGAAGTCTTCGGACAATGCGACCAACCGCGAAGCATTCAGTTCGGTCTCAGACTAGAGTTCTAAAGGATAGCGCCATTTCGGCGTAAACTCCGAAAGCTCTTGGGTGCGATGGCGACTAGCTGCGTCATTCATTTGACCTGTGCCGCGGTTGATCACAAGACTCGGCGCGCGTTCATATCCGTCAACTCGCTGAATACATATCAAGAACGATGAATCGAAAGATGTTCTCGACACTAGGCACGCCGATCCTTTTCGCGGCACTCCTAGCCGCCAGCGTCCCGGTGTCGCTCGCCACAACTCAATCGGACCCGGCGCGCGAATCGCGTCAGTCCTTCTCAGCGCCTCTCAAATTAGATGAGGTGATCGATCTAATCAAAAACACCAAGAAGGACCCCGCTCAACTTTCCTCCACGCTGACGCAGCGAGGCGTGGATTTTGACCTGGACGCAAGAGCCGAGAAAAAACTGCGCAAGGCGGGGGCAGACGACGACATGCTCTATGGCATTTGGCAGATTACCCCCACTGGCAAAGCGCACATGAAGGCGCTCTTGACCACCCCCAGCGGGGTTGAGCTGCAGGTCGCCTCTTCCGAAGCTTTGGCATTCCAGGATATTCAGAATGAAAGCGAACCCGATCACCGCCTTCGCATGGTTGGTGAATTCGAGGAAAAATTTCCGAACAGCCCGCTTCTTTCTTATGTCTGTACGACAGCGGCAAAAACGCACGAGGACAGTGGTGATTTTGAAGCAGCCCTAAAGTATGGCGAAAAGAGCCTGAAACTAGATCCCGACAATACCTTGGCCTTGGTCGCGGTGGCTCTTGCACTGCCCCAGCCGAAAATGCTCAATGGTAAGCCCGATGAGGTGAGGGCGCGATTATCGGAGGCGGCGGCCAATGCCAACCGGGCACTTACCTTGCTCGAGAAATTACCGAAACAACCCAACGAAACGGACGAACAGTTCCAACAAAGAAAGAACTCCATAGCCTCTGACGCACATTTCGCTCTCGGCATGGTCGAAATGCAAGAGGATCGCTTCGACCGGGCCGTGGCGCAATACAAGACGACTATTTCCCTAAGCGCCAAACCTGTTGCCCAAAACTATTATCGCTTGGCCGAAGCATACGCCAGTGAACGTCAGATCGCGGAGGCCATAGAAGCTCTTCAGGAAGCGTCGCGATTGGGCCGCGGCACCCCTATGGAAAAATATGCCAATGACTTCATTGCTGAACTGCGGAAAAAAACTCATTAGGCATCGAGCATTTGCACGCCAGACTTGTCCGGCTTCGATGTTTCAGTGTGGACTCAGGATGCGCAGCCGCATGCCCGTTCTCTTTTGTTCCTCAGCGTTCAAGTGCCGCACCGTCTCGATTTCCTTTTGTGCATCTTCTTGCCGCCCGGTGCGCCCCAGCAGAATCCCCAGTTGGTAGTGCGCTTTCACAGAACCCGGAGAGAGAAGCACCGCCTTACGTAAGGCCTCTTCCGCCTCCGGATACTTCTGTTCTTTTACCAGCATTCTGCCCAATCCTTCGTAGGCCGGACCGTACTCAGGGTCGCGTTTCACCACATCCGAGAACGTAGCGATAGCGTCAGCAGTCTGGCCCTTTTCCTCCGCAATCAAGCCTAAATAATAATAGGAGGCAGCTTGATTCGGATTAGCTTGAATGCTTTTGTGAAGATGAACTGCCGCTTCATCGAACTTTGCTTGCAGGAACAGCACTGACCCCATCGCGTAGTTCAACACGGAATCATCGGCATGCTTTTTCAATAAAGCCTGGAACAGTGGAACCGCCGCGTCATACTGTTTTTGCGAAACGTGGGCGGAGGCCAACACATAGGTGTACGAGTCACTCCCCGGCCGGAGCTGCACGGCCCTCTTGAGAGCGGAGAGGGCGTCATCGTACAGGTCGAGTTCCAGGCAGGTTTTGCCAAACTCAAACAATGTTTCCGCATTGTCCGGCTGAAGCTTCTTTGCCTTTACCAGGTAGGCCAAAGCCTTTTCAGGATCCCTTTGCTGTCGCGCTATTTTCGCCAATTCTCTTAAGCAATCGATGCATTCAGGCTTCAGAGCGACGGCGGCTTCATAACTGTCGAATGCTTCCGTCAGGTCGCCCTTCTTGACGTAAAGCTTGGCGAGCTGTAGAGCCAGTTCATACGAGACTTGGCCGTCATTTTTCGCCTTCTCCAGAACTTCCAGCGAGTGCGCGTCGACGCCCGACGGACGGGCTCCCTTTTCTGCATCTTGCTGCTCGTCAACGTTGAGGAGATCGCTTGATTTTTCGATCCAGCCTGAATCCGCATGGCACCATGCGGGACAGAACGCGAGAAAGATCACAGTTAAGCCTGTGCGCCGGCAACTGGTTTTATAACCTGCGGTCGTTGGTGGCACGGACCCCTTCTCTCACCTTGTAAGCGTCATCCACTATTTCGAACATCGCTCCGGCAGGTCAGTTCGGTTCCGCAATAAGCGGCTCCTGCTGCACATGATCAGCCGACGCATGCCCAGATTGCAGCTCAGCAAATTTAGCGAGCACTTGTTCGCTTTCTTTCTGCCTCCCGAGTTCACGCAGTAGCAGACCCAAGACATAGTAATAATGCGGGGCCTTCCCGTTTATCGCTATGGCCTTCTGGATGGCATCCGTCGCCTTCTGTAAGTCCCCCTGTGTTCGGTAGGCTTTTGCCATTTCAAAATAAGGCGCGTCCGACAGCGGATTTACCGCCATAGCTTTGCGGGCGTATGCGAGGGCTTCGGTCGCACGGTGCTGGCGGTTGTAGAAACCACTCATATATATATAAGGCCATTCCGATTTTTGTTTCTGTTGGTCATCGAGCCGCGCAGCGATCTGATAGTTCTTGAGAGCGCCGTCAGTATCGCCGAGCGCCTCCAGGGTAATCCCCAGATTGCTGTAGGCCTTGGTATTGTGAGGATCCAGCCGGAGCGCCTCCTCAAACTCCGATTCAGCCAACGGGTAAACACCTCGACTGTAATACGTGCGAGCCAGGAAGTAGTGAATTTCAGCCGACTCGGGTTTTAGACGCACCGCCTGTTGCAGTTCAACTTCTGCCATGTCGTACCGGCCGACAATGCTGCAGTCCAAAGCCAATATTTTGTGCGCTTCTGCATTGGCGGGATTCAACTCCAGTGATTTCGAGAGTTCCGTAATCGACACGCCAAAGCTATGCGCCAAGAACTCCACGTAGCCAAGGTCATAGTGAGCCCGGGAAGAATCCGGATGATTTCTTAGATATTCGCTTAGGTTCTGCGCGCTGTCTTGCAATTTGCTCGTCGCGATTCCCTGCTCGAGTTCTTCCAGGGACACGCCCGAGTCTGCGCCGTCAGGCTTGCTGCTTACTCTTGCTGCGTTCTGCGGCGGGCCTTGCGGCGCCCAGGCAGTCGCCCGATCGTTACCAATCGCTATCAGGCTGACAACGAAAACGATCACCCATGCGCCTCTCAATATCGCCCAAGAGGCGATCTGGCTGGTCCACCATTCGCTCGCTCATCAATGCTTCCACCAAATAGCGACGACGCGAGGACAAGTAGAAAGGACGGTCATCTGAGAAATGAGACGATGAATTCGTTTGCGACTGGGTATAATACCATGACTGAGATTCGTTGGGCGTGAGGTTGGTCTCGTCAACTCTGCGTGTAAACGCTTTCATACGAGACCCAAGTTCCGCGAGCTTTCTAACACGGTTTGCGAGCGCACCAGATGTGCTCGCGTGGAGATAGGTTCGGGTGCCAGGGCAAAATGCAACAATTTTCGTAGTTCTAGCACGCACGAAAACGCCTGCTTTGGTCTTTCTCATCGTACTTATCAGCGCGGTGCTCTTGATGCTGCGTCAGGCAATCGCCAGCACCTGGAGAGCGATTCCACCCTCTACGGGTATTCCCGTTGTGTTTCGAGATGTGGCCGGAGCTGCCGGTCTGAAGTTCAAGCAAGACGCCACGCAAACCGAAGAAAAGTATTACCTCGAAACCATGGGCACG
>WNGN01002758.1_pt1 | contig 12411 bp, 7 predicted proteins | sample 5400561 | NCBI WGS metagenome assembly WNGN01 (sample SAMN13153379, study PRJNA577476) | soil metagenome | isolation source: 115 cm soil or saprolite under Garry oak tree replicate 2 | place: USA:California | collected 2016-06-15
AAGTAGGCAGCCAGGACAACGGCGAGAGGCAGAGCAGGAATGACGAGGAAGATGTTAATGAAGAGTGAGAGCAAATCATCGACCAGGCCGCCAAAGTAGCCAGCAGCCAGGCCGATGACGACCGAGACGACCGTCGCCAGGAATCCTGCACCGAATCCGATCAATACTGATACGCGCGCGCCGACAACTACCTGGGCAAAGACATCTTGCCCGGTCTGTGTAGTGCCCAGCCAGTGACTGGCCGATGGTGGTTGGAGGACATCGGAACTGAAGGCGTTGGGGTTATGCTGGATGACGATAGGTCCCAGAATTGTTACCAGGACGAAGAAGCCAACGATACCCAGGCCGAAGGCGACTTTGGGGTTGCCGGCAAGCCAATTTGCTAGCGTACGCCAGCGGCTCTCCCGCTGCACTTCGCGTTGAGTATTGCCGACTATAGGGGTGTCACTTGTAGGTATGTCATCCTTTGGGAGTACCAATTGTGACATTACTTGTGCGGTTTCCGCTCGTGCTTTCAACTTATTCAGTTGCATGCGCTAACTCCTTTCCTCTCGCACGCGAGGGTCCAGTGCAACGTAGATCAGGTCAGCCAGGAAGTTAGCTCCCAGTACTGCTATAGCAATGATCAGAAAGATGCCTTGCAATAGAGCATAGTCAGAGTTCTGGACTGCTTGTAACAAGGCAAAGCCAATGCCGGGGTAGGAGAAGACGATCTCCGTGAGCAATGCGCCTCCGACGACGAAGCCAAGGGAGAGCGCGAAGCCGGTAATATTTGGTAAGATGGCATTGCGTGCTGCGTAGGTGAACATCACCCGCCGCTCGGAAAGACCTTTGGCCTGGGCCATTAGAACATAGTCTTCGCTGAGGGTGGTCATCATCGCATTACGCATGCCAAGCTGCCACCCCGCAATAGAGCTGACGACGATAGTAATGGCTGGCAAAAGAGCATGCTGGACAGCACTCAACAGGAAATCAGGAGTCCAGCCTGGCGCGATCGACAAGTCATACCCACCACTCAGTGGGAACCAGTTGAGCACAAAGCCAAGGAAATAGAGCATGATGAGTGCAAGCCAAAAGTAGGGGATAGCTGAGAGGAAGGTGAGCATTGGCGGCAATATGGCATCCAGTCGCGAACCGCGTCTCCATGCAACGATGATTCCCAACAACGTACCACCCACGAAACTGATGACGATGGCGGTTCCTACGAGTGCGAGCGTCCAGGGTAAGTTCTGCCCAATGACGGTCGCGACAGGAGTGGGGAAATAGGTGACCGAGATACCCAGGTTCCCGTGAACAAGGTTACCAAGGTAATCGATGTACTGTTTCCACAGGCTTGCATGGCTTATGCCGAAGGCGACCTCCATAGCGCGTTCCGCACGCGGATCGATGCGTCCCTGAAGCCGAGCTATGAGCACCTGGGCAGGGTTACCAGGAACAAGCCGTGGGATGAGGAAATTGAGTGTGATCGAGGCCCAGAGCGCGACCAGGTAAAAGCCACCGCGGCGGAGCAGGTGACGCATGCAATCTCTCCTTTTCTCTCTTTCGCAAATACTTTTACTCGGATGGGTGATCTTGTAAGAAGATCACCCACCCGTATTACTACGAGCTTGCGCTCGTTAAACCTGGTGGAGGTTCAGTACGACAATCTCTACGTCAGGCGCAGCGTATGGCGCTGGCACTGCATACGGATGCTGCTGATCGGGCCAGCCAACGAAGCGGGCGGTACTGTATTCGTACCAGGTGGCACCGTAGATGAGAGGAATGGTAGGCAACTGCTCAACCATGATCTTCTGGATGCCAGCGAGTGCCTGTTGCTGCACCGCCGGGTCAGGTGAACTTGCATACTGCTTAAGGAGCTTATCGGTCGTAGGATCACTCCAGCGCTCAAAGTTCGACGTAGCCGTTTGGCCGATGGGCGCTGTATTGACGCTGCCAAGCATCGAGTTGTACAGGTAGTAGGGCGTGGGGCCGGTACTCGTCCAGGAGATGGCAGTATCAAAAGAACCCATCTGCAAGGCGCTGTAGTAGGAGTTGAAGGAAATTGTGTTGACCTTCACGTCCATGCCGATTGCCTGCAAATTGCTCGCCATGATCTGGCAGTCGGTCACCCAGTCGGTCCAGCCTGACACAACATTGATGTTGAACGCCAGTCGTTTGCCATTCTTGTCGACATAGATGCCGTCGCTGCCTTTCCTGAAGCCAGCACCCGTTAGCAGTGAGGCGGCTTTGGCAGTATCTACTGAGAAGGAGGCATTGGTATAGTCTGGCGACAAGAAGCTCTGGTTTGCTGGCAAAACTAATGCCGTGGGGTGAGAAGGCGGTTCGTATCCGTTCTCTCCAATATGGTAGAGCTTGCCACGATCTATGGCTGCACTGATGGCTTGACGCACCGGGAGCACATTAAAGGGATACTTTGTAAGGTTCAGATAGAGTGTGACGACGTTGTTCGGGGGAAACCAGTAGCGATTGTGCACCGGATCACGGTTCGCGAACGTTTTATTGACGTCTGGGGTAAACAGACCGGTCCAGTCTACCGAGCCCTGTGAGAGCAGCAGGTCAGCACTCGTATTTGAGTTGAAGGCAGGGTAGCGTATTTCATTGATGTACGGCTTACCCGGCTGCCAGTAATGAGCATTGCGTTCAAAAACGTAGAGCTGTGGCGTGAACGACTTGAACACGAAAGGCCCGGTACCGACAGGATTAGGATTTGTGTAGGTGACCGGGTTGCTCACACTGGACCAGAGATGTTGGGGAAGCATATACGTCTGTCCGCCCAGGTACCATAGGACCGGCACTGATGGCTGCTTCATGCTCACAATGACCGTGTGAGCATCGGGGGCGGACACACTATTGATAACAGTCCAGAGAGCACTATAATCAGTAGCGGGATGATTGCGAATCAGATTCAATGTAAAGACAACATCAGCGCTTGTGAAGGTCCTGCCATCAGACCACTTAACGTCTGGACGCAGTTTGAAGGTGATGCTGGTGGCATCGCTTGAAAGCTGGTAGCTCGACGCGAGCCAGGGTTTCACGCTCCCATCTTCGCGGTTGAAGAAGAGCAGGGTTTCATAGATCAAACCTTGTGTGCCGCTCAAGACCGAACCGTTGGCAAAGACGTTAAAGTTGCGGGTGAAGTCTCCGACAGGGCCAGGGGCTACGGTGAGCGTCCCCCCGTACTTACTGGCACTGCTGTTCGAGGGATTGCCACAGGCAGCCAGAAGCATGACAAAAACGAATAGTAATGAGATCAGGGCAAAGGTTTTGCCCCGGCTATTCCGACCTCTAAGAGAAGATGTTGGGCGTGGTATCAAAGGAAACCTCCTACTTGTGACTGAGAGAACGAGGAGCGCTACAAGATGCACGCACTACGAGATTTGTAGCCAATTGGATGCGAATAGGCTCGCTTTGCTTGACCGATGAGAAGGAAGTATAAGTTTGAAGAGGACCTGAATACCAGTACCGATTCACCGGACGAGACGACTCCAACATGGACAGGAGCAATTCGATGGCACGCTGCCCTATTGCATAGAATGGCTGTTGTACGGTGCTGAGAGCTGGTCGCGTGTGGGCAGACAGTGAAATATCATCAAAACCAACGAGAGAGAGAGCCTCTGGCACCTGTAAGCCATATTCCTCGGCGACTGACAGCACACCATAGGCCATCAGATCATTCGCTGCGAAAATGGCAGTGGGTCGATCTTCCATAGCGAGGAGCTTACTGGCACAACTACGTCCCCCCGAAGGCATAAAGTCCCCTTCCATCACAAGCTCTGGATCAGGGGTTATACCGGCCTCATGTAATGCTTCACAATAGCCAAGGTAACGTTCATTAGAGACAAGAAACTTCAGCGGTCCTTGAATATGGGCAATACGCCGGTGGCCCTGTTGAAGTAGAAAACGCGTGGCAGCGTAGCCACCCATACGGTTGTCGGCGCCCACCCACGGAATACTCGTCGGCATAACCTGGTCGTCGATCATCACAGTGGGAAACCCCTGCTCATACAACCAGGTTAGATGCTGAACCGATTGGCCAGGAAACACCGCGAGCAGACCTGCAGCCAGCCCTGTAGCCAGGATGTGATCAATTACATCACGCTGATCTTTTTCAGTACGATCTTTCTCGTGGGTGATGCTATAGAGAAGAAGTTCATATGGGGTTTGTTCCACAACTTCGGAGACACCACGCATAATCTCTGGGATCGCGGGCCACGTCAACGAGGGAATCAGGATACCAATCACCCGGCTGTGACCACCAGCCAGCCTGGACGCAGCGATGCTGGGCACGAATGCCTGCTCTTCCATGATGCGCATGATGCGCTCACGCGTGCCAGGGTCTACATCCGGCTTCTGATTCAACACCCTAGAGACGGTGGCCTTGGATACACCAGCTAAGCGAGCGATGTCACGTATCGTAATTTTCTCCACCATGACTATTCCTTCTGGCTCGTAATCTTGACAATGGGCGTGGGCGAGTTGTGAGAACGGTTCCGTAATCGATATCGGTACCGGTTACGAACACTAAGAAACCTTGCAAAGCATAACATTTTTTCATGCTGGTTTGCCTTTAAAACGCATCCCAGGCTCAAGACGAGCGCCTCATGGTTGTGAGGATATATTTTTCATCGAAGAACAAAGCAGACGAGACAAGCGATGTCTATGGGTTCTCTGACTGATGGTTGGGATCGCTTTCCCATGCCCCAGCCGATTCACCGGGTGTGGTGGAGGCGGTTGGGGCGGCGTTGAGGTGGCAGTTGAGACACCTGGGACAATTGGGACAGGTTCTGTTTGTGAGCTGGTATCCTGGTCGGTTGCGGGATCAGGGGTTATCTGGGTAGTTGGGACAGTTGGGACAGTTGGGACAAACGTTGTTTGTGTATCGATATCCTGGATTTTGTGGGATCAGGGGTTGTCAGGGTAGTTGGGACAGTTGGGACAGTTGGGACAGGTTCTGTTTGCTGGCGGAGCACTTTGTCGAGTTTTTGAGGTCCACGGGAGAGTCCTTTCGTGGGAGAAGGCTGAGCAGAAGGGCTCGGCGGGCGACACGGCCCCCTGGCACGGGCGGCCATAAAGGCCCCCACTCCACTCCACACCACTCCCGCCCCTACAGGGGACGATACGAAGGGGGGGCTGGTCGGGTACACCTGTTGGTGGTGAGAAGACGAAAGGTCATGGGCAAGCCGGGGAGGGCTTGCCTCTTATAGATAGTATACACGGGGTACCAAATGGCTCTTTCAGGAGCAAGAGCCATTGTCTGTTGGCCCAGGTAGGTGAGAGGCAACGGTGTTCTGTTGCAGTATATTCAGCGGGACAACATCGTAGCGGAGCGTCACCGCCATCTCTTGAGTGCTGGTGAGGAACTGGATATAGTCTTGCGATTGTGATGTACCCTCTCCCCGAGTGTAGAGGTGCTCAATGCTCCAGAATTGATATGTGCCCTTTGATAGACCTTGCAGGCCTGGTGCCGCTCCGTCAATGGAGAGCACATGCACATTGGCATTTTGTGCCTCCAGAAGAGAGACGTAGCTGATAGCTCCCGGTACGCGGGCGACGGTCTGCGCAACGTCATTAGACAGATCAACTGGTGGCTTGATTCCTCGCATGGACCCGGCGACATCACCAAGAACGAATGCTCGGAAAATGGCAGTGATGGCACTACAGGGAGAACGGAGCACTACTCTAACCGGCTCATCGGGCCCGCCTAACTGTGCCCAGTTAGTGATCCGTCCATGATAGAGACCTTGCAGCGCTGCACTGCTTAAATTGGCTACCTGTACATCGGGGCTAACAATTACAGCGTACAGCAGAGCTCCAATAAGGTGATCAGCCAGACCTCGAGGCTGGCGGGCTGTCACGTCGGTATCTGCGATATCGATCAGATGGCGCCTAAGAGATTTGAGCGCAATACTACTGCCATGGGCGCCCAAAGTAATTGCCAAACCTGGACATTGCAGCAGGTAGTCACTATCTACTTGCTGCAACATTGGCTGCAAGTTCGGTGACCCGTCGATCGAGAGGCTGGCTGATGAACACATGCCAGGAGAGGGAGCAGGATTGGTATTGCCGGCAGGGTCCGGTACAGGTGTCTGAGATTGCCCTGGAGTTGGAGTCGTATGAGCCCTGGTAGGCCCGGTGATGGGTCCTGAGTCGCCAGGTGTTGGTGTTACCGCTCCCGGTGGTGAAGTAGAGGTTACAGAGGCAGCAGGCGTGGTATTCACGCCTGGAATGAGTGACCGGTCCCCATTGTTGAACAGCCAGCTACCGACGCTGACATGTTGTAACGGGGTGAAGGCAAAAAGCAGCGTACTTGCCAGTCCAAACAGTAACACAAATAGAGCGACCACCGAGGATGCGCGCGTCCAGGTAAAAGAGCTATACTGTGGTTTCAGTACAATGCGCCGCCTGGGCAAAACTGTGACGATGGGCGAGGCCCCAGGAACAACAGCAGCTAGCAGGGCATGAGCAAGAGCTGCGGCAGATGGGAAGCGAGCATCAGGGCTCTTAGCGAGTGCCACGCGCACCACCATCTCTAGCGCTTCTGGCACCTCAGGGCGCAGTGTACATAACGAAGGTATTGGTTCTTCTGTATGCTTGAGAGCAATTTCACCCGGGTTTTCGCCATCATAAGGCAAACATCCTCCCAATAAGCGATACAGTAAGACGCCCAGCGCATAGATATCACTTGCGGGACTCAGCATGCCCAGTGATTGCTCCGGCGCAGTGTAAGCAGGATTGCCTTCGTCGATGTGCGCAACTGGAGAGTCACCTGGCTGGTATGCACGCCTCATACTAAAGTTGGTGAGCAGTACATGTTCCTCATCTTGCATTAGAATGCTAGAAGGCTGTATGTTCCCATGCACAATGCCTTGCTCATGGGCATGCTGCAATGCAGCACACAATTGCGTCACCAGGCGCAAAACCAGGTTAATAGGGAGGAATCCTTCCCGCGGGCGCTCTAGAAACTGCTCTAATGTTTCAACCTGCATCGATAACGTTGCGCTGTACAGCAGTTCATCACCCATACCAAATTCGAGTAATGGCTGGATATGTTCATGGTGACAACGCCACACCTTTTCGGCCTCGGCTGCAAAGTGCTTGTGAAACTCAGCCGGGTCGGGAAACTGCGGTCTAAACAGGCGCAGTACGACATCATAGCCGCCCTGCGTAGTAGGACGAGCGCGATATGTTTCCACAATCCCTTCACGTCCCAGATATTCAAGCAAAAAGTATTGACCCACCATTACGCCAACAAGTTCTGTCATACCTTTCCCCTATCTATTCATTGAAACCGGGAGATTGCGTGGGCCGCTAAGATCATGAGACTAGTGTTATTACTGTGAGCTCCTTCACCATGATAGAGGAACGAGGAGAGGAGCGCAGCAAGTAATCCTAACAAGAGCAGGATCACCACCAATACTGGCAGGAATTTATTCAGAAGTGATTTCGAAGTTTTGCTTGAATTAGCGGCTTCCTGCGGTTGATCAGGCTGAGGCAGGATGACCGGTACATTCTCTCCTGCCATCGTCTCTACAGGGGTAGATGGCTCTTGCAGTGCCACCGGTATACTACGTAGGTATTCACCTGCTGATTCTGGGGAGGGAAGCGACTGCCCATTGCCGAGAGGCGACCACTCGACGGGGCCGATCCATTCGAATATATTGGTTCCAAAGTCATCATTCTCTTGTAAAAAGTTAGAGTGAGCATCAAAATTCTCGCTCCCGCGAGATAGCTGCGGATCGGGCATGAGATTTCCTGTCAAAGGCTGGGTAGTCGGTGCAGCAGTGAAGCCACCGAAGTCTTCACCTCTATTTGTATGGGGCATAGTCGCGAAAGGAGCCGGGCTTGATGGTTCCGGCGAGACCGGAGGAGTGAACCACGGAGCAAAATCCATGTGGGCTGGAGGAGGGGTCTGCGGATCGGCCAGTGACGGCGGTAGTAGAGGGACAGTTGAAACCCGCTCTTGCAGCGTACTGACCGGTTTAGCTACGGGAGAGGCAACCGGCGCGAAGTTTACCGCCGCCGTGAGAGCATCGCTCAACTCCCTTGCTGAGCCAAAGCGATCATCCGAACGCTTCTGCATGGCCTTTGCCAGGACAGCGTTAACTGCCTCAGAAATGTTTGGCGCGAACATGCGCACCGATGGCGGCTGCTGGCGTACATGCTTAAGCAACACCTCGACAGGGGTCTGACCGGTGAAGGGCGGCTGGCCAGCAAGCATACGAAATAAGAGCACACCCGACGCGTAGATGTCACTTGAACGCCTCAACACTCCTAACGATTGTTCAGGGGACGCGTATTCCGCCGAGCCCCAGCCAACACGGGTAAGCGACTGCTGGCTATCATCAAAGCCACGCGCAATGCCAAAGTCGGAGAGGAGGACATGACCATCTGCGGCGATAAATATATTAGTAGGTTTGATATTCCCATGATTCAGGTCATGATCGTGGGCATACTGTACAGCAGTACATAACTGCTGCATAATGGGCAATGCTTGCATGGCAGACAACTTCCCTCCCACACGCTCCAACAGGTCCGTGAGCGTGCCTGATGGCACAAACGGGGTCACAGTGTAGAGCAGTCCTTCTCCTTCGCCAAATTCAAGAAAAGGCAAAATATTTGGGTGATCGAGCTGACCGATTTTATCTGCCTCGGCCATAAAGTAGTCGCGGAAAGATTTACGCTGAGCGTAGCCAGGGCGGAAAACTTTCACCGCCACCTCATAGTTCCCCCCACTTTGTTGGCGAGCGCGATACACATCCGCCGTTCCACCCTTACTGATACACTTTAACAGCAGATATTCACTAAGTATCGCGCCTTCAAGATCTGACATACAATGGCTCCTAAGCTGGACTTGCATGATCTCTGTATTGTCAAGTGGGCCGATAATGAAATTTCACGCCCAAAACCAGTCATACTGGTGTGTCACCCTGAGCGAAGCGAAGGGTCTGGCTCGGGGGCGCAAAGATGCTTCGCTGCGCTCAGCATGACAGAACCGATCCGGGCCCTACGTTGCACCCGGATGGATAAGACCCCATTGTCATACAAAGAGAACTTCCATGTTAATAATGAACGCGAGAAGGGATTATATTTTCTCACCTGACAGCATCAAAGCTTGAGCCCGAGAATAAGGAGAATCGTTAGAACATGCAGGAGTTGATCGACCCAGATGGGGCCAATGATCTTGTAACGTGTTTTCAGTGGATCAATGACAAAGTGAGTAGCAATCAGGATACCGGTGGCAAGCAGCGAAGGGTGAGCGAAGAGGATAAATACGGCGGTATAGGTAGCGCAATGGTAGAAATTCACCTCCCAGCTCTTTCCCTTCTCAATACTCATCCAGGTGCTTTGAAAAGCAAAGTCACCAATGAAATGGCACGCCAGCCAGATTAGCAGCGTGGAGATAGGGATGTCGATTAACATGGGCGTTCTTCCCCAGAGTTATTATTATTCATCTTAAGTGTAACCGAAGTATGGGAGAACTACGATGAAGTTCGTCACTTAGCACCTGTGACCTGGAGCACAGTTTGCCCTTATACTGGCTCTATTGCTTTCCCATCGTACACTGGCATTTCCTTCGGTTCTCCATCCTCGCGGGTGATCGACGAGCATGGGCCGATAAATCGGCGCTGGCGGCGATCAATCGCGCCCTACGGTTCACCCGCAAGGATGGAGACCCTTTCCTTCGCATGTTCCCGCCGGACACGACGCCTCCAGGAGGTTTCCGAAAGCACGCGCACCAGCAGCAGGGCAGCCATCAACGTCCAGAAACAGAAGGCAAGGTCTTGCTCCAGGAAAGAACTATCGACCTGTCCCTGTACCAGGGCCGCGAACATAGCAGCCCCAATGCCGATGGTTATCCAATGTAACTGGAGATTGCGGCCGCTTTCCGTCGAGCGCAGGTGAGTGAGTACGCGCATAAAGAGCCAGAAGAAAAGCACGAGAAGCACGATAAATGCCAGCAGGCCAAAGACTCCTATGCTTACCCATACATGCAGAAAGATGTTGTGGGGATGAGACAGGTCGGGCTCATCTATCAGGCCGGTTGGAGCGTGGGTGACAGGATTCGTGAGTATCCAGTAGTGCTTGAGACCAGGGATGTAGCAGACCGTGTTCCTGCTGTAGTGGCACAGCCAGTTGTCCATACCATAGCCAAACCAGGGGCTATCGTGAATCATCTTCAAGGCGGTCTGCCAGAGATAGAGACGCTTCGTCGTGGTGCTGATGCCCTGCGCATTGACATGGCTATCCAGGAGGAAGGAGATGATACGTGTATGGAAGACGGCGAAGACGAGTCCGGCGGCCACAACAAAGAGTATTGCTCCCACCAGCAAAGTTTTGCGGTCGCGTATAGAAAAAACTGCAATAAAGAGTGCCGCTGCGGCAATAGCTAACCAGGCTCCATGTGATTGACTCAAGTACAGCACGAGAATCAAGGGCAAACAGAGCGCAATAGCAAGAGCGCGAAACTGCCAGGACTTTAGTATACCAACACTGCCAGGTATCTTTGCAACCGCAAGCGCCAGGCCAATAGGCAGCACGTAGTCAAGAAGCAGCCCCACATCATTCGCGCTGCCATAGGCTGCATGGACGCGCAGTACGTTGCCTGTTTCCTGCACAAGCTGGCCTCTAAAAATGAAGTACTGGGCTAAACTCAAGAACGCCACCATGAGCCCGGTTGCCAACAGCGCACCTAGTAAGCGCAGCAAATCCCCGCGCGAACGCAGGCAGAAGAGGACGAGCAGGAAATAGACGAGCGGATCGAATACCTCCTTACGAAAAGCACGCAAGGCAATGTGGGGTTCACTCGCTATAACAATAGAAATGGCCGCCGCGGCGAGGAAAATAAGTATGGGGATGGTGAATGGGCCCAGGCGATCACGCAGTTCACGCCAGGACAGCCAGTACTGCCACTTACTACCTCTAAATAGGAGTTGTAGCAAGGCCACCACGAGACAGACCACAAGTGTAATCTCGGTCAGGCTGAAGGCGTAGGCGCCAACAACAGTTTTCTGCAACAGGTAGTAGGGGAGCGCCAGGGGCAGCAATGCCACGGCAAAAGGCAGGCGATACCAGCAGAGCACTGCAAAGATAAGTAGGAAAGGCAGGGAGAAAAGCGGATTGAGGTGAAAGAAACCACCTGTGCCGAGGTTCGCGTTACCGGTGATGTAATACAGGGCTATCGAGAGGATCAGGCCCGCCTCAATGAAGCGGTCACGCCAGAACGGCGAAACCTTTGCCAGCAGGCTATTTCGAGGAGGCGGATCGTTGGAGGCAGCGGAAGCTTTATCAACACTTTTTTCTGTTTGTGGCGTGCTCGATGCATCGTCGAGCCCGACAGAAGGAGTCTTGCGGCTATATGAAGCTTTATTGTTCGCGCTGTCGGTTTCTCGCGCATTTTCAATTTCAGGCGGTGATAACTCAAAATTCTGGCTATCCATGATCTTCGCCATCCCTGCGTAACTATCTGTGCAGGCCTCTACAACCAGGAAAGAGAATACTTAAACTCTGCTATCCTGCAAAATTATGTACGCATGTATGTATCACTTAGTAACAAGGCATATAAAGTTTCGCTCTACTATAGCAAATAATACCCATTTGGTCTAGACGAGCTTTCAAAAAGGATGTATGAAACAGTTGTAGGCGGCGCATGTATGCCCGCGCCGCCGATGTATCGGCCTGGGGAGGGCATCGACGGGCCATTGGCTGATAATGATTTTTAACCATCAAAACCGGTCCTAATCACATCACCGCAACCGATAGCATCATCGTATAACGGCTCAAGAGGGTATTGGTATTTCTAATGCCTAGGTGTAGTATGAAAGGATAACACGGAAGGTACTTCTGAGCTTCTTCGACCGTATACTGAGCAAAAGAAAGAAGAATGATTGAGAGGGAAAAGACCGGAAAGGTGCTCTCCCACTGGCGTAGCTTGATCGGTAAGGAATAGTCCATGCAGTTGCATAGAATGCAACTGGAGAAATCTGTCTTGCTAAGCCAGCTCGTGAATCATGGAGGATGACATGGACGACTGGCCTGCATATATCACGCGAGCGGTTGAGCAGCTTGAGACCATGACAGACGAAGTCGCGGAAGAAGAACAGATCGAAGCCTTTGCCAGTCGCTGGGGTGGACTCAGCCTGGACATTTTCACACAGGTGCTGGAGGAGGGCAAGGGTGAGGACCGGGTGCTGGCCATCCTGGCGCTGGGCTCCAGTGGCCTGCCAGAAGCGCCGGCCCTGCTCTCCCCCCTGTTAGAGAGTCCTGTGCTGCCTGAACGCTGGGCCAGTGCCCTGGCGCTGGGAGAGCAGCAGCAGGCACAGGCGCGCCCCGTGCTCGAGCAGATGCTGTTCGAGGAGTACTGGCTGGACCTCCCCCCGAGCGAGACACCGGGGGGCCTCTGGGCGATGCTGC
>WNGN01002461.1_pt1 | contig 12404 bp, 8 predicted proteins | sample 5400561 | NCBI WGS metagenome assembly WNGN01 (sample SAMN13153379, study PRJNA577476) | soil metagenome | isolation source: 115 cm soil or saprolite under Garry oak tree replicate 2 | place: USA:California | collected 2016-06-15
CGGGAGTGACCGACCTTCCGCTGACGGCGCAGGGTGAAGCCGAGGCCGTCCGGCTCGGAGAGCGGCTCGAGGGGTTGAGGTTCGCCGCGGTGCTCACGAGCCCTCTGCGTCGGGCGGTCCGAACGTGCGAGCTCGCTGGCTTCGGCTCCATGGCGGAAGTCGAGCCCGACCTCATGGAGTGGAACTACGGCACGTATGAAGGTCGCACCAGCGCCGACATCCACGCCGAGCGCCCTGACTGGCAGCTGTTCCGCGACGGTTGCCCGGGAGGGGAGTCGCCGGATCAGATCGGCGCGCGGGCCGATCGGGTGGCGCGCCGCGTGCGGGCCATCGAGGGAGACGTGCTGCTCTTCTCGAGCGGGCACTTTCTCCGAGTGTTCGCCGCGCGCTGGCTCGGGCTCCCACCGGGGGCAGGGCGGTACTTCGTGCTCGGCACGGCCAGCCTGAGTGCGGTGGGATACGAACACGACCGATCGGATCCGGCGATCCGCTTGTGGAACGAGATGCCTCACGAAGGGCACAGCGGGCCTGCTCAGGTGCGGGGACACCAGGAGGAAGCACGTCGATGAGCACAAGAGAGAAGGCATCATCGGACCCCATGGCAGCGCTCCGCCGGCAATATGGATGCGGCCCGGTCGAGCTCGCGGGGAACGCCCAGGCGCTCTACGAGCGGCACCTGCTCTTCGACAACGTCGCCGATCCGGCAACCGCCGGGCTGCGGGAGCGCTACGAGGCGTTCGCGCGCTCCGTGCGAGACGTCCTCTCGCAGCGATGGGTCCGCACGGAGCAGACCTACGAGCGCGAAGATCCGAAGCGCGTCTACTACCTCTCGATGGAATTCCTGATCGGCCGTTCGCTGACCAACAACATCACCAATCTGCTGCTCAGCCCCCTCGTGAGTGAAGCGGTCAAGCAGGCGTCGCTCGATTGGCTCGGCCTGCTCGAGGAGGAACCCGACGCCGGGCTGGGAAATGGCGGCCTCGGGCGTCTGGCGGCGTGTTTTCTCGACTCGATGGCCACGATGCAGCTGCCGGCGATGGGGTATGGCCTCCGCTACGAATACGGAATGTTCCAGCAAACCATCGAGCACGGCTGGCAACACGAGCAGCCGGACAACTGGCTTCGCCGCCCCGACCCGTGGGAGGTCGTTCGTCCGGAAGAGAAGGTCGAGATCAGGCTGAACCACTCGATCGAGGTGCGAGACGGGACGCTGCGCGCGATCCCCGGCCGGTCGTTCACGTTGCTCGGCATTCCCTTCGATCGGCCCGTGGTGGGCTATGGCGGCAAGACGATTAACACCCTCCGCCTCTGGGCGGCGTCCACGTCCCTCGACTTCGATTTCCAGACGTTCAGTCATGGCGAGTTCGTCAGCGCGCTGGCGGAGACGCTTGCGGCTAAATCTCTCACACGGGTCCTCTATCCCGACGACTCGACGGCCAAGGGGCAAGAGCTGCGGTTCGTGCAGGAGTACTTTCTCGTCGCCTGCTCGCTGGCGGATCTGATCCGACGATTCCGCCGCAGCAACGCCGACTGGAGCGCGCTTCCCGAACGGGCCGCCATCCAGCTCAACGATACCCATCCTGCGATCGCCGTCCCCGAGCTGATGCGAATCTTGCTCGACGACGCGTACCTCGGATGGGACCAGGCCTGGCACCTGACCCAGCGGACGCTGGCGTACACGAACCACACGCTTCTGCCCGAAGCCCTCGAAAAATGGCCGCTCGAGTGGTTCGAGATGCTGCTGCCGCGCCACCTCGAGATCATCTTCGAGATCAACCGCCGACTGCTCGATGACGTGCGGCGCCGTTTTCCGGCTGACGAAGGCCGCGTCGCGCGGACGAGCCTGATCGAGGAAGGCTCCGCAAAGCACGTCCGCATGGCGAATCTCGCCATCGTGGGCTCGCACAGCACGAACGGGGTGGCCGCGATCCACTCCGCGCTGCTGCGCGCGACCACGGTGAAGGACCTGGCCGAGACCTTTCCCGAGCGCTTCAGCAACAAGACCAACGGCGTCACGCCGCGGCGCTGGATGTTGCTCGCGAACCCGGCGCTCGCGCGCCTCATCACCGAGGCGATCGGCGACGGCTGGATCACCGACCTCAGTGAGCTCGCGAAGCTCAAGCCCCTGGCCGACGACCGCGGCTTCCGCAGCGTGTTTCTCGAGGCGAAGCGAGCAGCCAAGTCGACCTTCGCTCAGTGGCTCCGATCGACCTCGGAGCAGACGGTGGATCCGGACACCATCTTCGACAGCCAGGTCAAGCGCATCCACGAATACAAGCGGCAGCTCCTCAATGCCTTGCGCATCGTCGTCCTCTACAACCGATTGCGGGAGAACCCGAGCCTCGAGATGACGCCGCGGACGTTCCTGTTCGCGGGCAAGGCGGCGCCGGCCTACCGCCTCGCGAAGCTCATCATCAAGCTCCTGAACAATCTCGCCGAGACCATCGGCGCCGATCCGGCGACCCGCGGACGACTCAAGATTTTGTTCCTGCCCGAATACAACGTGTCGCTGGCCGAGCGGCTGATTCCCGCCACCGACGTCTCCAACCAGATCTCGACGGCGGGCTACGAGGCGAGCGGCACCAGCAACATGAAGTTCATGATGAACGGCGCGCTGACGATCGGCACGCGCGACGGCGCGACGATCGAGATGGCGCAGGAAGCCGGGGAGGAGAACTTCTTCCTGTTCGGCCTGACCACGGAGCAGGTGGCCGGCAGCCGCGGCTGGTACGACCCGCGCTGGCACTACGACAACCAACCCGAGGTGCGCGCCGCGCTAGATCTGATCTTCTCCGACCACTTCAGCCGTAACGAGCCGGGCATCTTCGCGCCCTTGCGCGAGACGCTGCTGACGCGCGGCGACTACTACATGCACCTCGCGGACCTCGCTTCCTACCTCGAGGCCGATGCCGGCCTCTGCGCGCTGTACGCGAACCCGGATGCCTGGGCGCGCAAGGCCATCCTGAACGTGGCCAGCTCCGGAAAGTTCTCGAGCGATCGCACCATCGCCGAGTACGCGGCCGACATCTGGCACGTCAAGCCATGCCCGGTGTCGTGATGGAGAAGACAGTGACGATCTCGCCCCTGGCCGGGAAGCCGGCCCAGATCGGAATGCTCGTGGATCTGGCGCGGCTCGAGCACGCGTATTACGAGCGCACGCCCGACGTGGACGCCCCCGATCAGCTCGTCAGCTTCGGCACCAGCGGGCACCGGGGCTCGGCGTTCCGCGGCTCGTTCAACGAGGCCCACGTCATGGCGATCACGCAGGCGATCTGCGACTACCGCCGCGGTCAGGGGATCGACGGACCGCTCTACATGGGCAAGGACACGCACGCCCTGTCCGAGCCGGCCCAGCGCACCGCGCTGGAAGTGCTGGCGGCCAACGGGGTCGAGACGATCATCCAGCGCGACGGCGGCGTCACGCCGACGCCCGTCATCTCGCGAGCCATTCTCGTCTACAACCGCGGCCGCAAGGCGCACCTCGCCGACGGAATCGTGATCACCCCGTCGCACAACCCTCCCGAGGACGGAGGCTTCAAGTACAACCCGCCCAACGGCGGCCCCGCCGATACCGACGTCACCGCGTGGGTCCAGCGCCGGGCCAACGAGCTCCTGCGTCAGCGCAGCTCGAGCGTGAAGCGGGTCCCGTTTGCGGCGGCCATCAAGGCCGAGACCACCCACCAGGAAGATCTGGTCCTGCCCTACGTCGAGGATCTCGAACACATCGTCGACATGGACGCGATCCGCGCGGCCGGCTTCACGATGGCCGTCGATCCGCTGGGCGGGGCGGCGATGCCCTACTGGGAACCGATCAACTTCCTCTACAAGCTCCACATCGCCGTCGTCAACCCGGTGATCGATCCGACGTTCTCGTTCATGACGGTGGACCACGACGGCAAGATCCGCATGGACCCCTCGAGCCCGTACGCCATGGCGCGGCTCGTCGGGCTCAAAGACCAGTTCCGCGTCGCCTTCGCCAACGATCCCGACTCGGATCGGCACGGCATCGTGACGGCCTCCGAGGCACTGATGAACCCCAACCACTACCTGGCGGTGGCCATCCGCTACCTGCTCACGCACCGTCCCCACTGGCCCGCGCACGCCGCGGTCGGCAAGACGCTGGTCAGCAGTAGCCTCATCGACCGCGTCGTCGCGAAGCTCGGCCGTCGGCTCTACGAGGTGCCCGTCGGGTTCAAGTGGTTCGTGCCCGGCTTGTTCGACGGCTCCTGCTGCTTTGGCGGCGAGGAGAGCGCTGGCGCCAGCTTCCTGCGGCACGACGGCACCGTGTGGACGACCGACAAGGACGGCCCGATCATGGATCTGCTGGCGGCCGAGATCACCGCCCGCACGGACAAGGATCCCGGCGAGCACTATCGGGAGCTGGCGGCGGAGTTCGGCGCGTCCTGTTACACGCGGATCGACGCGCCGGCCACGCCCGAGCAGAAGGCGCGGCTGCATGCGCTGTCACCCGAGGCCATCAAGGAACAGACGCTCGCCGGCGAGCCCATCACCGCGAAGCTGACCCGCGCCCCTGGTAACGGCGCCCCGATCGAGGGCTTGAAGATCGTGACGCCGAGCGGGTGGTTCGCGGCCCGGCCGTCAGGCACGGAGAACATCTACAAGATCTATGCGGAGAGCTTCAGGGGCGCGGCGCACCTCGACGTCCTCGTGAGCGAGGCGCAGGAGCTCGTCGACACCGCGCTGGGTGGACGCGCATGAGCCTCCCTCCGTTCCCGGCCGGCTACCGAGCGTCCGGCCTCCTGCTGCACGTCACGTCTCTGCCCTCACCGTACGGAATCGGCGATGTCGGTCCGACGGCCGTGGCGTGGGTGGACCGGCTTCACGAGACGGGGCAAGGCTGGTGGCAGGCGCTCCCGCTGGGTCCCACCGGCTACGGCGATTCGCCGTACCAATCGCTGTCGTCGTTTGCCGGCAACCCGCTCCTGATCAGCCCCGACTGGCTGATCGAGGACGGACTGGTGCGGGCGGCCGACTGCGCGGGCTGCTCCTTTTCGCCCACGACCGTCGACTTCGACGCCGTCAAGCGCTTCAAGTTCGCCTTGCTCGAGACGGCATGGAAGAACTTCAGCACCGCCGCGCGATCGGACCTGCGCCCGGACTTCGAACACTTTGGCAATGACCATGCCCACTGGCTGGACGACTATGCGTTGTTCCGAGCCCTGACGGCGAGATACGACGGCGCCAGCTATCTCGAGTGGCCGGAAGAGCTGATCCGCCGCACGCCAGCCGCGCTGGACCGGGCGCGACAGGCTCTGGCGAGCCAGGTGGACCGGGTTCGGTTTGTTCAGTTCGTGTTGTTCCGTCAGGGAGCACGCTTGAAGGCCCATGCGCGCGCCAGAGGTGTGCGCTTGATCGGTGACCTGCCCTTTTTCGTCTCCCCGGACTCGAGCGACGTCTGGGCCCACCCGGAGCTGTTCCTGCTCGACGCACAGCACCGGTCGCGCGTCGTCGCCGGAGTGCCGCCAGACTACTTCAGCTCGCAGGGACAGCGGTGGGGCAATCCGATCTACGACTGGGACGCGCTGGCCGCGAGTGGCTACCGCTGGTGCATCGACCGCGTGCGCGCCCTGCTGGCTCACGTCGACGCCATCCGCCTCGATCACTTCCGCGGATTCGCTGCCGCGTGGCACGTGCCGACCGGAGCTCCGACGGCGGAGTCCGGTCAGTGGATGCCGGGGCCGGGCGCCGGCTTCTTCGCCGAGGTGGAGAAGGCCCTGGGCGGTCTGCCGTTCCTCGCCGAGGACCTGGGAATCATCACGCCGGACGTGGTCGCGCTCCGTGACGCGTTTCGTCTCCCCGGCACGCGCGTTCTGCAGTTCGCATTCGACGGCCATGCCGACAACCCGCACCTGCCCGACAACCATGTCCCGAACTCGGTCGTGTACACGGGTACGCACGACAATCCGACGACGCGTGGATGGCACGACGACCTGTCAGAAGCCGAACGGCGCAACCTGTGGCGCTACCTGAAGCGTGGGGGAGGCACCAGCGCGGATGCTGCGCCGGCGTTGCTGCGACTGGCGTGGTCGTCAGTCGCCGCGCTCGCGATCGCGCCGCTGCAGGACGTGCTCAATCTGGGAAAGGACGCTCGGATGAACCAGCCCGGGACGGCGCAAGGTAACTGGCGCTGGCGCTCCACCGAAGCCATGCTGTCGACGTCGGCCTGGGAGTCGCTGCGAGACTTGACGCACGCTTCGGCACGGTCGGCTGATGTAGAAATATCGCGCCCCGACGCCTCGATCGTGGCCGCATCATGACGCCGGCTCCCTTCGTCTTCCTGGTCGACGTGGACAACACGCTGCTGGACAACGACCGCATTCAGGCCGACCTCAAGCGCCATCTCGAGCGCGAGTTCGGCGCCGTCTCGCGTGACCGGTACTGGGCGATCCTCGAGGCGCTGTTCGTCGAGCTCGGGTATCGCGATTATCTCGGCGCGCTCCAGCGTTACCGGGTCGAGCATCCCCAGGACGTGCGTCTCATGTCGATGTCGGCGTACCTGGTCGATTACCCGTTCGCCAATCGTCTCTACCCCGGGGCGCTCGACGTGCTGGAACGGTTCCGCGCGTGGGGCCCGACGGTCATCCTCTCCGATGGTGACGTCGTGTTCCAGCCGCGCAAGGTGGAGCGCTCCGGCATCTGGGAGGCCGTGGACGGCCACGTGTTGATCTACATCCACAAGGAAGAAACGCTGGATGACGTCGAGCGACGCTATCCGGCGCAGCACTACGTTCTCGTGGACGACAAGCCGCGGATCCTGGCCGCGGCCAAGAAAATCTGGCGCGACCGCGTCACCACGATTTTTCCCCGTCAGGGTCAGTACGCTCGCGATGCGAAGGCCTATCCCCCGGCCGATCTGACGGTCGAGCGGATCGGCGACTTGATGACTCACGACTGGCCCGAGCTCCTGTCACCGGAGGTGACACGATGAAAGCGACGGAGACGCTCCACGACGAAGGCCAGAGTCTCTGGCTCGACAACATCACGCGCGATCTGCTGGAGAGCGGCACACTCGTGCGCTACATCGACGAGCTCTCGGTGACCGGGCTCACGTCGAATCCCACCATCTTCGACCACGCCATCAAGAACAGCTCGGCCTACGACGCCGCCATCAGAAAGAAGGTCAGGGAAGGCAAGTCGGGCGAAGAATTGTTCTTCGACCTGGCGCTGGAGGACCTGACCCGGGCCGCGGATCTGTTTCGACCGATCTGGGACCGGACGCACGGCGTCGACGGCTGGGTGTCGCTGGAAGTGTCGCCGCTGCTCGCCCACGACACCGCCAGCACCCTGGCCGCTGCCAAAACCCTGCACGCCCGGGCGGGGCGACCGAACCTCCTCATCAAGATTCCTGGCACCAAGGAAGGGCTGCCGGCCATCGAGGAAGCGGTCTTTGCCGGCATCCCGATCAACGTGACGCTGCTGTTCTCGTCTGCGCACTACCTGGCGGCCGCCGACGCGTTCATGCGTGGGATCGAGCGCCGCGTGGCCGCCGGGCTCGAGGCAGAGGTCGGATCGGTCGCCTCCGTGTTCATCAGCCGCTGGGACGCGGCGGTCAAGGACAGAGTGCCGCAAGCGCTCCGCAATCAGCTCGGCATCGCGATCGCGAAGCGGACGTACAAGGCCTACCGTGCGCTGCTCGGCTCTCCGCGCTGGCAGCGCGTCTTCAACGCCGGCGCCCGCCCGCAACGCCTGCTGTGGGCCAGCACGGGCACCAAGGATCCCGGCGCCTCCGACGTCCTCTACGTCAGGGCGCTTGCCGCGCCGTTCACGGTGAACACGATGCCCGAGGGCACCTTGAAGGCGCTGGCCGATCACGGCTCGCTCGGCGAGATGCTGACCGCCGACGGCGGCGACAGCGAGGCCGTGTTGGCGCAATTCGGCGTCTCTGGCGTCGACGTCGATGCCCTCGCCAGTCAGCTCCAGGACGAAGGCGCGAAGTCGTTCGTCAACTCCTGGCAGGAGCTGATGGGCGTCATTGCCGGGAAGAGCGCCACCCTGGCCAAGGCGAGCTGAGGGCTCACCATGCGCGTACTGGTCGTCGACGTCGGCGGGACTCGCGTGAAGGTGCTCGCCACGGGCGAGAAGGCACCTCGAGAGTTTGCCTCTGGGCCGACGCTCACGGCCGAGCAGATGGTCGCCGGGGTCAGGACCGCCGCCGCGGGATGGAAGTACGACGCCGTATCGATCGGCTATCCGGGCCCGGTGCTCCACGGTCGTCCGGTTGCGGAGCCGCATAACCTTGGTCCGGGGTGGGTTGGATTCGATTATCGGACCGCCTTCGGATGCCCGGTCAAGCTCGTCAACGATGCCGCACTGCAAGCGCGCGGCAGCTACCAGGGCGGCAAGATGCTCTTTCTCGGCCTGGGAACCGGCCTGGGCTCGACCCTCATCGTCGAGGGCATCGTGGAGCCGATGGAGCTGGGCCACTTGCCGTACCGGGACGGAACCTTCGAGACGTACGTCGGACTGCGCGGGCTGCAGGAGCACGGGCTCACGCAGTGGCGGCGTGACGTCGCCGACGCGGTCCGTCGTCTGATCGCCGCGCTCGAGCCCGAGGACGTCGTTCTCGGGGGCGGTAACGTCCACCAACTGGACGAGCTGCCGCCTGGTTGCCGAGTCGGGGACAACGCGAACGCGTTCCTCGGCGGGTTTCGCTTGTGGGAGGAATCGCAAGATGGGCAGATCGGATCCGAAGAAGGCACAGGAAGGTCAATGACTAGAATGTTGCCCCTGACCGCGCGCCCCGCATGGAAGGCCCTCCAGGCCCACTACGAGAAGATCCGCGATTTTCACCTGCGCACGCTCTTCGCCGACGACGCCAAACGTGGAGAACGCCTGACCGCCGAGGCGGTCGGGGTCTTTCTCGACTACTCCAAGAATCGCGTCACCGACGATACCCTCGCACTGCTTCGCCGACTGGCCGAGGAGTGCGGTCTGCGCGAGCGCATCGACGCCATGTTCCGGGGCGACAAGATCAACGTGACGGAAGCTCGGGCCGTCCTGCACGTGGCCCTGCGAGCTCCGCGCGGTGCGTCGATCATCGTCGATGGTAAGAACGTGGTGCCCGAGGTCCACGCCGTGCTCGATGCCATGGCCGACTTCGCGACCCGCGTGCGGAGTGGCGCGTGGAAGGGCCACACCGGAAAGCGCATCCGCAACGTCGTCAACATCGGCATCGGCGGCTCCGACCTCGGGCCCGTCATGGCCTACGAGGCCCTCAAGCACTACAGCGATCGCGCGATGGCCTTCCGGTTCGTGTCGAACGTCGACGGGACCGATTTCGTCGAGGCCACCCGCGACCTGGACCCGGCGGAAACGCTCTTCATCGTCTCGTCGAAGACCTTCACGACGCTGGAGACGATGACCAACGCCGAGAGCGCCCGCCAGTGGCTGCTCGCGGGCCTCGGCGGCGAGGTCAAGGCGGTGGCCAAGCACTTCGTCGCCGTCTCCACCAACGCCCGGAAGGTTTCGGAGTTCGGGATCGACACCGCGAACATGTTCGGATTCTGGGACTGGGTGGGCGGGCGCTATTCCATGGACTCGGCGATCGGCCTGTCGACGATGCTCGCCGTCGGTCCCGACAACTTTCGCGCGCTGCTCGACGGGTTCCACCAGATGGACGAGCACTTCCGGACCGCCCCGTTCGAGCGCAACCTGCCGGTGCTCCTAGGCTTGCTGACCGTGTGGTACACGGATTTCTTCGACGCCGAAACCGTGGCGGTCTTGCCCTACGAGCAATACCTCAAGCGCTTCCCCGCCTACCTGCAGCAGCTGACGATGGAGAGCAACGGCAAGCACGTCACGCGCGATGGCGTCGAGATCGACTATGCGACCGGGCCCATCTACTGGGGGGAGCCGGGCACCAACGGCCAGCATTCGTTCTACCAGCTGATCCATCAAGGGACCCGGCTGATCCCGTGTGACTTCATCGCGTTCCGTCACAGCCTGAACCCGCTCGGCCGGCACCACGACATGCTGCTGGCGAACGTGTTCGCTCAGACCGAGGCGCTGGCCTTCGGCAAGACGCGTGAGCAAGTCAAGGCCGAGGGCACGCCGGACGGTCTGGTCCCGCATCGGGTCTTCCAGGGTAATCGCCCCTCGAACACGATCCTCGCCGAGCGGCTGACGCCGGAGACGCTCGGAAAGCTCGTCGCGCTCTACGAGCACAGCGTGTTCACCCAGGGCGTCGTCTGGGACGTCGACTCGTTCGATCAGTGGGGAGTCGAGCTGGGCAAGGTGCTGGCCCAGCGGATCATCCCGGAGCTCGACGGCGCGACCGAGCCAACCCTTGGCCACGACAGCTCGACGAACAACATGATCCGTCGTTACCGGATGCGAAAGGACGCCGTGCGATGACGAGCGAGACGGGCGACTTCAAAGCGCAGCTGGAGAAGATGAAGGCACATCCCGGGTTCATTGCGGCGCTGGATCAAAGCGGTGGCAGCACGCCCGGCGCGCTGCGTGCGTACGGCATCAAGGAAAATGCGTGGTCCAACGAGGAGCAGATGTTCGCGATCGTGCATCAAATGCGCACGCGCATCATGACCAGCCCCGCCTTCACCGGGGAGCGGATTCTCGGCGCGATCCTGTTCGAGAACACCATCGACAGGGACGTCGAGGGGAAGCCGACCGCGGACTATCTGTGGAATGTGAAGCGGGTGGTGCCGTTCTTGAAAGTAGACAAGGGCCTGGCCGCGGAGAAATCCGGTGTCCAGCTGATGAAGCCGATGCCCGAGCTTGCCGGGCTGCTCGACAAGGCCAACGCGAAGCGCATCTTCGGAACCAAGATGCGCTCGTTCATCAAGCAAGCCAACCAGGCCGGTATCAAGGACGTCGTGACCCAGCAGTTCGAGGTCGCTCGGCAGATCATCGCCGCGGGCCTCGTGCCGATCGTCGAGCCGGAAGTGGACATTCACTGCCCGGACAAAGCCAGGGCCGAAGAGTTGCTCAGAGCGGCCATCCTCGAGGATCTCAACCGTTTGCCCGCCGGCCAGCCCGTCATGCTCAAGCTCACCTTGCCGGACAAAGACGACCTCTACGCCGAATTCGTCAAACATCCGCGGGTCGTGAGGGTGGTTGCGCTGTCGGGCGGCTATTCACGGGAAGAAGGCAACCAGCGCTTGCGGAGGAATCACGGCGTCGTCGCGAGCTTTTCGCGGGCGCTGGTCGAGGGGCTATCGGCCCAGCAATCCGATGCCGAGTTCAACGCCCTGCTCGATGCCTCCATTCGCAGCATCTTCGAGGCGTCCAACACGTGAGCGCCGTGAAACTCGCCCCTTCGATTCTCGCCGCCGACTTCGCGCGTCTCGGCCAGCAGGTGGCCGACGCGGAGCACGCCGGGGCCGATCGAATCCACGTGGACGTGATGGACGGGCACTTCGTGCCGAACCTCAGCATGGGGCCGGCGATCGTCCAGTCCCTACGGCGGGTGACGCATCTGCCCCTCGAGATCCACCTGATGATCTCCGACCCGGACTTTTTTCTCGACGAGTTCGCCGCGGCCGGCTCCGATTCGTTTCTCGTCCACTGGGAGGGCAACAACAACTTGCACCGCACGGTGCAAAGGATCAGGACACTGGGCAAGCGCGCCGCCGTCGCCATCAACCCGGCGACGCCATCGGCCGTGCTCGAGGACATCATCCAGGACCTGGACCAGGTGCTGGTCATGACCGTCAACCCGGGGTTCGGTCATCAGCCGTTCCTCCGGACGACGCTGCCGAAGATCGGACGGGTGCGCGAGCTGATTGAGCGGCGCGCGTCCGCGTGCGACGTGGAAGTGGATGGGGGCATCGATGCGACGACGGCGCCGCTGGTCGTTCGGGCCGGCGCCACCGTGCTCGTGGCGGGCTCGGCAGTCTTCGGCGACCGCGACGGCGTGGCCGCCGCGATGAACCGCCTGCGCACCGCCCTCGACGACACCGAGCGTGAACTCGAGCCCGCCGAGCGATCGGCGCTTCAAAGGAGTCAGCTATGCAGCTCGGAATGATCGGACTTGGCCGCATGGGCGCCAACATGGTGCGGCGGCTTCTCAAGGGTGGCCACCAGTGCGTGGTCTTCGACATGTCGCCGAAGGCGGTGCAGGAGCTGACCCAGGAGAAGGCGGTGGGTGCCTCCTCGCTCGCAGACTTCGTGAAGAAGCTGGACAAGCCGAGGACGGTGTGGCTGATGGTCCCAGCGGCGGTGGTCGACAAGTCCATCGCCGACATTCTGCCGCTGCTCGAGAGGGGCGACATCCTCATCGACGGCGGCAACTCTTACTACATCGACGACATCCGGCGCGCGAAGGAGCTCGCACCGAAGGGGATCCACTACGTCGACGTCGGGACCAGCGGTGGCGTCTGGGGACTGGAGCGCGGGTATTGCATGATGATCGGAGGCGAGCCGGA
>WNGN01003398.1_pt1 | contig 12404 bp, 12 predicted proteins | sample 5400561 | NCBI WGS metagenome assembly WNGN01 (sample SAMN13153379, study PRJNA577476) | soil metagenome | isolation source: 115 cm soil or saprolite under Garry oak tree replicate 2 | place: USA:California | collected 2016-06-15
AGTCCAATTTCTCCTTGCCGCCCTATCCGTCCATTCCAGGCATTGCCAGTTTGCTTCAAGGCCTGGAAAAACAGAATCCCAAGGCCAAAGGGGCAAAACCGGAGGAGTTCGCCGATAGCAGGCTGGTGAGAGAGTTGGACCAAAGCGGGTTCGTCAAGGCGGCTTTGTCGGAGCGTTGAAACGTAATGAGTTTCAAGTCTCGTGTCTCGGGTTTCGGGTTTAACTCGAGACTCAAAACTCGGAACTCGAAACCGCGAAAGCGAAGTCGTTCACAGAGCGTAAAAGCGCTTTGGATTGGCGCGGGCGATTTTGTTCTTCGCAGCAGACGGTAGATCTCTGCGCTCGAAAAATTCCTTGACCAGTGCTCTGACATCGGTTCGTGTCGCTTCGTGGGGAAAGTCGGAGGCCCAGAGCAGCAGACAATCGTCCCCAAGAAGTTCGACATCCCGCTCTGTGGTATTCTCTTCTCCGCACTGGAAGAAAAACTGCTTCCGGGCGAGCAGCTCGCTCGGCAACATCGGACGCTCGTTGGGCGCGATCCGTTCTAATCTTTCGGATTGGTTGACACTCCAGTTATCCGCGACTAAGATCCCGCAAGATCGAGAGGAGGAAGGGACTTATGTCTTATGATGTGCTGATCAAAGGTGGTCGGATTTACGATGGCAGCGGTTTGCCGTCTTTTCTTGGCGATGTCGCCGTCAAGGACGGCCGCATCGTTGAGACTGGGCGGATCAATGGCAGCGCAGCTCGGGTCGTTAATGCCGACGGTCTTGCGGTGTCGCCGGGTTTTATCGACTTCCACACGCATCTCGATGCGCAGCTCCTCTGGGATCCGATCGCCAGCTCCTCGTGTTTTCATGGCATCACGACGGTGATTCCCGGCAACTGCGCTCTGGCGCTCGCTCCTTGTAAGGAACAAGATCACGACAGCATTCTTAGAAGTTTCGAACGTGTGGAAGCGATCTCGCTGCCGGCGCTGCGCGCTGGGGTGCCATGGGGTTGGACAACTTTCCGGCAGTATCTCGATCGTTTGCGTGGCAATCTCGGGGTCAACGTCGCCGCCTTAATGGGGCATTGCGCGCTGCGACAGTTCGTTATGGGCGAAGCCGCCACGGAGCGCGCTGCGACCCCGGTTGAGATCGAGCAGATGAAAGAGATCCTCAAGGCGGGTGTCTACGCCGGCGCCATGGGTTTTTCCACGAACCAGAATCCCGTCCACATGTTCGCCGACGGGCGGCCGATTCCCCCGCGGCTCTTTAGGAGTCTCTGTTCCGACGGCCGAGACGGTGAAGCTTTTTGAAGAGATCGCGACCAAGTCAGGGCGTCCCGTGATCTGGCAAAGTATTGCGCATCGTTGGGACCGTCCCAATGAATGGCGGCAGCTGTTGGATTTGGCGGAGCAGTCGTTAGCCAAGGGGGTGCAGTCCTATCCTCTGTGCAACGCGCGTCTGTTCAACAACCGCTTCACGATGAAGAATGCCCAAGTCTTCGACGATCTCCCGACGTGGAAGCAGATTCTTTTCTTGCCCGTGGAAGAGCGGGTGAAAGTCCTGCGCGATGCGGAACTGCGCAAGAAGCTGCGTTATGAGGCGGTACAAGAAAAGAAGTCGTCGCGCTTCTCGCGGCGCTGGGATCTGGTCTACATGATCAAAGCCGCGACATCGGCGAACCAGCATCTCGAAAAGAAGAGCGTGGCCGAGATCGCTCAGATCAGAGGTCAGGATATCATCGATGCTTTCCTCGACCTGTCATTAGAAGAAGGGCTGGAGACGATGTTTCAGACCTCCAGCACCAACGGCGACGAACAGGCGGTGGCGGAAATCATCAGAAGCCCGTTCACGCTGGTCGGCCAATCAGATGCCGGCGCGCATCTCATTTACGACGCCGGTTACGGCTATGCTACCCGTTTGCTCGGCTACTGGATTCGCGAACGGAACGTGATGAGTCTGGAAGAGGGCGTGCGCAAGCTTACCTTTATGGTTGCGTCGATTTTTGGCCTGCATGATCGCGGTTTGCTGCGTCCGGGAATGGCGGCGGATTTGGCGCTCTTCGATCCGGCGACGATCCGCGAGTGCGAGCCGGAGATGGTGAGCGACTTGCCGGGCGGCGAGAAGCGACTGATTCAAAAGGCCACGGGTATCGAGATGACCATCGTCAATGGCGAGGTGCTGGTAGAGAAAGGCGCCCACACGGGGGCGCTTCCCGGCGCTGTCCTCGGCGGCGGTAACGGCGCGGCCATGCAAGCCGCGGCGTAAAGGAGAACGGCACTCATGTATTACGGCGCGCGGGGAATCGTCGGCTTAGTGAAGCCAACTTATCGGCCGGGGTCGATGGAAAGTTTCATCAAGCTCATGCCTGAAGGCGTGGGATTCATTCCGTTTCACGCGGGAATCCGGGCCGGCAACGAGCAAGAATTTCAGGAAGCGCTGTTAGTGGCGGAAAAAAAAGTGGCCCGGTTGGCGGAGCTGGGCGCCGATGTGGTGATGATCATGGGCGCGCCGCCGGCAATGGTGCGCGGCCACGGCGCCGATAGACAGATCGCCGAGCAGTTGACGAAGAAATACGGTATTCCCGTGTCGATCGCGACGATCGCGCAAGTCGACGCCTTCCGCGCGTTAGGAATGAAAAAGCTCGTCGGCATCACCTATTTTCAAGATGAGTTCAACCAAAAGTTTGCCAAATTTCTCGAAGACGATGGCTTCCAAGTCAAAGCGATGAAGGGGATCGAAGTTCCCTTTAAAGATGCCGGGAAGCTTTCCCCCGAGGCGATTTACAACTTTGCCAAGAAAGTGTTCCTCGAACACGGCCCCGTCGACGGCATTTACATGCTCGGTGCCGGATGGCACAACCTGCCGGTGATCGAAATGCTGGAGAAGGATCTAAAGACCATCGTGGTTTCGAGCATCCCCGCTCAGGTTTGGGCGACGAAGAAAATACTACAGTTAAACGAGCCCGTGATGGGCTATGGCCGATTATTAGCTGAGATGCCTTAAGAGCTGGAGTAATGGGGTGTTGGAGTGATGGTGCGACTGCGCACATGGGTCGAATTTTTCCTCGTCTTCGGCGTTTGTCTGATCGGATGCGATTTGCCGGCCGCCGAGATAAAAGACCGGGCCGAGGCGGAGGGGAAGCTCATGTTTTATGCGTCCTTCAACGCCGCTGACTCAAAAACTCTGACCGACGGATTCAAGCGGCTCTATCCCAAGATCGATGCTACTTTCTATCGGACAACGGATGCGGCGCTCATGGAGAGAATCTTGACCGAAGGTCGCGCCGGCCAAAACCTTTGGGACGTGGCGATGACGACCAGTTTCTATGGCCACAATCTAAAGAAGCGCGGGTTGTTCGCTGCCTATGACTCGCCCGAGCGGAAATACTTCCGCGAAGGATACAAGGATCCGCAGGCAACGTGGACGTCGATTTATACGAACTACGGGGCTTTCGGTTACAACACCCGTAACGTTTCCAAGGCGAGCGTGCCGAAATCTTACGCTGATCTTTTGAAGCCGGAGTGGAAGGGCCAGATCGGTATGGATAGCCGGCCCTATGAGTGGTTCGGGACCATGGTCAAAGCGATGGGTGACGAAAAAGGGCTTAGCTTCATGCGCGAGCTGGCCAAGCAGGCGCAGCTGCGCTCGGGTAGGAATCTTGTCGCGCAGCTCGTCGCGGCCGGCGAGTTCAAAGGCAGCTTGACCGCCTACTCTCAGACATTCGAAGTTTTGAAACCGGCCGGCGCGCCGGTCGATTGGGTTTATCTGAATCCGGTTTTTGCCAACATTCACCCGACCGGTATTTTCGCCAAGGCGCCTCATCCCAACGCGGCAAAATTGTTCATTGACTTCGTGCTTTCGAAGCGAGGTCAAGAACTCATCCGCGGCATGAACCGAATTCCCGATCGCATCGATACGCCGCCCGAGCAGGCCCGTTTGATGGAAGGAATCAAGCCGGCCTTCGCGCCCAACGAAGTGCTGGAAAACTTCCAAAGGTACGCCAAAATGTTCGACGAAATGTTCGGCGCGCGGTAGGTTCGCCATGCGCGTTGTCGTTCACGGTCTGACGAAAGAGTTTATGACGGGACAGGGGAAAACTGTTGCCCTTGCTGGCGTCGACCTCGAAGTTCGCGACCGTGAATTCTTCGGCATTATCGGCCCGACGGGCTGCGGCAAGACGACGTTGCTGCACATCATGGCCGGGCTCGAGAAGGCCACCCAAGGCGGCGTGGAATTCGTCGGAGAGAAACGGACTCAATCGCTGGTTTCCATGGTGTTTCAGGATGCGGCCCTTATGCCGTGGCGGACGGTAGAAGAAAACGTCCCTCTGGGGCCGGAGTTTCGTAAAGAGCAGCGGTCAATGATGAAGCGGGTGAGCCAATACTTCCTGGAAATGGTTCGCCTCTTCGATTTCAGTGGTTCGCACCCGCACGAACTCTCCGGCGGCATGAAACAAAAAGTCGCGATTGCCCGCGCGCTGGCCAACGATCCGGAAGTGATTCTCATGGACGAGCCGTTTGCCAATCTGGACGCGCAGACGCGACTGCTGCTGCGAGAGGAACTGCTCCGCATCTGGGAGCGAGACAAAAAGACCGTTATCCTCGTCACCCACAATCTGGAAGAATCAGTAATGCTTTGTGATCGCATCGCCGTGATGAGCGCGGCGCCTGGCGTCGTGAAGAGCATCGTGTCCGTCGATGTGCCCCGGCCACGGAACTTCAGAAGCATGAGAGACCCCGACTTCGGCCGCTGCATGGAAAAGATCTGGGAGTTGCTGCGTTACGACGTAGACAAGGCGATGCGGGAGAGCCGTCCGTCCCAAACGACGGAGCAGCAAAAAATCGGGCGCGGCAAGCAGTCGTTTACCTGGTGGGAGTAGGAAGCGCCCTTGCATTTCAATTCGAAAAATCTGAATTTGGAAAACTGACAGACTCAGAAAGGAGCCTTCTATGGCCAAACATTCTCTGATCAGATTCAATGTGCTTCTGGTCATCTCAATCATGTCGTTTGTCAGCGCCTGTTCGACCACCGAGAGATCGCAAGATTACACCTTCGCGCTCTCGAATCCGGAAAGGCCGGAAAACGAGGGGGCCTTAGATGTCGCACGCAAGCCGAACGAAGTGCTGGCATTCTACGGCGTCAAAAGGGGCCAAAAGGTGGCGGACATTTGGGCGGCCCGCGGCTATTACACCGCAATTCTTTCTCAAGTCGTCGGCACCCAGGGAGTGGTCTATTCTGCCAATCCCAATCCTCGGCCAGAATTTAGTGATCGTTGGAAAAAGCCGGGCTATGAAAACGTGAAGGTAGTCGATGGACCGTTCGATAAGCTCGCGCTGCCGGAAGATGGATCGCTCGACTTTGTTCTTATTCACCTTAACTACCATGACTTGGCGCCGGATGTCCGCATCCCCATGAACAAGAGAATCTTCGGCGCCTTAAAGAGCGGCGGCATCTACGGCGTCGTCGATCACTCGGCCAAAGACGGTACCGGCAACGAAGCGGCGAAAACGCTGCATCGTATAGACAAAGCTCTCGTAATCAAGGAGGTCAGCGACTCGGGCTTCAAGCTGGCCAAAGAGGGAACGATGCTCCGCAAGCCCGAGGACACGCGCGACTTCAACGTGAACAAGGAGCGCAATAAAGACGACCGCTTCGTGCTGGCGTTTCAGAAACCGTAGCGACTTGCATTAAACCCAAAAGCGTAGAGCCGATCGAGAAGGGCTCTCGACTCGGCTGCGGGGGTTTTTGTGGGGTTGCTCATGCTGGTGGTAAAGTTGAGGCGATCTCGGGATACCCGCTATAAAAATTAAATCCTATCGCAGCACCGGCACGACTTGATCCGCTAGCAAATTGATCGCTTCCTCGTAATCGGGGCCGAGTTTCGCAAAGGCAACGTGATCATAGCCGAAGCGGCTCGCAGCTCCCACGAGTTCGATGATCTGATCTCTGACTTCTTCCGGTGTCCCGGCGGCATAATAGGTTTTGACCATATGTTCGGTTACGAGCTTCGCTGCCTCTTCGACTGTGGCTCCAGATTCGAATGCTTCCTTGAGCTGCAACACTTGCTGGCGTTCGACTCCCATCCTCGCGTACTCTTCCGCAGTAAAGCCCAGGGCTTCCCACTGCAAGATTGAGTGAGCGACCTGGCGTTTGGGAAATTCGATGGCTTTTTCACGGTCGCGTGAAATCGAAACGTTCAGCTCGCAGATTTTTCGCAGACGCCTATTTGGCTCCGACTCTTTGGCCGCTTGATCCGCAGTCGCCAGCATTCCCGGCAGGCGACCCGCTTTGAGCATCGGAATATAGGTCCCGGAGCTGATCAACCCATCCATCACGCGGCCGCACATGCGCAGCGATTGCGGGCCGTTGCCGCCGCCGTAGAACTTGAATTCTGCTTTGGGTTTGAAGGCAAGGCGGAATTTTCCGTTCGGATTGAGACGATAAAAGTCCTGCAGGAACGGGTAATCCCGATAAAGAATTTCTTCTCCGCCAAGCGCTCTTCGAAGGAAGCGCGCCGTTTCGCTGACCATGGCGAGCGGCTTCAGCGATTGAACATGCTGGGGCGACTGACCGAGATCGCCGCGGGCGATGCCAACGCCGATCTCGCGGCCTCCGCATAGTTCGGCCAGCGCCGCCAGGCAGTCCGCGACGTCCAGCGGGTTGTGAAAGTAAGGCACCATGATCGCGGTGCCGAGCTGAATCGGTACGCGAGACGCGATGGCGGTAAGCACGACGAGTTGCCCGCGGTAACGGATGTTGTCGTTGACCCAGATTTGTCTGAAGCCTTTGTCGGCGGCGAATTGGGCCAATCGGACCAGATCAGGCACCGTGTAATGGTTTGCCAAGTGCGTGACGAATTGAAGTCCAAGTTCTCCGCTAAAAATCGGCATGGGTCCATCTCAATGAGCTTGTTGCAAACTTGCACACGTGCTTCGACGGGTTCAGATCAAAGGCGCGCTAGATTTCCGCAATGCGTTTCATTTTAACATTTTTCTTCTTGGCTTGTTCCAACACGTAGCGGCCGACGGCGAGGTCTTCATCGGCGATACCGTTGGATTGGAAAAGAATTCTTTTAGGTCGCGGTGGAGGCACTCCGTCGGCGACGATCTTTTCCAGGGGAACGATGTCTTCCCAGCGGGTGATCCGGGACTGACAGGCGGCAATCAAATCACCGCTGTCGCCTTTCGCGGTCGGAAGATCGTCGGTCACGATGAAATCCATTCGCCGTATGAGTCCGTCGGAGACTTCTTGCTTGACCGCAGCATTTGCTCCAATCGAAGCGACCAAGACTTCGTCCTTGAGACTGGTGCCATTGGCTACAGGCGTGGAAGAGTCGGTGGAAACAACCAGAATGTCCGATACCGCTTCGACTTCATCAACGGACCCGACTTCCTTCCACTCCGCTTTTACGACTTTGCTCATCTCTTTCATGAAGTCCTTGCGTTTCTTCGGGGTGCGGCCGAAGACGACTACCTGTTGAATCGCGCAGGTGTTTGCAACGGCTTCCACTTGGAAGGTCGCCTGCCAGCCGGGTCCGATCACGCCCAGCGTTTTAGGGTTCGACGGCGCGAGGTATTTCGCGGCAACCCCGGTGGCGGCGCCGGTTCGCAGGCTGCTGAGATAGCCCATGTTGATGATGGCTTGAATCTGGCCGCTGCGCCCATTGTAAAGAGTGATAGTATTGGAGGCTCCGGCATAGGCACGCAAGCAAATGAGGTCCCAGCCCGCTTGCCAAGCAGCCATCATGTTGAGTTGCTTCTCGCTTCCCTTGAGGCGGCGCCGCGGCACGCTGCGGACTTTTCCGGCGCCGCGGTCGCGAAACATTTCTTCAACGACCTCCAGCGCTAGCGGCATATCGATGAGTTTTTTGGTTTGCGGTTCACTGATGATTAAGGCCATCGTTTATTCTCCTCCCAGGGTTCTATAGCTCAGGGGAAACCTTGGGGCAAGCTGCGATCTCGCGAAGGATTGGTCACTTGTGACAGGTGTTTGGCGAACGTCGCTCTTGACGCAATGGGGCCATTCGATTCAGAATGCTCCCATGAAACAGTGTCCCGAATGCTCCGCGGAATATGCGGATAGCATTAACTTCTGCGCTAAAGACGGGAGGGCTTTGGTAGCAAAGATTGCTTCCCGCACTTGGCTCTGTCCGCACTGCGCCAACAGCATTCCGGAAGATTCCGCCAAATGCCCCTACTGCAAAGCTGATCTCAGCTCGTCGTCCGCTCCTCAATGGCCAGATCGGCAGGATGAATCGCCGGTAACAGAGGTTCCGTCGAAAACATACCAGATCCCGATGAAATCGAAGTTGATCTTAATTGCCGGAGTCGCGGTCTTTGCATTAGGAATTTACATGATCGGTGGCCATCAGGAGCGGAGCGAGTCACAGCTGGTCCTCCAGCAAAAGTCGACCGAGCTTCAACAAAAGGAGCAAGGTATTAAAGATAGAGAACAAAAGATTCAAGGATTGGAAAAGCAGCTGGCGGAGGCGCGGCAACAATTGAGTGAAAACGACAAGGAGCTGTCGAGTCTAAAAGCAAAGCTTGACGAGAGCAAAAAAGATCTGTCCGTTGCGCAGCAACGTTTAAGCATAGCGAATCGAGAAATTGATCGCTTGGCCTCAAGCCGGGCCCCCACCCCATCGAAGACTCCGCCAAACTCGGATACGATTTCTTCTCCGTCTGCTACCGCGTCGTCGCGGCGAGCCGCCGAGCCGGGAACCTATGAAACAATTCGCCCCACGTCGGTTTATGAGGGACCCTCGACGTCAGGTCGCGTTCTTTCGAAAATCAGCAAAGGAACGAAGATCGACGTAGTGCGATCCGTGGGAGAATGGCTCGAAGTGCGATCCAAGCACGGCAATCCGCCCGGCTACATTCGGTGGGATGATGCCATGTTTGTCAGCAAATCGAATCAGCAATGAAGTCTGTTTCGATTTCAACGAAGCTCGATTGCTTTTCTCTCTTACGAGCTCTGAACGCATGCTTTGGAAGTCTATCGCGCGCCAGCGCGGCTTAAGCATTGGGTAGGGGGTTGACTTGTGTCCGTCAAGGCTCCTATGATCGAACGTAAACGGGAGGTCTTATGAAGCCGCGAAGGTTGCTTTTGATTCTCCTGGTTCTTCTCTTTGGAACCAGCCAGGCTCAAGGTCAGGGGTTTCGAGGATCTATGGGATTCGCTCCCGGCGGCGGGACCTTGGGACAAGCCGGATCGATATCGCGATCTGGTCCATCTGGTTCCCAGAGTTCCCAAAGCGTTCGGACTGCCCCCACTCCAGGTTCGGGCCAACCAATACAGAACTCTGTGCAAAATCCTGCCAACCGCCATCCGGGAACAGTTTTTACTCAACCACCGGTACAAAGTCATTCAGGGTCAAGCGTGAGGGCCGTCTCGCCGTTGCAGCTTCACAATCTACCGCCGTCGTTTGGCTTTGCCAAAGTGCCTTTTTTCCATCATCGGCATTTTTTTAGGCACCGGCGGATCGTGATCATCGGATTTCCGGGCTTTATCGGCTTTCCAGGCTTTGCCGGGACGAGCTTCACGACAACGCAATTCGTTCCCGTCGGGGGTTGGACTGATTCGCGGATGGCGGGAAATCCGCCTGCCGATGCCGGCGTGAGATCGCCGGGTCAATTGGCTCCCTTCGATCCGTCACCCCAGGAAGTCGTCGAGAGAATGCTCGCGATCGCGGCAGTAAAGAAAGGCGACGTTGTTTATGACCTTGGTTCAGGCGACGGAAGAGTGGTCATTGCGGCGGCAAAAAAATATGGCGTGAAAGCGGTGGGCTTCGAGATCGATCCGGGACTTGTCAAACTGGCGCAGGAAAACGTCCGCCAGCAGGGCGTTGAAAAATTGGTGGAGATCCGCCAGCAGGACTTCATGACCGCGGATCTGTCCAAAGCGACGGTCGTGACACTTTATCTCTCCTATGACGGAAACGCCGCGCTGCAGCCGAAACTCATGCATGAATTACGGCCGGGTGCTCGAGTGGTTTCTTACACGTTCGACATGCCAGGCTGGGAGCCGAAGGTCATGGAAAGCTATCGCGACACGGCGGGCGTCACGCATTTGTTGTACCTCTGGCAAATCTCAGATCCTCCGCTTTACAGCGAAAATTCAGTTCAAATCCTTAGGCCACAACCCACGGGTGACGGTCCGGCTGTGATCGACGTCAAGTAGGGATCATCGTCTGAAAGACAGTCTACGCACCCGCGCCACGTTCGTCGGCACAACAATCCCTGCGATGTTTCCGGTATCGATGGCGGATTACCGCTTGTAGCGTCCCATCAATTCCGCTTCGCCCAAAACGTGACCCTTCATGGCGTCGAGCAGTTGCTGTTTCGTCGCTCGCGGCTTGAGATTTGTCGGCGCATCTAAAGCGTAAAGTTTGAAAAAGTAGTGGTGGGGCAGGCCGGGCGGCGGACATGGCCCGCCGTAGCCGACTTTGCGAAAATCGTTGGCGCCTTGCTTCGCTCCGTTTGGCAGCGTCTCCGTCGTTGCGGTCCCTTCCGGCAATTCCTTCATCTCCGCAGGCAGATCATAAAGGACCCAGTGAACCCAGGTTCCGGACGGCGCGTCGGGATCGTCGGCGATTAGAACAAAGGCTCTGGTGCCCGCGGGCGCATTGAGCCAGCTAAGTGACGGCGAAACATCATTGGCGTCGCAAGTATACTTGCGCGGAATCTCTCCGCCGTTTTGGAAAGTAGAGCTTTTGAGTTCCATAGCACCACCCCCCTTTGTTTCGGCTCCAAAGAGCGGAGAAACCATTCCGGCAACCGACAATAGAATACCGATAAAGACGGTGAGAGCTTTCTTAGGACACATACAAGTTATCGATAAAGCCACTGTCATCTATGGCGCGAAGGTAGTGAAGGTCCCATGGCTCCATCGGGCCGATATCTTTCATGGCGGGATCTTTGCCGACGTCTAGATCGTAGACATTTTGGATCGCCGCCGGCAGGGGATAGGGTTTTTTCGAAAGCAGCCGAGCCCATTCGCGCTGCAAGTGAACGTAATATTCGTCCTCTTCAAGACCGTAGCGCCTGGCCAAATTCTTCTTGAGAATCGGCACCACTTTGTCGGGCTGCGTCTTGAAGAAGTGAAGCGCTTCAATAAACCCCTTAAGAAACGCATAGACGGTTTCTTTATTCTGCTCGATATAATCTATGGTGGCGAGCAAAGTCGTGTTATGAATTACCGGCCGGTCCGGGAGATCGATCACATGCAGTCCTTTTTTGATGCCGTAGAGATCGAAAGGCATGTCGACCAGCGCTGCCACGGCTTTGCCGGAAATGATTTCATCAACGAAATCTAGAAATTTCCCGGAAGTGTCCTCAATCACATCCATGTTGATCTCCTCGGACCGAAGCCCGCAGGTTTCCAGCACCGCGCGCAAATTGCCAGACACACAGGGAGCTTTGGAGTGGCAGACAATTTTCCTGCCTTTTAGATCTTCGACATTCTTGATTTCCGGCAAGGCGACCAGACGGTCGTCCCAGTTATTCTGCGCTTGAGCCAGATAGGTAAGCCGCTTTTCGCCTTTGGCCCGCTCGCGATAGGTTTCATGATGGAGGCCGCTAAGAAAGTCGATTTCTCCGGCGAGAGCTAGCTTGGCGCGATGTCGCATAGTCGGCGCTTTGGCGCCGCCGACGATATGGAGATCGATTTCAAATCCGTATTTCTCCATCACGCGGGACTCTTTAAAGACATAAAGAAACGGCAGGTGAGAGGAATCACTGGCGAGTAGGTCGAGCGTGCGCAGCATATTTGTGTACTCCTTTTGTTGGCTGATTTTCTTTTCCTTCTGGATTTCGTCGAATTATGATTTCGAGCGTTTACTCCAGCCCCCGATGCTGAGATCATCGTCGGTCAGAGAGCCGGTTCTACTAAAGCCCGGTTTGGAAAGCTCCAATGCCCGGACGTCGTCTTTTTCCGACACCCGCCCCCATTCCATCAGGATCTTTATCGTATCCTTCGGATGGATCTGCAAGAGCTGAAGGCTCTTTAACGAAGCGCGGATGGTCCTTTTGATCAGGTCGGGATCCGTCTTGATTCTGTCTTCGTGTACGCCGAGACCCGCGATGGGGTGAACGATGATTTCCGCCGTGTTCCCAAGGATGCGATAGCCGCAGTTTTCCAGTTGAACATTCGATGGCGGCGCCATCAAGCTTCCCTGCGCGATGTTTTTCTCCATGGCGGCGATCCGGGCTGGGGTCGCGCCCATCGCCAGCAATTGGTATTCCCCTTTCTTCAAGCCCAGGTGTTGAAGATGCTTTTCCGTGAGAATCGCCTGAGTGTTGCCGAAAGAGCTGACGGCAAATACTTTACCGCTTAAATCGGCGGCCGAGTTTATTTCCGGCCGCACCACCAATGAAAATGGCGGGCGCGAATTGAGCGCCGCCACGAGCTTGGTTC
>WNGN01004793.1_pt1 | contig 12404 bp, 12 predicted proteins | sample 5400561 | NCBI WGS metagenome assembly WNGN01 (sample SAMN13153379, study PRJNA577476) | soil metagenome | isolation source: 115 cm soil or saprolite under Garry oak tree replicate 2 | place: USA:California | collected 2016-06-15
CGGATAAGGTGCGAGAGGTAGAGATCACAACCCAGTGCCCAGAATGCCGCGGTGACCACCTCGTGCGGGACTATTCCCGTGCGGAGATCGTCTGCGAGGACTGTGGCCTCGTCCTCGACGACATGATCATCGATGAGGGCCCCGAGTGGAGGGCCTTCGACTCGGAGCAGCGGGAATCCCGGGAGCGGGCGGGGCCGCCGAGCACGATTATGGCCCATGACAAAGGCCTCTCGACGTCGATCGGCTGGCGGAACAAGGACGCCTACGGCCGGCAGATTCCGCACAAGTCACGGGCCCAGATTTACCGCCTTCGGAAATGGCAGCACCGCATCCGGACGTCCAAGAGCGGGGAACGGTCCCTGGCGCAGGGCCTCACGGAGATCAACACGATGGCCTCGAAGATGGGATTGCCCCGTCACGTGCGCGAGAACGCCGCAGTCCTGTACCGGCGGGCGTCGACGAAGAACCTCGTCCGGGGACGCTCAATCGACGAGGTGGTCGCGGCGACGCTGTACGCCTCGTGCCGGCAGTCCGGCGTGCCGCGGACGCTCGACGAAATCGCCTCGAAGTCGAGCGTGGACCGCAAATCGATCGGACGGACGTATCGAACCCTGGTCCGCGAACTCGGACTCAAGCTGCTCCCGCAGAGTCCTCGGGATTACATCGCCCGATTCTGCAATCGGCTCGAGCTCGACATGGACGTTCAGCGGAAGGCGAAGGAGATCCTCGACAAGGTCGAGAAGGACGAACTCGCGTCCGGTGTGGCGCCGAGTGGTGTGGCCGCAGCGACGATCTACATTTCCGCGATCCTCTGCAACAAACCCTGCACCCAGAAGGAAGTCGCCGAGGTCGCCGGCGTGACGGAGGTCACGATCCGAAACCGATACAAGCGGAGTTGATCTTCGCGGCGGGAAGTAGTTCAGTCAGCGCCCTAAGAAGAGCCAGATCAAACCGAACGATAAGAAAAACAGGATCGCTACGACGGCCAAAACGGCCCAACCGGCTCCGGCAGGTGCGGGGGGCCAGTCCACCCGAGCCGGATAAACGGGGATGACCCGGTCCGACGGCCGATGCCGACGGTCGTTGGATCATCTGACCTCGGGTCCTTGATTCGCCCTCCCCTCAAAGGTGAAGGGCATGCGCGGTTATCATGATGGCGCTCGCGCGAGGACTCGACAACCTTTAAGGACAAGCATTCTTTCCGTGGCGCGTGACCTCCGAAACGATCGAGAAAGGGGACATCGTCTGGATTGAATACGACGCCTGGACGGTGAACCCGAACGGGACCTTGACCCTCTTCGACACCACGCACGATGAGGTCGCGAAAAAGGAGGGCAAGTTCGACGAGAAGAAAGTATACATCGAGGTCCCGGTCGTCATCGGCCGCGGGCGGCTGTTCGAGGGCCTGGAGGCCGCCCTCGTCGGGGGGAAGGTCGGGGAAACGATCGAGGTCCTGATTCCCCCGGAAAAGGGCGCCGGAGTCCGAGACCCGCGCCTCGTCGAGCTCCGTACCGAGCGGGAGTTCCTTCGGCAAGAAATTAGCCCCGAGGTCGGACTCGAAGTCTCGATCAGCGGGAAGCATGGCGTCGTCACGGCGGTGAGCGCCGGTCGGGTCCGGGTGGACTTCAACAACCCGCTCGCGGGCAAGACGTTGAAGTACGTCGTCAAGGCGACGCGGAAGGCGAAGACGCCGGAGGACCGCATGCGCGCGATCATCGACATGGACTACGGTCTCGCGGATCAATTCAAGATCGATTTGAAAGGTGGCAGCGCGGAAATCCATCTCCCGGACGTCTGCAAGACGGACGAGAAGTGGTTCGTGTCGAAGTTCCGCGTCGTCGCGGATCTCCGGGAGCTCTCGGATCTCAAGACGATCCGCTTCGTCGAAGAATACGAGAAGAAGGAGGCCAAAGCAGAGCCGAAGGCGGAGCCAACGGGAACCGAGGCGACCGTGGTGGCCGGGAAGGATGAGCCGGCTGCGGTGGCCGATGTTCCGAAGAAACCGAGGAAGCGGGCGACCGCGACGAAGGCGAAACCCGCCGGTAAGGCACGCACGCAAGAAGAGCTTCCGGCATCTGAAAAGGCCCCGGAAGAACTCTGAGTCGATCTCCTGTTGTAAGTGACAACAAGTCGCGACCGGGCCGTACGACGAACCCGCGCGGCGAAGGATTAATGGTGGCTCAGCACCTCGGCGCATCGCTCGGGTAGCCTAGCACGGAAAGGGCACCCGCCTCCTAAGCGGGTTATCTGGGGTTCAAATCCCCACCCGAGCGTTGTCCGGCGGGCCGCGAGGCACGCCCCAATCCAGATTCTCCGGCACTTGAACGCAGAGAGTCGTCCGGGCGAGGTCTAATCTACAAGTAGAACGGACGTCTGAAGACCGCGAGGCGGTCGCACATGGCGGAGACGAAGACGATTCTGGTGACGGGGGCGACGGGACAGCAAGGCGGGACGGTCGCGCGCAGCCTCCTCAAGCGAGGGCATCGAGTGATCGGCCTCACGCGGAGCGCCTCGAAATTGAGTGCTCTCGCCGCCGCGGGGATCGAAGGCGTTCAGGGTGACCTCACGCAACGAGCGAGCCTCACCCCGCTCGTTCGGAACGTGGACGGATTCTTCGTCGTCACGACCCCGTTCGGGCCCGACTTCTCCGTGCACCCGGAGAGAGAGGTCCAGCAAGGCACGACCGCGATCGATGCCGCGAAGGCCGCCTCGGTCGGGCACGTCGTCCTATCGAGCGTCGCCTCCGCGGACCAAAATACCGGCATTCCGCACTTCGAGTCGAAGGCGAAGGTGGAACAACACTTGAGCGCCTCGCGGGTCCCGCACACGATCGTGCGACCCGTGGCGTTCATGGACAATTACGCGAGCCCCTGGATGGCGGCCTCCCTCCAGCGGGGGATCATGGAGGTTCCCCTCCCTCCGACGACGCGACAGCAGCTCGTCGCCGTGAAGGACATCGGGGAGTTCGTTGCCCGGGCCTTCGACGACCCGAAGGCGGCGATCGGCAAGACCGTGGAACTCGCGGGCGACGAGTTGGCCTTCGGAGACCTCCCGGCCGCGCTGTCGAAGAAACTCGGACATCCGATTCGATACGTCGAGCAGCCCGAAGAGGAGGCCCGGAAGAGGATGGGCGACGATGGATTCCGGATGTTCCAGTTCTTCAAGACGATCGGGTACCAGGTCGACATCCCCGCGCTCGAGGCAGCTTCGGGTTACCGCATGACCCGGTTCCAGGAGTTCCTCGATTCCGTCGATTGGCAACGGCTTGGCACGGGCCAGTGGCCTAACGCTCCGTAGAAGGACCGGACCTCAGCAGCTTCCGCGCGGCGGCATGCGGGTCGATCCGCCGAGTGGCGACATCCTCGGCGAGCTTGTCGAACGTGCGGCCGGAGCGCGACGACCTCCCGCTTGTGGCGACCCCCGCTCTGGTCCAGGTACGATGCGTGCTTCTCAATCGCGCTCGCAAGGTCGTCGATTCCGCGGCCCTCGAGGGCGGCGGTCCGGATGATCGGTGGCGTCCAGCCGTCTCGAGCCTCAAGCTGGAACTTCAGGTTCGCGACGAGCACGTCCTCGTTCCCGAGGTCGACCTTGTTCACGACGTAGACGTCGCCGATCTCGAGGATCCCGGCCTTCATCGTCTGCACGACATCCCCGGTGAGGGGCATTTCCACGACGACCGTCGTGTGCGCACGACTCGCAATCTCCACCTCGCTCTGCCCCGCGCCGACCGTCTCGACGAAGACGAGGTCGGAGCCCATCGCGTCCAAGACCCGCACGGCATCGAACGTCGCCAAAGCCAAGCCGCCGGCGTGGCCTCGTGTGGCCATCGATCGGATGAACACCCCCGGGTCCACGCCGGTGTCGGCCATCCGGATTCGATCTCCCAGGACCGCACCGCCGGTGTAAGGAGAGGTCGGGTCGACGGCGACGACCCCGAGCGTCTTGCCCCGAGATCGGAAGGCTCGGACCAGCCGGTTGATCAAGGAGCTCTTCCCGACGCCGGGCGGTCCGGTCAACCCGACGACATGGGCGCGGCCGGTGTGCGGGAAAATCCGCGCCACCGCCTCGACCGCTTCCGGCTCATCGTCCTCGATCAGGGAAATGAGCTTCCCCGCGGACCGCTTGTCCCCTTTCAGAAGCGAGGCAACGAGGCCTCGGACGGAGTCGTGCGAACCTTTCGCCGGAACGGGGCTCACGCCCCCTTGTCCGCCTTCTCGAAGAACGAGACGATGACGCTCAGCGGCGTGCCGGGTCCGAAGACCGCCTTGACCCCGGCCCGTTTCAGCTTCGGCACGTCGTCCTCCGGGATGATCCCGCCCCCGACCACGACGATGTCTCCGGACTTCCGCTTCTTCAGAAGGCGGACGACTTCAGGGAACAACGTCATGTGCGCGCCGCTCAGGGAGGACAGGCCGATCGCGTCGACGTCCTCCTGGATCGCGGCTTCGACGATGTCCTCCGGCGTCTGGCGGAGGCCGGTGTAGATCACCTCCATGCCCGCGTCGCGCAGGGCCCGGGCGACGACCTTCGCCCCGCGGTCGTGTCCATCGAGGCCCGGCTTCGCGATCAGCACGCGGATCTTCTTCCCGATCGGACCACCTCAGTAGAGGAGGGGCTCCTCCCAGACGCCGAACACCTCGCGCATCACGTCGCAGACCTCTCCAAGCGTCGCCTTTGCCCGCACCGCGTCGAGGATGAAGGGCATCGTGTTGTCGTCGGCCTCGCACGCCTTGCGAAGGCGATCGAGGGCCCGGGCATGCTTCTTCGCGTCTCTGCTGTGGCGAAGCTTCCGGAGGCGGTCCACCTGAGCCTTGAACGAGGCCTCAGTCACCCGGAGCGGCTCGACTTCTGTCTGCTCGTCGACGACATAATCGTTTACCCCCACGATCGTGCGCTCCTTGTCCTCGACCTCGCGCTGATACCGATACGCAGAGTTCGCAATCTCCTGCTGGAAGAACCCTTTCCGGATCGCCGGGATCACGCCGCCGAGGTCTCCGATTCGGTCGAAGTAGCGGTACGCGTCGTCCTCGAGTTCGTCCGTGAGGGCTTCGAGGAAGTACGAGCCGCCGAACGGGTCCGCCGTGTTCGCGACGCCGCTCTCGTGGGCGAGGATCTGCTGTGTCCTCAGGGCGATCCGCGCGGCTCTCTCGTTCGGCACTTGATACGCTTCATCGTACGCGTTCGTGTGGAGGGACTGTGTCCCCCCGAGGACGGCCGCCAGCGCCTGGATCGTCGTCCGGACGATATTGATCTCCGGCTGCTGCGCCGTCAGACTCACCCCGGCGGTCTGGGTATGGAAGCGCAAGAGCCACGACCGAGGCTTCTTCGCCCCGAAGGTGTCTCGCATCTCGCGCGCCCAGATGCGGCGGGCCGCGCGGTACTTGGCCAGTTCCTCGAACAGATCGTTGTGCGCGTTGAAGAAGAAGGACAGCCGGGGCGCGAACTCGTCGACCTTCAAGCCGCGGTCGATGCCCCAGCGGACGTATTCCATGCCGTTTGCCAGGGTGAAGGCGAGCTCCTGCGCCGCCGTGGCTCCCGCCTCGCGGATGTGGTACCCGCTGATCGAGATCGTGTTCCACCCGGGCACCTGCTTCGAGCCGAACTCGAAGGTGTCCACGACGAGCCGCATCGACGGCTCGGGCGGATAGATCCATTCTTTCTGCGCCTGGTACTCTTTCAGGATATCGTTCTGGATCGTGCCGCGGAGCTTCGTCCAGGGGACGCCACGGTCCTCGGCCATCGCGAGATACATCGCCCAGATCACGGAGGCCGGGCTGTTGATCGTCATCGACGTGCTCACCCCGCCGACGTCGATTCCGCGGAACAGGATCTTCATGTCGTCGGGCGAGGAGACCGCGACGCCGCAGGTCCCGAACTCGCCTTTCGCCTCGGGCTCGTCGGTGTCGTAGCCGTACAGGGTCGGCATGTCGAAGGCGACGCTGAGACCCGTCTCCCCGTGCGAGATCAGGTACTTGAACCGCCGGTTCGTGTCCTCGGCGCTCCCGTAGCCGGCGAACATGCGCATCGTCCACAGCCGGCCGCGGTACATCGTCGGATGAATGCCGCGGGTGAAGGGAAACTCGCCCGGCGCCCCGGGGCCCTCGGTTCCTTTCTTGCCTACGAGGTCGAGCGGCGTGTACAGGCCCTTCACGGGTCGGCTCGACGTTGTCACGAATTGCTTGCGGCGTTCGGGGTGGGACGCGAGCGCCTCCCGAAGGGTGGTCTCCTCCCACCGCTTCAATTCCTTCTCGAGGACCTTGCGTTCGTCCTCGTCCCGCATGAGCGCCTCGCGTGGTTTCAAAGGGCCGTGCCTATAAGATGATTGCGTCGGCTCACTCGGGCGCCATCGACTCGACGATCGTTTTCGCGAGACCTTGGAAGGCCTGCTCCACGTTCTCGCCGGTCTTCGCCGACGTGTAGAGGACCGGGCACTCGTACGAGGCCAGGACGGTGGACGCGTCCTCCGAGTTGACCTCGCGGCGGTGCGCGAGATCGGTCTTGTTCCCCAGAGCGTACACCGGGCAGGGACCGACGGAATCCCGGACCCCGTCAATCCATTTCGTCAAGTCGCGGAGAGACTGAGCACGGGTCATGTCGAATACCGCCAGGACGCCCTTCGCGCCGTGAAAGTACGCCTCCTTGAAGAGTTGCAAGAAGGTCCGCTTGCCCATGATGTCCAAGATCATCATGTCGACCTGGACCGGCCGGCCTTGCATCGAGCCCAAGGCGACCGTCTTCTTCGACACGACCGCCCCGAGCGTCCGGATATACGACTCATCGAACGCCCCGGACACGAACCGGTGGATGAGGCTCGTCTTGCCGACGCCTTCCTCGCCCACCAGGCAAATCTTGAACTTGAAGGTCTTGGACTCTGGGTCCATCGTGGGCCTTCGCAGCATGGTAGGCCGCGATACCCAGGCAGGGGGTTATCAAGCCGTCGGCCCGATTTTCAGATTCGGGAACGCGCCGTCTCGAATCCTTCGATGTCGGAGATCGTCCCCGTCCGCCTGTCCCGCGGCTTGAGCCGCACCCGCACGGACAACCCGGCGCGAGCTTGCTTCGGCGCCACGAGGAGGCGATGAAGGAGGCCACCCCGGATTCCGTCGAAGGCAACGAACGCCCAGACTTGCGGGTGCGACAGCTTCGCGCCGGTTCGGTCGACGTGGGCCACCGTCACCGCGGCGACCCGCCCGGTCTGCGGCACGTCGACGTATTCCGTAAGCTCGGCGAAGCAATCTTCGCAGAACATGCGCGGCGGGAGATAGTCGAGCTGGCATGCCTTGCACCGGGAGGCCAGCACCCGGCCCTCGTCGCGCAACGCGACGAAGAACCGCTCCCCCGCGACCCCCGACGTGTAGATGTAGTCCGCCTCGACGTCCCCCTCCCAATGCCGGAACTTCCTCGCGTCGGTCGTCCGCTCGAGGAACGTCATCGCTCCCCCTCCCGCAGGGGTCGGAAGTACCGGATGTCGAGCACGCTCCCCCGGCGGTCCGCAGGCGGCTTCCACTCGGCCTTCACGCGCATCCCAATCCGAATCTCGTCCTTCGTCATCTCGCCGAAGTAGTGCATCATCCCCATCTTCGGCGAGGCACCATCGAGGCTCACGACCCCGACGAGGATCGGCTCCACAATTCGCTTGGCATCCTTGTCGAGATACGAAACGGAGAACGTCTCGATCGTCCCCGTGTCGTGAATGAAGGTCCATTCGTCCGTGGGCCGGAAGCACTCCTCGCAGAACATCCGCGGGGGAAAGAGGATGCGCTCGCACTTGTGGCACGTCCGGGCGATGAAGCGACCGTTCTGGAGCTCCTGGAGGAACCGGGACATTGCTTCGCCCGCGGACCAGGCGTACTTCGCGTCCGGCCGGAACCGGGTCTGCGTGACCTTGCCCTCAAGAAGGTCGGCGGCGCGGAGTTCGATGCCGGGCCATCGCGAGATCCGAGCCGTCATCCTTTCATCACCACCACCGAGCCGTACTGCATGAGGTCGCCCCAGGCCTGGGACACGCCGGTATGCACCTCATGCGGAATCTGGCGCTTGCCCGCCTGGCCCGTCAGCTGCCAGAAGAGTTCGCCGATCTTCATGCCCATCGTCGCCGCGATCGGATTCCCGACCCCTAGGAGGCCGCCGGACGGGCAGACCGGCAGCTTCCCGTCTCGTTCCGTGACGCCCTCCCGGGTCAAGACGGGCGCTTCGCCCTTGTCGGCGAGGAGCAGACCCTCCAGATGATGGAGTTCCTTGTAGTCGAAGGGATCGTACGGTTCCGCGAAGTCGATCTGTCTCCGGGGTGCGTCGATTTTCGCCATCTTGTACGCATGCTTGGCGGCACGGGCGACGTACTCCGGGAAGACGAGGTCCCGATCCGTCCACATCGTCGAGTCGATGCACCAGCCGACGCCGGAAATCCATGCTCGGTCCTTGATGCGCCGCTTTCGAATGAAATCCTCCGATGCCAGGATGACCGCGGATGCGCCATCGCTCGGAGGACTGATGTCGAGCCGCTGGACAGGCCACGCCATCACCTCGCTCTTCAAGACGTCGTCCACGGTGATGTTCGGGTCCGCGAGCTGGGCGCACGGATGGCCGACCGCGTTCCGTTTGTTCTTGACCGCGACCCGGGCGATGTCCTCCTTCTTGACGCCGTACACGGTCATGTAGCGGTTCATCTCCATCGCGAAGATCCAGACCAGGTTCGGCTTCAGCGGGCGGTCGAGGATCGGATCCCAGATGTTCGCGAAGACGCTCTGCGGATGCGGTTGGCACGACGACATCTTCTCCTCGTTCACGACGAGCACGACGTCCGCGAGGCCGGAGGCGACGTGCCACCAGCCCGCGATCGTGCTGAAGACGCCCGTGCCTCCGCCGGTGAAGACGCGCGTGTACGGCTTGCGATAGCCCCCGGATCCGTCGAGCAGGTACTCGCCTTTCATCGCGACGCCGTCGAAGGCATCCGGCGCGGTCCCGCAGACGACCATGTCCACATCGCCGCGGGTGAGCCCCGCCGAATCGAGGGCCATCTTCGTCGCCTCGAAGCACATTTCCTTGCCGGTCTCCTGGAGCCGCCGGCGGAAGAGCGTCATGCCGGCCCCGATCACGCCCACCTTCGTCACGGGCCTGCCCCCAGGACGGCCACGGCGCCCGTCGCGCTCGGGATGAACCGCCAGGACTGCGCGACGCCCGCTCGGACGCCGTCGAGTTGTCGCACGCCGGCGTCGCCGCGAAGCTGGAGGGCGACCTCCGCGGCCCGGTGGAGTCCGGTCGCCTCGAACACGTTTCCGCATCCGAGGGACCCGCCTGAGACATGCACGGGGAAGCGGCCGTCCGCATCGTAGTCGCCTCGGAGGACCTGCGTCCCCGCCTGGCCCGTTTTCGCGAGGCCAAGGGATTCGAGATGTTGAAGCTCCTTGTACGAGAAGCGGTCGTCCACCTCCGCAAAGTCGATGTCCGTCGCCGGTCGGCGGACCTTCGCCAAGCGGTACGCCATGTCGGCCGCGATCCGGGCGTAGGTCGCCCCGGTCCAATCCCGCGTCTCGAGGCTCGGGGAGTCGCTGGCCCACCCGATGCCGCGGACCCAGACCGGGTTCGAGTGGAGTTTCTTCGCGGCGCGATCCGACGCCAGGACGAGGACCACGCAGCCGTCCGCGGGATTCGAGATGTCGAGGGCGCGAAGCGGGGCGAACCGTTCCTCGGACCGCATCGCCTGGTCGGCGTCGACCGCCGCGCCGTACGCGGCCAAGGGATTTCTGAGGCCGTTTCCCCGGTTCTTCGCGACGACCGCCGCGAGTGCCTTCGGCGACGTCCGCGTGCCGCGGAGGTAGGCGTCCGCCTCGAGGCCCGCCACGACGAACGGGTGGGCGCCGAGCGGTTTGTTCCAGATCGGATCGAGGGCGTGCTCGATGACGCCGTCGAGCGTCACGACGTCCGATGCTTTGCTGTGGGCCTCGACGACGGCGACGTCAACGAGCCCCGTTTGAATCTGCATGTATGCGTTCGCGAGTCCCTGCAGTCCGTCCCCGCTCACCGTGCACGTCGGCCGGAGCGCGGCCCCGAGCTGGTCCGGGACGAACTCGTCGAAGATTCCGAAGCCCTCGTAGTAGTCTTCGGCGCAGGTGATGAACGACTCCACGTCCTTGCGCGGGTCGATCGCCGCGTCCGCGTAGGCGCGCGACGCCGCCTCGAACATCAACTCTTTCCAGTTGTATTCCGGGGTCGAGGGCCGGAACGCGGTCATCCCGATCCCGATGATGCCGACCCGCATGTCCTCCCTTCCCGGCCGCGGCTCCCGGAGGCGGGGAAGTCCGCGACCGCTCAAAAGACTGTCGCAGGCGGAAGGCCTTAAGGCCCGTCGCGATGTTCATTGGGTTTGGGAACGGGTTCCGACTGCCGCTGTACTACTTCGACGTCGAGACGACGGGCGACGATCCGCAGCAGGACCGCATCGTGACGGTCCAGTACCAAGCCCTCGCGGACGATCTGACGCCGACCGGTTTGTTCCAGGTGATCGCGGAGTGGGAGTGGGGGGAGAAGCAGGTCATCCAGACGGTCCTTGACAAGGGTGTCCTGGAGCCGACGTGGGACTTCGTCCCCCTCGGGAATCGCCTCCGGTTCGACCTGACCTTCCTGATCGAGCGTGCGACGAAGTGGAAGCTGATCGACTGGGACATGGCGAAGCTGAAGTACTTCTGGTTCACGAAACCGTACCTCGACCTGGCGCCGGTCCTCGTCATGCTGAATCGCGGGACCTTCATGGGGTCGAGCCTCCACACGTTCGCGGACAAGGAAAGCGGAGCCCGCGTGCCGAAGATGTACCGCCAACGTCTGTTCCCGGAGATCATCGACTACGTGACGCGGGAGCGAGACGCCGCGATGGACCTGTTGAAGGAAAGCCGCGACGTCATTGGCGACCTCGGAGACCGTCGCCGACGGCCTTTTGCACAAAGACGAAGCGAAGCCCTAAGAGGCCATTCGCGCTTTTCGCCCCGAGGCATGCGATGGACTTCGACCTGTCACCGGAACACGAGATGATCCGGCGGACCGCGCGGGACTTCGCGGAGAAGGAGATCCGGCCGGTCGCCGCTCACGTCGACAAGACGGGTGAGTTCCCGAAAGCGACGATCGCGAAGATGGCCGGCCTCGGCTTCCTCGGAATGACGATCCCGGAAGAGTACGACGGCGCGGGCCTCGACGCGGTGGCCCTGGCGATCACCGTCGAGGAAGTGGCCCGCGTGTGCGGATCGCACGCGCTCATCATGGCCGCGCATAACTCCCTCTGCACGGGCACCATCTGGCTCGCGGGGAACGAGGAACAGCGTCGCAAGTACGTCCCGGACCTCGCGAGCGGGCGGAAGCTCGGGGCGTGGGCGCTGACGGAACCGAAGAGCGGCTCCGATGCGGCCGCGATGGAGACGACCGCGAAGCGCTCGAAGGACGGATGGGTTCTCAACGGCGCAAAGAACCTGTGCACGAATGCACCGGTCGCCGGGACGTTTGTGATCCACGCAGTGACCGACGCAACGAAAGGGAACCGCGGGATCAGCGCGTTCATCGTCGAGCGGGGAAATCCGGGGCTGTCCATCGGGAAGGTGGAGGAGAAGCTCGGGGTCCGCGGGAGCCCGACTTCCCAGGTGATTCTGACGGATTGCCACGTTCCGTCGACGGCCTTGCTCGGAAAAGAGAACGAGGGGTTTCTCAACGCGTTGAAGATCCTGGATGGAGGACGGATCGGAATCGGAGCGATGGCCGTGGGAATCGCCCAGGGAGCGTTCGAGGAGTCCGTCAAATACGCGAAAGAGCGGGTCCAGTTTGCAAAGCCGATCGCGGAACATCAGGCAATCCAGTTCATGCTCGCCGATATGGCCACACGTATCGACGCGGCTCGGGCGCTGGTGCGCCGCGCCGCTTGGCTCAAAGATCGCGGAATGCCATTCACGAAGGAGGCCGCGATGGGGAAACTGTACGCGAGCGAGATGTCCTCTTTCGTGACGAACAAGGCGGTTCAGATTCATGGAGGCTACGGGTACATCACGGATTACCCGGTCGAGCGGATGCTTCGGGACGCGAAGCTCACGGAAATCGGCGAAGGGACCAGCGAAATTCAGCGGCTCGTAATCGCACGCGAACTGTACCGAACCTCGTGAGGTTCATCGCGGCGGCGGAGGCCCCGGCGTCGGAGGACTCACGGCGGGTTGGGGCGTGCCGCAGAACGGGCAGAACGAGTAGCCGAACGGGGCCATTCGGCCGCACGACGTGCACACCCGGTACGCCCCCGCGGGACCGACCATCCCGGGCATCCCCATTCCGGGCCTCCATGCGATCGCAATCGCTCCGCCCACGACCCCGAGGACCATCCCGATGACGCCCAGTCCCAGCCCCCCATAACCTGAGAACACACTCGTGATGCTCGC
>WNGN01005166.1_pt1 | contig 12404 bp, 9 predicted proteins | sample 5400561 | NCBI WGS metagenome assembly WNGN01 (sample SAMN13153379, study PRJNA577476) | soil metagenome | isolation source: 115 cm soil or saprolite under Garry oak tree replicate 2 | place: USA:California | collected 2016-06-15
GCAAGCGCCACACCCGCAGACCGACTCTTCACCAGGAGCTGGAACTCACCCAGGAACAGGAACGGCACGTTCAGGACGGCTCCGAAGAGCCAGTACATGCGGAACTCCGTCCCGCTCCACCGGTCGACGACACCGAGGAAGGTGGCCGCCGAGGCGACGGCGAACATCGCCAGCGCGAGCGCCCAATGGCCCTCGTACGCCCGGCGCTTCCGGCCGAACCGCCAGCCCAGCCGGGCGGCGAACAACCCGGCGATCGCCGCTGCGGCGAACGGGAAGCTGGCCAGCCCCCACGCTCCCCCGGCGATCACCGCGGCGCCTCCCGTTCGTCGCCGGGGGCCTCACCCCCATCCTCGTCCGCGGCACGCAACGCGCGTCGAAGGACCTTCCCGGTCACGTGGTGCGGCAGCTCTTCGACGATCCGGATCTCCTTCGGCCACTTGAACCGGGCGAGGTAGCCGTGGAGGAAGTCGAGGATCTCTGCGGGCCGGACGTTCGCATCCTCCTTGGGTACCACCCAGGCCTGGATCGCCTCTCCCGTGTGCTCGTCGGCGATCCCCACGACCGCTGCCTCGCTCACCTTGGGGTGGTGACCGATGGCGTCTTCCACCTCCTTGGGAAACACGTTGAACCCCGACACGATGATGAGGTCCTTCTTTCGATCGACGAGGAAGAGGTACCCGTCCTCGTCGCGGTAGGCGACGTCGCCGGTCGAGAGCCAACCATCCTGAAGCGCCGCGGCCGTTGCTTCCGGCCTGTTCCAGTAGCCCGAGAAGACGTTCGGGCCGCGCACCAAGATCTCTCCCGGATCGCCTTCCTCGACCTCATCGCCGCGCTCGTCCACGACCCGCAGCTCCAGCCCGGGCATGGGAAGCCCGATGGATCCGGGCTTCGCCTGCGGGCCGAGCGCGTTGCTGGTCACGGCCGGAGCGCACTCGGTGAGGCCGTACCCCTCCCAGATGATGATGCCAAAGCGGCGAAGGAAGGCATCCAGCACTTCGGGCGGGAGCGGCGAGGCGCCAGAGACCGCGAGCCGAACCGAGGAAAGTTCGGCCCCGCCGGGAACCGCGAGCAAGGCGGAGAACATCGGCGGGGCGCCGATCACGACGGTGACACGGTTCCGCGCGATCAGGTCGAAGGTCTGGTCGGGGTCGAATCGCTCCGCGAGCACGGCCGATGCCCCACTCTGGATGGTCATGCCCAGCACCACGTTCAACGCGTAGATGTGGAACAGGGGCAGGGCGGAGAGCACAACATCATCGCTCTTGATGGCAAGCAGCGTGACCGAAGACATCTGGACCAGGTTGGCGATCAGGTTCCCGTGGGTCAGGACGGCGCCCTTCGGATCGGCGGTCGTACCGGCCGTGTACGCGATCACGGCTGGGTCGGACTCGTCGGTTGAGACCTCCGGTGCCTCGGCTTGGTCCGACAACGCCTCTTCGAGCGACACCGTCCCGGCAGGAGCGGGCGGCCCGCCGATCACGAACACGGTCCGCAGGTCTGCCAGCCGGTCGCGGATCGCGAGCAGTCCGGGGAGCGAGGAGAGCTCGGTGAGCGCCGCCTTTGCTCCCGCGTCGGCCAGGATGTAGCCGAGCTCCTCCGGCGTCAGCATGATGTTCAGCGGGCAGGCCACGGCGCCGATGCGCAGGATCGCGTAGAGGCTCGAGACGAACTCTGGCACGTTTCCCACAAGCAGCGCCACCCGGTCACCCCGCTCGACGCCGTACCGGCAGAGCGCGGCGGCGGTGAGATCCACCAGGTCGTCGAGCTCGCCGAACGTGATCGGCCGGCCCTGGAACACGATCGCCGTCTTGCCCGGATGGGTCAGGGCAGCTTCCCGCACGAGGCCCGCAAGATTCATGCAAGAGCCTCGATGAATTCGCGCGGGGTGGCCCTGGCGGGGGTCCGCCCCGCCCACTCGGCATGGGTCGATCCCCTGGACTCCAGGAGCGCGAGCTCCTCGAGTGCCCCCGCCCGCCGTTCGAAAAGAGCAAGCCGACACGAGGCGACCCCTGTGTGATGGCAGAAGCGGGGGCGGCCGTCGGGATCCCGGTACCTCGCGCGGATGAGGTCCCGGGCCGGAGCCTCGATGCGGCCGGTCAACCGATACTGCCGGCTCTCCAGGTCCACACGCCAGGTGCCCAGTTCGAAGTCTGGCCGTCTGCCCAGCTTCGTCAGCCGGATCCATCGCCCCTCCCATCGCACGCCGACGAACGTGACGTACGGGGTGGTGAAGGGCCCCAGCTTGCCCTTCGCGGAGAGCGCCTGCACCGCCGCATCAGCGTCGATGAAGTCGGAGCAGTGCGCCCACGCCCACCGTTCGGCGTGACGGCTCCCAAAGAGGTGGCCCTGCTGTGCGGGGGCCTCGCGGATCTCCACGGCTTCGTCGTCCACCGTGATCGTCCCGGTGATGCGGGTGTCGGGGTTCGGTGAGAACGGTTTGGTCGAGGCCAACCGCCCGCGATAGAGGGCGTCGGGGAGGAGCCGGTAGGTGGGATCCCCCGTCCGGTACTCGAGATCCCAGGTGGCTCGATGGCCGCCCCCCTCCAGGGCCCCGGACGCTGCTCCCGAATGCATCACCGACCCACCGATCTCGACGTCGAATCCGTCCGGGGCAACCTTCGACTCATCGGTCACCCGGGTGATACCCATGGTCCGCGACGGGTCTGCTCGATCGAATCGCGCGAACCAGACGCCAGCCGACCCCTCCCCGGAGGTCCCGGTGCGTACCGTGGATCGGATCCAGTACCCGGTTCCGGAGCGCCGGTCGGTGAAGGTCAGGAACCAGACCTCGTAGGTTCCCGGGCGCCCCTGTGCCCGGGGAACGTTGTCCTGTTCGCTCACGCCCCAGAAGGATACGGGAGCCGTTCCTGCGGGGTGAACACTCATCGGATCGTCACGCCCGGTTCCACACTGTTGCCAGGGGAAACGGAAGCTGGCCCTAGAATTGCCTCGCCCTGAACCCGACCAGACCGACACCAAAGCTCTTGTTCTCCACAGCGCCCTTTTTCCGGCAGCCGCTGCGGGAGGGCTTTCGACACATCGCCCGCGCGGGGTTCGACTCGGTCGAGGTGATGGTGACGCAGGACCCGGCCACCCAGGAGCCCCACCTGCTATCGCGGGCCGCCCACGAGTTCGGGCTCTCGGTCGAAGCGATCCATGCCCCCTTCCTCTTGGTGACTCGGCGGGTATGGGGCACCGATCCCACGCAGAAGATCTACCGGGCGGTCCATCTGGCGGAGGAGATCGGTGCATCTCTCGTGGTGATCCATCCGCCCTATCGCTGGCAGGTCAGGTTCCGGCGGTGGGTTGAGGAGAACCTCGCGGAGTTCTCGGCCAAGACCGGAGTCACGGTGGCGGTCGAGAACATGTTTCCGATCCGGCTTCGAGGGGAGCGCGGCCTTCGCTTCCACGCCAATCAGGGATTCGAGGAACTCGAGCCGTTCCCCTTCCTGGTGCTCGATACGAGCCATGCCGCGGTCGCGAACCTGGACATCCGCGAGGTGTTCAGGCAGTACCGCGACCAAATCCAGCATGTGCACCTGTCGAACAACGCGGGCAAGGGCTGGGACTCCCATCTGCCCGTCTACCAAGATGGGGTGCTGCCGCTCAGCGAGTTCCTCGACGACGTGGTGAGGGACGGGTTCGTCGGAAACCTCTCGCTCGAGCTCGACCTGCGGCCGTGGTTCCAAGACGAGGAAGCGCTCCACGAAGTCCTCGTGCGCAACCGCGAGTTCTGCGAACGTCGCCTCGAGCCGGTTCCCTAGCCGACGTTCCTCGTTTGCTAGCCTGCGGGGCGTGCGCCGGTTCACGTTGATCACGCTGATGGTCTTGTTCGTCGTGATCCTGACAGCGGCGATCCTTGCGGGAAAGATCGGCGTGCGACGACATTCCGTGCCCGGCCCGAGCGTGAGCCCGACACCAACCGTCGGCGCGCCCTGAGGCTATTCGCCGCCGGGTTCCTTCGCTTTGATCGACGGATGGTGCGGATTCACCCGGCCCGGCTCGACGCCTGACGGCCTGGTAGCCACCCTCTTCTTGCGAGCAGGTGTCCATTTCGTCCCGCACACGGCGCAGAACGCGTGTCGCTGCGCGTTCAGCACGAAGACCACTCGGTCAGACCCACACATCGGGCAGATGGTCGTCCCCATCTCGTCCTGCCTACCTCCAGCGTCCTCGGACGCCGCCTACCGGGTGGAATCCAGGTCCCTCGCCCGTCGGGTCAGCCTGTCCCTCGGAGCGAGGGCTGGCCTGGATGGGGAAAGATCCCCGCACACAGTCTTTCCTGTGGTGGGGATGGCGACTACGTCCCGACGGACTAGTTTCGTCCTACGTCGAAGGGCGCGGCTGTAGTCCGCCGCCTCGCCCAGGAGAGCCCGGCCGCCGGCGCATCAGATTCCGGTTAAGCACCTGCTGTGTGTTTGCCCCTACCCTCCCAGTTCGGCCACCGTCAGCGCGTCTCCTGAGGACAGGCCCAGGGCCTCGGCGGCGCTTCCCTCGTTGACGGCGATCGCGAGCCATCCGCCCGAATCCACGATCAACGCCAGGTCGCCGTGTTCGACCTCGCCGAACGAAGCCACGACATGAAGCGGGGCAACCACGCCCAGCCCTCGCACCTCGAGTACCCGCGCGCTGGACAGGCCCGCGGCCTCGAGATCCACGGGCCTCGCTGAGAGCTGGAGATTGCCGAATCGGTCCTGGGCCAGGACCTCGGTGAAGACCCGCCCGCGGCGCACCTCGGCTTCGGGCAAGGAAAGAATCACCAGGGATTCCGAATCCACCGGCGGGCCGAGCGATGCGAGGTCCGAGCCACGGGCGAGGTGGGCGGCAGCCGGTGCGAACACGTCCCGCCCGTGGAACGTCGGTGCGATCGGCTGCAGCACCACGTCGGGCGAAGCGATCTCCACGGCCTCGACCACTCCCCCCAACCGGGCCCAGGCCAGCGAAAGCACACCGTTGTCCGGCCCCACCAGGTTGGACCCGGACTCGGTCCTCACGGCTAGTCGCCACCGGGCGGTGCCGACCCCCGGGTCCACCACCGCGAGGAACACGGCGTCCGCCGGCATGAACCGCACGGCTTGGGCCAGGACCAGAGCGCCCCGACGCACGTCGTGCGGCGGGATGGCGTGGGTGAGATCGATGATCCGGCATTCCGGGGCGACGCCCGCGATCACCCCATGGCACGTGCCGACGAATTCGTCCTCGAGCCCGTAGTCGGAGAGAAAGACGATGGGTCGAGTCACCGAGACCAGCAAACCAGGAAGCCCATCGGATCCTGCTACTTCTGCTTGCGTTGCCACCGGGTCTTCTTCAGAAGCTTGCGGTGCTTCTTCTTCCGCATCTTCTTGCGGCGTTTCTTGACGACCGACGGCAACCTTCGTCCTTTCGAGAGCCGGGAGATGAGCCCCGAGAGTCTAGTCGGTTCCAAACAGGTTCCGCAGATCGACCCTCCGGATCCGGAAGTCCCCTTCCAACCGAACCGATCCCAGCTTGAGCGCCTTCGGACCTTCGGCCGCCGGCGAGATCAGCCGGAGGACGCGCTCGTCCGCCGAGTACTCCAGGTACCCAATGCCGATGTAATCACCCTGCCCATCTGATAGGCCGACCAGGATCCGATCCAGCTGCGCCTGCTCGAACAGCGCCGGGAGGGCGGGCATGAACACCGTTGGCTTGACCCGCCAGCGCTGAAGAGGCTCAGCGAAGTACTCTCGGAGCGTCGCTTCCCGGTAGGCGGCCCGCTCGTCCACCGACGTGTGTCGAATGTCGGGAAGAACGGAGAGCGCCACCACCTCGGTCTTGAAGAAACGCCGGACGATGCCGAGGATCGGGTCCAGCTCCTCGCCTCGCTGCAGTCCGATCACCACGTCGGGCTCCAGGAGCTCGATCTTGTGGTACTTGAGGAGCTGACCGTAGACCCCGGACACGAGCCCGCTCGTGTCGACGACCACCAGGTCGGCACCCTCGGCCTTGGCCCGCGCGCGCAGCCGGCCCACGCCGACCACCAGGGGCAGGAGCTGTCCCTGAGGAGAGGTGGCCCCCACGAACGAGATTGCGTCCGGCCGGGCCAGGCTCTCAGGCTCCAACTCCTCGGGCCGCCTGAGTACTCTCATCGTCACCGCCGTGGGAGGCCCGACGGTCTTCCGCCCGAGGTCCGCGTCCAGATAGGCGACGGTCCGGCCTGCCGTCAGGCCGGCTGCGGCGAGCGACTTGCCCAGCGTGGACTTGCCCGAATCGAGGGCGCCCGTAAGCACCACGACCGCGGCGGTGTCGGCAACGCGATCAACAACCGACTTGTACGGGTCCACGCCACTCCTCGTCCGAGGCGCGGCCGTGAGCCGCTCAGGGGTGAAGCAGTCGGCGCTATCCGGGCGCGGTCGTCGCGTCCTCCTCGGACCGGTCTGTGGTCTTGCCCAACTCCGACGTCACGTGCTTCATCTCGATCGAGCCTCACGAGCAGCGCTCTGCTCCGTCATGTGCCAAGCGCGATTCTACTCAGGGAACTGGGAGGCGATGGCCTGGAAGCAGGGCCAGTAGTCCTCGGGCTGCACGTTGTCGTCCATGACGATCACGGTCTCTGTCCTTCCCAGCCGCTTGGCCAGGAGCAGCGCGGGGTCGTTCACGTCGGCGATCGAGAGCGTGGCGACGCCCGCCTGGATGGCCGCGCCGGCGAACCCGTGGTCGGCGAAGACCAGGTCCGGGCGGACCTCCTCCAGCATGAGATGCATCGGACCGGACGAATGCGTGTGAAGCGTGGACCCGTGATCGGAGAGCACCGCCACTCCGTGGAGGTAGCGGATCTGGCGATGCCGGCCCGACTCGCGCCAGTCATGGCCGCCCGCCGGACGGAGGAGCTTCGCTCCGTGCTGCTCGAGCAACGCGCCGACCGCTTGATACAGGAGGGGTAGGCCGGCCGGGTGCCCGGTCGCGAGCAGGACCCGCGCGCCCGACTCGGCCGCGTGAACCAACCGCCGTCCGGCCGCCTCGCATGCGGCCAGGACCTTCAACGGGTTGATGGGAGTCGGCCCACCTTCGATCTTCGAGTTCGCGTCGAAGTCGGCCTCTTCTGCCACGATGGCCAGCACGTCCTCGGCCGACAGTGAGCCCAGGTCGCGCAGCCCGAACTGCGCGTCGGGATCCCCCGCCACCAGCCGTTCGATCTTCCGCCGCACGTTGGAACGGTCGTGCGACGTGATGGGCCCGGCGACCCTTCCCGCGACGAGTGCTCCCGCCAGCTCATCGATCGTGAAGGCGCGGCGGGCCCAATCGCCACCGTGGCTCCGCGCATGCGGATCGGGCCCATATGCTTTGCTGTGCATCCGAGCCAGCGATTCTACGGGCGCTGTGGGGGTGATCACCGACATGCAACTCACGCTCGAAGGAAAGACGGCGATCGTGACCGGTGGAAGCAAGGGCATCGGCCGAGCCATTGCCGTGGCCTTTGTTGAAGCCGGCGCAGCCGTGGCGCTCGCGGCCCGCGGCCAACAGGACCTGGAACGAACCGCGAAGGAAATGCAGAGGGCTGGGGGACGGGCGCTCGCCGTGCCCACCGACGTCACCGACCCGGAGCAGGTACGAGGACTCGTCGACCGGACGGTCTCCGAGCTCGGGACCGTCGATATCCTCGTCAACAATGCAGGCGCGGCGCCGTTCATGGCCTCCTTCGCGGAAACCCGTCCCGAAGGATTCGAGAAGTATTTCCGGGCCAACTTCTCGAGCGCCGTCCTGTGCACCAGGGCGGTGGCGCCCGTCCTTCTGGCCAAGAAGGACGGCTGCGTCCTGAACGTCGCCTCCGTGGCCGGGTTCGTCGCCACCCCGGGCGAGAGCTATTACGGGAGCGCGAAGGCGGCCCTCATCCATTTCACCAAGACCATCGCCCATGAGTGGGCCTCCTCACACATCCGAGTGAACGCGATCGCGCCAGGCTGGATCGACACGCCGATGAACGACTCGCTCCGGCAGATCCCCGAGGTCAGCCGGAGCATCCTGAACTCGATCCCGCTGGGAAGGTGGGGACAACCCGAGGACGTCGCGGCTGCCGCGCTGTTCCTCTGCTCGCCGGCCGCGTCGTTCATCACCGGAGCCGTCCTGATCGTCGATGGAGGCCAGACGATGGCAAGCCTGACGGGCCTGTAGCCGCGTGGACCTCCACGATGCGGTGGTGGTCGTGACCGGGGTCTCCTCGGGCATCGGACGGTCGACCGCCCTCTCCGCGCGATCAGGTCCTGACGCTCGGCGGACCGCGGACTCCTTCGGCCGCTGTGACATGCTCGTCAACAAGGCAGGCGTGCCCGTCGGCGGTCTGTTCCCCTCGCCCGGTTGACCCGGTTTGCCTTCGCCGGGCCGGTGGCGTCAACTATGCGAACGGCTCGGCGGGGCCCGCGAGGAGGAACCTGAGATGGATGCGTACGTGTTCCTGCGTGATGTGAGCGAGGCGACGCTGCAGGTCCTCGGCATCATGGTGGCCGAGGACGAAGACAAGGACACCGGGAAGATCCGGGCCGTGGCCACCACGACCGGAGAGTACGACGCGGTGTGCTTCGTCGAAGGGCAGAGCGTGAAGGAGCTCCAGGAAATCGTCCTGGACCGCATCCGGAACAAGGCCGGCGCAGTGTTCACCGAAACCGCGGTCGCGGTGGAGGTCCCCCAGCCGATCCAGGGCGCGCTCGTCGTGCCCAACGCGCCGAAGCGGACACTCGTGATGATGCAGGAGGCCCTGGTCCTGGTGAAGACCGACGTGGGCCATACCGTCGACGCCTTCTGGGCTTTCGCGGATCGGGACACCGGGCTGACCGGCCTCCTGGGGCAAGCCGTGATCACCGGCGAGTACGACATCCTCGTGGAGCTGGGCGCAGAGAGCTACTCGCAACTCTCCGAAATCCTTCTCTCGGTGGGGACGTACGCGGGGAACCCACCCACCCCGGCCAGACGCGATGCACCTCCTGTGGGGCGCCGCTCGTGGCGGGCGAGCGCAAGGTCGTCACCGTCCTGTTCGCCGACCTGACGGGGTACACCGCGCTGGCCTCGACGCTGGACCCGGAGGAGGTCTACAGCTTCATCCGGCCCGCGATGACGCGGTTGGTCGAGCTGGTGGAGGGCTTCGGTGGAACGGTCCCGCAGGTCATGGGCGACGGCTTCCTCGCCATCTTCGGCGTTCCGGCCATTCACGAGGACGACGCTGAGCGAGCCGTTCGAGCCGCCCTTGAGGCTGTGGACTCGATCCGCACGCTGAACTCGGGGCGAACGGGGATCCGTCTTCCGGACGTCCACGCGGGGCTCAACACGGGCGAGGTGATGGTGGCGCCCGCGGCGCAGGAACCCTCTGGGTTCAATGTCACGGGCGACGCCGTCAACATGGGCGCGCGGGTGGCGGGCCTCGCTGAGGGCGGCCAGGTCCTGGTGACGGAGCACACCCGCGAGCTCACCTCACACGCGATCCGATACGGCCGACGCCTGGCTCGCCGGGTGAAGGGCAAGAAGGATCCGATCCCCGTCTACCAGGCCCTTGCACCCGCCACGCCCGTGCCGGCCGGCCACATCTCCCCCAGCCGCGCCACGCCCTTCGTCGGACGAGAGGAGCCCCTCCAACGCCTCAACCAGCAGCTGGCCGAGGCAGTGGCAAGCGGACGGTCGCGCGTGTTCGTGGTCGTCGGGGACTCTGGGGTGGGGAAGTCACGGCTGGCCGCCGAGTTCGCGGCGAGCCTTGCAGGGTTCACCGTGCTCACCGGCACCTGCCCACCCTACGGACAACGGCTCCCCCTGATCGCCCTGGCCGAAGCGGTCGGGGGCCTTGGTGACCTTTCGAAGCTCGGAGGCGGGGTCGGCGCGCCGGCCTTCACCCGACACCTGAAGGTGCTGACAGGCCAGGGGTCCGATGCTCCTGGCACGAGCCCTTCGGACACCGGCAAGGATGCCCGGCTCGCGGCCGTCGCCGTCCTTCAGGCGATCGCTCGAATGGGCCCGGCGGTACTGATACTGGACGATCTCCAGTGGGCAGACGACGACCTGTTGGAGGTCCTCCGCCAAGCGCACGCAAACGCGTGGCCCGGGCGCTTGTTCGTTCTGGGCCTGGCCCGCCCCGAGATTGAAGGGGCGCTGCCCGGGATCACCTTCGTCAGGCTGGAGCCCATGAATCGGAAGGACACCGGGGCCCTGGTGGACGTGGTACTCGGTGCCGGGGTTCCACAGCGCGTCCTCGAGAGCCTTGTGGCCAGGTCCGGCGGCAACCCACTGTTCCTCGAGGAGGGCGCGAGGATGCTGACCGAGTCGGGCATCCTGATCCGCGACGCCGGGTGGAAGCTGGCGGATCCCGCCGGACTGGACAGTGTGCCGGCCACTCTTCGCCTGCTGATCGCGGCTCGCCTGGACGGCCTCGCGCCGGACGAGAAGCGCGTCCTGCAGGACGCCTCCGTCGCCGGCCAGGCAACGTGGGACCGCCTGGCCGAGCAACAGTGGGGTGGACCAGAGGCTCGTCGGATCCTTCGGCGCTTGGAGGGCCGCGACCTCCTGCGACGGCGGCCCCGAAGCACCGTGGCCGGCGCCACCGAATTCGAGTTCAAGCACGCGCTGATCCGCGACGTCGCCTATGACTCTCTGCCCCGGTCCGAGCGTGCCGCCCGACATCTTCACATCGCGGAGTGGTTGCGGGCGTCGGCCGAGGGCAGCGACGAACCGGTCGACGCCCTTGCCAACCACTACGAGCAGGCATGGGACCTCGCATCGAGCCGTACCGGCGGCGGACCGGACCCCGAGACCGCCCGGCTGGCAGCCGAGTATCTGATGCGGTGGGGAGACCGGGCGTTCGCCTTCCAGCCCCGGCTGGCCGAGTCCGTGTACGCGCGCGGGCTTGCCGTGGCCAGGAGCAGCCCGGGCGTCGCGGGCCCTGAGATCCTGGCCGGGCTCCTGATCGGCCGGGCGGAGAGCCTGATCGAGCTGGCCAAGCCCGATGAGGCAAGAGCCGAAGCCCGGGAAGCGCTCGACCTGGCCGCCCTCGTCGGGCGCCCGGACCTGCGAGCCCGGGCCCTGCTGGCGCTCGGGCGAGCCGAGTCCGACTTGCCGAACGTTGAGGTCGCGCGCAGGCTCCTGGAGGAGGCACTGGCGCTCCTGGAGTCGGCCGGAGACGTGCGCGGCCAGGCGTGGGCGCTGCACCGGCTCTCCGAGACGTGGCGGTTCGACGACCTCCCCCGCGAGGTGGAACTGCTGCGGCGAGCCCACGATCTCCTGACCGGCCTGGGCGATCGATGGGGCCGGGCGCTGATGGCGCAGGAGATCGCCTACCTGCTCACCACCGACGGCGGGCCCGAATTCGACCAGAGCTACGAAGAAGCCAGGGCGCTGGCGGAAGAAGAGGGCGACCTGCGATCGAGGGCAGCGCTGCTTCGAACCGCGAGCTACCACGCCTACTTTCGGTGGGACTTCGAACGGGCGATCGAGGAGGCTGCCAGGGCAGGACCTGCGGCGCGGGAGGCCGGCGACACATGGGTCGAGCTCGACGCCTTGGTCATCCAGACGCTCTCCTCGTCGGCCGTCCGGTCGCCGGCCGAGGCGGCCGGGCTCGCCAACGAACTGTTGCGAAGGGCTCGAGAGGTGAGCTCGCTCCGCCTGGAGGCGCTGGCCGATCTCGCGTCGGCCCGGGCTGGGCTCCGCCTGGGAGAGCCACGCCTCGCGCTTGGCAAGATCCGCGCGGCCCGGCGGGCGCTCGGAGCGCGTGGGGCTTCAGGAGAGATGGGCGACGCCGACATGGTCGAGGCACTCGTGCACCTGGAACGTGGGACGTGGAAGCGAGTAAGTGTCGTGGCGGCGCGGATCGAAACAAGGGGACGTCAAGGCAGGTGGCGGCTGTTCCTCCCGCTCGAGCCGCTTCTGGTGGGACGCGCGCGGCTGGGTGCGGGGCGGGTGGAAGATGCCGTTCCGATGCTGGAGCAGGCGGCGCTGCTCGCCCGCCAGGTGGACGCGCCGGGCACGCTGGCCCTGGCCCGGGTCGCCCTTGACCAGGCTCGAATCCTTTCGGGCCGTCGCGTGGCGGTTCGCGGAGCGCCTCGGCCAGCCTCGTTGGAGGTTCGGGCGATCGTCCAGGAGAACCGCGCATTCCTGGCCCTTCGAGACGGCGACCCGGTGGAGGCCGCGGAGCGGTTCGGCGCCGCGGTCTCTTGCTGGGAAGAGCTCGGCCTCACCGTGTGGCTGGCTCGAGCGCTGGGCTCTCGAGCGGGGGCGCTCCGTGAGGCGAAGAGGCCCGCGCAGGCCCGGCGGGCCCTGGCGCGCGGGGACGCGGTGCTGGCGGCGATCGAAGCCCCCCGCGACGCGCTGCCCTGATCATGGCCTCAGGTGGTGAGCCCGTGGCGCGGGAAGATCAGCTGCTTCACCTTCCTCACCACATCGGCCACCCTCGCGTTCGTGCCGGAGTCGGGGAT
>WNGN01007633.1_pt1 | contig 12404 bp, 6 predicted proteins | sample 5400561 | NCBI WGS metagenome assembly WNGN01 (sample SAMN13153379, study PRJNA577476) | soil metagenome | isolation source: 115 cm soil or saprolite under Garry oak tree replicate 2 | place: USA:California | collected 2016-06-15
ACAATATTACTAGGAGTAGTGGTCTGGAGCCGTCGAGACCCTCGACAAAAGAATACTGGAGCGCTTGTGGAAGGGGTCTCCCGAGCATCTGGCTTATCCATGTGACGTAGGTTGGGCTGTCTACTCCGACAAGGATCCCGTTGGGATTGAGGTCTGGCCGGTATGGTACGAATGCGAGTAGGACACTGACAGCTATGCTAATGGTTAGGAGCAGTCTGGGTTGAGATAGTATTCTGAATGTCTGGGCGGATTCTGACAGAGATCTGGTTCTTACAGAAGAAATGATCTTGGCGAAGGGCTCTGAGAAAAAATGAATTATGGATCTAGCAGTGAGCGAGTAGCGGGACGCCTGTCTCGCCACGAGCCTTAGTAACCAGGCATAAAGGAGCCCTAACAGGAATATTGTCGAGAGCGGAGCCAGAAAGAAGTAGATGTCCGAATTAAGCTTGGAGAGTCCGGGATCTGGAAGGTACGGAAAGAATCCTAGTATTACCAGAACTAGGACTTGGAAGGATAGAATGAGTAGGATTAGGCCGGTGAAAATCGCCTGACGGGGCGTCATCGGACAACGTCTGGGGATTGACTACACTACTATTATGTTTCCAGTCTTACGCTAGTCTATGGAAATCCCACACCAGACAGGACCCTCGGTCGGTAAAGAGGCTTGCAACTCATTTGCACTATTCGTCACTCGTCTAATGTCTCTTAGGCACCTGTGGTCTCAACCTCTGTTCAGCAGCGTCCGCGTCTGCTGCTGAGTCGAACCTCATCGAAAACCTGCCATAATTCCAAAAGCCGGTTTCCGCAACAAGTGTTACTGCATCAGTTCGCTCTAGTTTCTTCGGCTTGACCTCAAAGATATTCTTTCCAGGTTCCACGACATAGCAGACATCTCGTTCGAACTTGATCAAACGTCTACCATGTGCATACCCTTGCGATGAATCAACAAACGCCCAAACTCCCTCGTTCGAACTCAATCTGCGCAGATCCTGTTTCGATAATGTGACACAGGCATATAGTCGCAATGAAAGGCGATACTGGGATATCCGAGGTAGCTGGAATGGTCGAAGTTGGCTCTTCCTGCGCGCAAGTCTTAAATCATTAGTATTCAGCCTCAAATTTGTCAATGCAATCGCCTATCAGACGGTATCTACCGCACCTACTGGTAGGCCTAACGATAAGCCTCATCATGGTAGGAGCCTACGTGGCGGTCGGATTCGCCAGCTCCACAGGCTCAAAGGTGATCTGGTCGAGCAACCCGGTCACGATAAAGTTCACTGCTACAACCGGCAGTAGTTCAGGCAGCGCCACGGACTTTTTCAAGTGCGCTCCGCCAGTCACTAACGTCGTTCTCTCGACGAGCGTTAGCAGCACCAAGATCAAGCTCACTGTGGCACCGACAAGCCAGGCAACCTGCGGCCCATCATATGACGGTGAGACCCTGACCGCGATGTGCCAAACCATGAATGCGGCCCAGTGCAGAGGAACCTACACCGGCACCGTGACAGTGCACAGGAGCTCGCCATACGGCAACACCATACCACCTAGCCTGACGGTCAACATAGTCGTAAACTAGCTTTTGGAACTCCGCATTATCCTATTTTGGATAGCGTGCTTTAGCCATCCCAAGCGGATCGGACAGATAGGCCGAGTCGTCAATCTCGACCTTTTCTATTATGGTCAAGCAAGACCTACGACTGACCCCTTTCCTCTCGGTGCAACACGCTAAACGCTGAAACACACTTCTAGACCCTAACATTCTCCTAGGTTCTATCCGCTCCTCACGGAGAGACCTTTTATGAGCTGAGTCTGATTTTGCGGAAGACTTGGTTCTCCCATCAGCCCTCACTGTTATAGTGGTCGGGGTCTTCTTCGGAGTCTACGGCCTAATCCTCTCGGACAAATTTCACAAGCCGTCGGCCGCAGTCCTAGGCGCTACCCTGATGGTAGGGACAGGAGTACTAAGCGAGACAGACCTGGTCTCCGCGATTAACTGGACAGCGCTCGGCGTCCTTCTGGGCATGTTCATCATCGCCTCTAGCCTCCGCGAGGCGGGATTTTTCGAATGGATGGGTCTTCGACTAGCTCGATCGGTTGATGCTCACCCCGTCCTGATGTATGTTCTTCTGCCGTTGTTGACGGCGGGTATGGCTTCGCTACTCGACATCGTCACTGTGGCTCTCTTCATCGTTCCGTTGACCGTGGAGGTGTTCGACGGTCTAGGTATTGATCCGATTCCGTTCGTGATTGCCGAGGTCTTGGCGGCGAACGTGGGCGGGATTGCGACGATGGTGGGTGATCCGACGAATGTCATCATCGGTTCGTCGCCACTATTGAATCTCTCTTTCAACCAGTTTCTGGCTAACACAGCGCCGATAGCGTTAGCGATCCTTGCCACTAACAGTACCATTCTGTATCTTAGGAATCACGGATTCTTGCACAAGGACGCAATGAGAAGACATCGTCAGCGTGGACCGATCCAGCTCCCGAATCCCTCGAGTGCCGTCAAGGATCCCGGCCTCCTTCGAGTGAGCCTCGTATCCCTTGGGTTGGCAGTCACGTTTCTTATTGTCCATACCTTTCTCGAGGTTTCGGCAGCCCTCGCAACCCTTCTACCCGCCTTTCTGATTCTCGTGTACGAGTCATCCCGTTCTAGCGAGATCCGAGATGTCTTGGCCAGAATCGACTGGCAGATTTTCTTCTTCTTCGGCGGTCTCTTCGTACTGGTCGCAGGATTCGCCAAGACAGGACTGCTGATCCAACTAGGTGGTTGGCTGGTTCAGGAATCCGGCGGAAACTTAGCCCTTGCTGTTACTCTGGTACTTTGGACTACCGCCTTGATCAGTCAGATCGTCGACAACGTACCATTGGTTACAGTCTTTATTCCGGTTATCGGAGCAATGTCGAGCTTTCCTGGAATTTCGATCGCCCCGCTAGCTTGGGCGCTTGCTGTTGGGACAGGAATTGGTGGAATGGCGACGCCGATAGGAACAGCTTCTAACATGGTCGCGCTGAACATTCTCAACAAGGAAAACAAGAGGTTAAGCTTTGTTCGGTTTGCTAAGAGGTCCATACCGCTGACAATCATTGACTTGCTAATCGCAAACGCAATTCTTCTCCTCAGACTCTAAGCTGACGCAGCTCGGGCGGATAGGCAGTTGCGTATTCTCCCACTCTAGCCGGAAATCGTCGGCCATTCTTTTCAAGTCCTGCGGCATCGCAAGTGTCGGTGTCAAAAGCGGACGATATCATGAGTGATCCTAGTGTAGGCGGTTGGCTCCGTAGTGTTACACCAGGGACAAGCGGAAGATTTCGCCACTACCTCGAGAAGTTCTGTGATTTCTCAAGACTCAGTCCGTCGGAGCTACTCACTTTGGCTCAGTCAGACAAGGTGAAGACAAAGGAGAAGTTGGTCGAATTCTATGGCGATTACGTTCAAAAAGGGTATGCACTGAACACATCTCGTAACGCGATAGCCACAATCTCATCATTCCTCTCTTATAACGAGATCACGTTTGGGAGGTTTCCGCTAATCCGCCACGGCGCGGCGCAGTATGAGAGCAGGCGGATTTTTACATACTCAGAGGTTTTCAGAATGCTTGTAGGTGCTAGAACACCCAGGAACAGGGCGATCATCTCCTTCGTGTTGCAGAGCGGTCAACGCGTAGGAGTCATAACGAAAATACGTTACGGGGACGTTCGAAAACAGATCGAGAACTCGATCAGTCCGGTAGTTATCGACGTGGATCCAAACATCTCCAAGAACAGGGTTCGCCACTCATTTGCGATTGGCCGGGAGTGCGTTGACTTCATCAAGAGTATGATGAAAGATAGAGAACGATGGGGAGAACCGATTGATGACGAGTCCATCCTGTTTAGAAGTCTGGGCGTTGGCAAGCGCTGGATTGAGGGCCAATTGCTCCCCGGTGGATCGATTGATCGGTCTGAGAGGGGCTGGGCGTTTAGGACTGGGCAAATAGGTTGGATAATGAGGAAGGCTGCGACTGATGCTGGTGTAACTCTGAACAAGATGACCCACACAAGCTTCCCTCGTTGGAGCCATTTCGAGCTTCACCCTCACGCCTTCAGGCGTTGGTGGAAGAGTATGATGAGGAGGGGAGGTGTCAAAGACCCAGTATTTCTCGACTTCATGCTAGGTCATTACGAACCCTATGACGGAGCCTATGACGCCTTTGACCACGATTACATCAGACAGGAGTACGCGAAGGCTGAACCACAATTAACGTTTCTGAGGGACCGCTCAGAACTTGCTCATAGTCAGCAGGAAAACAACTCTCAAAGGATCGTCGATGAGCACGAGGCCTCAGCCTTGCTTTCGGAAGGATGGCGATTCGTAACGACCCTGCCCTCGGGAAGGCTAGTAGTGCAGAAGGACCCATCCCCGAGAGCAATGGGGGCCTAGTCAACTCTTCTGCACTTTTCTCCCAGCACGTCAAGTTCATCCTAGGTTTTGCTGCAGACATTCTGACTCAAGACAAGTACAGAACTACGCTCGGTACTGCATCTCTATTGGGTTCGTTAGCAGCCGTCGCCTTGTTCTGGTTTGTCAAGATCAGAAGAGTCAAGCTGGATTGACGACTCTGGATTGGTACCACTATTCCTTGAGAGACGCAATGGTGTCCTCCAGGAACAGATGCGAGTATCTCTGAGTTGAGAAAGTCGGTTCGAGAGCTCGTCATAGGGTCGACGGTTGGCAGGATACTGGGCGGATTTACTGAGTTCCATCCGATACCTGACAGACGTTCTCAGCTACTTCGCCCTCCGACGCCTGAGTAGGTCTATTCTGGCTTTGGAAGTCTGGGGCCCGCCTAAAGAACTAGGTGAATACCACCCGCTCCACAAAAAGGATCCCGCATAGTGCCTGAAGAGTTTCCGCAAGAAACAGACCCTACCGAAACAACCTTCGGAATCAATTATTTGAAAATCGTTTAGGTTCGAGTTTGGGTCAGTCGTCTCGCCCACCTCCGAATCTTGATGTTAACCTAGTTCCTAAGTGTCAAGAGGTTGGTATGAAAGGGGTTTGAACTTGCGTTTCATCCCACGCCCGAGGATGTCTTCCGGCTCGGTTCAAACCTCCGAAAGAGTTCTGCGCCAAGGCGAAATCGGCACCCTGGCCCAACCGTTGAAAGAATCGAAATCGCTGGTCAAACGGCTTCAGAAGCTATCGAAGCACCCCCCCAAAGAAAAAAAGGCCTTAGTCACGCATCGCATGGGATCCGCCGCCGCCCATTGGTATCGTCACGGGGAAGCAAATAGTGACGCTAGAGCTAGCGTAGTTTGAGTCACCGCTGTAGGTGGCAGTCGCGCAGGCTGTACCTGCTGCCAGACCTGGCCCCCCAAAATCCGGACCAGGTTGTCCCACCCCGTAACTGCCCATGGCCCAGCTGTAAGTCATGGTGCCACCGATGACGAATCCATCGATCTGTGTACCCACATTCGAGGAGGATTTCAAGAGTGCGCCCAATGTTGCGAAGTTCCATGTAGACGGAATTGTCCAAGTGTACCCGTAAGCCGTCCCATTCAGGTAGTATGCCTTGTAAGTCTCAGTAAGAAACAATGTTGTGGTCGTGCTCGCCTTATTCACTGTGAGAAGTTCACAATCACTGGTAGAACCAACATAGTTCGAGTCACCGCTGTACGCCGCTTGGAAACTGTAGCTGCCAGCGGCGAGAGGACCTTCAGAGGAAGATCCTCCTGCCAAGAATCCTCCGCCCGGTTCGTGTACGAATGTCGAACTAGTCCCAGCTTCTGACCCCGTACCCGAACAAGCGCCGTTGGTGAAGAAGGTGTAGGCTACATTACCGGTGGGAGGGATTTGGTCGAAAGTATTTCCCACAATAGCAGAGTCAAAGACAGTATCGCCAAGAGAAACAGTGTCAGTGGGGCAAAGAGGGCCTCCATTAGGCCACAGGTAGATGCAGGTCGGAGTACGCGTGTTGGCCTTACCGACGCTGAAGGGCTCGCAGGGACTAGTTGAGGCGAGATAGTTCAGGTCTCCGCCATATGTCGCTTCGAAACCATAGGAACCCGAGGCTAAGGGACCAACTATTGAGGAAATCGGAACGACGCCGCCATTCAATAATGAACCGCCGACTGGAGACTCTTGAGCCCCGGTGCCCGAACAAGCGTTATTTGTGAAGAAGGTGTAGACGACATTGCCAGTAGGATTAACTCCATTAACTCCGCTCACTGTTGCCGTATCATAGGCTGAAGAACCTGTGACCTCTGCCCCAGACCAAGGCAAGCCAGCTGAAGCGTCGTAAACGATAGTCGCAGTCGACGACGCGGCAGGGCTTACAGTGACAGTTGCGCCCTGGATATTCTCAGAGAGCGCATTTCCTCCAGCGTCCGCGACTAGAACACACACGTTGGCAGGCGACGCAACGCTACTCACGAAGCAGCCTGGAGCTGTTGGAAAAGCAAGATCAACGCTACTAGTCGTAGCCATTGCCCTGTAGGTTATTGTGAAGGCCATCCCGGAACAGACGGAAAGACCGGAGCACTCGTTGAGCCCCGAGCCCTCGATCGCTTCAGCCATTACCACTCCAGGACCATTAGCATAACCTGGACCGATTCCGCCTGGGTCGCCGGGTCCACAGGTGCCGTCATTGGGGGCGAAGCTGTTGATGCAGATATCCGCAAAACTCTGAGAGGCGATGAGAGTACTAAGAGCGGCAGCAACCGGATTCAAATACGTAGGGTCGGACTTGACATAGATCATTATTCCCCCCATTGGGGCAGAATCTTGGACGAAGACTCCGATCGTGAATGTCGAGCCGACACTGACTGGGCCGATATGAGCAGGAGTGGTGGGACAGGTGACAGCAACTGGAGAGGATGTAATACACACCATGGGTGGACCTGGGTTCACGATGAAGGGCTCGCAAACACTCATCGAACCCTGATAGTTCGAGTCACCAGCGTATTGGGCATTAAAACTGTAAGACCCGGCGGGTAGTGGACCAGTAGACGAAGAAGGCGGAACAGTACCTCCTGACAATGTTACCGTCTCGGTCGTGGCCGCTGTGCCACTGCAACCTCCATTGTTGAAGAAACTGTAAACCAGAGATGCCGTGGGAGTGAGACCACTGATACCCGTCACAGCAGCAGTATCGTGAAACGAAGAACCCGTAACCTCGGTGCCCGAAGGAACAGTATTCGTCGCATCGTTGATCACCTGTGTGGAACTGGTAGTCATGCACAGTGTCACTGCCACTCTCAAGACGAACATGGTAGAATGGGTCAGACTTCCTGAGGTTCCGACCACGGCGATCGAGTAACATCCAGGAGGCGTAGAACCGGTTGTAAAGATGGTCAACAGAGGCGAGGAAGGAGGTGAGACGGTACACGGCTGCTGGTTGCTGCATCCGACGCCACCGCTGAACCCAGCTGTTGCACCGTTCGGAACAGTGATGGGGAACGTGCCCGTCGGGGTGGATGGCATTGTGGAAATAGTCAGCGCAGGTGATGCTGGTGGAGATACGATGCAACTAGTCTGGTTGATGCAACCACTCACACCAGCATTGAACAATCCGTTGGCCCCGGGCGGAAAGCCGCTTGCGCTTAGGGTGACACTTTGTGTCGTCCCACAGAGCCCTACGTTTATCGTGTTGGAACCCGATCCCCCCGGTGAGCCTACAGATATGTCACCTGAATTTGACAAAACATAACCAAAGCCTCCCACTCCCACACCAAGTGTGAACATTGTTGAGTGCGTCAGACCCCCTGATGCGACTCCGGTTACTTGGGTGAAGTAACACCCCGTTGGAGTAGAAGAGGTAGTGAAGATGGTCAGGAGGGGCATCGATGGTGGAGAGATAGTGCAGGTCGGCTGGTTACCGCAACCCACACCACCACTGAATCCGGGCGTAGCCCCCGTAGGAAGACCGGTTACCGAGAGCGCTACAGGCTGAGTAGTGCCACTTACCAAGCTAACAGTTATCGTGTTACTTCCCGAACCACCAGCTGAACCGATAGAGATTCCTCCTGAATTTGCCAAGGAAAAATCGAATCCTGAAGCTGAAACCGTCGCGAGTTGACTACCTATCGTCACGCTGGAAAAGAGCAGGAGAATCATGATGACCAGCGAGTTCGACTTTGACGCTTGCAAATCTGAACGGAACCAGCATACTCTCTGAATTTTAGTTGGGGTTTTTTCATCGCCACAAGAGTCCATTTTTGACCTGAAACGAATTGGTATGGACTAGAAATCTGCCCAGTGCAATGCTTCGCCTCAATTTGAAGGGCATCGGCCGAGCGAAAGCCATAACAGAGCCGATATTCTCGATCGGGAGTCGATCCTTCCTCCAAGATTTTTCAGAGTTTTTCCAAGATCAGACGGGTGCCGAACTATCTCGGAACCCGCGCGCCGGCCTCAGCAGAATCTACGGTGGAAGTGTCAGGGCGAGGTCATCCACAAATCTTCTGACTGGCTCCTTTTCGTAAGAGACTCGAACCTTTACGATGTTGCCGCCTCTTCCTCTCTTTCCAGGGAATACTCTGAACTCGACGACTCCGTTCTTTACGAGCTTCCCCAGAGGCTTTCCGAAAGTGTGTCCATACCTCGCATCTCCGTAGACTTGACTACGAGCAATCTTGAGGGACCTCACTATGTCAGGGAGGCCACGCCAGCCAGCGTGATCAAGCGAGAGCCTCCTTCTCATGTAATCCTGGACGAATGCATATGCGAGAAAGTTCGCAATGGGAGAATTCGCCAAGGTCCCTCCGGAGTGAGGGGACGGTACACGTTCGACTTCGCCATGATCCCGAACAATGATCTCCAACGGGTCAGGTTCGTGGATTCTTCCGTGCCCATTCTCGTCGAGGTAGAGTACTCTGGGACTCAGGGCAAGCGGTCCTTCCACCTTCGGCTTGAGGACAAAGCTCAGCTCTTCAGTCTTCGACGGCTCCAGTAGTCGGCCTCTCATAATCAAATTGCTCTTCTGCATTAGGTGACCTTCGGGCTCCTCTACCAGTTCGAACCCTTCTGGTACGGCACTTTCCACTCTGACCAATTGTGCGGTGTTCAGTCCGGCGTTGGCCAATTCAATTTTCATGCTCACTCGTTCACCTAGCCTCGGTCTTGCGGGTGAGGAAAACAGGCTTGCAATCACGAAGGCCCCCTGAAGCTTGTCGACGCCACCGGAATCTCTTGCGGGCAAGACACTTGTGGGAAAAACACCAGCCGTAGTTACAAACGAGGTTGCCAAGTCATTACCTATCGCCAATGCAAGGTCCTTCTCCTCTCGAACGCTATCGAGCATGTTTGTAATGTGGTTCTTCTTTGCCACGTGCCCCGACTCGTCGAACGATTCTGCCGATGCTCTTAGCAATCGTTCGACCGCCATGTACAGCTGGGCTCTCTTCCCTTGATCTTGCTCTTTGTTGGCCATTCCGAGATACAAGTGTGCCTCGAGAAGTCGTCTCGTTCCCTTGGACAGTTCTGATGCGTTGTGGAATCCTGATGTGATGTAATAGTTTGAAGCGCTATCTAATCTCGCCACAGCCGCATCATAATCTGAGATCCTTCTTTTGTCGAGGAATCTTGAAATTGCCTCGAGTGACGAACAGTAGCGGCTGTGCCCTCTCAAAAGGACTCTTGCTTTTTCATTCGGGCAAGATTTTCCTGCCTCTTCGAACAAGTCCGATGCGGCCCTGAATAGCACCGGTGACGTGTCCGCTTCTGCTCGAGCCAAGGCCTGCCACGCGTTGGACAAAGCAATGAGGAAGTTAGCGTCGCTTCTATCGGGTCCTTTCTGGAAGACCTTCGTGATGCCCTGAAGTGTCTCGATCGCTCGAGCGTATCTTTCTTTGGCGGTTCGTTGCTCACCTTTCATTTGTAGAACCCTTGCCTCTTCGAAATCCGATCTTGCGAGGCTATACGACTCTCGGGCGAGAGCGGTTCTCGCGAGCGCTTCTGTCTCTTTCTTGTCTTCCGGCCTGCTATTATCTAACGCATGCGTCTCAATGGATATTCGTGATTCGCGGAAGACGCACGCCGCCTCTTTGAACGCGAGAACGACTTCTTCACCTTGATGTTTGATGCTCTTGTCCTCAGCTGCTTCGAGCAGTGCAAGGGCATGAAGCCCTGGAGCAAGATAATCCCATTGTCCACTGGATTCCTGGAGTAGAGCTGCGTTGCGGTAGCTCTCCTCTGCCAGATTGTACTCGCCCTGACTGTGCTGATTCCTGGCCCTCTGTATCTCGCTGCGCGCCTTCATCCAGTAGCTCAATTCCCCATAGATCTTAGCGAGTGATGGGATTCTTCGGGCAGTAAGATTGTAGTTGTCGGAAGCGAGAATGTAGGCTTCACTTGCTTTGACGTAGTCGTTTGTTTCTTCGAGTGCCATTGCTGCCTTCAAGTATGCTCCTCCCATTCGAATTCTTTGATCGACTTTCTGGAAGGAATCTGCTGCGGCGAGGTATTTTTGTGATGCTAGGCGGAGGTTCTCTGGATCTCGTCGCAGTTCGTAGAGCCTTCCATACATGTCACCGCATTCAAGTTGGTGCTTTCCCAGTGAGCCGTAGAATGGGCTTGGTCCTCCGGACCCCCAGTTCAGTACAAAAGTGTCGGCAGCGCATAGCTTCAGTGATCTCTCTTTGAGCGCGATGACATTCAGCAGGATCCTCTCTTTGTCTCGTTGACTTGTGAAAAGGTGAAGGCGTTCAGCTTCAATGTCTGCGAGGTAGGCATCGTTTATTCCGATATTCCACAGGTCCGTGGGGCCTCTGATCTTTTCCCACACTGCTGCGCTCCGTTTTCTATGTAAGTAGGCCCGATTCAGCAACGATTGTTTTTGTCCGCGATCTTCTTCTAGAGCGGCGTTCGCGGCTAGGATCTTACTTGCGACGTGTTCAGCATTAGCAATGGCATCTGGAATTACAGATCTCTTCGATATGGCTAGGAGGGGCGGAATCTCGTCTAGCGCAGCCCGGAGTCTCTTCCGCTTCTCTTTTCCGTCGATTTCGAACTTTGCGAGGTGCAAATGGTAGTCGGGGCTACCTGCCGACAAAGCGGGAAGGCTCTGGGGTGGCAAACCGAAAGAAAAAGGCGCGTATAATTCGGCAGATTCCTGCAGCAAGCGCTTCCATTGCTTTTCTAGGGCTTCAGATTCTTCAGGATCTTCGATTGTCGTCATCTTGTAGAAAATATTGAACGCAAGCATGTCGAGGGCTGTGCTAATTACAATATTGTCTCCTGTTTCTCGTGCGCATGCAACTATCCTTTGAAAAGTATCAAGTGCCTGATCTGATCCTAAGACCTCGGACTCGTACTGGGCCATAGAGAATCTTGATTGAATGGCCCTTTCAAGAAGCGCAGCTTTTTCTGATGTCTTGGTAGCTATTCGCCACAGGTTTTCCGATTCGGCCAAGAGCTTTTCCTTCCTCGCGGGCTCCACGTATGAGGAAAGAACTGCCACGAAAACGGAAGTGATCGTGTACGCTTTAGCTAGTTCATCTCTATGTGTCCTGTCAGCCAGCTTCTTGACAGTCTCTCGACCATACTCCACCGCTTGTTCCAGCAAAGATATTCTGGCTTTCAGGTTCCATTCGAGCAGGCTCGCAATACCAGCCGTTATGGCAAGTAGATTGTATGTGCGGGCGTAGCCGATGTCGTTTTGTTTCTCTCTGAAGGATTCGAGGGATCGAGTCGTCAGCTCCCACGCATCTAATAGGAACTGCCTCCGCTCGGACATCTTTCCGGCGATCCAGTGAGCAAGATAGTTCCCCACGGCTTGGCACATGTAAGCCTCGGCTTCACGTGTACTCGCGCGATAAGATGCTCTGGCATTCTCGTACGATTCTATTGAACGGTGGATCTTTTCGAGCAATCCACTGCGTTCTTTCGACTGCATTGAAATGCGATACAAAGCGTAGCCCAGATTCTCGAACAGCGCGCCTCGGTCGACCGGGCCTTGGTCCGATTCACGTTTCAATTTGGCTGTGAATTTCAAGGCAAGTTCTGGCCAATTTGCAGATGAGCCTTCTTCACGCCTCTCGTTTCCTGGGACAGGATTTTGAGGGATCAATTCTTGGGCTTTGACTGCTACACTGGGTCAAAATGGAATAAAAGCTATAACAGCTTTGTGGAACCTGTGAACAGTTTCCGTCCAGAATAGATTGTGCATCAATTCCTTTTGATCTACCCCTAGAGGATCGTCTCAGGCTCCGTTTAACGTCAGGTGGCTACTCCTCTACCCTGTCCACTGCTCACGAAGTTTAAGGCGTCTGAACGCACTTGGGGCTCATGGCTCGAATTTACCTCGCTAGCCCAGTTGAGAACAACAGAAGATCGAACCATTCACTTCTTTACGACCACATATGGGACAATTTTGAGGGCTAACCCCTTTGCATAAAGTGTACTCAGAACCGTTTTCCGCATT
>WNGN01011383.1_pt1 | contig 12404 bp, 15 predicted proteins | sample 5400561 | NCBI WGS metagenome assembly WNGN01 (sample SAMN13153379, study PRJNA577476) | soil metagenome | isolation source: 115 cm soil or saprolite under Garry oak tree replicate 2 | place: USA:California | collected 2016-06-15
CGCGTCCCGCAGCTATTCGAAACTGGGGCCGGAGGCAGTCCACCCTCCGGCCCGACGTGTCTTCAGAGGCTTACAAGAACGACTTGACGATTCCCTTCGTGTACGTTCACTCCATCTCTCGGTGCTCCGACGCCAGGAGGTCGAACCACAAGCGGTCGTAGGGACGACCGTCGATGTAGTGGCACTGGCGTTGCCTGCCGATGAACCGGAAGTTCAACCGCTCCACCGCGCGGATTGACGGGTTTCCCTCGACGACCCACGTGTTGATCGCGTGGAGGCCGAGCTCCCGGAAGCCCAGAGTCAGCAGCTTCGATGACGCCCGCGTCGCGTGCCCCCGGGTGGCGAAGGACTTGCAGCCAGCGACGGCCCAGAGCCGTGCCGTTCGGAAGGTCCAGTTGATGTCGTCCAGGGCGACTATACCGAGCGGCACCGCGGACTCGTTGGCCGTGTAGACTCTGAGAATCACGTCCTTCCGCTGCGCCAGGATCTTGAGCCACGCCGGCGTCAGCGCGACCTTGCCATCGGCAAAGTCCAACCACAGCGTGTTCTCCTTCTGAGCCATCCAGCCCGCCACGAGCTGGATCAGCTCGGGACTGTCGAGCGGCCGCAGTTTCACATCGCTCGCTCTGATCCTCATGGTCTTCAAGAAACTACTCCTTTACCGAAACATGGTGAGCGGATCGCCCTGGACCAGAATCTCCAGCATCTCCTCCCGGGGCGTCCGTCGATCGGTCCGCCGCTGCTCAGCCTGGACCGGCCGGGCGCTCATGCGCCGCTCGCCCCGGCGCCGATCGACGATGACCGCCGCTGCTCAGCCTGGACCGGCCGGGCGCTCATGCGCCGCTCGCCCCGGCGCCGATCGACGATGACCTCGACGTCCTCGCGCTCCTCGAACGCCCTGCGGAGCCGATCCTCGAGATGAGCATACGGTCTCTTGACGATCAGGCGCATTCTCGCTGGGTTGTGTCCCGACCCCTCCGTCATACCGAGGACGGTCAGGACAAATGTGGGAGTGAACTCCATGCTCCCGGCTCAGAGCATCAGACGCTTGGACCGCAGCCTCAGATCCTGGCGGACCACCTGGAAGATCAGCTGGAGGCAGTGTGCGACGTCCACCCTGGACAGCACCCCCTCTGCCTCGATGATCGTCCATGCGGTCTCGCGAAGGCTTCGACGCGTGCTCAGCTGCCGTTCCAGGATGCATTGGAAGGCCTCGGCCTCGGAGACCCGGAGTCGCGTGATCAGCATCTTCTTGGCTTGCTCCACGAGCCTCCGGGTCGCCAGCAACTCGCTCAGGTCGCCCCCCTCCCGCCGGAGGATCTGGGACTCGCCGAAGCGTTCCAGCGCGACGTCGATGGCCGAGAGGAGCCGCCCCTGGTCCACGGACGTGAGGTACGCGACGACACCCGCCTCTCTGGCCCGCCGGACCAGCTCAGCACCGACATAGCCGGTGAGGAGGATGACGGGCACCGGCCGCTCGGTGACGATCGCCCTTGCCGTGCTGACGCCGTCGAGCCCGGGGAGCGCGGTCTCCATGAGAACGAGGCTCGGGTGGAGCCTCTGGGCCGCGGCGATCGCCTCCTCCCCGTCCCGAGCGCGTCCGAGGACGAGATGGCCGAGCCTCTCCAGCTGCGCCTTCAGGCGGGCCGCTACGAGCTCCCTGGGCTCGACGACGAGGACCCCAAGCCGTTCCGCGCTTCGGCAGTCTCGGGACATCATGGTACGAGTAGATCAATCTCCGGCTCGAGGCGACAACCCGTAATATCCCTGAAATAGAGAAGGAGAATCACTGGAAGCAAGCCTCCGCACGCTCAGACGAGGCGGGCGCGCAGCCTCGAGCTGATCGCATCCACCACCATCACCATCCCGACGGTCACGAGGAGGACGGTCGAGGCGGCAGGGTAGTCGATCATCCTGAGATAGGTCTGGAGGTAGAAGCCGATGCCGCCGGCGCCGACGAAGCCGAGCACGGTGGCCGCGCGGATGTTGGTCTCGAGACGATAGAGGACATACGAGAGAAAGAGCGGGAGCACCTGCGGCAGCACGCCGAATCTCAGGATCTGCAGGCGCGTAGCGCCTGTCGCCGTGATCGCATCCACCGGACCCGGCTCGATCCCTTCGATCGCCTCGGAACAGAGCTTGGCGAGTGAGGTCGTCGTGTAGGCGACGACGGCGAGGACGCCCGGGAAGGGTCCGAGCCCGACCGCCGCGACGAAGACGAGCGCGTAGACCAGCGTGTCGACGCTCCGGAAGAAATTGAGCACGACGCGAGCCGGATAGAAGACCGCGCCGGCTGCGATGTTCCGCGCCGAGAGGAACCCGAGGGGAAGGGCCAGGACCGCGGCCACCGCGGTCCCCAGCAGAGCGATCTCCACCGTCTTGACCGCGCCCGCCAGTGCCGCGGGAAGGACGCCCAGGTCGGGCGGGATCATGCGCCGCACGAAATCGAGAATCCACGGGAGCCCGTGCGCCAGACGCACGGGGTCGGCTTCCGTGTCCCAGATCAGCCACGCGAGGACGACGGCGCCGACGAACACGGCGGCGCGCGTCATCCCGCCTCCCCGTCGCCGTAGATCGCGTCGATCAGGCTGGGCGTCAACGCCGAGGGCGGGCCGTCGAATCTGATCCGTCCCCGGCGAAACCCGACGATGCGCGTGGCGTAGGCGAGCGCGGTCTCGAGCTGGTGCTGGCTCACGACGAGCGTCAGTTCGCGCTCCACGTTGATGGCCTTGAGAATGTCCATGATGCTGGTCGTGAGCTGCGGGTCGAGGCTCGCCGTCGGCTCGTCGGCGAGGATCACCGCCGGTGACTGGGCGAGGGCGCGCGCGATGGCGACGCGCTGCTGCTCGCCGCCCGAGAGCGTGTCGGCTCGGCGGTCGGCGAGATGAGCGAGGCCCACCTGCGCCAGGCACTCGAGCGCGAGCCGCCGGTCACTCGGCGGGAATCGGCCGACGAGGCTCGGGAGGGACGGCACGTAGCCGAGCCGGCCCGCGAGGACATTGTCCAGCACCGAGGCGCGGCGCACGAGGTTGAACTGCTGGAAGATCATTCCGATCTGGCTCCGGACCTGACGTAGCTCGGCACCGCTCGCGCCGGTCACGGCGCGTCCGGCGACGCGGATGACGCCCGCCGTCGGCTCGACCAGCCGGTTGATCGAGCGCAGGAACGTCGTCTTGCCGGCCCCGCTCTTGCCGAGGATGACGACGAACTCGCCGGCGCGGACGGCGAGGTCGATCCCCTGGAGGGCTACCGTCGCGGGCGGGAGGACGACGGAGAGCCCCGCGACCTCGATCATCGGGTCCATGCGGATCCTCGGCGGGCTGAGCGCTCAGCGGGGGCGGACGCCGAGCAGGTCCATCGCCGCCCGAACGGGGTCGTACTCGCGGTCCTCGGCGGGCGCGAACCCGTCGATCTCGTAGAGTCGCTTGAGCAAGGAAGCGTAGGCGGGGCCGTGGATCTGGAGGAGGGCGGCGCCCGGGTCGGCGAGGTACTGCTCCCGCGCGAGGTCGAACGAGGCGATGGCGTCCACGTGGCCGTTCAGCAGCGCGCGCATCGACGCGTCGTGGGCGCCGGAGAAGACCACCTCGCGGAAAAAGGTCTTCGGGTCCCGGTTCTGAACGAGCCCCCGCTGGATCAGGAGCACCATCGGATAGATGTAGCCCGATGAGCTGGCCGGATCCACGAACGCGATCGTCTTGCCCCGAAGGTCCTCGAGCCGTCTGAGCCCGGACTCAGCGCGCACGAAGATGCGCGACGTGAACGAGCTCTTCCCGTGCCATAGATTCCGGGCGACGATCGTGGCTTTGGCCTCGCGGTTGGCGAGGACGTAGCCGACGGGGTGCACGAACGCGAGGTCCGCGGTCCGGTTGCGCAGCGCCTCGATGACCGCGGCGTAGTCCGACGCGACCGTCACCCGGACAGGCACGCCGACGAGCCTGCCGAGCGCCTGAGCGAACTCCTCGCCGGCCGCGAGGAGGTCGGTCGGCTTCTGGGACGGTGTGAGGACGAGATGCAGTGGCTTGTCCGCCGCCGTCGCCGCGGGCGCAACGGCCAGAACGCCGAACGCCAGCGTCAAAGAGACGACCAGCCGTGGGATGGGACCCACGAGATCTCTCCGCCTCGCCTACCGGCCGACGCCCGCCGTCTCGTCCACGTGCGCGTCCTCGCGGAAGTGCGGCATGACCTCGCGGGCGAAGAGCTCCATCATCTCCAGTGTCTCCTCGCGGCTCCCGCCGCTCATTCCCGAGCAGAGGATCCCGGCCCGGAGCTCGTCCGAGAAGACCCGGAGCTTGTCCCGGACGGTCGCCGGGCTGCCGTAGACGAGGTAGCCCTCCCGGTCGGCCTCCTCGAACGTCAGCTCACTGGGGAGTTTGGGCGAGGTGGCGAGCAGGCGCCGGAGCGAGGCTTCCGTCAGGTACCCGGGCGGGCGCCAGAAGGGCGGGTGCATGCGGAGCCCCACGTTGAACACCCACATGACGTGCTTCTGCGCCAGCTCGCGCGCCTTCGCGTCGGTCGGGGCGACGGCGATCGGGACGTTGACGGTGAGCTGGTAGCGGCTCGCCGTGTAGCCGTACCGCTCGCAGGCCTCGCGGTACTCGCCGTAGATCTGGGCGATCCGCTTGATCGGCGTGAAGACCATGAGATAGGGGAAGCGCCGCTTCGCCGCCCACTCGACGGTCTCGCTCGAGCCCTGCGATGGGCACCACACGGGTGGGTGCGGCTTCTGGAGCGGGCGGGGCCACGGGTTCACGTAGGGGTACCGATAGTATTTGCCGTCGAAGGGGAACGGGCCCTCCTCCGTCCACGCGCGCAGGATCAGCTCCGCCGCCTCGTAGAAGCGCTCCCGCGAGTGGGTCGGGTTCATGGCGGTGGAGAAGTACTCCGCGCTGATGCCCCGCACGAAGCCGGAGATCACTCGTCCCCCCGAAACGACATCGAGCATGGCGATCTCCTCCGCGATGCGGAGGGGATTCTCTCGGAGGGGCAGCCCGTTGCCGAGGATCGCGAGCTTGGCGCGCGAGGTGCGGCGCGCGAGCATCGCCGCCATCACGTTGGGGCTCGGCATCGTCCCGTAGCAGTTCTGGTGGTGCTCGTTGACGCACAGGCCGTCCCAGCCGAGCTTCTCCGCGTACTCGAGCTGGTCGAGGTACTGGTTGTAGAGCTGCTGGCCGACCTTCGGGTCGTAGTAGCGGTTCGAGAGCGTCACCCACGACGAGGGCTCGTCGTGGTCCATGACGTACGGCATCAGGTGGAAGTAGTAGAACTTCACCTGGCGCCTGTCTCGGGACGGCAGAAGTCGATCACCGCCTCCGCCACCGCCGCCGGCTCCTCGAGGTGGGGCACGTGCCCGGAGTCCGCGAACACCTGGAGCCGCGCCCCCGGGATCTCCTTCGTCCACGTCTCGCCGCAGGGAACGAGGGGCGCCAGCCGGTCGTGGGCGCCCCAGCAGACGAGCGTGGGGGCGGTGATCCGCGCGAGCCGGCGCCGGAGGAGCGGATCGTAGAGGTACGGGTTCCAGCTCACGCGCGCCAGGGCGGCGCCCTGGCGGTACTGGAGCGCCAGCGTCTCGATCGACTGGTCGGGTGGCGCCAGTGCCAGCGCCGCCATCGGGTTGTGGAAGACGGTCGCCACCACCTCGGGCACGTCCATCCCGAAGAGGAAGGGGTAGATCCAGCCGTCCACCTTGATGCCGACCGGGTCGATGAGGACGAGCGACGAGAGCCGGTGCGACGCCATCGTCGCCAGCTCGGCGCCGATCCAGCCGCCGAACGAGGCGCCCACGAGGTGCACGCGGTCGAGCCCGACCTTGTCGAGCAGATCGAGATAGTGGAATGCGAGGTCCGAGATGTGCTCGATCCACGGGGCGTCCGGCGAGCCGCCGTGGCCGGGGTGGCTCGGGAAGTACACGGTGAAGCTCTTCGCGAGACGCTCCTGAAACGGAAGCCAGCGTCCCGCGCCGCCGGCGCCGTGGAGGAAGAGCAGCGCGGGGCCCGCGCCGGCGGTCAAGAGATGGATCGGGGTCCCGCGGACCGAGAGCTCGCGGCGCTCGACCGTCATCAGCCGATGAAGAGGCCGCCGTTCGGCGACAGCCACTGCCCGGTGAAGAACGAGCCGTCGTCGGACGCGAGGAACAGCGCGGTCGCCGCGACCTCACGCGGCTCGCCCGAGCGCCCGAGGGGCGTCCGGGAGCGGGCCGCCGCGCGCATCAGCGGCGACATCGGCTGGGTCATGGGCGTGTCGATGTAGCCGGGACAGATCGCGTTGACGCGGATCCCGCGCGAGGCGACCTCCCGCGCCACCGCGCGCGTGAAGCCGAGGATACCGCCCTTCGCGGCGCTGTAGTGCGGCACCGACTCGAGCCCCGCGAGCGCTGCGACGCTCGACAGGTTGATGATCGCGCCGCGATTCTGGCGGCTCATCAGCCGCAGCGCCTCGCGCGTGCAGAAGAACGTCCCGTCGAGGTGCACGGCGATCATGCGGCGCCACGCCTCGTCGCTCAGGTTCTCGGTGACGTCCAGATGGGTCTGGATGCCTTGCCCGCTCACCGTCTCCATGATCCGGGTCTCGAACTTCCGTCGCAGCGCCTCGCGGTCCTCGTCCGCGCCAAGGGCGATGCCGGCGTTGTTCACCAGGATGTCGAGCCCGCCGAGCTCGCGCTCGATCGTCGCGAACATCGCCCGGACCTGGGCGCTGTCGGCGACGTCGGCCTGGATCGCGCGACCGCGTGCAGGGTCGCTCATCTCCTTCACCGTCGCCTCGGCGGCCTCGAGCCGGATGTCGTTGACGACGACGCGCGCGCCCTCCTCCGCGAAGGTGAGGCAGATGGCCCGGCCGATGCCCGACCCGCCGCCGGTCACGAGCGCGATCCGATCGCTGAGCTTCAACGGTTCCGCCTCCTCCAGGACTCCGGGTCGATCAACAAATCCTGCCGAGCTTAGGGGAACGCGTGGGAGCGGTCAAGCGACCTGTTTGCCTGACAATGGGAGTAGGATATCGCAGGGAGAGCTCTCATGGCGCGAGCCGGCATCGAGCTGAACGGCGTGCGATATCGGTGGCCGTCGCGTCCGGTCGTCGTGGTTTGCATCGACGGCGGTGATCCGGCGTACTTCGACCGGGGCGTGAGGGACGGCGTCGTCCCGAACGTCGCGCGGTTCATGAAGACCGGGTTCGCCGCGGTGGCCGACGGCGACGTCCCGAGCTTCACGTGCCCGAACAACATGTCGATCACGACGGGCAGCCCCCCGGCCGTCCACGGCATCTCCGGCAACTTCTACCTCGATCGCGAAACCGGCGAGGCGGTGGTCATGACGGGCCCGGACCTCCTCCGCTCGCGCACGATCATGGCGGAGTTTTCACGCCACGGCGCCAGGGTCGTGTCCATCACGGCGAAGGACAAGCTGCGCCGGCAGCTCGGCAAGGACATGGACCTCGCGGGTGGCAGCGTCAACTTCTCCTCGGAGTGCGCGGAGCAGTGTACGCTCGAGGAGCACGGCATCGAGAACGTGCTCGAGTTCGTCGGCATGCCGCTGCCCGACATCTACTCGCCCGAGCTCTCGCTCTTCGTGCTCGAGGCGGGGATCCGGCTGCTCGAGCGGCGCAGGCTGGACTTGCTCTACCTCTCGCTGACCGACTACATCCAGCACAAGTACGCGCCCGGCGAGCCGGAGGCTGACCGCTACTACCGGAACATGGACGCGATGTTCGGGCGGCTCGACGCGCTCGGCGCCACGGTCGCGCTGACGGCCGACCACGGGATGAACGACAAGTCCAACCCGGACGGCTCCCCGAACGTCATCTGGCTCCAGGACGTCCTCGATGCGCGGTTCGGCAAAGGCGCCTGCACGGTCGTCTGTCCGATCACCGACCGGTTCGTCGCCCATCACGGCGCGCTCGGCGGCTTCGTCCGCGTCTACTGCCGCGCAAGCCTGGACCCTGCCGACGTCATGAAGGTCGCCAGAGCGATTCCGGGAGTCGAGGCCGTGTGCGACCGAGCGACGGCCGCGCGGCGGTTCGAGCTCCCGCTCGACCGCGAGGGCGACGTCGTGGTCATCAGCCGGGCCGACACGTGCATCGGCGCGTCGCAGAAGGACCACGACCTCTCCGGTCTCCGGGGCCATCGCCTTCGGACGCACGGCGGCATCTCCGAGGCGAAGGTGCCGTTCATCCTGAACCGGCCGCTCCGCGCGGAGTATGCCGCCCGGGCCGCGGCCGGGCCGCTCAGGAGCTACCAGATCTTCGATTTCGCGATCAACGGTGTCGAATGAGGCCGCGGATTGTTGCGCTGAACGGCTAGACTTTCCCGAGGAGCTCCTCGGCGATCCGCTTGACGTCGGCGGCCTCGACCTGCCCCTTGTGCGTCTTCATGATGTCGCCGACCAGGCGACCGACCTGCTTTCCGTCGGTGATCCCGAGCGCGGCGAGGCGCTGGCCGACGAGCGCGCGCAGCTCCGTCTCGTCGAGCCCCTTGGGGAGGTAGCGCTCGCAGAAGGCGACCTCGAAGCGGAGCTGCGCCACCTGGGCGGCGCCGCGCTCGCCCGCCTTCTCGAACTCGGGGAGCGCCTTCTGGAGCTGCTTCCGATAGGCGCCGATGACGTCGCGGACGAGGGCGTCGTCCACCTGGCCCGAGAAGCCCTTCGCAGTGCGGCGCTCCTGGAGCCTGGTCTTGAGCATGCGCACCACGTTGGCGGTCCGGGTGTCCCTTGCCTTGATCGCCTGGTGGAGCCGCTCGTCGAGCTCTCGCTCGAGTCCCATCGCCGTCACTCGGGCACCAGGAGCGCCGTCAGCTCGCGGACGTTCCTCAGAGTCTCGAGGGCGTGCGCGGCGCCGACCACGCTTCGGGAGCGCGACGCGCCGAGCACGGGTGAAGCGAGCCCGAGGAACTTGGCCACGAGCTCCTCGTTGGGCACGGGGTTCTCCGCATCCCCGCGGGCCACGGTCGTCAGCTCCTCGACGATCCGCCCGTCGCGCAGCGCGATCTTGACGTGGGCGGTCGGATGATCCGTCCGGCTCGGGGACATCTTGGGACTGGTGAGGATCTCGATCCGGCGCGCCAGCTCGCGAATCCGTGGATCGCCGAGCGCGGGAGGCTCGAAGGCCGCGGGGTCGGTCCGGTTGAGCACCACCGCCGCGGCGACGGCGTAGGGAATGGAGAACTTGGCCGCGAGCGTGCTCGCGGGCTCCGGATCGGCCATGCGGGCGCCGAACGGGATCGTGGTGATCCGCAGACGCACGACATCGTCGGCCTCGAAGGGGTGGGCGCGACGGAGCGCCAGCACGGCGTCCAGGGCGAAGTGGCTGTACCGGCAGCACGCGTGGAGCTTGAAGTAGTTCTGCTCGATGCGGTAGCGCTCGCCGAGCGCTTCCACGGCGAGCGCCCCGTCGAACCGATCGCCCAGGATGGTCGAGTAGACGTCCGACGGGGCGTCGCCGAGGCCCGTAAAGCCACACCGCTGCAGCTCGACCGCGAGGATTCCCTGGAGTCCCGAGCGACCCGGATAGAGATTGCGGATCGTGGCGCCTTCGAGGGCCGGCGTCCAGGAGTTCGCCGGGCTCATCGACGCCGCGAGGTTGATGACTTCGCGGATCCACGACGCTTTCGACGAGGCGCGGCCCGTCGAGCCCCTGCTCTTCCGCGACGGCGAGGGCACCGGGGATGACGTGGATCGCGGGGTGGCCACCGCCGAGGCGATTGCCCTCGTCCACCTCGAGCGCGACGCCGGCGGTGGCGTTCGTGAGCGCCGCCCAGGAGGCGTCGGCCTTGGCGCCGTGCCCGAGCAGCGTGACGATCCCGTGGGGAGCTCGCGTGGCGGCGAGCTGCGCGAGGCGCCTGTTCTCGGGCAGCGCGCTGCCGGCGAGGATGGCGCCGAGGGTGTCGAGCAGCACCCGCTTCGTCGCCTCGATGGTGGCTCCGGGAAGCGCGTCGAATCGCGTCTCGGCCGCGAGGCGGGCGAGCCGGTCGAGATAGTCGGTCACCGGCGATCCGTCAGCGGACCGCGCCGCCGAGCGGCGGCCGCGGGCCCGCGCACGCGAGGTATCGCCCGTAGCCCGGCTTCTGCTCGAGCTCGCCCCTTGGCGTCAGCACCACCTGGCCGCGCACCAGCGTCATCCACGCCCGGCCGCGCACCGCCCAGCCCTCGTAGGGCGTGAACCCGGCGACGGAGAGGTGGTGCGACTGCTGGATCGTCCATTCGGGATTCGGATCCCAGATCGTGAGATCGGCGTCGGCGCCGGGTCGGATCACGCCTTTCTTCGGGTAGAGACCGAAGATGCGCGCCGGATTCTCCGCGAGCACGCGTGCGAGCCACGTGATGGGGAGTCCCCGCTTGACGACGCCCTCGCTGTAGGCGAGCGGCACGAGAGTCTCGAGCGACGGCGCGCCGAAGGGGATCGGCTTGCCCTCGGGGTCCACGAAGATGTTCGTCCTCCCCGGTTCCTTGGCCGCCGGGACGCGCGGCGCGTGATCGCTCGCCACGGTGGCGATGGCGCCCGCCGCAGAGCCCTCCCAGAGCGCGGCGCGGTCAGGGCCCTCAGCCGGCCTGAGCGGCGGGCCGATCTTGGCGAAGGGCCCCCAGCGCTCCATCTCCTTGTCGGTGAGCAGCAGATACTGCGGACACGTCTCCGTCCACACCTTCTGGCCCTCGGCCTGAGCGCGCTTGATGCGCTCGAGACCCACCTTCGTCGAGAGGTGCACGACGTAGACGGGGCACCCGGTGAGCCGCGCGATGAGGACGGCGCGATTGATCGCCTCCTCCTCGGTCCAGTCGGGGCAGGTCGGCGGGAAGTCGGTGGGCGCCGTGCGCCCCTCGGCGATCGCCTTGTCCTCGAGGTAGCACAGGATGTCGCCGTTCTCGCAGTGGAGCTGGCAGATGCCGCCCAGCGCGGCGAGACGCTCCATGGTCTTGGCGATGAACTCGTCTGAGACCATGCGCTTGCCGCGCTTCTTGTAGGTCATGAACAGCTTGAACGACGTGACGCCGAGCCGGAACGCCTCGGGGATGCCGTCGAGGATGTGGGGCTCGTGGTTCAGGATGAAGTGGAAGCCGAAGTCGAGGACGGAGCGCGCCTCGGCCTCCTCACGGAGCCTCACGAGGGCCCTGGGCACCGTCTCGCCTTCGTCCCCGACGACGAAGGGCACGAGCGTGGTCAGCCCGGTCCGCGCCGCCGCGATGGGCGCCGTCGTCCAGTCGTCGTACTCGGGCCCGACGTGCAGGTGGCAGTCGATGAGCCCGGGCAGGACGTACTTGCCCGCGGCGTCGATCACGCGCGCGGCCGGCGGCAGGAGCGACTCGGGCCCGATCGCCACGATCGTGTCGCCCTTGATAGCGACGGCCGCCTCGAAGACGTCCGAGGCGGTGACGACCTGGCCGCCGCGGACGACGAGGTCGATCACTGTAGCGATGTCCGTGAGGCCGGCAGACTCGGTGGGTGGCCTGAGAAAGGCACGATCCGGCTCCGTCCGACCAATACTCTCTTCCTCATCGACAGGGCTCCCGTTCTGTGACTGGTTCCAGCAGACGCCCGTAGTGCTGCGGCTGGCGCCGGCCGAGGAAGTACCAGCGCTTGCGGAGGGGGATCATCTGATCGAGATCGATCCGCGCCACTACCAGCTCGTCGCCGCTCGTAGCCGCGCGGGCGAGCACCTGGCCGAGCGGGTTGACGATCGAGCTCCCCGCGATCAGCTCCACGCCGTCCTCGACGCCCGCCTTGGCGACGCCCACGACGAAGCAGAGGTTCGCGTAGGCGCCCGACCTGAGACAGAGCTCGTTCAGGTCGAGCGCCAGCGGCGAGGCGGGCGTGTTGTAGCCGACGAGAATGATCTCGGCACCCTGGAGCGCGAGGCAACGGTAGCTCTCGGGGTAACGGCGGTCCTGGCAGATCGCGATTCCGACCCTGGCGCCGGCGGCGTCGAAGACCTTGTAGCCGGTGTCGCCGTGGGCGAAGTAGTAGGGCTCGAAGACCTGGGCGAAGCCGTCGGGGGCCTTCGTGCCGGGCAGGTGGATCTTGCGGAAGGTCCCGCAGAATCGGCCGTCCCGATCGGTCAGGAGCGCGCTATTGAAGTATTTCCCCTCGGCCTTCTCGCAGAAGCCCACGTGCACCGCGATCCGCGCCTCGGCCGCGCGCCGCAAGAGCGGCTCGAGCGCCTTGGGCGGCACCTCTGTCTCGAAGAACTGGTCGAAGTCGGGGCGGATCTTCTTGGGGAAGTACATCGTCAGGGCCATCTCGGGGTAGGCGATCAGCTCGACGCCCTCTTGCACCGCCTGCTCGAGCAGGCCCAGCATCCGCTCGACGATCTCCTCGCGGGGCGTGCCCTCGTTGTTGGGACCCAGCTGCGCGGCGGCGACCTTGATAGAGCGCGGCATCGCGATTCTCCTTTTGGCTGACGACCCAAACGCACGTAACGCGGA
>WNGN01003446.1_pt1 | contig 12403 bp, 10 predicted proteins | sample 5400561 | NCBI WGS metagenome assembly WNGN01 (sample SAMN13153379, study PRJNA577476) | soil metagenome | isolation source: 115 cm soil or saprolite under Garry oak tree replicate 2 | place: USA:California | collected 2016-06-15
GAGACGAGGAACTTGCGCGCCAGAGTCCAATTTTCAACCGCTACGTAGCTTTTCGCTAACTCCAGTCGGCTAGCGATGACGGTGGGATCGAGAGCGACGGCCTTCCTCAAGTAGTCGATGGACTGATCCAAGCTCCCTTTGGGAACGGAACGCCCGTAGAGTACGGCGGCAAACAAGCGCTTCGTCTTACCGATCTCCGCCATCTTTCGATGCCAGATTCCGTAGACATGATAGGCGAAGCCGTTTTGCGGATCGAGCGCAATCGCCTTTTCGATGGCTTCACGAATCTCTCCCGCCAAATCGATTTGCTTGGCCACCGGCGACAAAGCGGCGACACTTCCCAGCGACGCGGCGACATAAAAATGGCCCCAGGTGGAATTCGGATCCGCTTTGACGGATTTACGGGCATAGTCCTCGGCCGTCCGGTATTCCACCATTCTTTTTGCTTGCCAGTCGGGGGACGATTCCGGGATCAGATCAGCGAACTCGATATAAACTCGGGCCATTTTAGAGAGCGCTTCTGCGTTCTGCGGGTCCCAAGCCAGAACCCTAAGAAGCTCGCTTCGCGCCTCTTTGGTTTTGAAACTCGCATACAATTCGTCGGCCTTCTGCAGCGACAGAGATATGGGCGAGCCGTCATTCACACACTGAGGACACCCTGTCCTGCCCATTTTAGCTGGCCCGCCCTGGGAAAAGGCCGCCAGCGCCGTGACGATAAGGATAAGCAGGGTACCGACGAGAATATTGCCAAGCTGCATCATCTCATCGGATCGAGGTGGGTTTGCCTTTTTCGTCCACCGCCACATAAACCACCTCGGCTTCGGTCACGCGGATCTGTTCTCCTGGTTCCCCGGATCGTTCAGCCTCCACTAGAACTTCGATGGTCATCGATGTTTTTCCTTCGCGCGCTACAGACGTATAGAAACTCACGACATCTCCGACATACACCGGAGCAATGAAGCCGACTTCACGCATGGCCCGGGTAACAAAATTTCGCGCCGCTTGCCGCGAAGCCGCGATGGCGCCCGCCAAATCGATGTGGCTCAAGATGACCCCGCCGAAAATGGTTCCGCGCGCGTTGGTATCGCGCGGGAGCATAGTCACTCGTAGGGTCGGTTCCCGAGTCTCGGTCATCAACTCTGTTTCCAGACGAATAAAAAGCGCGGTGTGCCGAAAAGGATACTCTGAGGTCGCTTGCGCGTTAGAGGTATGCGAGCCACGACGAATATTTTTTGTGTTTCCCTTTGATCACGTCAAAGAAGCTTTGCTGAATATCAGCGGTAACCGGACCGCAGGAGCCCGCGCCGATTTGGCGGTCATCGACTTCGCGGATGGGGGTCAATTCCGCCGCCGTCCCGGTAAAAAAAGCTTCATCCGCCGTATAGAGCTCGTCGCGCGTAAAGCGCTCCTCCACCACTTCATAGCCTTTGTCGCGGGCGATCGTTAGAATTGAATCCCGCGTGATTCCTGGGAGGATTGAGGTGAGCGGCGTCGTCTTCACCTTGCGGCTGCGGACGATGAAAATATTTTCCCCGCTGGCTTCCGAGACATACCCTTCGGCGTCCAGCATAATGGCTTCGTCGTAACCGGCTTTCTTGACTTCGCTTTTGGCGAGAACGGAGTTGATGTAATTCCCCGCCGCCTTGCTCTTGGTCATCATCACGTTGACGTGATGGCGCGTGAATGATGAAACTTTTGCCCGTATTCCGTTCTTGAGTCCTTCATCGCCGAGATACGCGCCCCACGGCCAAACCGCGATACAGACATTTACGGGATTGTGGGGGGCGTACAAACCCATTTCTCCCAGACCGACAAGGGCCAACGGGCGAATATAACACTCCTTGAGTTGGTTCGCCCGGATAATATCGAATGTCGCCTGCTGAAGCTGCTCGATCGTATAGGGAAGGGGAAAGCCCAGAATCTTGCCGGAGTCGGAAAATCTGCGGAGATGCTCTTCCAGGCGAAACACCGCCGAACGGCCATCTGTCAAGGCGTAGCAGCGAATACCCTCGAAATAGGCCGTGCCGTAGTGAAGGGCATGCGCCAAGACGTGCACCTTCGCCTCTTCCCAAGGGATCAGCTCCCCATCCAACCAAATTTTCTCGGTTCTCAGTGACATGATTCTTCTCTAGCGAAACTCTGCACGCGTTCGATTTCGGGCCATTGTACGTGCCCTGAGCACCGTCGGCAAGCGGAGCGAAAAAAAAGGCCACCCGGTTGCCCGTGGTGGCCTCCAACGGTTAACCGATCCGCTATAACCCCTTTTTTAAATTGGGGGCCGGTTTAAATCCTACGGTGCGGCTGGCTTTGATCGTGATGACGGCACCGGTCTGAGGATTTCTTCCTTTACGTGCTTTGCGTGAGCGTACGCTAAATGTCCCGAATCCGGGCATCTGAAAGCGCTTGCTTTTCTTGATCACGCGAGAAAGGTTGTCGAAAGTTGCGTCGACGGCTTCCCCGGCGGCTCGCTTGTTAATCTTGGCGGCTTTGGCCACGGCATCGATGAGATCGCTTTTTGTCATTTGCGTTCACCTCCTCCTCTTTAACTCAATATTCCTACAAAACGGATACAATGCGATTTTACAAAAACAAGGTGTGATAATTCCGAATCCCGCTGCAAAAGTCAACAGGTTTTTAGCTGATTAATTTTTAGTTGATCCAAGCGTTCATGCAGCAGGCCATAGCGGACACCTTGATCGCTCACGATGACCTGTTCTGCGCGCCATAAAATCATGATCCTTTCAATCAGATAGGCGCCGGCTAGAATCACATCCGCCCGCTTGGGCTCCAATCCGGCAATTTTTTTCCGCTCCACGATACTCTTTTCACGATAAAGCTGAATCTGCCGCCGTACTTCCCCAAGCGCTAAACGACTCCCGTGAACCTCGCTGTGAGAATAATCCGTCAGCTGTTTTTCCACCGCTGCGAGAGTAGTGAACGTACCGGCAATCCCGACGAGAGTTAAACCCATGCATGAACCCCATTGGTCAAGGAGATTTTTGATCCCTCTGTCGATCGCCTGGACCATCGCCTCACATTCCTCGCCGCGAGCAGGGTCTGAGTGGAGAAACCGCTCCGTGAGCCGCACCGAACCCACATCCAGACTGCTCAACCGATAAACTCCGTTCTCCTTGCCCCAGATCAATTCCGTGCTGCCCCCGCCGATATCGATGACCAGGAGTTCTTTATCGCTGAGAGTCAGCCCTCGCCGCACCGCGAGATAGGAATAAGCCGCCTCTTGCTCGCCGCCGAGCACCCGGACTTCCAGTCCCAGCCGCTGTTTCAGGCGGGCCCTGACTTCACTACTATTTTTGGCGTCTCTAAGCGCGCTGGTACCACCCGCGACGAACTCTTCGACGCCAAGCTCGCTGCAGCGGTCGAGATAGCGTCGCAAAACATCCAGGCTTCTCCGCTCTGCTTCAGGATCGATTCGGCCGGTGCGATCGAGTCCCTCACCCAGTCGGGTAATTTCGGCGAGATCGTCCAGGACCTTAAACCGGCCGTCATTTGCCAGTTCAACAATGAGACAGAGAATCGTGTTAGTACCGATATCGATGGCGGCAAGCCGTTTCCCGTTCATCGCGCCAAGGCCGTCTCCGGGTTCGTTGTGGGTTTGCAAGAAGCTGTTTCTGTCCGCCTCATTGCATCGACGATCCAAGCGTCCATATCCGCCAGCGCCCGGCGCGCCAGCATTTCCTTCTTGGCTTTTCCAGGAACCTTTGCCGGCAACGAAGGAATCAAGCCGAAGTTGACGTTCATCGGCTGAAATCGCTTGCGCTCCGGATCCGTGATGTAGCGCAAGAGCGCTCCCAGCGCCGTTGTCGGCGGCGGAACGATCGGTTCCTTTTCCGCGAGCAGCCTTGCGGCATTGATGCCGGCCAAAAGACCCGTTGCGGCCGACTCGATATATCCTTCCACGCCGATCATCTGTCCGGCGAAGAAAAGCGTCGATCGCCGGCGCCATTGCAGGGTCGGCCTGAGATGGAGCGGAGAGTTAACAAAAGTATTTCGATGCAGACTTCCGAGACGAACAAACTCCGCTTTTTCAAGTCCAGGAATCATCCCGAAGACTCGCCGCTGTTCCGGGTAGGTCATTTTGGTTTGGCAACCAACCAGGTTGTAAAGAGTCCGTTCTCGATTCTCCTGGCGCAACTGGACGACGGCGTAAGGCTGCTTCCCCGTACGTGGATCGACAAGCCCCACCGCTCGCATGGGACCGAAGGCCAAGGTTTCCCTTCCTCGGTCCGCCATTTCTTCGATGGGCATGCAGCCTTCGAACGGCACAAACCGTTCAAAGTCACGCGTCGCCACCCTCTCCGCCGACAGCAAAGCGTCGACGAATCGGTCGTACTCCTGACCCGTCATGGGCAAATTTAGATAATCGTCGCCGTCACGACCATAGCGCGAAGCGCGAAACGCCACCGCGGCGTCAATCGATTCCACCGTCACGATAGGTGAAATGGCATCGTAGAAATAAAGATGCTCCTCGCCCAAAAGCGAAGTGAGTTGTCTTGACAACGCTTGGGACGTGAGCGGCCCGCTGGCAAGAATGACGATGCCGTCCGGTATTTCCTGGATCTCTCGGCGAAGGATCCGGACGCGATCGAGCGCTTCCACCGCCTCAGTCAAGGAGCGCGCAAAGAGTTCACGGTCAACCGCTAACGCAGATCCCGCCGGTACGCGGTTAGCTTCGGCCGTTCGAATAACGAGCGAGTCCAGCCGGCGCATCTCTTCTTTCAAGAGTCCCGCGGGAGCCGTTAAGGAATTGGAGCGAAGCGAGTTGCTGCAAACCAATTCGCCGAAATGGCCGGTAGAGTGGGCTTCGGTCATGCGCTGTGGCCGCATTTCAAAAAGCTCGACGGCCACTCCTCGCCGGGCAAGTTGATAAGCGGCCTCCGATCCCGCCAGTCCAGCGCCGACGATGCGGACGATATTTTCCATGAGCTAGGGTTCCGCTACTTGGATGGAATAGCCGCAATCCTTGTTGCGGCAGCGCCGGGTCCGGCCGGCACGCTTGGTCAGTTTCTCCACTAGGATCAGCTCGCCACAGCGGGGACACGGCCCCGCCACCGGACGGTCCCAGGAGGCAAATTTACAATCGGGATAGCGGTCGCAACCATAGAAGACTTTTCCCCGCCGCGATTTTCGCTCCTTCAGGTTTCCTTCTTTGCAGTCGGGACACTTGATTCCCAGATCCACGGGCTTTTCCAACGGGCGGATGTTCTTGCATTCCGGATAACCGCTGCAGCCGAGAAATTTGCCGTACTTCCCCCAGCGGAGCTGCATCGGCCGGCCGCACTGTTCACAAAGCTCGTTGACTGGCTCTTCTTTCGCGATATGGATTTCACCATTGTCGTGTCGCTTGAAATTCTTTGTGTTCTTACATTCGGGATAACGCGGACACGCCAAGAACTCGCCGTTGCGGCCCCACTTGACCACCATCAGGGCGCCGCATTTGTCACAGGTGATATCCGTCGGCACCTCCTGGCGCTTGACGTCTCTCATCTCAGATGCGGCTTTCTTGAGGTCCCGCGCAAAAGGGGTATAGAAGCGCTTCATCGCCTTGGTCCATGCTTCTTTGCCCTCTTCGATCTTGTCCAGCTCGTTCTCCATCCCGGCGGTGAATTTAACGTTCAAAATGTCGGGGAAGCTCTCCACCAGAAGGTCCGTGACGAGAAAGCCGAGGTCGGTCGGAGCGAGCGACCGCCGTTCATCCGGGACCACATACTCGCGATCCAAAATATTGGAAATGATGCTCGCGTAAGTCGAAGGCCGGCCGATCCCCTTCTCATCGAGTTCCTTGATCAACGAGGCCTGGGTGTAGCGGGGCGGCGGCTGGGTAAAATGCTGCTTGGGGTCCATCGAAAGAAGTTTGAGCGAATCCCCTTTTTGCAAATCGGGTAGCATTCCCTCATTATCGCTATCCTCGTCCTCAGCCTCCTCTTCATCACGACCGTTCGTCTGCGTAGCCCGGTCGTCGCGCCCCTCGATGTACACTTTCATGAAACCGTCGAATTTGATCTGCTGTCCGGTGGCGCGAAAAACTGCTTCGCGCACGGGAATTTCAAAGACGGTCTGATCGAACAACGCGGGCACCATTTGACTCGCGACGAAACGATCCCAGATCAGAGAATAAAGCTGCAAGGCGTCGCGGCGCAAAAATCGCCGCACTCGCTCAGGCGCGTACTCCATCGCCGTGGGCCGAATCGCCTCGTGAGCATCCTGCGTGCCCTTTTTCGATCGGTAGGTATTCGGTTTGTTGGGCACATAGCTCTTGCCGTATTGTCCCGCGATAAATTGCCGTACGGCACTCAGCGCGTCATTGGAGACACGAGTGGAATCGGTCCTCATATAGGTGATGAGACCCACGGAGCCTTCGTCGCCCAACTCGACGCCTTCATAGAGCTGCTGCGCGAGCTGCATGGTTCGCCTCGGCTGAAAACCCAGCTTTCGCGACGCCTCCTGTTGCAACTTGCTGGTGACGAACGGCGGCGTCGGATAACGGCGGCGCTCCTTTTTCTCGACTTCGCCGATTATCCATGAAGCACCTTCTAAGGATTTGATGATCTCCTGGACGCGCGGCTCATTCTCCAGGCGAAATTTCTTGTTATCGATTTTCTGCCCTTGCCACTGAGCCAGTCGGGCTTTGAACGAGGGCGGCACTCGTCCTTCCAATAAAGCGGCGAGCGACCAGTACTCCCGGGATTCAAACGCGCGGATCTCCCTTTCACGCTCGCAGACCAAGCGCACCGCCACGGACTGGACGCGACCGGCGCTCAATCCCCTGCGAACCTTGTTCCAGAGGAGCGGACTGATCTGGTAACCGACCAAGCGGTCCAAGATCCGGCGCGCGATCTGCGCGTCGAACTTGTTACGATCCAGTTCTTGGGGGTTGGCGATGGCGTCTTGGACGGCCTTGCGCGTGATCTCGTTGATCAAAACACGATGAACGCGCCGATGGTTTTTTGCGATCTGGTCCGCGATATGCCAGGCAATGGCTTCACCTTCACGGTCCGGATCCGACGCGAGGTAGATCCTTTCCTTGCCCTTGACCGCCTTTTTTAGCTCTTCGATGACTTTTTTCTTGGCTTGAATCACATGGAAATCGGGCGCAAAGTTTTTCTTGATATCCACGCCCAACTTACTCTTGGGTAGATCGACAATATGTCCAACGGACGCTTTGACCTGAAAGTCTTTTCCTAAATATTTGCCCAGGGTTTTAGCCTTGGCGGGAGATTCGACGATGACTAAATTTTTCGCTGCCATAAAATCCAACTCATTTCTTCAAAGCAATAATGGGTCGTGCAATGTTTGATTATTCTACCCGGTATCTTTTGCCGGGGAGCTGTCGGAGATAGCCCTGCAACTCCAAATCCAAAAGAACTTCCGAAACTTTGGAGGGGCTAAAACCGCTGCTCTCGATGACCTCGTCAATCTGGAGGGAGCGTTCCTGCAGCAGGTGGAAAATCTTTTTGACTTCCTCGCTCGCATTTTGCGGCAGTCCCCGCCGCCCGTCTTTCGCCTGCTCACCGGCGCGGGTCAAAAGCTGCGGCGCGATCTCTTCGACAATATCCTCGACGGTTTCGACCAATTTCGCCCCTTGACGAATCAAACGATGCGCGCCGCGACTGCGACTGGAACCCACTTCTCCAGGGACTGCAAACACCTCTCGTCCTTGTTCCACGGCCAGCGCCGCCGTAATCAAGGAACCGCTTTTCTCAGTCGCCTCCACCACCACGACGCCCAACGATAAACCGCTGATCAAGCGATTGCGCGGTGGAAAGTTGAAGGCCATGGGCCGCGTACCGACAGGCAATTCGGAAACCACCGCGCCGTTTTGGCTGATCCGACGATAAAGCGCTGCGTGCTCCGGCGGATAAGCGCGATCGACACCCGAACCTAAAACCGCGATCGTTCTACCGCCGCACCCGAGCGCCGTCTCATGCGCTGTGCCGTCAATGCCGCGGGCCAACCCGCTCACAACGGTGAACCCCAAAGCAGCCAGGCCCCGAGAAAGATCACGCGTCACTTTGCGGCCGTAATCGCTGGCGCTCCGCGAGCCGACCACAGCCACCGCTTTGTCATCCTCGGCACGGATCTCGCCTTTTACGTAAAGAAAGGGCGGCGGATCAGCGATCATGCGGAGCCGAGCGGGATAGCGCACATCCGTGAACGGCACGATGGTGACTTCCGCTTGCCGGATGCGGCGGATTTCGGTTTCGATTTGCTCCCATCCGGAAAAATTCACCAGACCTTCGATAACGGATTTATCGAGCCCCGGCACTTGCTGCAGTTCTTCCGCGGACGCAGAAAAAACCCGCGTGGGATCGACAAAATGAGCCGCGAGCTTTTTGAAACTTACGCCCCCCAGCCCTTTCACCTGACTGAGCGCGATCCACCGCGCATATTCGTTTTGAGCCGGCGCGGACAGCGAAGACTCCTTCGCACAAGATATGGAAGCCTCAATCATATTCGTTTACGGTTTGTCAACCTCGGCAGAGTAGCAGCCGCAGCAGCCATGATTCGAGGGACGAGTTAGAAATGATAAGGTAAAAATCGGCTCAACGCCAGCACCTGGACTATCAAGGTTGTTCAAATGATAGTCTTAGCTTGGACGAGGTTATTGATTCTACAAACTTTTCTCTAAGTCCAGCAAATTTTTTCCCACGCTAAAATGTCTTTTGTCACAATGGCGGGAAGACGGGCCAGAACGATCCGAGGGTTAGATTCAGCGGGAGCATCGCGGATGAGACATGAATGGATGCCTGAGCTAAAGACAAGATATCTACGGCTTACCCAACGCTCGGGCCGGAAACGAACGATCGAAAAAGCGCTCAGGATCTCCCTTGATTCCCAGCGCGCTGAGTAAAGCGACAATATTTTCCCTAGCGTCCAAGTCGCGGGCAAATAATCCAACGCCTTTCTCTGGGTTCCCGAATTGCCTCTCATCTTTGCAGACCGCGTAGCGGGTGAAAGCCGGACTTAGCTTAATAACCGGCGGTTAGCGATCCGGGCCAGCCGAAGAAGCATCGGCCTCCTGGGCCTGGGCGAGCTGACGAGGGCTTGCGCCGGCGCTGCGCGCGATGCCTGCCAGGGTTCGTCGGGAAACCACCGAGCGAGGCTTGGCGGCGGTGATATCAACGGTGGAGGCGATTTTGTCGCGGTGCTTGATCAAGAGCCACTGCCGCTCCCGCATCCTCACGAGCACCCACGAGCCGCGGAGCTTCTTGCCATGAAGCGTGAACTTGAGATCGCCCTTCGCTAGCGCGCGATCGACGTCTTCCACCTCGGGCTCCCACGTGCCTCGATCCCAGATCATCACGGTTCCCGCGCCGTATTCTCCTTCCGGGATGACGCCTTCGAATTGGTTGTAATCGATCGGGTGATCCTCTGTCTGCATGGCGAAGCGCCTAATTGAGGGATCGAGGGACGGGCCTTTCGGAACCGCCCAGGAGAGCATGACGCCGTCGTGCTCCAGACGAAAATCGTAGTGCAGGCGGCTGGCGCGGTGCTTCTGGACAACAAACTCTAACTCCGCTTTCTGCGCCCGTCCCACTTTGCCCGCAGGCTCAGGGGTCACACCGAAGCGGCGTCTCCGATTGTATTCGGCGAGCCTGCCGAACCGGCTGAGATCGGTTTGTTGTGAGCGGGATTTCTTCATGATCGTTCTCGCGCTGACTAACCTTCGTTAACTCGGCTTGGCGCCTCGCCGTTCAAATCGAAGATCGCGACAACGGGCGCATGATCGCTGGTCCCGATTTCCCGATAGACCGAGCACTGAGTCGCCTTCGACGCCAAAGATTCGCTTGCCAGAATATAATCGAGCCGCCAGCCGATATTGCGCTCACGCATCCGCCGCCACGGCGCCCACCAGGTGAAAAGATTTTCGTTATCCGGATCGAGCGCGCGCCCAACGTCCACCAGCCCCTGCGCCAGAAGCCGCTCGAATATTTCCCTCTCATCGGGCCGCTGGCCGACCAGATCAGGATTTCGCTCCTTCGGATGAACGTCCCGCTCGGTGCGGGTGATGTTGATGTCTCCACAGATAACGAGTCGCGCGCCGCTCGCGTGTACCTCAGCAACGTACCGCTCCATCTCGCCCAGGAATTTCATTTTGGCCGGGAAATCTTTGCCGCCGTTGGGAACATAAACGGAGGCTACTATCAGACTGCCGATCTCGGCCGTGACGATGCGGGTCTCATAGTCAAAAGGAGGATGGAGGAAGCGCGGCTCCTCCGAGAAGGCGTCCCGCCGGATATGGAGGCCGACACCCGAGTAGGCCCGCGCGCCGTGCCAGTGGCACCGATATCCCTGCAGCTCACAAATCGAGGGCGGAACCTGGTCGACCGTCGATTTGAGCTCCTGCAAGCAAACGGCATCGGGCCGCTCGCGCTCTACCCATTCGAGGAACTGCGCCTCGCGCGCGCGTATTCCGTTCACGTTCCAGGTGGCGATCTTCAGAGGACTCATATACTTTCTCCAGTTCCTGCTCGAGAAGTATAGAAAGAATTTAAACCAAGTTTAAACACGAAATCTAGAACTGGGGAGGCTTTACCTATTTACATTTGCTCCCGGGGAAATTTGCGATGGCGAGATGCTAGGCGGTAACGAGCTTCAACTTGTTCTTGGCGCTCTTGCCGACTTTGTTCCGCGGGAATCGAGACGCCAGATGTTCCAGTAGATCCCTTCCCAGGCTACGCTCCTCCCCGGATCGTTCCACCAGGCTGAAGCCGAGAGAAAAAAGGCGGCATAGGTCGCTGAGCAATTCCACGGCGGGATGCTGCCGGTGGCTCGCGACCGTAGGAGAGTGGAGTTTCAGCTGGGCCAAAGCGAGGTGAAATCTATGCTCGGGCTTCAACTCTGAAAATTCTTTGAGTGGCGTCAGAAAATCGACGGCCTCCTTGTACTTTTTGGCTTTGATGAGCCGCGTGCCCTGCGCGGCCAACTGCTCGTACGCATAATTTCCGTCCGCTTGTTTGAGCACGCTCAGGAAGGCATTCTGAATTCGATCTTCGGCTCCGACAGCCGCCTGCAACCGCTTCCAAAGCGATTCCAGAACGTCCTGCCGCCACTTGCCGTCGAAGGAAGGCAACAGCTCGGCGATACTCCACGCTTTGCTCGCGTCGTCACACGCCAAAAACTCTTTAATGAGCGCGCTGCGCGCTTCGGGAATCTTGCGCAGAGCGCGGGCCGCCACATCCCGGCGCCGATAATCCGAATCGCCCAACTGTTCCACCAGGGTGCGGACGGAAGCCGGCGAACCGACATCGCCCATCTTGCGCAGCGCAAACTTCTGCACGTCGGCGTGGGGACTTTCCAGTAAGCGGGACAGCAGCGGCCGGGAATCCGCCGGCAACTCATGGGCGTCGAGTAATTCGAGCGCCAAGCGCGTAACCTCCGAAAACTCGGCTTCTTCAAGCAAGGGAAAAAGCTTTGCGTATTCGTCCTTGCGCAACTCCTGCTCGCGAAGGCAACAGAGCAAAGCCACGAGCGCATGCGCGCGGAGACTGGGGTGCTGCTCAGCCCCCAGGAATTTGCAGAGCCAACGTCGCGCTTGAGGGCGGCCAAGCTGTCCGAATAGTCGGATCGTCGAGATCACCGCCGGCCTCTGTTGCTTTACGTCAAGCGACGGCGCGAAGGCCTCGAGTTCATCGCAGAGTGTGTCCCGTTCTTTGGCGTCCATCTCCCGGATCATTGGGGTCATCAGATCACATACGGCTCTGTTAAACTCGTCCGTTCCGGCGCGAAGGATCTGCAAAAGCGCTTTTAACGCTGCCTTGCCACGTGTCGCGCATAAAATCCGAGCCGCGTTCAATTGCCATAGCCGCGAGGCATCGGGCAATCGCTGAGCCAGCGGCTGGACAACTCCCTGGCCGATTCGGGTGAGGCAGCGAACCACCCGCTCTTGAACACCCTTGTCCGGGTCCTCGAGAAATTTTAGCACCAGCGTCGTGCCATTTGCGGATTGGACTTCCTCGAAGTAACGCAAAGCGTAATCTTTGAGCACCGGATTGGCATGATCCAACACCGCTCCGACCGATTTGGTAACGCTGGCGTTATCCAACTTGAGAGCCGCCAGGACGATCATCGCGGCGCAGCGCTGCTCGACGGTGCCCTGGTCGATCAAATTGAGCGTTTGTTGAAGAAGGTTGCCCATTGCAGTTCGTAGAAGGAAAATAGATTAGGATTCACAGCTTCTGGTTTTTAGTTTCTAGTTGATCAGAAACGAGAAACTTGAAACTAGGAACTCCCCGCCGTCTTTTCAGGCGCAAAAAAAGCTAGGGTGCGCACTTCGATGCTTTCCCGGGCCGGTGCATCCGGCGGGCTCATGGGATCATCGAAGGCCGCATGCGCGGTCCACCGCGCTCGGCCGTCTTTCCCGCAATCGTAGGTCTTGAACACC
>WNGN01002466.1_pt1 | contig 12394 bp, 9 predicted proteins | sample 5400561 | NCBI WGS metagenome assembly WNGN01 (sample SAMN13153379, study PRJNA577476) | soil metagenome | isolation source: 115 cm soil or saprolite under Garry oak tree replicate 2 | place: USA:California | collected 2016-06-15
GAAGTTAAGAGCGTAGCAGGTCGAGGTACCAGAACGGCACACGCTTGCGCAGGTAAGGCTTGCTGCGTACAACGTTGCCAGGAATAGTGTCGCGAATGTCATAGGCCAGTTCGCCGGTCAGCGAGCCTACCAGCTCGCCGGGGCTGTAGCCAGGAGATAGTGTTGTCGAGCGCCTTCCAGTACGCTGTTCACGCGTATCGATGGTCATCATCGTCAGACCCAGCTCGCCTGGCTCCATGATCACCTCCGCCCAGGGATAGGTTGGACAGGCAGGCGAAAATATGCCGCTGTTGCCATTGGCACACAGCCCGCTCCAGTTTGCCAGAGCCAGGTAGACGTTATGCTCGGCTGCTCGCACACGCCAGATCACATAGTGCAGAGGATCGTATTCCTGCGGGGCAATATGCGGGCCAAAGGGAACGCTTGTCTCAGGCAGTCCAATGGCATCGGGGAAATCCAACAGCGCAGGAGCGCATACCAGGTCCGTCCCCTTTCCTGCCAGGACGCGCAAGGTCTCGGGGAACAGCACATCGTAGCCGGTTGCCAGTCCAATGCGGCCTATGGGAGTATCGAAGGTCGGCAGCCCCAGGTCTCCCGGGCTGGCCCACAGCCGGTCACGCTGTGCCAGGTGCAGTTTCCGGTAGGTACCATAGATACCCTCGGGATCAATCAGCAGGACCGTATTATAGTACCGCGTCGCAAGTCCATTCACGCGCTCCGCAACGCCGAGCACCAGGCTGATCTGAAACTCACTGGCCAGTTCTACCAGGGCCCTGGTCTCCGGTCCAGGAACTGTAATGGCGCCAGCCTGGAAATGAGCGATGATGGCCTCTTCATCTGAGAGGGCTCCCCTTGTACGAGGCGCCGGACCAGGCAGCATCAGTTCAGGTAACACCAGCACATCAGGCCGTGCAGGACTGTGGTCATTTATGAACGCCTCGATCATCTCTCGCAGCAAGCGGGACGCTCCAGCATGAGGTTGACCGGCTGGCGTGGAATCGGGAGGATGCAGGACGGGATAGGTGGCTAGATCGGTTTGAACGATGGCAACACATGACAGTTGCCCCGGTGGCAGCGCTCCTAATTCATATAACCCATGGTAGCGCAACGGCTCCCACAGGTAGGTATTATTGACCAGCGTTACGTATTCTGCTGGCCTCCTACCGGCAAGACAGTCTCCCGCGGGCTTCTCGCCAGGACATCCCCAGCTTTTATCACGGCTGAGGCTAAGATCAACCTCTCCGTAGACAATGCCTTCGCCATTATCGATATACTGTTGAATAGAGCCATCCGGGTTAATGATACAGCTCCCGCCGCTAAACTGTACGCCGCGCTCCAGGCCATAACGGTTAGCAGCGAGCAGGTACACTCTATTCTCGAAGGCGCGCGCTATCCACCACTTACTGGGGCACTTCTCATCCAGCCAGTTGGTGGGAAAAAGCAAGACATCCGCGCCGCGCAAGGCAGCGAGACGGCTGGCTTCGAAAAACTCGGCATCCATGCAGATGAGTCCTGCCAGGCGGCCAATAGGAGTTTCCCAGACGGGTAAACCCAGGTCGCCATCACGCGCCCAGCGAGGCTCCGCAATATAGGAGTGGATTTTGCGATACGTGCCAACAATGCCTTCCGGGCCAAGCAGAACCAGGCTGTTGTAGTACACGTCCGTAGCCGGGTCCACCTCGGCCAGCCCGACGGCAATGTAGCAGTCGTAGTTCGCTGCAAGTCGCTGGAAGCGCTCGGTGGTTGGACCAGGAACAGGTTCAACATGAGGCGCAATTTCAGCGCGAGAATCCCAGCAATAGCCGGTTGTCGCCATCTCCGGCAGCACGACCAGGCGTGCCTCGTGCTGAGCTGCCTCTTCGACCAGCCGCAGCAGGTCGCCGACATTTTTCTCCTTCTGGCCAAGAGCCGGTTCATACTGAATAGCTGCAACCCGGTACTTGCTCAACACCGGTGCAACGGGCGCGGGATGTGTACTACTCATCTTGATTTAACCCTTCAACGAGCGGGCGACCATAAAGGCCCTCCCCGCCACTCCTCCCCACTCTCGCCCCTACGGGAGCCGATTTTCTCCCGGAAGGATGGAGAGCTGGTTTGGTGATATGGAACCGTGCTGATAGCTGGGGCCTCCCATGGTATCAGCAGCCAGGGATGCCCGTCTAGGAACAGGGCGCGAAGGAGAAGGTACCTCTTCGGGCTGCTCAAATTCATCATATGAATCCTCCAGGCTGTCCTCGGCGCCTGGTAGTGGCGTTTCTTCAAAGGGCGGTTCCAGGCTTTCGAGGCCTTTCTCGATGCTGAGAATAGAGCGGCCAACAATGATTTCGATGCTGGCAAGATGATCTCTCAAGGCTCGCAGCGTTTCGGCTACATAGGCATCTGCATCGTCTTTGAGTTTCTCTGCCTGCACTTGCGCCCCCCTCATAATCTCTTGAGAGCGCTCGCCTGCAGCTTGCAGTAAGCCTTCTCGTTTGATGGCCTGTTCTCTTTCTTCCTGGGCCCTGGCCAGTAAGGTACTGGCGTCTGCCTGCGCCTGGGCAAGGATGCGTTCTTTCTCCTGAATAATGCGCCGCGCCACTTTGATTTCATCGGGGATGGTTGTCCGCAGTTGATCGACAATGTTCAGGATATCGGACTCCTTGATCATGATCTGGTTGACCAGCGGCATCCTACGGCTGCCAGCGATAAGATTCTCTAGTCGATCCACGAGATAGAGTATATCCATAATTTGGCTCCTTCCCCGATTTAAGACATAGGCTATGTTTCAAGCTTTAGCCTGAGCGCGCGCGCTACTGCGGGAGGCAGCATATCAGCGACATTACCGCCCAGGTGAGCGACTTCTTTCAGTAAGGATGAACTGACAAAAAGATTCTCAAGATTGGTGAGCAGGCAAACGGTCTCAATCTCTGGCGCTAACTTGCGATTCATCAAGCCCTGTCGAAATTCCGCTTCGAAATCGTTGGGCGAGCGCAGCCCCTTGATGATAGCCAGCCCTCCTACTGAACGAACGTATTCCACCGAAAGTATGGTGTACTGTTCAACAAGTACGTTGGCCAGTTGCCCGGCGGCAACTATCTCTTCCCAGAGCTGCACACGCTCGTCGGCCGAAAAGAGGAGATTCTTGTCAGGATAGGCATAGACGGCAATTATCAGGGTATCGAAGAGGTGCGCTGCACGCCGTGCAATATCGAGATGGCCGTTGGTGGGTGGATCGAAGGCGCCCGGGTAGACGGCAATGCGTTTATGCCCTTCCTGGTTGCTCATAAGAACTCCATTCTCATCCCTTCAGTTACGCCCGGTTGCGGTACTCCAGCGGGTGAGGATATGGCGCAGCCTTACAGGCTACTCCGGCCGGGCCTTTATATTTGTGCAATCCCTGGGAAACGGGAGGCTCTCTCCATCCCCCATTAAACCATATCGGCGGCCATTCAGCAATAGTATGAAAGCGCATTGATGAGATTCAATCGACTTCGCATCCAGGCGCTGCTGGCGCTGCATAATCGAGGCGATAACATGCGATAACTCCAGCGCGGGTGATCTTTCTTTGATGCGGTCAGGCAGCCTCTAGAGAAGGGAAGAGAAGGGATATGAGGGGTCACATTGCAAATACATTGCAAGATGTTGGGGAAAAAAATAAGCTCTACAATGATGGCAGGGGATGCGTTGTTCTTGCAGGTGGCAAGCAAGCGGGCTGTGTTTTTGCGGTTTTTTATAGAGAGCCGGGCGACCGCAGGAGGACCGGGCGACCGCAAGGGTCGCCCCTACATTTCTAGTATCATTTTACCTGGTCTATAAAATGGCTATAGGAATTACAGAAACTATCCCCCATAACGCTGCTCATGACGTTTTCATGACGCTTCCTCCTTATAGTATATGCGTGTAAACATGTTAGTGGATAAGTGAGGTTAAAGAAACAATGCCGGTTCGCGAACAAGTCGACACGAGATTAGATGGCCGCAAAGTCGACAGGAGGCTGCACACGCTGCTGGAGATACCTCCGAACTTTTACGCGATTGCGTTTGGGTTGGTAGGGTTGGCCAGGGTCTGGCGTCTCGCTGGCAGCCTGTATAGGCTGCCTGCCGGAATCGGTGACGCGTTGTTCCTGGTCGCGGCGGTCGTGTTCCTGCTGTTTTTCGTGGCGCTTGTGGTCAAGCTTGTGCTTGCGCCGAAGGCTGTCCTGGCTGACCTGACAGACTCTGCAATCGGCCCGGTCTTCTCGCTGCTCCCGATTACCGGTATGTTGCTCGCAGCCGGCCTCGAGCCGTACGCCTTCGATGCAGCGCGAGTGCTGTTCCTGGTGTTCTTCGTCGCAACAGTGCTCCTTGGTGGGTGGTACACGGGCCAGTGGATCGTCGCCGCCCTGGATACCGACAAGTTCGGCCCCGCTTATTTCCTGCCCACCGTAGCCGGTGGTATACTCGGCGCCGATGGTGCCGCCAGCTTTGGCCTGATAGGACTGGGCTGGATGAGTTTCGGTATTGGAATGATTACCTGGCTGATGCTCGGCGCGATCATCCTCAACCGGCTGTACTTCCGCCCTGGTCTTGCGGCGGCACTTATCCCCATGCTGGCGATCGTAATCGTACCGCCGGTGATAGCGGGTAATGCCTACTTTGTACTCACTGGTGGAAGGATTGACCTGCTGGCTTACGTGCTCGCCGGTTATGCAGTGCTGATGGCGCTCGTGCAGCTGCGCCTGGTGCCGCTCTACTTCAAGCTCACATTCTCTCCAGGCTTCTGGTCCTTTACCTTCTCGTACGCAGCGACCGCCGCGTACGCGCTGCGCTGGATCCACCTGGGGAAATTCGCGGGGGCGGTCATCCTGGGCTACGTGGTGCTCGCAGCGATTACCTTGTTCATAGGTGGTATCGCGCTCCGTTCACTTGTTGCGCTGCGGCAGGGCAAGTTTCTGCCTGCTGCGACGGTCTCGTGAGCTGTCTCCCTGATCTGTCCCACGTTTATGATTGCTGAGGAGATGTCAGGGCGTTCTTTGCAGCGTCAGCAGGGTCAAGTCGTCCTCTTGCTCCCACTCTTCGCCGGTGAAGCCTTTGAGTTCGGTCAGCAAGAAGTCGATGAGCGATGCCCCGCCGGAGTGTCCGGCGAGGATGGTCTGGAGACGAGGAAAGCCGAACATCTCGCGCCCGGAGTTATGCGCCTCCACCAGGCCGTCGGTGTAGAACAGGATGTTTTCATCGCGGGCGAGGGCCACTTCCTGCTCTTCGTAGCGCATGCCAGGCATCAGGCCGAGGGGCATACCGGTCGCGCGCAGTTCGCACGCCGAACCCGCATGTTGGCGGTAGGGGAGATCGTGCCCCGCGTTGGCGTAGCGGAGCCTGCCGCCGACCGGATCGAGGATGGCGTAGAAGCAGGTGACGAACATCTTTTCCGGAATATCGGCGTAGAGTAGATCGTTGACCCGCGCCAGGACTTCGCCCGGTGAGTCCGTTGCCTGCGCCGCGGCACGCAGCATGCTGCGGGTGCTGGCCATCACCAGGGCGGCAGGCATACCCTTGTCCGTGACATCGCCGATCACCAGCCCCAACCGGCCATCTTCGAATGGCAGGAAGTCGTACAGGTCCCCCCCGACCTCTCTGGCTGCCTGGTAGTAGGTCGCGATGCGCCATCCGGGAAGCGTGGGCCGCTCTTTGGGCAGGAGGGAGAGCTGGATAAGCTGAGCGGTATGCAATTCCTGTTCGATGCGGGAGCGTTCTTCCTGGCGCGCGTGCTGCTCAACGAGTGTTTTTTGCTGCTCTATGCTCTCGACCAGCTGCTGCGCCATCGTATTGAATTGCTGTTCCAACTGTCCGATTTCATCGCGTTTCGTAGCCGCTACCCGCTGCGAGTAGTCGCCGCTGGCGAACTGTCCTGTGGCTTTCACCAGGCGGTGAAGGCGACGCACCAGGCTCCGCGTGGTCAGTACGCCGAAGATGGCACCGATAGGAGATGTCAGGAGGAGCCAGAACAGCCCGGTAAAGAGCAAGAACTGCACGAACGAGAAGATATTGCCATTGGGATTGAATGCTGGCGGCATCTGTATATAGATCGCGCCTATGGGTTTGTTTACCCGGTTTAAGACTGGCTGGACGGCTGAGAGCACGTGACCTTGCGCCGTAATCGTGACCTTGTCTCCTGCTTTCCCCGCCAGGGCAGCACGAATGAGTTGTGCCTGGTCCGGCAGTAAGCGGGCGGCTGGTGTTAAGGCGGGATAGAGCGCCGGGTAAGAACTGGCGAGGACCTGGCCGTTGGGAGCAATCAACAGCGCAAACGCGGTCGTCTGGGGAGAGGAGGAGCGCGTCGCGGTGTAGGGGACGCTCTCCGTGGAGTCTGCTCCTGGTAAGGCAAGTGAGGAGGGCTGACCAGGCTGAAAGGTGGAGCGAGGGTCAAGATGGCCTCCGTTCGCCTGGACAGCCGCTGCCAGCGCATAGGTACGCGCGATCTGATGCGCGGCGTTCAGCGTATTCTGGTCCACGAAAGGAAGGCGTAAGATGACAAAAAAGAAGATGGCGAGGAGCAGGAGTTCCAGCAGCAGCGCGGTGGCAACGGATACGGCCACATATGAGATGGTCATACGCAGTTGTAAGCCCCGGTGCTTTTTGAATCCGTCATCCTGACGTTTGCGTTCTGCTGGCTGCCTGGCGCTCTCTTTGTTCTTCAAAACGCTCCTCTTTCTAGCGAGAAAAACCTGTCGGTATGCCCAGTATATCACGCTACTTGTGGGCGGGTCGAAAGGGGTGGCATTTTTGAAAATGGGCCGCACCTTCTTTCTCTTCTTACGTCTCAGATGGGTTTGAGTTTCGTCAGTTGCCCGCGGAGGCAAACCTGCGCAGTGCCTCGACAGATGGGACGAAGTAATAGGCACCGCTGATCACCGTCGTATACCTGGTCAGGGCGTCACGGATGCCATCCTCGGCTCCTGCCATACGAGCGAGCATGCGGGCCAGGCGCTGCTGGTCGCTGCTGAAGCCGATAAACATTGTCCCATGCTCGGTGGCCGTTCCGAACGGGGTGTTACGGCGGAAGATATGCTGCTCTACCCCATGCTCTTCGATCACGGTGCGCGAGATATGTGATTGGGGGCCGCGTACCTCCTCAGCCAGCTCGGTACTCGTATCTTTGGTTCGCCCGATGACTTTCTCTTGCTCCTCAATTGAAAGCGCTTCGAAAGCGGCAGCATCATGCAGCCACTGCTGGACCAGCAGCACGCTCCCACCCGCACCTGGAGACCCATCAGGAATCAATGCCACCTCGGGCGCCTCGGAGAGACGAGGATTCTCGGTGCCGTCGATGAATCCGGTCAAGTCCCGGCTCTCCTTATAGGTCCACCCGGCAACTTCAGCGGCGAGGCGCGCAACAGGGGCGAGGGCGGCAATCGCTTCTCGCGTGACATCGAAGACTTTATGGTAGGCATGGCCCGCCGCCCACACCCACAGGTCATGCTGGGTGGCTGGCATGGTGTACCCGTCGACGCCGCGCACTTCCTGCTCGAAGTCGGTCACCCCTGCCGGCATCTCCCCGGGTGCGACGCGCGCCCACAGCGACGGCCTGAATCCGACCACCAGGTTTACTCCCCCGGTCGTCATGCGTGGTTCCTCCAGGTTGGCCATCAGCTGAACCAGCGTGAGTGAATCGCCACGCGCATGCAGATCGAACTCCAGATAGGAGTGCGAACCAGTCCCCAGTGCGAAAATCCCACTTTGTGCGACATGCATTGTCAGTCCTCCTTATGAATGAAGCGGTAGGCAGAGAAGGAGGGGCACAACCCGTCTCTCTCGCCTTTCCCTGGGGGAAATCCGGGCATGTCCCGCTTTATAGACGTTTTCCCAATTGAGATCATTTTACTACAAGGATGACCTCGAAAACGGGATCTGCCCAAAATCAGTATTTTCATCTTCTGGGTAGAGCCGGGTGGTGACGCCAGGAGAATCTGCTTGACAGAGGGTTGCCCCAACGCTTATCATCCTTACTTAGCAGGTACAAGCAACCAATCGCGCTGCTGGCGAGCGGCGCGATCCGCGAGAAAGTGTGAGGACACGTTCCATGTTCACCCTGCGCCGTTATGAGCCTGCCGATCGAGAAGCGGTCGCATATTTGCATGTGCATGCCATTCAGCAGGCCGGAGCCTACCTGGGGCGTGGTCCCTGGGATGATGATGTCTATGCTATCGAGCAAGTCTATCTCAAGAATGGGGGAGAATTTCTGATTGGGGAATGCGATGGCTTGTTGGTGGCGATGGGCGCTTTGAAGCGTACCAGTCCGGAGCGTGCCGAGATCAAACGCATGCGCGTCCATCCTGCTTATCAAGGGCGCGGCTACGGCCAGCGCATTCTGGATGAGCTCGAAACCTGTGCCCGCGCCCTCGGCTATCAGACGCTGCACCTGGACACCTCCATCCTCCAGCTTCCGGCCCAGAGGCTCTACGAGAAAAACGGCTTTCGCGAAGTGGGCCGGGATAGGTACCAGGATCTGGAAGTGATTTTGTATGAGAAGCCATTGAGTTAGAGGACGAGTCATGACAGGGGAAACACCGAAGCTTGAACGAGCGCTGGTAGGGAGGCAACGTGAACTTACTGCCCTTTGGAGCCAGTTTGAGAAGACCACTGCCGGTCGCCTCCAGGTCACACTGGTGGCAGGCGAACCAGGGATTGGCAAGACGCGCCTCCTCCATGAAGTTGCAGGGCGTGCTGAACAGGCCGGCGGGCTTGTCTTGCGTGGAGGCGCCTCCGAAGCCGAGGGCATGCCACCCTATCTGCCCTTTCTGGAAGCCCTCGGCGGCTACATCCGCACAGCTCCACTTGAGCAACTGCGCGCCCAGGCCGATCCTGTTGCGCCCATCCTGGCGACGATTTTGCCAGAGTTGCCGGGGCGATTGGGCGAACTGACACCCAGTTACCCACTCCCGCCAGAGCAGGCGCGCCTGCGCCTCTATGAGGCGGTGGGCCTCTTTCTGTCCACCATCGCTGTTTCCCGCCCGCTGCTCCTGCTCCTGGATGACCTGCACTGGGCCGATACCGCCACGCTCGACCTGCTCTGCCACGTGGCTCAGCATCAAGCGGTCTCCCGCCTCTGCATCCTGGGGGCTTACCGCTCTGATGAACTGGCGAGCCGCCCGGCACTGGAGCGCAGCATCCTGAACCTCACCAGGAATCGGCAGTTGATGACACTTACGCTTCAGCCACTGGGTGAGGCGGACGTAGCCGAGCTGATCACGCGCCTGCTGGGTGTTCCTCCCGATCACCTCCTCAACCAGCGGCTCTGGAAAGAGAGCGAAGGCAACCCGTTTTTCCTGGAAGAGTTGCTCCGGGCGTGGCAGGAAAGCGGCGGGCTGACCGTGACGCCGAGCCGCGCGAGCGTCAGTACCCTCCCACCCGCAAGCCTGCCCGCCAGTATCAGCGGCCTCATGCGCCAGCGCTTCGCCCGTCTGCCTCAAGAGGTGCTTGAGACATTACGCTCCGCCGCCATCCTTGGTCGCACCTTTGCCAGCACCTTGCTGGGAGAGGTCATGGGTCAGGACGAGGAACTGGTCGAGGAGCGACTCCTCGCTGCCATGCAGGCAGGGGTCCTGCGCTCTGACCTGCCGGATAGGTACACATTTAGCCATGATACCATACGCGAATACCTCTACAGTGAGGTCACGCCCGCACGCCGAAGACGCTTGCACGGCTTCATCGGGCGTCTCCTGGAAGCCCACCTCGACCAGGAGGACGCGCGACAACTCGCCCAACTGGCCTTCCACTTTGCCCACAGTGGCGACCGTGCGCGCGGGGCCACCTACTCCCAGCTCGCGGCGGCACAGGCGATGCGCGCCGCCGCTCCCGGCGAGGCCATGTCCCATTACCACATGGCCCTGGCTCTCCTTGACCAGCAGGATCAGCGCCGCGGAGCGCTGTGGCTGGCTCTGGGTGAAGCGGCGCTCACCGCAGGGGTGGAACGCGAGGCGGTGCAGGCGTTCGAGGCTGCTCAGACCTGGTTTACCCACCATTCCGATGTGGTCGCTGCTGCACGCGCTGCCTACGGCCAGGGCCGCGCCTGGGCACGATTGGAGGAGCATGCTGCGGCGCAAGCTGCCCTTGAGCAAGCGCTCACCCTCTTGCACGAGCAGACGTGTTCTGAGCGGATCCAGATCCTGGTGGAGCTGGCCACGCTTCTGGCAGTGAGCCGAGGCCTGCACACGGAGGGCATGGCCTACGGACAGCAGGCGCTTGAACTGGCCCGGCAGATCGGGGAAAGCCGTCTCGAAGCGATGGCCAACCGGGTCGTGGGTAACCTGCTGGTGCGCGGCAATGAGCTCCCCAAAGGCGTTCCACTGCTTGAACGCGCCCTCACGCTGGCGGTTGCCGCAGATGATCCGGCGGAAGCGGCGGAGTGCTGCGCCTGCCTGACCATGGCCTACTTCTGGAGTGGCCGGATTCAGCAGATGAAGGAGAGCCTCCTGCGCCGGATAGAACTGGCCCATCGCTGCCAGGAGCCCTACCAGCTGCGCCACCTGTATCCCTGGCAGACAGCATGCGCGGCTTGCCTGGGAAATTTCGCAGAAGCCGAGCAGTGGTTCGCCCAGGCAGAGGCGGCGATCGCCTCCCTGACCAGCCCCGAACCCCGGGCGTTTCTCCTCCAGATCCGCGGCATTCTGGCTGTGCTCTACCATAGCTATGAGGAAGCCGAGGAGTCTCTTGTGCAGGCGGTGATCCTCTTTCGCCAGATGGGTCCCGGCGTCTTGATCTGGTACCTGCCTGTTCTGGGATGGCTCCAGGTACTGCTGGGCAAACGACAAGAAGCCCTGGCCAGCCTGCAGGAGAGCGAGACACTGCTCGCCTCACAGGAGCCTGGAACCATCCTCAGCGGCAACGTCACGCTCTATCTCGCGCAGATGGCCCTCTCGCTCGAAGACCGGGAGCGGATCGCACGCTTTACCGCCAGACTACTGCCTTTCCAGGGCTTATTCCTTGATGGGCTGGTTGACCGGATTCTCGGGGAACTCTTCACCTTCCAGACGGCCTGGTCTGAGGCACAGGCTTGCCTGAACAGGGCAGAGGAGATGGCGCGCCGCGAGGGGCTACTCTCCGAACTGGCTTTCACGCAGGTGGCACAGGCTCAACTAGCCCTTGCCCAGGGAGGACGAGGGAGCGTGCCTCGGACACGCGACCTGTTCGAGCAGGCGCTGGCCCTGTTTCAACAAATAGGGCTACATGGGCAGGTGCCTTCCATACAAGCACAACTGGAGCAGTTGCCGGAGCGATCATCGCCCCGCCGCTCACTTCCTGCCGGGCTAAGTTCGCGGGAAGTCGAAGTGCTGCGCCTCGTTGCTGCTGGCAAAAGCAATCGCCAGATTGCCGAAGAACTCTTCTTGAGCGAAAAGACCGTGATCAACCACCTGACCAGCATTTTCAACAAGACCGTCACCGACAACCGGGCCGCCGCTACCGCGTTCGCGATACGGCACGGCCTGGCATAGCACGATGGCCTCCAGGTCGCATAGGCTTTCTCCCGCTAGGGGTTTCCTCCTATCACAAGAGACCTTTTCTCCATCTTTGCCTGCTCCCAAAGTTGGGAGGTTCCCCCGATAGCAGCGGTACATGCCTGGCTCTATACTCTCCATAACGCAGGCGGAATCACCGCCAGGCGCGAAAAAAGAAGTATGATCAGTACCAGGAAAAGGAGATAATGAGCAATATGACTTCACCACGAACACACTTAAAAAAGTTAGTCGGGGAATGGAAAGGCAGCGGCACTATGACTGTGCATGGTGATTCGCTTCCGATCACAGGGCGCTGGCACAATGAGCTGATTGCCGCCAGTTACGGAGTGCTCTGCCAGGTTCGTCTGACCGGCATTCCAGGCGTCGAAGAATTTGTCGAATTTGACCAGATCGGCTACGACGATCTCGAGCAACAATTCCATATGGGTAGTGTCTGTAACTTTGGTGAAACGCATGATCTGCGGGGAGATTGGCAAGACGATCGGCTTCTGGTGCAGGATGACCGCATGAGTTATGAGATACGCGTCGTTTCAACAGAGCACCTCAAAGTGCGTGTTGTGAACGCTGGCGACGGGCCGGTCTTCGACATGGACTTTGAAAAATAAGAAATAAGCAGCCAGGGCGACCGCAAGGGTCGCCCCTACTCGGTACGACGCCTCCTCTCTCTAATGTTCTGGTCCCCTCGAGGGCGCTGCCTGGTTTCAGGTGCTTGAAAAAAGTTCACCTCATCTCTTGCTTCATCCTCTGAGGGAACAGAAGGAGTGGCTCTCCATAGGGCCTGATGGTTTCCATGGTGTGCTGGTGAACGCAACCACAGGGAGACATGCACCGGCTGCATCGTCTCCTGCACCGCCGCCACTAACTGCTCGCTCAACTGGCTCAAGTCTACCTCGCTGCGCAGTGTCGCACTGAAAGCCGCCA